>Ga0209390_10009948_pt1 | contig 11281 bp, 12 predicted proteins | sample BON01_FD_187212 | JGI IMG/M metagenome (GOLD analysis project Ga0209390, IMG submission 187212) | Freshwater microbial communities from Lake Bonney liftoff mats and glacier meltwater in Antarctica - BON-01 (SPAdes) (version 2) | ecosystem: Environmental > Aquatic > Freshwater > Ice > Glacier... | reverse complement strand
TACCTGAGCAGTTGTCTCAGGACAACCGCCCCGCATCTAGCCAGATCCAACTCTGTAATCAAATAGAGGAAGTGACCCCAAGAAAAAAGCCCCAACCATTGCTGATTGGGGCTTTTAAACTTGGTGGTGCAGAGAACGCCTAATCTAAACCAGCCCTCAACACCACTGAGGACATAAGTTTGCCACAACGGATACGTGCTGGCACCTTCGAAATGCTCCACCAGGAATCTGTGCGACTTCTGTCTGAATGACTTGGCTTCGTTGGAAAAGTACGGCCAACTGTAGTCGTCAACTACTCGAAGTGGCCCGCCATGGAAATTCAACATCTAAACCAAAAGAAGCTCGCACAACGCTGGCAAGTCAGCGAAGCCACACTTGAACGCTGGCGTGGCGCGCGCATGGGGCCAGACTATCTGAAACTGAGCGGCCGCGTATGTTATCGACTTGCCGACGTCGAAGCTTATGAATTGCAATGCCTGCGCACATGCCAGCAGCCAAATCTGGTTACTTTGATCGCGTAGGCAGTGGCGCTGAAACGCTTGCTTTGAACGCTAGCGACTTCATGTTTCAACTCTTGTTCAATCGAGCCTGGATTGCTCGGCAAGTTTCAACGATAGCCGAAAAATCCGGTTGACCCAACGCCAGCAAACCATCCTCCAACATTGCGTTGTAATCATGCTCAAGAGCAGCCAACGATTTACCCGCTGGAATAATCCGGATGGCGCCCGTTACGGCCTTGTAGTAGTTGATCTTGGTTCCATCCGCATCTTTCTCAATGAAGAACATCGATTTGTGCTCAGCAACCTTCAACGCCAATGCTCGATCCGCTGCCGCCTTCTCGAAGTGCTCAGTTTTCGCCATGGCGGCCAGGTCATACCAATGACGGGAATAACGCTCGCCACGCAGTCGGCCCTGCAGACAGTAGACATGTGCAGCCGTTGCTTTTTCCCAGAACGTCCGCTCGGCCGCCATGGTCAAAGTTTGCGCCGTCGGGAACAGTACGCCATCAATGGCCGGCGCAATGTCGCAAGCAACGGAATGAATCTGGTGGGGCTCACCTGTGGCACGCGCCCCAAACTCCAACTGAATGGTGGGGGCGGAATATCCTGTCCCGGTTTTCACGGCGGGATAGCCCACGATTAGATTTTCGTTTTCTTTGCCGGCGATGGTCAGCGTTGCCTGCAGGCCAGCGGCATCCAGTGCCGTTTCGATCACCGGCTTCACCGTGTCTTCGATCCAGCCGGGCAAGCGACTGCGCACAGCACTGGTGATCTTTCTCTCCTGGCTCACTGAGCCAGGTATCGGATTGCCATCGCGCAGCAAGTCGGGAACGATTTCGCGGATGTCGTAGGTCAGATCCAAATCCTCGGAGAACCGGTCGATGATCTTGTAGACCTTGGACAGCGAAGTGCCGCCCTTGAACGTGAGCTTGCTGGCTAGGGACGAACTGTAAATTGCCGACAAAACCCAGACGACCCAGATGTCCTTTTCCAGCAGATGCGCTGGCCGCCCAGTTCGTGCGGCGGCGACCTCAAGTGCCTCTGCCTGATCGCCACGCGAGAGCGAAAACCACAGCTCAGCCATGTGCGCTCACTTCACCCACCGCGCGCGCCATCCAACTGGGCAGCGCCGCCCTGGCGGCACACATCGCTTCCCACTCTGTCGAGGGTAATTTACCACGCAATATCTTCAGTGCCGCTGGCGCCTCCACGGGGCCCAGCCACGACAAGGCACGAATTGCCATACCGGCTGGCCGCTTGCCCAGAACAAACAGCCAGCGACTGCCATGCTTGAGCTCGACATCACGGTTTCCAAGGCGAAGCTTGCGAGAAGACCCGGAGGTCAAGAAAACCTCCCGCGTCGGCACCTGCGTCGTCAAGCCAAGCGCATTGGCCTCTGCAGCGCCATTGGCCACAATAGTCTCACCGCTACTGGCTTCAATGGCTTGCACCACCGCTTCCGTGGAAGGCGGGCGCGATCCAAACCGGCCATGAACGGGAGCGGCATAGCCCCCCCGTCCAACACGCAGCAACTTACCGTCGCGTGTCAGACGCGTCAGCGCTTGATCGACCGCAGCCCGCGACCCCAAGTGCAGAAACTCCTTGGGCGACAGCAACCCTCCCTCAGGCAGGGACTGCACAGCGGAAAAGATGTTTTCAGTAAGTTGGCTCATGGGTGGGCTCCGTATGTCAGAAGTTTACTCTAGTTTCTGACATTTTGGGCGAAAAAAATCGACACACGCATAACCGGCCGTCAACCACGCTGGTGCGGTTGATCATTGGCGGCAGGGATATGCCTTGCCACGTCCATACTGTCATGCAGCAACCTCAGAACATCGATGCCCTCATCCACGCCGACCCGGAAGACTACAAAGTGCCGTCCCTTCCGGCCATACCGAGCGACATGCAAGGTACGTATGCCCGGCTCAATCTCATCGCGAGGTTTGGCGCCCAAAATCTCTGGGCCATCCTTTAGCGCCCTGATGGCCAGTGAAATGGTCTCTGCGTAGATTTCAGCCTGCCCAGCGCCAAAGGTCTTGGCTGTCCACTGCGCGATTTCGGCATAGTCTTGTTCAGCCTGACGACCAAGCCGAACATTCCAGACTCTACTCATACGCCCGCGATGGCCCTGGCTGCGACAGACTTGAGGTGGACGCCAAGGGCATCAGATGATTCAAAAGTCGTAAACCGACCAGCATCGAAATCAGCGACCCCTACCAGAACAGCGCTGCGCATGGCTTCCAGACGTGAAGCATCTTCTGCTTCTCTCTGCTCAATGAGGCGCAGCCCCTCACGCAGCACCTCACTGGCATTTTGATACCGGCCACTTGACACCAGGCCCTCCACGTATGAGGTTTGGTGATTGGTTAGTACGACGTTGCGGGTAGGCATTTTAATTTCCTCACAAAGATTTGTATTGGCAGATTATGCCAATACAGCCTTTCCTGGTCAAGAAGTTTTGCGGATCGCTCAGCGCTTGCCACTCCAAGAGGCAGCATCCGCCCACACTGTGCCCAAAGCCGCCGCCCCGGCCACCAGTGGCGCATAGGCTAAATGACTCAAGCTCTTTCATTTCGGCACATCCTCAAGCACCACATGGTCTGCAACCCCGCGCATTCTGATCCGCCCGAAATAGTCGGCTTTGCGCAGCGCCCACTCCTCTGTTACCGCATGAATCACGCTTGCGCCGATTTCGACGGCGCGGTCTTTAACGGTGTACCCTGCTGACATCAACGCTTTCTGCGCTCCTGATACGCCTGCAGGGTGGGCTGGCAGCAGCCCCTGGCCGAGCCAGAATTCAAGGGCTTGCAGCGGTACCGTGCGGTTCGTGCGTAGCTGAGCAATGTAATCATCGAAAGGGTTCGCGGGAAAAAGCGTCTTCCCGCCGTCAAACATTTCAAAGTACCGATGCGACAACCCGATGGTGATTTCAATGACCGAGCGGCCTACCCACGGCATATCGTTCAAATTTTCGTCAGGCCCCAATCGAACTGCAAGTGCGCGCTGCGCCTCAGGTCTGGGCAGTGGCTCCAGCCCGAGCGGCATGAAGTCTCCCCGTCCACCGCGTTGCAAAATCAGCTCGCGAAAATCCACCGTGTAAAGAGTAGCCGTACCCGATTCCAGTGGCCGATAAGTTTCGCTCTCACCATCATAAGCGCAGGTGGCAAAAAACATCGCCACATCTTTTGAGCGGGAAAAGTCCAGTAGCTGTGTGGGATATTGGTAATGCTGAGCAAGGGCATCAATGCTCAAAGCAAAAGTCAGCCCTTCAATCTGCTGTGCCATCAAATCCCATGTGGCCGGATGGCGATCCATCACAGCCGAAAGCTCGATGGCCTTGGTCACCCAGTACAGGGCGTCAATGTCGCCACGCACTCTGTAGATCGAAGGTATGCACTTTGTGAAAAATTGATTCTGTCCACGATACAGCCTCGGGGAAAACTCCGGCCCAGGCATGAAACGGTAGCGGCCCGCCGCCGTCTCAACAGGAATCAACATATCTATCCCAAGCTCAGACACCATGCCATATAGGTTGATCCATGACTCGTCTTCCGGAAAATCTATCGGCATCAGCGAGTGTGCGTATTCCATTGTGCTTGGCAGGCGCTTGCCATTTTGACGGAGCATTAAACCAGTCCCTCGTTTGCCTGATTCGGAATTTCCGGCAAAGAATCGACCAACTCTCGAATTGCCTCGGCTTTCCAAACCACGCCGATATCCGAGTCTTTATTGATTCTGCCGCTGTATATTCCAAGAAAGCGGGTTACCGGTTCTTCATGCACTGTCAGCGTGCCAATTTTTTCAGCCACGATGCCAGCGCTCCGGTATGCAATTACTGCGGATCCAGATTGTCCCTCGCGCGTCCGACAATCGATCAAAAACACCGGCCGGTCGTTGAAGTCAACACTTGGCTCCGATGCCAGGAAACCCGTTGCCCATAGAGCAAACGAGCCGCAACCACGAAGCCCAAACGGAAACCCGACGACGCTCACGACATCCGATGGTGCAAGAAATATCTCGGGGCCTACAAAATCCATGCTGTATGGATGCACGGCTACATCATCTAGTTGCACCAATGGTAATGCGACAAAATCGGCCACCTCGCCAAGCCACGGATGCTCAAACCAACGCGGAATTTCGTCAACAAAAAGTGCTTCAACCTTTTCAATGTAATTTCCGGGCCGCCCCTGGCGATTGTGGCTGATCACTATTTCGTTGGGGGTGCCGCACGTCTTTGAAATCACCACTCCCGTCTCGTTATTCCGTCCGGTCACATTGTGACGGTTTGTGATGAGAAAGACATTCAGCGAATTTTGTACAAGAAAGCCCGTCCCAGAAGCCAAAATCTGACCATTGAAACGCATCTCAAGAAAAAGAGATTTGATGGATGGCATCGAGAACGTCATACGTCTTTATCAATCGTGGTGGTGACGGTGCTTGACCAAATCGCCGTACAGATCAACGTAGGATCGAACCATCTGTTCAGCCGTAAAGTATTTCCAATACCGCTCCTCAGCTCGTCGTCCCATCTCTGCCGCTTGCTCAGGGTGCTCCCACAAGTACTGCATCGCTTGGCGTAGGGCGGCAGGGTCGCTGGGCGGCACAACCAGACCCGTCTCATCGGCGATATTGATGAATGTAGTACCAGTACCGATCTCGCTAGAGATCATCGGCTTGCCATACATGGCACCTTCCAGCAGGGAGATACCAAACGCCTCAGAGCGCAAGTGGGATGGAAAGAGAACGCTGTAGCACAGCGTCAATAACGCAACTTTGTCCTCATCAGGCAAGCGCGCCAGAAAGTGAATGTTGCGCAAGCCAAGTTGGGCAGCTTGTGCTTTGAGCTCCTCCTCGATGGGTCCAGCCCCCACTATTACGATGGGGTAGTCAGTACCCTGCGCTGCTTCCATCAAGATATGCAGGCCCTTGTAATACCGGATCACTCCCACAAAAAGGAAAAATTTGGGGCCGAGCTTTTCCCTCCAAAAATGCAATCGCTCCTGCCGTGGCTGTGGGTAGGTTGCCTTGTCCAGACCAATTGGAATCACACTCGTCTTTTCGGGATACCTAGCTAACACGTCACTGGTTGCCAAGTAATTAGGCGAGGTAGCCACAATGCGATCCACACTTCCCAGAAACTTCCACTTCAAAGGCCTGTAAAGTTTGAGCAGATTTTTTTGGCGAATGATGTCCGAGTGGTAGGTCACCACTGTAGGTTTTTTAATTCGCGTCGCGAAATGCACCACATCCATAAACGGCCATGGAAAGTGGTAGTGAATGACATCCGCCTGCTTGGCCAGCTGCGCAAAGCGTAGAAAGGCAGAGAGTGAAAACCCTGTTGATGCAATCTGAAAGTCAAGCCGCGCCCGGTGCGCAAGGTAACCATCAATCTCAATCGTGCGGGGCACTCGATCAGGCGTCAGTGACAACACATCCGTCTTGACCCCTAGGCTGTTAGCGCCTCTGGCGATTTGGTTGATAACTTGCTCGACCCCCCCCATCGTGTCGGGGAAAGAAGTCTTATAAAAATGTAAAATCCGCACTATAAATTTTCACAAAAAAATTTCAACATTAGGGCATCGGAAACTGCCACGCTTCGACGCATGCGTCGCGGCTTACCTCAGTTTTAGATTGGACTTTCAGGATTTTATTTTCCGCATTTTTCAAGTAATGGGTAATACCCGAAATCAATGAATTATTTTTTGCGACTTTGAACGGCATCCTCAATAACATGGAGTGTTTGCTGAGCCGTTAGCTCCCAACTAAAGCGCTGTGCATTGATTATCGCTCTGAGCCCTAAATTCCTGACAAATGTTTCATCGCCCAAAAATGTCTGCAGAGCCCTCGTGATCGAGTCAACATCGTGAGGGTCAACCAACAGCCCCGCATCGCCTGCGACTTCCGGCATTGAAGCGCAATTTGATGTCAATACAGGCGTACCCCGCGACATGGCCTCAAGCAATGGCAGGCCAAATCCTTCATAAAAGGAAGGCATAGCCAAAAACATGGCGTGCTCATACAGAGTAGCTAGCTGTTCATCGTTTACATATCCCAGAACCCGAATGCGGTCCCGGACACCGAATTTCCCTGCAACTGCAGCAACATCGACTCCACCCCAGCCTTTTCCACCTGCAATGGCAAGTAGCGCACGACTCTTTAGCTCTACAGGGAGTTTGGAATAAGCCTCAATCAAACCGGTCAGGTTCTTGCGCGGCTCCAATGTACCCACAAACAAAAAATAGGGGGCATCCAGCCCAATTGCCTTGAGACTGCTCAATTCAGCTGCTGGCGCAAGATTTGAAACACCTAGTGGGATGTGGCGAAGCTTACCCTCGGCGTATGGCATCTCACTCAATACATCTTTTGCTGTACTCGCTGAAACCGTGATAACTCGATCCGCAATGCGAACAGCCTCGGGCATAAGTGTCGCGTCTAACCATCTGCTCAATGGTCGCATTGTTTCGCCTGCATACTTCCAAACAAGATCATGAATCGTAACCACTTTAGCCATTCTGCCTGGAAGCAATCTAGGCAATCTATGTGCTGGTGACCAAAACAAGTCCAAGTTATCTCTTGAAGCTAAGAACGGTACAGCTGTCTGCATCCAAAGCATTCTTAGCATACGTTTAGGCATGTGTCCGATACGCAGATGCACATTCTTCTGTGTCCAGTCACCGAATATCAAAGGTCGGTGTGAATACAGAAACCACTCATGACCCATGGAGACTGCGCGGCTGAGGATTTCGTAGGTATAGCGCCCTATCCCTGTCGGCTGCTCCGACAACATGCTGACATCTACACCAATTCGTAACATACGTTTATTATTTGCCAAATCTCGTTCTTTCGCCATTTATGCCAGCATGACCCGAGCAAAAAGATACTTTCGAAACACAACCAGCAACAGCCCGAACATCAAGGCCTCCGAGGTGATCGTTGCCCAAGCCGCACCAACGGCGCCATACCGCGGAATAAGATAAAGGTTCATGCCGACATTGCCGATTGCAGCCACAACCGTGATCCACGCATACGACGCACCTTTGTTGTCCGCAATTGCGGCCTGGGTGAGGATGTAGTTTGGCATCACAAAGAACAACGACAGACTCAGCCAAAACAATAGCCCTGCCGACGTCCCATAAGCCTCGCCATACGCAAGCTCGACCACCCATGGCCCAACCCAGCCAAGCAACAGGATGACGGCCAACGCGCCCACCAGCATCAATCCCGTCATCCACTTGAGCAGCGCTGCAAATCGCGCCTTGTCCTGCCAGTTCTGCCGTAACATTCGAAAGCAAATGTACGATAACGGCGCGAGTAACAAAATGATGCCTTCGAGGAACTTGTAGGCGGCGGAGTAATAACCAGCCTGGCTCGCATCATCCAAAAGGTGACCTAGCATCACGATATCAATCTTGAAATAGATCGTTGTCGCGAAACCAATAACGACTAAAGGCAGGATTTCCCGATACATGGCCCGGTAATCCGGAATCTTTGGAAATGCCAGTACCCGGCCCGAGCCAACCGCAAGTACCAAGGCTGCACCGGCCGCCCAGGACAGAAATATAGTCAAGGGTGACAAAGGGGCGATCACGGCGGCGAGCACGATGACGACAGCCGTAACGCTGCGAAAACTGATCTGCCACCCTGCATCCCTGCCGAAGCGACCCTCGCCTCGGAATATCGCGGATACCGTTTGACCGAGCACGATCAATGACAAACAAAAAACCGCCGCCAGCAGTATCTGCTTATCCGGAACCGGAAACAGCCAGATGGTCAACGCCGCCAACGCGGTGACTACAAGATTATTGCCCAGCGCATAGCGCGTAAGATGCGCGGCTGTGAACTTGAGTGTGGGGCTTACTGCTGTTTTCTCGCGAACCAGCAGGGTGCGAAACCCACCGTCTTGTGCCGCTGCAATGAGAGAGGCTAATGCTAAAAAATAGCTGTAAACCCCGAAGGAGTCAGGCCCCAGGTTTCTTGCAAGAAAGAAGGTGATTCCCGCAGAGACTGCCGCAACGTAGATCGTCGCCAGCCACTGAGAAGACAATGCCCTGACCATAACGCTATTCACTGTTCGGGGTCTCTACTGTCTTCTTATCCCCCTTGCGCAGCGCCCAGGCTGCCTGAACCGTACCGATTACCAGGCAATAGTAGGCAACGATCGCCAGTTGCTCGGCAATGGGCTGGAGCTTGACGCTCAACACCGTCGCGGTCGCAACCAGCATGACCAGCGCCCCGGAGAAATAGAGGCTGCCCGCCCCGCCATAAACACGCTCCGCTGCAGACGGGAAAAGTCTGCGGAAGCGCGGTTCGATCGCCAGCAACCAGGCACGCAGCGCAAACAGCAACGCCAGTGCGCCAAAGGTAAAGAAATAGTTTTCCCCGCTGCCCACCTTGCCCAGCAAACCGCCTCCGTAGAGCGTCAGGGCCAACGCAAGCCACCCACCCAGTAATACATAACCGCGATTATTTAGCACAAACTGTCGCCCCAAGCGATAGAGCGCGGGAAACAACGCATAGATCGCTCCCAATAAAGGCAGGAAGCCCCACAGCGCCTGAGCGCTCAGCTTGTACTGCCCCAACGACCAGATGGCACAGCCCAGCGCCACGGCCAATGCGCCAAACCGCGCGCGCATCGCAGAGTTGCTCTCAGGCCGATGCTGTCCCGTCTGCTCGCGCCAATGACAGTACGCCCCACAGGCAACCAGCACTGACGCCGCGAGCAGCATGATGCCGGCAAAGCTCGAGCCATACCGCCCCGCCAGCCACAGACCCGGTCCCAGTGCCAGCACGCCGATAGCCAGATTAATGGTCGGCAGCGCGTGCCAACCCCACCGACTGGCCACGCCCAGCACCCAACGCAATATGCGGATCAAGACTTTAACACTCCCTTTTCCCAGTGCCCATGCCTTACCGGGCGACCACCAGCCCTTCTTCCAGGTCGCCCAAGCCAGCAACATCACGCTGAACCAGGCGAGCCATTTCGGCCAGCGCGGCGGCGCATCCGGAGCTGGCGTTTCGGTCAGTTCGCGCCAGCGATCCCAACTCATCGGCTGCCTGGGCTCCGCCACCACCTGATCAAGGGTAAACAGCCAATGTTCCACCGGCTGGATCTGCCCTCCCGCAGCCAACATGCGCGGCAAGGCTTTATCTTCCAGCGGCAGCCATATTTTCCGTGCGTAGCGCCCAGTGGCGGCTTCCTTGCTGTGCTCGGCATCGACGAAGACAGGGTAACGGCCCGCATTAAACAGGGGCGAGAGACGCAAATGGTCGACGGCGGAAAGCATCGCCCAGCCGTCCACCGAAAACTGCAAATCAAATGATTCCCGCACGCCCCTGTCCCCGCCGGTGGCAGACCGGAGCACCCAATCGATTGACTTTAACGCGCCTAGATTCTGCGGCTTGTCAGCGGCCCCAATAATGTTAGCCATCGGGATGAAGAGAGCGCCATCGGGTTTCTCGAAACACACCTGACGTTCGGTTTTGCCGTTCCCCCAGTTGAATTGCAACGACAGCGAACATGCCTTGTCACCGGTATAAGTCGGCGGCAAACGATAATTGAGTCGCACCCCACGCACCCAATCGAGCGCCGGATCGAGCGGGGTGAAAAAGCGCAAGGGTTCGTTGGATGCCAGTCCGGCGACACGGCCCGGCTGCACCTCCAGTACCGACGCGTGTGCAGACTGCAACACTGGTTTAGGAACCACGATATAGGGTGTTGGCAGCGGGAGGGTGAAAGCCTGCGCGTAACTCGCCGCATCTGGCGCGAACAAGGCCATTTCGCGGAGCTTGAAACGGTAAGGGGTAACGGCCGGGAGGATGCGCAGCCTGACATTCCGCACTTCCGCCTCGCCCGTCACCAGGCGCAGCGGCTGATTCGGCACCACTTGCCGCTGAACGACGCTGCCATCAGCTAGGCCGAGGGCAAGGGTAATGCCGCTGATCTGCTCCACCCCTTCACCCACACCAAAATAGAACCATGTCTTGTCGTTGATATGCGCCGTCAGCGGCCACGAAATTTCCAGCGCCTGCCCTTCCCCCTCCAACACGAGCAGATCGCCTTCTACGGTAGCACGAGGCATTTCGCCCGCACTCCCCAATGTTGCTCCGCCAGATGACACCAAGCGCCTTTTATAGGGTGTACCATCGGCGTATTTCATCTCCGAATGCGTCAGCACAGAAAATGGCAGATACGCCACAATCCCCGGATACTCGATCCGATCGTGCTGCGGCGTAGTTAGGTTAAATATCCCGCCCCAGCGCCGGCTCCAATCTTCCGCCCGACGCGCGAATGCGGGCATGTTGCCGCTGTAGGTGCTGACTGCCTGCATTCCTTCGATGCGAATGGCGCATGACGCTGTCCCCACTGGCGGTAGCAGCGACAGTTCCGCGCTTTTCAAATTCGTCTCGCCTTTTTCCGCCAGCTTGCGTAGATCCACCACCATGCGCTGACGATAAGCATTAACTCCAACGACATTACTCGTTAACGTTAGCCCCTGAAGCAGCGATTCACTTTTCTGCGTCCTTTCACCCGCAACCTTTCCTAGAAAAACTAGGCTCCGCACCGGCTTCTTCTCGGAAATGGCGCGCGCTTCGCCGGGAATGAAAATGAATATTTCTTGCAGGTGGAAATGATGCTTGCCTGGCTCCTTGATGTTTTCCGCCCACTCTTTGGCGAAACGCTTCTCCAGCGCCTCACGCAGGTTCAGGCGAATACTGGACCTAGACAAATTAATAGACAGTCGAGTCCTCTAAAGACTGGTAGTGTAAACGCTCAAACGCTG
>Ga0209390_10009943_pt1 | contig 11285 bp, 10 predicted proteins | sample BON01_FD_187212 | JGI IMG/M metagenome (GOLD analysis project Ga0209390, IMG submission 187212) | Freshwater microbial communities from Lake Bonney liftoff mats and glacier meltwater in Antarctica - BON-01 (SPAdes) (version 2) | ecosystem: Environmental > Aquatic > Freshwater > Ice > Glacier... | reverse complement strand
CTTCCTGACGTCATAAGTATCAACCCCAATCAATCCTTCCATGTTGTAAACATTGTCTCCTCCCATCTGTAATCCAGAATTCACTGTTGTTGGGGTCACCATGGCTGCCTTTGTTGCATCGCTAACATTGTACAACATTCTGTTTTCGTTCAGTTTAACCGCATACTTACTAACCGCCTTAAGGAGGGTAAGGGTCGCAAGAGTGGAAACCCACCGACTGGAGTCGACTTCCTTAAAAGTGATAGATACAGCCGCGTGATTTTTCTCATCCAAAAACGTCTTCTTCTTGGACGTGGGACCAGAGGTTGATCGCTTCGCCGCTTTTCCCCCGCTCATCCTGTCATGTGTCAGTTCTTCAACATCCGTTTTGTGCCATGATGTGTGTTGCTCACAAGCCCTTGGGCTTTTGGAGACATCACCATTTTTTGGTCTTTTGCGCTTATGATCGCCACCAGCCCTTGAGGTATGGGTGTTGATACTGACCCGTAGGTACGCTTTGATTCTCTCAGCCCAAAGGCATGAGATGCATTTATGTCTTCCACCAGCCCTTGAGCTATAGGTGTTGACTTTGGCCCGTAGGCATGCATTATTTCTTTTGGCCCGTGGGCTCTGTGCCCCTTGCCTTTGACTTCGTGCATACTGCTGGTTAGTTGCAAAGAATCATAGTACACAATTGCAGTACGCGCGTACACATGTATTTCGCATGTTACCCGTGTGTGTGTGTGTGTGTGTGTGTGTGGCGGTATATGTATGTATGTTGCGGGTGCTGTCTACTGGCGCCGTGCGCCTCGTATAGGCCAGGCTTGTCTGCTTCCTCGATCCGCGGCTGTTCGCCAATATTGATCCTGCTCCTCTGGAGGGGCGCGCACACGCGTCAAAATCAAGCCAAGCCACACACTTATCTAGTCAGGCCCTGTGGTCACGCTCCCGATGCTCTCTTCCTGATCGCACCAGTCGGCTTCCAATCAGGCGCTCGCAAAGACCCTGTGTGCGCCTCTACAACTCTATGTAATTATCCGCTCGATCAATCAATGATCTATGTTCCCTTACAGGTAAATAGATGTCAAAAATGTATTTTACTTATTGTTGAGTACAAATATCTAAAATCATGTTCCGGAGATTTTTATTCTCCAGAATCTGATCCTCCGCACAAGAGTATGCGGTACGATGTTTATTCCTCAATCCAGTTGTCTTTTTGATTTCATACTGACAGAATCCGTCATGAGGAAATGATTTGTATTGGCGGTATACCAGTTTTGAAAAGGCATTTCGGCTGGGCCGGCCCTTAAATATTTTACATGATTCATAGGGGCGGGCGGACTGCAGCTTGACTTCGGAAATTTTAGGGTATTTCGTATGTTGTAAATTACAGTGGTAATAGTGAAAGTCGTTTGCATGAAGTAAAATGGTAAAATATCTCAAGGTTCGTTTTGTCTCGATTTGGACTCGATTTGTCTCTATATTTGTTAAAAAAAAAAAAAAAAATTGTTGCCATTGTTGGCACGACGAGCGAACCAACGTGAGCACGTTTGGCAGACATGAACGGCAAGACAACCCGGCATGACACGCGAGGCCTAGCGCTGGTGGCCGGACCCGTCCTTGGAGAATTGGGTGTGCTGCCGTCTGGTGAGGGGGGCGATGTGCTGCTGCTGTGCGCCAAACTTTCGGCGTGGTGGCGAGCGGCGCAATTGAATGGCATGGCCAGGACGTGCACCAAGGCTGAGAGCTGGCACCTGCTGCTTTGCGGTGACTGCCCTGAAGGCTCATCTGCAGACTCTCCTAGGGCGTCTCGGCGCCCGGCCGCGAGGCCTTCGCCCAAGCTCGAGAGCTCGCTGGATGTCGAGCCTTTTGATCAGTTTCCGCCTGTGCGGCGCCGCCAGAATCTCAGCCTCCATGGCGTCGACTTCACCATGATTGAGAACGAGCCGGAGAAAGAGACTGGTAGTCCAGGGTCTTCTTTGCCTGATGTGTCAACCGTGGTGGAGTCCGACTGCTCGCGCATGCACAGAACTAGTTTATCCATTGTGCCATTATAGCCTGATTATAGCAACGAAAGAGAATCGAGCAATTCAATAAATTACGTGCATGCATTGAAACGTGTGTGTGTGGAATGAAGCGGGTTTGTTGTGCAACTTGATCGCCTAAACTGAGTGACTTGGCCGATAGTGCAGCCTATTGCACTTGAAGTCATTTCTTTATTCTCAAATCTCAATCGTTGATCTCGTTCTCTAGGTCTCTGTTGCCTTGATTTATTGAAAAGACACTCACAAGATTGAGATTGGAGATTGAGATTGCACGACATTCCAAATGCAATAGGCTGTAACAAATCTGACACATTTGTGAGAGCGTCATGCGACCACTAGCGTGACTCACCGACATCTACAAGCGATATACGACTTCACTTCTTGTCAATACAATGCTGCTGCACATATCTACATCTGAGAGTCCAAATCCGACCCTTCTTTCTGGAAATCAACTTTTTTGATCTTGTGGTCGGAAGTAAACAGTGTGCAGCAGCGTTGTATTTGAAAGGTACAAAGTCACACACAGACCTGGATCCGCGTCTCTCTTATATTTTGATGTTAAGATCTACATTTTAATATGAGGTACATATAGAACATTCGCACAGAATACTCATTTGCTAGCGCTCGGCGTTTGATTGCGGTGTCGCAGCCGCCATGCTCGAGCGCTGGCAGCACGTTTTTTTTTGACCTTTTGTGTGAATCAATATTTCTGCCGGCCGATTCGTTCGCTTTTGCAACACCGAATTCGTTGAAATGCATACCTGATTGAATTTAGCGAGAGACTACCCAAACATACAAGAGTTCGTGACTAGACTCACCAACCATGGGCACAAACTTCAGGTAGAGTTGATCAGGAGATTACGGCTTCAGAACAGAGTTCTTGAATCACGAAATTTTTCTGAAATTTGGATCTGTTTGTTAGCTCCAAGTGCTGGACTACGTACTTGAAGTTTTTGTGAAGGTAAACTACACGTGCACATGATACGTATCTACGTTCATTGACACGAGCAGATTTTCTGGTAGCATTGTCGCTCATTCCATAAGCTATTTTACGGAGATTCCACAAATGTCAGAACTTTACCAATCGTGATCAAAAGCGACATGCACAGCCAAGAGCTATAAAGAGTCAATTATGTGGAGTAGTGGCCAAAAAGTCTCTACATAATGAGGTAGAGCTAGAGTTAGGATCCATATTAAGATTAAGGCTGGTTCGTGGATTTGGATACTATCATTGCGAGACTCGACACTCGTGCCCTCCCAGGGAGTGTCGCAGGGGTAGCGCATGTGCCGTATTGCTTGTACCAATGCAAATGTGTAACAAATAGCAGGCAATTAAATGCTAGAAGAAGACATTTGCCTTCTATATGCGTGAATCACATGACATCCATGGAAAGGGTGTGAGGACAGGTATCTGTATTCATACAGATCAAGATTATATATATGTGTTGCGTATTACAATGTTACACACATAAATAAACACTATTGAATGATCACACAATTATGCATGATACATACAAATACACACATAATAGGGACACACACAGTAGGCGTATGAGCTGACAAAGACAAGACAGACTACATACACAATTGAGGACATACATACATGATATAACTACATGTATTTAATTGTAAATACAAACATGTAAACATATAGACACATATATACATGCCCGCATACGTACATACATACATGAGGTACAGGAAAGAGGGGGGGGGAGAGGATGAGATGTCACTGTAGACACGGTTGAATTTGTATGAGGTCCCGACGATGGACAAAATGTGTATGGTTCGTTTTGAGAAAGCTAAATCGGGCACTCTACTGCACGTGGAGCCTTCAGGTTATGAGCCCTGGGCTGTCTGGGGTCATGCCCAACTCTCTCGTCGATGGCGCCCCCGTTTCTTCAAACCACCCTCGCCCAGATTTAGTGCCTCGCCTATTCCACCTCAAACCCCCCCCCCTAGGCATCTGGGGAGCTTGACGGCTACGATTTTGGTGTCTTTCGATCTTATTGTTTCTACCTCCTCTTGCTGGGTTTAATCTTTTAAAATTTATAAAAAAATTGGGCAGTCAAGGAGCAGAACGAAGACGAAGTCGAGAGGAAGAACTGCAACACGCGACGCAGTGAACCGGTACCCCTAGAGCACGGCTGACAATGACAATGACAATGACGATGACAATGACAATTACAATGCTCTGCAGTTCGCTTAGACAAGTACTACACCTCTGACGTGCTTACAGTCCTCAAAACCCTTTCTGATGCGCCACAACTCTACCCGGAGAGAAATATGGTGCTACCCAGCCTAACATTAGGATGCTTTACCCCCCTGCTCGCTCAGTGACCAATGATTGCACACGCTGCACCGTTAATCCCAAGATTCTTCAACAGTAACTAAACTGTGCCGTGCAGTGTACGGCACACATACACGTTCCCCTTCACATATTCAAACCAGTGTATGGAAATGAGCTTGGTAGACGCAGCATGCGCGCCTGGGCAGGTATGACAAGCTGAACAACCCAAACTGATCTGGAAGCACTGTTTTCCTCACAAGAAAATCAATGGTAAGGTGATGCTTGGTGTATGTGCGTGTGCGTGCGTATGTGTGTCTGTGTGTGGATGTATCAGCGTGTGTATGTGAGTATGAGTGTGTACATGTTTCACGCTGCGCGTCGCATTGGGTTTGTCTGTTTGCTTTCGTATTTTCTTGGTTTCTGGAATGTTTGTTCTTGGGGGGGGCAGGGGAGTCCTAGCGCGACAACGCCAGTTTCGCTTGGACATTAGCGGTAACAGTAGTAAGAGTGTTAGCGCCCGTATTAGCTCAGTAAGCTGGGGTAGACACAGTAGGATCTAATGATCTCACCCCTCCCTCGGGAGGTGGTGGCAGGTGGTACCCCCTTCATGGGACTGCCGCGCTCCTTGGTGCTTTGAAATTGGGGTGTTAGTCGACTTTGTAAGAGAGACGCTATTGTTAGTCGCGCTGCCCGTGAATGGGATGAAGAGGCCGGCAAGTACAGTGGTAGTGGACTGTTGAAAAAGTGTAGGCACCTTTTCCTTCTGCGAGGGGCACACCGACAAGTGTGGCTACCTTGGACCGTGTAAGATGGGGTTATTGCGAGAACTGTATCGCGAAAGAGGAAAAAATCCCAACCCACAACAAAGCATTAAGGTTTGTTGAATATTTCTTACGAAGTAATTAAAGCACAATCAATCAGGTGCATTGACCCGTGAGGGACTTCGAAAAGACTCAAGACAGACAAACTTAGGCATAGGGATACGCCTTCCTTATTTGCTTAGGGTGGCACCAGAACACGCAGCCACGCCTCTCCATTGTGTTTATTGTAGAACCCATAGGAGAGGAAGGTCACGGTTCAGAGACTAAACACCGGTGAAGATGTTGTCCACCAACCTGAGACGTGTGCTGGGGCCTCGGTCAGAAAAAGACGTTCCCCAGCAACCTGAGATGACTGACACCAGTATAAAAGTAGTGACCTAGACAGACCGTACATTCCACTGGAATATATTCTGTCACTTGAAGCCGAGTTTGCGTTCTTTCCAAGTATACTTGTCATGAATACTGTACCATAGTATCTCTGTCTACCTCTCTCTCATCGCGTCCCATCGCAACCTAGACTCTGCCATGAGCGCCCCCCCACGCAGGTGCGCCTCCCTACCCGTACTATTGTCCTTGCTGTGTGTGCACCTAGTATCACGAATTTAGTCACGATGCTCCCCCCCCAACGAAGGTGTGTGTACCTGACGTTTGTTTTGTCTAAATACGTATACTAGTGTGAAATATTATTCTGAACCTTAAAGTCCAACACTCATTCTTGAAACAGTCTAGATTGCGTTTGTGTTTATGTACGTATGTACGTTTCTCACTTGAGCGACGACCTGCCTACTAAATGAACAGTGTGGGCAACTGTTGGCCAACACGAATATTTACACACTGCTTACAAGAGTTTAGATTCACAGCAGATTGCCAACTCTGCTGCAACTTGACTAGGCCGAGTACACGGCGACAACGTGTACTTGACGTTTGTTGTGCCTGAATACGTGTTATATTGAGGTGCCGACCGATGACCTCAGGTGTGTCCCCTTGTACAAGTGACACGGTGTTAGGATTACTTAGATTAAGACGTATAATAGCGTGAAATATCATTCTGAACCTAAAAGTCCTAAATCTATTTTTGAAACATTTTAGATTGCGTATTGTGTTTATGTACAATTCTCACTTCAGCAACCATCTGCCTGCTAAATGAACAGTGTGGGCAACTGTTGGCTAACACGTATATTTACACACTACGTACCAGAGCTTAGATTCACAGCAGATTGCCAACTCTGCTGTGACTTGACTAGGCCGAGTACCCAGCGACAACGTGTACTTGACGTTTGTTGTGCCTGAATACGTGTTATATTGAGGTGCTGACTGATGACCTCAGGTGTGTCTCCTTTTACAAGTGCCACGGTGTTAGGTTTACTTTTCAAACAAGACAAAATGCATTGTTAGTCCGCAGTCAGTCTCTGTTCCTACGTGAAATAGTCATACAGTAGTTTTGACTGCCTCCTCCGTGAAATAGTCGCGCACTAGCCCTTTCGTGATGTCACGAAAGGTCACAAAAATATTTTTTTTAAACCGAGTACGTGTCGACTACACGCACATACCACGATACTTACGAACATGATTGGTTCGGCTATGTGCACGGTTATGGTTATCCAGCAAATGTCCACAAACTGCGTACAGACCAACGATGATGGTCCACATAAACTTCTACACATCAATCTTCATCTCTCTTTGAGACAAACTTCACACCCTTTCTCTTTCTTTCTTTCTCTCTGTATTTTCTCTTTTTTTCGTTCTTGCCTCATTTACGTCTTCAAAGACCAAGAATTTGTTTCAAAAAAATCACGAAAAACGTCAAAAACAAAATCGCGGGGCTGCACCCCGCACCTTTTGTTTACGGGGCTGTGCTCCTCCTCAGGTGGGTGCTAAATGTCTGGTGGAAGTGGTACTGGATAACCATAACCGTGCACATAGCCGTTCCAAGTCCACAGTCCATCGCGGGAGTGCTGTTCGATTCGTGTCGGGCTTTTTCAGTCTAACTTGCTACCGCGCACTATCTTTTATTTTTTTCAAGAGACAGAGGGCTTATGATAAAACAGCCACCAAAAGGGGAAAATATTGATTATGATAATGAAAACTCCTGGATTTTAGGTTGACTCCCCAGTCGCAGAAGGAAATAGAAAAGAAGGAGGAGGAAGAAAGATGAGAGACCTACACAGAGACACATAGTGACTGGTAATGTCAGCTAAGAAAGGACATGGCACAGAACATTGTGCGACTTGACGAAGGTGAAGAAGAAGAGAGTGAAGTGACGCAAGAAGCGCAGGCAGAGATGGGAGGGGGGGGAAGGAATAGGAAGAGACGCGAGGACAGGAGACAAATGAGGAGAAGATGGAAAAATTGGGGAGAGGGTACGGGAGAAAAGGAAAGGGCATGCGCCCCAAGGGTCGAGGGTGACGAACGAGAAATGGAAGTAGAAAAAGCCTGTTGTGGCGGGCCCGAGCACGTGGGGACAGAGCCCGAGCGCCTGAGGGAAGAAGGGGAAAGAAGACGGGTGGAGAAGTGAGGAGTGAAAAGAATGCCATCATCAAAGCGGGTAAACGTGAAGGAAGGAGGCGGGTTCGAGCGCCTAAAAGGGGAAAATGAAGAAGAATGAGGAAGGCGAGGGGAAACAGGAGTGTGCAGGATGCCATTGCCCTTGACTGCTGGTGATCCCGTGTTCTGACCCACAAATATCATCTGAAAATTACATGAGTATCTATATGTCGCTTAACAAAACATTATATGTCGTCTAAGGCCTCATACGAAATATATATGTTCTATAACACTATGTGTCCTTGTTATGTTGTTGAAGGCTTGACCAACATGTATAATATTTCTTATCAGACATGAATATGTTTCTTATCCGACATATGTTTTAAACGACATATTCTGTTCAACAACATATTATACTAAACAATATATTTTCTTCAACAACATATATATGTTTTTAAACAACACATAAATGTTTTGAAACAACATATGTATGTCATGTAATATTATCGGACATATGTATGTCATGCATCGTTTAACATTCTACAACTATCACGCCTTTCGTGGCGCTCTCAGCGGACAAATCAGTAGTTCAATGGGTATGCCAATTTATTGTTTCCTCAAACCCATTGAATTGTACCATCTCGAATCTGTTCTTCCATCAAGATGAGTTTTCCTACCTCCTGTGTACACGTGCCTCAAGAATGTTGCTCTTGCGCAACACTCAGAGAGAACTCTGACACCTAGGGTGATGCATGTGGCTGAGTGTGTGTGTGTACGTGGTGAATGAGATCACTACTCCTTGTCTCGAGGGCAGACACATTGTCCATGTCTTCATACAGCAGTGTGGTTGCCCACACGTGTGCCTGCATACTGTGGACATTTGGAAAGCCCCACGGTCCTTTGGTGGGTTTGGTGCTCTCTTCTTCCTTGGAGCCTTCACTCACGCTGTCCACTGACTCTCCTATGAACACATGGGCCACCCATTGCTTGAGAGATGTGTTGCGAATGGGAAATGTGCGATTGTTGTCAGTGGGGTCCGCCCTGAGTTGGGTACATGCAGTGCTCTGTCAGTTGGAAGGGTGCCACGTTCTCTCACATTGGGTTGGGCGCCGGGCGGCGTCTACATCTCGGGGCTGCAGGCTACAACCACAACATAGCACATGAGCGCGCTGCAGGACATGGGCTGTATCAGCGTGTCAGCGCCCAGCGTTTGTTGTATTTTGCACAGTACAGGTACGCATGTACCCACATGTGCAAAGGCACCTGTGTACACCCACCGAGCAGACCGTACGCAAGAAGCCGAGGACTCAAATCTATGCAAACAAAGGAAGCATGGCAACCGCGCGCAAACAGAGCTTGCGCACAGGTATGGGCAGGGCAAGGGCAGGAAGATGCAGGGCATGCACGCACAGGTGTATGGGCATGAGCAAATCTGTTTGCGCGCGGTTGGCATGCTTCCAGGTGTATGGGCATAGGTAAATCTGGTGACACCGCGGTGTGTCATTGTGCATTTGCCATGTCAGCATGTCAGCATGTGGAACACCTTGCCATTCTGTCTGCCGAAAATCGCCAACGTCTCGCTTCGGTGTGACCTACTGGGTGCGCTCGGGGTGAGTGCAGGTTGTAGGCGCCGCGTGGTCGGCGACGTTGTTAGTGTGCACTTGTCGTTGCCAGTCCCTTGCCAAAGTGCCGCGGTTCAGAGCAGGCGTCCACGCAGTGCATGGACCCAGATGGCCTGTGTCTGATTTTTGGTGGGATTTCGGCCCCACCGCTTGCATGCCGGCTGCTGAATAGGTGTGTGTGCTCCAGCCGTCCCGCTGTGCACTGTGAAGCGCTTGGACAGGCACAGCTTGTCACCGAACTCATCCTCCCAGTCTGTCCACCCGCCATGACCGCGTTTTCTTGCGATTTTGTTTGTTTTCAAATTTTAGAGTTGAACGTTTAGTCACTCGTTTCGTGGGCTCTTGCGGAGCACCATCAGTCCCTGCACACCCGACATTTGGCACAGCAGGCTCGGTCCCCTCTGCTGCTGGTGCTGGCTCTGCAATGGAGGACGCTGGTGCTGAAAACACTTGGCAGGAGGACATGGACATGCCGGACGCCTTTCCAATAAAGAGTGCTCTGGTGCACGAGGTCTCGCACAGTGTTCTAGAACCTGCTCACATTGTGCTTACCGTACGCTGCCCTGACCACACGCAGTTGTCGCAGAGTCTGCTGCACAGAATCACGTGGCATGAGGCTGGCAGTGCTGCGCAGCACGAGCTCGACAAGCATCTGAAAGGGGGCGCTGACAAATTGGGTAACGTGCTGCCGCTACACATGGACGCCTGACGATCCTGCCATAGCACACCGTGTGACCACAACCCGACATGTGGAGTAGGGCACCCAGCGGCACATTTCGAAGTGCAGATATGAGCATAGAGGCCCATGTGATGAGGATGTCCCGCAGACAGTGCCCTGCTGCGTGTTTTGTGCGTCTTGTGCGCTCCACGACCCGCCAAAAGTAACAATTTGGTGCAATAGTGCTCACGCGCTGCTGTTGTTGCTGTCGTAGGGCTCCCAGCGGCATGTTCACAAGTGCAGATATGCGCATAGAGGCCCATGTGAAGAGATTTTGTCGCGGACAGTGCTGTACTGCGTATTTTTGGCGTCTCTTGCGCCTTATAACACTCAAAAATGATGAATTCATCCGAAAAACAGGACACATGTGACTTCTGTGACCCACATGGCAGCGTGATACGGGGGCTGCCGGTGGGAAACTTGCGCAGGATACTGCCCCCGAGGACTTGGCCGTACGGGGGAGGGGGTTGCGCACTGGAGCAGGGGGTGGGAGTGTCTGAATTCTGATGTCACGGTTCGTTGTATATCAGGTCAATGACGCTCTCTGTCTCTCGCACTGTCTCTCTCTCTCACACACAAGCTTTTGTTCACCCGTACGCTCGCCCACTTTCCAATCATTCACCCACCCACTCATTCTATTTCTAACTCTCTTACTTTATTTCTCTCTCTCTCTCTCTCTCTCCTTCTTTCTCTCGTTTTCGCCCTTGCATTCTCTTACAGCCTTTCTTTCTCAGGCTTTCTGTCTGTCTTTCTCTTTTCTTCAATACACACACACTCGCGCGCACGCAGTGATACGCTCTCTCTCATCCACCAACTCACAAACGCACGCACGCACCAAAATTTTATGTCCATTTTTCTTGCACACTCACACACATTTCTCTATCTTTCTCTCTCTTTCCCTCTCTCTCTCTCTCTCTCTCTCTTACACACATACACTGATACATACACATTCGCACTCACACACCCTCTCATTTATGAACTCGCTCATCCACGCATTCATTGTTGTCGCGTGTGCGCGCTGCGTTGTCTTCAGCGCGCGTACGCGCGCGCGCTCTCTTCTCTCTGTTTCTCTCCCCCGTCCTCTCTTTCTTGTTCGTTTCCTTTCTGATTCTTTTTTGTTCTCTTCCTCCCCTCTCGGTGGCTTGCTTCCTCGCCGTCTTTGTCTCACTCGTTCGCTTCCTCTTTTTTTCAACTCCTGGTAACTATGATTCAATTTGAAACAGTCAAACTCTCACTGCGAGTGCATTCTTTCACTCTCTTGCCCGTGGCATTTTCTCTCAGATGGAACGGTGGAGGAGAAGAATACAGGGAAAGACAAGTTGATGA
>Ga0209390_10009938_pt1 | contig 11288 bp, 10 predicted proteins | sample BON01_FD_187212 | JGI IMG/M metagenome (GOLD analysis project Ga0209390, IMG submission 187212) | Freshwater microbial communities from Lake Bonney liftoff mats and glacier meltwater in Antarctica - BON-01 (SPAdes) (version 2) | ecosystem: Environmental > Aquatic > Freshwater > Ice > Glacier... | reverse complement strand
TTTGCCCTGCCCTGTCGTTCCTCTGCGTCCTTGTCTGTATGGCTGGCACACGTCTCTTACGCACGTGCGGGCACACATGCACACACGTGGCAGGGCGAAACAGTGGTGGGTATCAACAGGGTGCTCGATAGGTCCATCCAAAAGGTGCGTACATACTTTCACACCATCGTCTTGATTGGTCGATGCATGTCGTTGCCTAAACCAGTCACGTGGCAAAATACTGAAATGAGACTGAGAGATGCATGAAATGAGTGAAATGAGATGCATGAAATGAGTGAAATGAAACTGAGAGATGCACAAGAGGCGTCAAGTCCTCTCCATCTCTCATCTTTTCATGTTCTTTTTTTAACGGATCGTCATACTGAATGGTCTGGCATGACACCAGGCAAACATGAACGACAGCAACAAGGACACTTGGCTGTACATGATCTAACAAGAGCAATACGCTCTTGCCTCCTTACCTTCAAGTGCACTTGCCGGACGTAAAAACAGCAGAATCGAAAGCCGCGCGTATTCGAAATGTATCGGCCTCGAGACAATGCACAGGATGGCTGGGCGGCGGGAGAACAATCAAAGTTTCCTGCATCTTTGTTTGAAATCTGGGCGTCAAACTCGCGATTGCGCTCAGCGCGTTTGTTGGAATGCGCTGCCATGTGCTGCAGCAGCACCTCAGTTTCATCGCTTGTCAGCGCCGCCTTGCGCTGCAAGCGATCCGAAGCATCGCCCCGCGGTGCAAACAGGGAGACCGAGCGTGCCGCATCCAACTGAGCCTCCTCCATTTGGCGCTGGCGCTCTAGACGTACAAGCACCTTGCGCTTTTGCTTCTCGTCTCACTCTTGCAATCTCTCGATAACCGACGCCGTCGACGCAGCCAACCACTTTGGCTTGGAAAACATCATTACCACGACTAAGGCGACATGTTGTTTTGGCAATGAATAGTTTATTTTTTTTGCAGATTTAGTTGTGTAGAGTGCTGTCTGAATTTATGTAGTGGTTTTCCCGTGCCCTTGTATTAAAAGCCGGCTTGGTGTGTTCCAAGGCAGCACAGAATGTGCACAAATGTGCACACATATGAATGATCAAATACGTCACACCTGTGAGTGCGCACGATGCGGCACACATGTGAATTAAATATGTCATGCCACACATGTAAATCAGATGTCACACATACACGCACATCCTGCACACTCCTCACGACTCACACTGCAATTTAGCACACCTGTAGCAACACATGGTCGTTCCACACCTATGCAACCCCCCACGCCTGCGTCGCCGGCGACGCAGCCAACCACTTTGTCTTGGAAAATATCGTTACCACGACTAAGTGGAAACGTTGTTTTGGCACTGAATAGCCTGAGTTGAATTTTTTTGCAGATTTGGTTGTGTAGAGTGCTGCCTGAATTTAAGTAGTGTTTTTCCCGTGCCCTTGCGACATGCTGGTTTTGATTGAATTGAGACAACGAATCGAGACAAGGAATTGAGACAATGACATACGCACCTTGATAAGATGTAAGGCGTTAACATAGGTTGCCGCATTTGGTACCTTTTTTTTAATACGGAGTTGAGACAAAGATTGCCTGTATTTACGAACAAACGTTGCTTTAACCATCGTGCTGCTTCCAAAAGACAAAATCCAGAGAAGTAACCGTGACGATCGCAAGGAAATCGGGAAAGGCCAGTGGGGTTGCTGGGTGAAATGGACTGATGCACACTGGTCATGTTTGTTCAGTCTATCAAATTTCTGTCCCCCTCAAGACTGTGACTTAATTTCGAGTAGGTATGGCATGTTGCATCTGAGTTCTGGTCAGAATTTTTTATTGCAGATTTTGATGTTTATGTACCCCCTGTTACTCACTCAGGCTGGCCCCGTACATTTGGAATCTTGTCCAGGCTTTGGTACTTGTCAAGTCCACTCAGGTGGCTGTCAATTTCGCCTTGAGCGTAACTTGATACAGCCTTTTGAAATGATGCTTGCTTATATTCGCTCTCGGACAAATAATGCTGTAGTTGCATTTGATACCCCTCTTGCTGATCTTAGGGTCGTTACCGTCCGTCGATCAACTAAATTTGCAAAATGCAAAAGTCTGCCTGGGAAACCCCGAGCGTATCCTTCCGTCGATAAATTTTCGAATGGGTTTCCTGCGGATTCATCGAAAAGAGACCTATAAATCGATTGATCCCACGTCGATCCCACTAAAGCTCAGTGCTGGAAACTTGTTCAACAAGATGGACAAACTCGATCATCAACTCAATTTCAAGATCTGAGTTTCCTGCCGCGGATTCTTCAACAAAAGAGACCTATGAAAAACGATGCACCGGCAAACTAAATGTTGGAAACTAAGTTGATCGACAGACTGTAACGACCTTTACTGTAGGGTTGAAGGGGTTGGATCCTGCCTTGTCACAGTTCTTTGGTGCCCACGCTTCTCTCTCCCCCCCCCTCTCCCTCCCCCCTTTCCCACCTGTCCTCTCTCTCTCTCTCTCTCTCTCCCTCTTTCTCTTTCTCTCAGAGTCTCTCTCTCTGTCTCTCTCTCTGTCTCTCTCTTTTTTTTTTAAACCCTCAACATCCTTAGTTTCCTCCCTCCTTGCACATGTATGGTGCCTCTTCACTTTATTCCTTCTGAACAGGCCGCCCCTTGCATGTATGTGTGTGAATGATTATTTTTGTTTTTGTGTGTACCCTCATACATGCTTGTATGTGCCACTGACTTCTCGTACGGTAATAATCAAAAAGCCCATGTGTGTCAGTTTATGATCGAATGTTAGGCGTGTGAAAAAAATGACATGCGGGAGTCAGAAACCAGAAGAAAAACAAGACGGACACTCACGCACATTGCGACACACATACACGCGCAAACAAACACGCTAACACGCACACGCTCACACACAAACGCTCACACGCACATGCTCACACACTTGTGCGCCCGCAGAGAGAAAGAAAGAAAGAGAGAGAAGGACCCAAAAAAAAAAAAAAAGGCACCGTGGCAGACAGAAGAGCAGAAGACGCAAGGGCACAGAACACACAAGGGCGACCTTTGCATCAACAGTAAACGTACAATCGCACTGCAGCACGCTGCGACACAAATATGGGAAATGCAACACACTCCAACAAACTTCATTACAGTGCAACACCACTGCACTGCAACACAGGTAGGCACATCTTCATCAACAGTAAGGAGACCATCTTTCCAATCAGCACAGAACACATAAATACACACTGCAACAAACTGCTTCATTCCGAAACACAATACAATACAAGGAGGCACCTCGTCATGAACAGTCGGGAACCATCTGTCCGATCGGCGCAGTTCAACACGATGAAGCAGACGGCAACACACGAAAACGCACTGCAGCACACTGCATCGCTGCGGCACTGCAACACAGGCCCGGCAGGCACCTCTTCATCAACAGTATTGGGCAACTCTTTCCAATCAGCGCGGAGCACACATGTACACACTGCAACAAACTAAATCACACTGCAACACAATGCAACACACGAAAGCACATGTCCATCAACAGGAAGGGGAGAATTTTTCCAATCAGTGCAGTACGGCGTTTTCAACAAGTTGCATGTGTGTGTGCGTGTGTACGTGTATACGCATGTGTGTGTGAGAGAGAGAGAGCGAAAGAGAGAAAGAGGAAGTGTTTGTGCGTGAGTGCCACGGTAAGCCTGAGTGTGCGTGTTTGCATGTGTGCGTGTGTACGTGTGTGCATGTCTGTACGCGTGTGTGTGTGTGTGTGTGTCTGTGTCTGTGTATCTGTGCATTTGCGTGTGTGTAAGTGAGAGAGTGTCTGTGTGCGTGTGCGTGTAAAAGTCTGTGTAAATCCAATTGGCGTGTGTGTGGCATTTTAAACAAAGTTGGCCACCACCCTACGGAACAATGAATCAGAATCTTTGCTGCGCGTACCAGAAACGGTGTATTCTTCTAATTGCGTGGTATCCCTCTCTATCACATTTGGCATTCGTCTTTTCCGCCTGCTACTAGGGCCACTCTCTGCAAAGCTGCGTTTTTCTCGTCTGCCACAGTGAAAATCCTGGTGAACCCAACACGCATCATACTTTTCACTCATTGCGTGCTTGACGTTGCCCTGTCGTCACTACACTTCTCAACGTACTGACTGCACTTTTCCTCCTTTCGTATTCTTCTTCTTTGTGCTTTGGCCTTTGTTTTGTTGCTACGTTTTTAGAAGAAAAAAGTGTACGGATGTTAAACGGGCACTGCTGTTCGTCTGTCTTTCTTGATTTACAACCATTGAAATTACCTAACCCTTCGACCTACGAATCCTTTCCAACCACTGCTCCTATTCCAATTTCAATAAGCTTTCCCGTACAGCTTTTTTAATGTAATTTGCGAGTGTTTGTTAGAGATTAACCCCGGCAAGAGGAGAAAGAAACAATGAGATCGAAAGACACCGAGTTCGCAGCTGTCAAGCTCCACAGATTCCTAGGGGAGGACGTAAAAGTGGAGTGGGGTAGGCACAAATCGTGTCGAGGGCGGTTTGATGAAACGGTGGCGCCTTTCACGAGAGAGATCGGTACAACACCAGACGGCCCAGGGTTCATAACCTGACAGACAGCATCTCCACTCGCAGAAGAGCGCGCGGCAGCCGTGCCGAAATTCCGCACCGAAACATCGACACGGCAGGCTGAAGCATTTTCGCCGACTCGACCAGCACCAATCTACAGCTACGCCGTGACGGTAGGTCTGTTGTCCTCTTCCCAAAACTGCAGATCTCCTCGTCCTACCGTTTGAAAGAATGGACGGGCCGACATTGCTGTTTCGTCTTCGAGTCTCTCGATTTTGTGGATCTTTAGCAGGGCTCGTAGTATTGCAAATGTCGGTGATCTACATCCTTTGGCCTCCTTTTCTTGCGACTGTGATCACCACCAATGTCCTAGGAGAATCTAGCGATTCAAGGCAACTTGTCTCACACCCTAGCGCGTGGAGTGTGGCTTGTGAATCGGGCGTAGTACAGTCGCGCGTGTCGGAACCCCTAATAAAATATGTTGAACAGAAATGGCTGGAGTAGAGTTTGACCAATACGGTTGCATTCTAAGCACCAGAAAGAGTCAGATTCGCTGCACAAGAGATAATCACGCCAGGTGCGGCTCACAGAAATAGACATGGACAGTTGAACAAACATACCATCATGGAAACGTACCGGGGAACATTGTTTGGTTATGAGTAAAATGTTTGTAATTTAGAAAAGGAATCCACCGTAAATGGGATGCTGTTTTTACCGCATTGCAAGAAAGAATGAGCAAAAAAAAAGGGTTAAGGAATGGAAAGAAGATAGATGGACGAGGTCGTCAACATGTTCAACACATCTATGGCCAACTATGCTCGATTCTAGCACAAGGGTCGAGTACACTATAGTATCCAGAAAGCAGGAGGGCAAACAAAAGTACTCTGGGCCGGCCTAAGATTAATGCATTAATTAAGCATTCAGATTGCTTTGTTTGAAAGGCACGTCAGAGCGCGTGGCTCGACGCTGTGACGACACCAGTTGAAAAGAAGCAAGTGATTTCTTGTGTGCTGAATCACCTCTTTTTGAGGAAGTTAAGCAACAGAAGAGAAAATTGCCACAAGAAAACGTACATGCTTTTTCTACGTGATACCAATGCCATGTTTGCAAAACAAATCGGCTGACGCTGCAAAAAAACTACGCTTCGCATGTTTTTAATTTATTACCAAATTCCGGGCCAATCATTTTCAGAAGTTATTTTATTCACTGCCAGAAAGTGCAGTCTTGCCTCTTCGACAATCTGTGTGTAGACACATGGTCAAGATTCCAACGTGGGCTTTTTTTGACCGGATGACTGTGATCAGATCCTGTTTTTGATCCAACCATCACGTCCGTGTAAGATTCAGCTGCCGCCCGCGGTTGGTCATCTCTTTTGCAGGTCTTTACACGTCATGAGGCCCTCTGTAGTTTATTTTCGTGTGTTTCCAAGACATCTTCCCAGAGCAACGACTTTTCCAGAAATCTTACACAGCCGAGAGGGGGGTGGCTGGTTCAGACCCCAGCTCGCGGGGTAGAAGCCCCGTGGTACTAGAGGTGCTATTCCAGTCTCGAGCCATTTCGACGCGAGGGATTCAAAGTGAGATTGTACTAGGTTACTTGCATTACCTTGATTTTTGTACTGTTCGAAGCGGGGTGGTACACTTGTAGAAACACGATTTTTTCTTACAGATTTTTCATTTTTGCCTTTGACGTTCGAAAGATACTAGGACCTAGACTATTTCCTACGAAGTAATAAAAGCAACATCAATCAATCTAGGTACCTTGGTCTACTGCTTGGACCTACGTGGGTGTCGACCCCTTCCTATGAAACTGTGTAGGATCTAGGTCCTACGAGTTAAAAAAAAACTTGGACAAAACCACTGAAACCGAACTAATCTGCCACACCCCTCTCACACAGCCTCCTTTCAGATGTGACGGTACGTCTAGATCTAAAAACCACATTTATCGACTTTAACCTCTCGTTCCTGGGAGCAACATGCTCCTGAGAGGGTCGTCAACAGCCACAGGATTACAGGGCGCTTCCCACTACTTACGTCGTTTCACCATTCTTGTCAACCATTTTTTTTGTTGCAGTGGACCAAGTGTTTGGTCGGTCACGTTGCACTGCCCCTTGGTGTGGCCATCTTTTCCCCATTCCATATTCGCCAATTCTAGCGCCTATTCAAGCGGACAAGGCTATTTCATGCAAAGAGATTTCCGCGATGTGGCTCAACAGGACAAATCGAGCAGACTTCACGTGGCAAGAGCCTCGCCAAAACGAAGGCAAGGTGAGCTTTGAAGATCAACACTTGACAAAGAACAATAGGGTGCAAAAGGCGAATAGACGAGGATCAACAGAAGTGGAGGACCAGCTGTGCGCAAGCACCGGGATCGTGTGACAGGAGTCTGTAGATAAATTAGCTAACAAAGATGACGAGTTGATGTAAGCTATGATCGAGTCGAGAATGGTAAAGGCTTTATCATCAGCGGCTGCTGCGACAGGATGACGAAAGATTCAAATAGAAATGTATAAGGGGAAAAAGAAAATGATGAAACATCGGCCAGTCGGAAAATATAAACATCAGTTTCGACAGCCCACCGCTCTATTTGGATACACTTGTATAACAGCATGCATGCTGCACAAAAGCCAAACAGCAAGTTCAAGTTTGTCACCATTGACAAAGAAAGTGACATGAGCATGCTGTGGTGACGAGAAGAGTTTCTGAAAATGTATAGCACGGAAGATAGTGGGGTAAAGGTACAGGAAATAGAGGTGCCAATACCAGTTAACAAAAGTAAAAGAAAAGGGTACATGCTCAAACCAGAGTCCTTTTCCAACAGATCGTGAAGCAGACCACCGGATGATGTCGCAATCAACAAAGCCTTCGGATCGTGTGTAATTTTGGATCTTAACCAGTCAACGCACAGATTTGACAGATCCCTGGAGGTGAAAGAGGCTGAAGCAATTAAGTAGCACAAAAGCCGGGCATCATCTGTGCGCTCAGAACAGCTGTACCCACGTGTGCATTTGAGCAGATCAATTTTGTAGTGGGCCACTGCGGATCCTTAGTAGCAAGCAACATATACAACAAATTCAAACAGCTTGTTGTACACTGAGAAGGAAAGAAGGATAGATTCTTCGCCGATTTTGTGACACATGTATGTGAAGCAAACGATCCGGCGATGCTGCCCAACATCCAGCAGGTGCAGGGACTTGCGAGGCCAAAATCAATGATCGAGGGAAAACACTGGACACAATGTGTATGTGTACGCAAATATGTGAAGGGATGTCAGGAGGAATAAATACTCACAGGGTGTCAAAGCTGAGGACATCGAACAAAAGTGGCATCATGGTGGCAGACTGGAAGCCAGAATCCAAGACTCAAAGTCTAGAAGATGGACACATTTATTGTATTGTACTTATTCTCAATTCATTTCTGTCACATGTCTAAGTGCAAAGACTGCGGCGGCAGTGGCCTCAAGTTACAGTGAGTGGGGAGCAGGTTCCAAACTTTTATAAGGTCAAGGGCAAGACGCAGGTTCCATCGACGAAAACTCGATCTTTGCTGAGACCCCCGAAGGAATACAAAATGTACTAGACGTGGTGAAGGAGTTAACCACATGGTGTGGCATGGAGATTAGCGTAAGGAGAATTTTCTTGCTCGTCATTGACAAGGATTGGAAGTGAAGGGAAAGCATGCTAGCACCAGATTTGAGGATAAATGGCAAACATCTCAAATCTCTACACATCAATGACGCGTGCTGGTACCTAGATTACTGGGGCACGGAAAGTGGTGACATGAGCACCTCAAGAGAGGTATTCAGTGCAAAAGCTGGAGTGGCACGCGATGTAATTAAAAGCCACCCGTTGACGGCAGAACTTTCTGCCGAACTCTTCGAACAGAAAGGAATCGGAGCCTTTCAATTTTCGGAAGCCCCCATCAAATTGTCGCAGAGTGAGTTGGAAGATCTTCAAAAAGTCTGGGTACAAGCCATAAAATTTCTCGGCACGTACCATGGTCGACTGCAAACTCTCTAAACACATTCCCAACCACAGAGGGTGGCCATGAGTACCTCCTGCACAGTAAATGAAGTAAAGACATCGAGCCCTCGAGGCAAAACTCAACACATCATCCACTCATAGTCAGCAACCCAATCGACACGAAAGGTCCGGAGTTCATGCGTAGAAACATGCAATGTCAAGCACCCTCAATGCCAACGGCTGCATATTATCCGATATGCAGCCTCACCTCCTTACTGAGCAAGAAACGCCACTAGTGACATAAAAGACTTTGTTCCTGTATGAAAAGATTCCAGCAGGTGGCTTTGTCAGAATCCAAGACACGTCACTAATTTGAGAAGAGTGAGTGAACGAAACGAGAATGATCACGACGGAAGGTCTAATGATGATGATGATTGCTTGTATTATCACTCTTGGAGAAATAATGTAGTCATTGTGTTTGGAACTCTCTCGTCTTTTCTTACCTAGCTTCACGTAGTGAGTGGAGTTGTTTGCGTTGTTTGTCCTTTTGCAGGTGATGAAAAACTGGAAAACATTTATATCGATCTAGCATTATTAGTATGAGGTCCTACCCTCCTCAGTAAACATGCTCTTCTACCCCCCTAAACCCATCCCCCTCCCTCCTTCTTTTTTTTCTTTCTCCCCGCCCCTTTTCTCTCTTTCCCTCTTTTTTTTCCCCCCTCTTTTTCTTTTGGTCCTTTCTTTCCTTTCTTTCTTTTTTCCCTGAACCCTCCCTTCTTTTTTTTTCCTTTCCTTTTTCCTTCTACTTTTGCTACTTTTTTTTTGTGTGTGCGTGTGTGTGTATCTTCGTATGTATGTGCGCGCGTATTTGACAATTCCATGTGTGTCGGCCAATGATAACGTCAAGCATATAAAACCAAATATTAGATATGTGTTTTACAAGAAAACAAACAGAATGAAATAAATTTGAAATATATATATAAGAATTAATGTATATGAGTACACAGAACGGATGTTCTCTAGCAACCTTCCTCGTCGAGACAGAAAGCCGAAATACATAAGCAAATTCTCAAGAAAAAATGGCGGTGATGGCAAGTGATGGCCCCTCATCCCATTTCCCTTCCTTGCGCCTTGGCCTTTCAGTCCCCCAGCCATCGAGACGCCACCACGCCCAGTCCCTGCTGGGCCCCTCATTTCATGGCCCAAGAACGCATCATGTTCTCGAATCCCACCCCGAGCAAGCCGCGCTTCTGTGCCGCTGCGACGATGAGCGACGACATGCTGTCGGCTTTCACTCTACCCTTGCATTTCGCCTCTATCTTGCAGCCTGCAACCCCTCCTCAAGTTGTCACTTTTGAGTCTTGGACCATCTCTGCTCCAATTTGTCTCAATCGTTTCACTTTTGCTGAATCACGGAAACCTGATCTTTGAACCTGTGTGTGTGTTTGTACCTTTTCCTCTTCTGCCTTTGCTTTTCTGATAGAAATGAACTTTAGCTTCAAGTCCCTATTTGCAATTTGGTCGTTATCACCACAGCGATTCCACTATTATATTTACCTTAGTATAGTTTCTTGGCAGTATCAGAAATATTGAACCATTCTGATACTGGTGCTGTGCCTTTTGTGCGTAACGTTGTTGGTTTGCTTATCTTACTCAAGCTTTGCCCCGTCTTCACCTTTCTTCAGCAGCTGATGACAAAAGGATTGTGAGTTATTTACACATACACCTGTTCTCCTATTTTCTCCATCGACGTCATCGCGTCAAACCCAGACGACCCATATTTGCTGATAATAGGATTGTATTTGCTGATAGTAGGATTGCATTACTGCGTCATGCGCTTCGCACACGCGTTGCACATGCGACGCCAGAATCTTGTCCTTTTCCCCTGCGTGTACACTGAGCCTTTCGAGCTTGTTATATAAATCGTCTTCCACTACTGCACCACGCATCCCTGCCACAAAATCAATCTGTTTAAACGTCCATTCCGGGGCAGCTGCTTTGAGAGCCTGGATGGCGCTTTTGTGTTGCTCATTAGCCTCATCTTCCTTTACCCTCAGAAAATACTCATTTCTCTCAGATGACTGTTTGAACTCTAGGATGTATAGTGTTCGATGATTCTTGTTGATCACTATGCCATCCAGCCTCCGATTCCAAAAACGGTTTTTGCTAAACATTGTCTGGTCGAAATCATGGTGTTCCCTTTCATTTTCTTTCACAGAGATCGTTTTTTCAATTTCTATTGCCTTTTCTGTCAGCGATTCTCGTCTGCATATCTACTCAAACTCTTCCTCCTGCCACAACGTGTTCATACTAGTGTGACAACCCTAAGCTTACTCGCTGGTGTTTGTGCAGCTTGCATGCTGGCATACACATGTCTCCAGATGAAGTGGTGGGCAGCCATGGCGGTTATTGCCATTCCATCGCAGAATGCACTGTTGATGTGCCCGTACGTCTCCTCTGGCAAATTTTCAGTGCTTGCACCGCGTTGTTCTCGTGCCATTTTGCACAATCTACAGCTTACATCTGATCGCTATTTGATTTTTGCAAGCCATTTGGCTACCGGAATAATACCCTGCAATTGCCATCATTTCTCGCCTTTTATGTCTCCAAGGGACGCGTGGGTCGTTCAAATACTTCCTTCAGAACGCTCTGCTTTCATTTTGCCGTAACATGAAGTCTACCGTCCACATGCCATATGCAAGGTGATTGATATTGCCTTGCTCTGCCCTAGCTCGCACACATGATTTCAAGAATTTGCTGTCATCAATCCAAGTGTTCTGCTGCAAGACCTTCACCATGC
>Ga0209390_10009936_pt1 | contig 11292 bp, 9 predicted proteins | sample BON01_FD_187212 | JGI IMG/M metagenome (GOLD analysis project Ga0209390, IMG submission 187212) | Freshwater microbial communities from Lake Bonney liftoff mats and glacier meltwater in Antarctica - BON-01 (SPAdes) (version 2) | ecosystem: Environmental > Aquatic > Freshwater > Ice > Glacier... | reverse complement strand
TGCAGCACACGCAAATAGTAAGCAGGGGTAGCCATCGCGCACCATCGGGTCGCAGGTGGTACGTACATTTGGCTGTTCAGCCCGACTTCTATCTCAACGGCTGTTGGCAAGCGCAAGCGCGTCAGGCTGAAGGCACCAAGCCGGGGAGCGGTGGGCAAGTCATGCACCGCGCAGCGGCTGTGCACAGGCTCGTCCTGCGTGCAGGTGACTTGTCCACTGCGGGCGCGTCGGCTGCATCGTCACCCCGTCAGGTTTGGCGCAATCCAAAATCAAAACTACCGGAAACTACCCACAGATTGCGCCGACGAGCCTGTAAATCTTTCCGACATAAAACACAGAAAAATTGACAACTCGCAATGCGTAGTCAAGCAGCTTGATGGGGGTTTTTTGCAAAACTCAGGGCATGGCCCGCAGGCCGCACCCGCTTACTGCCACCTGCCGTCATGCACCATGGCGACCTCAATGATTTTTCCTGGACGGTCAGGAGGTCAGCCTCGGACGCAGTTAAATCGTGTTCTCTACGTAATGCCGACCATGGCGCGAAAAGGTCAGGGGAACTTGCCCAGCAATTGCACCAGTGCGACCCCGTTGACCAGGGTGACGGTGTTCTGCCTGGCAAAACGCTGCGTCGCCTCGTTGGGTTCGGCCAGGCTGATATAGACGCATTGACTGGCGTCTTGTGCGCGGCGCGCCTTGTCCAGCGCGCGCAGTGGCTCGGCGCCGTGGCTGCCGGCCTTCCACCGCTTGGCCGTGATCAGCGTGGTCTGGGCAGCGAGCGTGAGTTGCAGGTCGGCGTTGCGCCCGTCGAGCCGGGTGACCGTGAAACCCTGTTTCCGGTAGGCTTGCTCCAGTGCGTCCTGAAATTCGCGCCATGGCATGGCCGCGGCGCATTGCAGCGTGTGCTCCACGGTGCGTGCACTGGGCGCACGCATTTGCCGATAGGCAGCGATGCAGCCGATCACCAGGAACGGAATTGCGCCCATCAGGCCGAAGACCACGTATTGCCGTGGCAACAAGGCGGCAGACGCCAGTGCGAAGACCGCGACCACGGTAAAGCTGATCCACCAGGGCGATCGCAACAGGATTGCGAACAGTGAATTCTTGGCCATCTTCAGTTTCACGCAACACACTCCAGGCTTCGTCCGGGTCCGGACGGTCGCCGTTTGTACCATGCATGCCGTGGTGCATCGCCCCGGCGCTGCGGTCGTGGCCTTTTTTGTGCAAACCTGACATGGATCAAGACCGGACGGCCCGCTCGGTGGGAAGCTGCCATCTGGTTTTGCATTATTGGAAGGAGTGTCGACATGGCCCATGAAAGCTTGCGGATCATCCGCGATGAACACGCTGCATTGGCCGCCATGTTGCGCTCACTGTCCATGATGGTGAAGCGCGGCCCGGGCGACGCCACCGACCAGTTTTTCGACGTGTTGCGGGCGATGCTGTTCTATATCGATGAGTTTCCAGAACGGTTGCACCACCCCAAGGAGTCGGAGTTGCTGTTTCCGAAAGTGGCGCGCGCCGCGCCGCAGACGGTCCCGGTGATCGCGCGGCTGGAGAAAGACCATCAGCACGGCGAAAGCGCAGTGCGTGCTTTGCAGCACCAGTTGCTGGCCTGGGAGCTGCTGGGGGATTCACGGCGCGCGGCCTTCGAAAAGGCGGCGTACGGCTATGTGCAGTTTTATCTGCAGCACATGCATGTGGAAGAGACGGACATCCTGCCTGCGGCCGAGGCCTCGCTCGAACCGCAGGACTGGGCCGAGCTCGATGCAGCGTTCGGCGCCAACTGCGACCCCCTGACCGGCAAGTACCCGCGTGATCCGCTGTACGACAGGTTGTTCACCCGTATCGTCATGATCGCGCCCGAGCCGATCGGGTTGGGTTCAACGCGCTAGGGTAATTGCCCCCACGCTCACCGCCCCCCGAGGGGGCTGTTCAGTCCCTTCGGAGCGGCCGCGCAGGTCGCGGCATCACCGCTCCGGTCTCAGGCGGCCAGTGCGGGGTAGTCGGTGTAACCTTTTTCCGACCCGCCATAAAAGGTGGTGCGGTCCGGTGTGTTCAGGCTGGTGCCTTCGCGCAGTCGCCGCGGCAGATCCGGGTTGGCGATGAACAGTCGGCCGAAGGCCACCAGGTCGGCGCCTTGTTCGAGTGACTGCTCGGACAACGCCCGGTCGTAGCCGTTGTTTACCATCCAGGCGCCAGCGCCAGCAGCGGCCCGGTAGTGCGCGCGCAAGGCGGCATAGTCGAACGGCGTCTCACCCTGGACGAAGTCGCGTGCCGCGCCGGTGGCGCCTTCGATCAGATGCAGGTAGGCCAGCCCCATCGGGCCCAGTTGGCGCACGACATGGTCGAACAGCGGTTGCGGCAGCGCGTCTGCTGCGTCGTTGGCCGGCGTCACCGGCGACAGGCGCAGGCCGACACGGCCACCACCAATCTCGTCGGTGATAGCGCGCATCACCTCGACCAACAGGCGCCCGCGGTTCTCGATCGAACCGCCGTAGGCATCATCACGGTGGTTGGATCCGCTGCGCAGGAACTGGTCCAGCAGATAGCCGTTGGCACCATGGACTTCCACGCCGTCGAAGCCCGCCTCGATGGCGCAACGGGCCGCATGCCGGTAGTCGGTAACGATGCCGGGCAATTCTTCGAGTCGCAGCGCGCGCGGCTCGGAGGTGGCGACAAACGCGGGCACGCCGTGCTGGATCAATACCGTCTTGGTTTTCGCGGTGATCGCCGACGGCGCGACAGGCGCCTGCCCGCCCGGTTGCAGGTCGACATGCGACACGCGCCCGACATGCCACAGCTGCACCACGATCTTGCCGCCGTCGGCATGCACCGCGTCGGTGACGGTCTTCCAGGCGGCTACCTGCTCCGGACTCCAGATGCCGGGTACGTCAGAATATCCCTGGCCCTGGTGGCTGATCGCCGTGGCCTCGGTAACGATCAGGCCGGCGCTGGCGCGCTGGCGGTAATACGTGGCCATCAGCGGTGTGGGGATGGCGCCGGGTGCGCGGTTGCGGGTCAACGGGGCCATCACGATGCGGTTGGCCAGTTGCAGGCTGCCGGCCTGTACGGGGTCGAATAGGGTTTTCATCGGGTCGACATGGGGTCACTTGCCGGTGATGCAATGGTGCGCTTTCGGTCAATCCCCGGCTCGTGTCACGTAGGTGACGTGCGGTGGTCGAGCCGGTCGCACTGTCACTGGAACCGCACTGTGCATTTCAAGCCGGCAGGGATATCGCCCGCCGGATTGGGCAGTTCCAGCCGTACGCCAAAGGTGCCGCTGGCCGAGTCCACGACCTTGTCGACGATCTGCACGCTGGCCTTGTAGCGGCCCTTGGTCGGTGCCTCGGCCTCGATCTCCGCGGCCGCGCCGGTACGGATCTGGTTGTACAGCGCCACCGGCAGCACAACCTCGACCCGCAGCGGGTGGATCTGCGCCATCGTCAGGATCGGCCGGGCGCCTTCGCCGGTTTGCGCCAGTTCGCCCGGGTGTTGCTTCACTTCGGTGACGACACCGTCGAATGGGCTGGTCAGGGTGCGTTGGCGCAGCAGTTCTTCGAGGCGTTTGCTCTCGAGCACCGACAACTGCCGGTTGTCGCGCGCTTCCAGCAACTCGGCCTGCGCGACCCACAGTTCGGCGGCTGCGTCGTCACGGTCTTGTGAGGACACGAAGTTCTGCCGGCTCAGCTCCTCGCGCCGGCGCAGTTTGTCGCGCGCGTAGTCGACGCGCGCCTCAGAGGAGCGGATGCCGCCTTCCATGATGGCCCGGAACTTCGCCGAGTCGAGCGCCGCCTGCTCGACGTTGGCCTGGAGTTCGACCAGGCGCTGGCCCTTGCGCACCACGCTGCCACGTCGCACATGCACGGTGTCGATCAGCGCCTCGACAGCGCTGCGGATCTCGATTTTGCGGTAGGGCTCGATCAGGCACTGGTACTGGCCGTCGAGGGCATGGGCCGTGCCTGCCACGAGCAGGCACGACAGCAGGGCAGCGGTGGATGTGAGGTGCGTCATATCTGGTTCCCGGCGAATGCCAACATGGTATCGAGGTTCTGGTCTTGCTTGAGCGTATCGCGCCGTGTGCGCGCATGGATCGCCTGTGCCCGGCGCTGGGCGAGTCCGCGCAGGCGCTCGAGCCAGAATGCGGGTGGTCCGTCAGGGTACAGGCGTGCGAGCAGCCGGTGCAGTTGGCCGCCATGCTCGCGCAGCGCACTGTCGTCGAGCGCGACGATGGCCACCGCGCTGCCCGGATCCCCCTGGCGCGCGCAGCGTCCGATCAGCTGGCGATCAATGCGGGGCGAGTCGTGGAACTCGGTCAGCACCACATGCAGGCCACCACGCGCGGCAACGCCGTCGCCGAGGTGGATGTCGGTGCCGCGACCGGCCATGTTGGTGGCCACGGTCACGACGCCGGCCTGGCCGGCGTGCGCCACCACCTGGGCCTCGTCGGCGTCCTGTCGGGCGTTGAGCACCCGATGTTCGATGCCGGCCCGGGTCAGGGCTTCGGCCAGATGCTCGGATGCTTCGACCGATCGCGAGCCGATCAGCACCGGACGTCCGGTGCTGTGCACCCGCTGCACTTCCTGGGCCACCAGATGCCATTTGTCGGCCTCCCGGGTGCAGCAATGGGTGGGTGCCAGGGTGCGGATGCACGGCCGATTGGTGGGAATGGCGACGGTCTCCAGTGCGTAGACGGACCAGATCTCGCGCCGAACCTCGTGCGCCGTGCCAGTCATGCCCGACAACCGCAGGTAGCGCCGGAAAAAGCGTTGGTAGGTGATGCGCGCCAGTGTGCGGTTGTGCTCCGACAGCGGGCAACCTTCCTTGGTTTCAATCAGCTGGTGCAGGCCCTGCTCCCAGGTCCGTCCCGGCAGGATGCGGCCAGTGTATTCGTCGATGATGTGCACCTTGTCCTCGGCCAGCAGGTAGTGCTGGTCGCGGTGAAACAGGTGCAGTGCGCGCAGCGCCTGCGACACCATGTGTTCGCGGCCGTGTGCGGCGGTCCAGGCCGGGCCGAGGTTTTCGCACAAGCGGGCCAGCGTGGCGCGTCCGGCATGCAAGAGGTGCAGTTCGCGGCGCGCGGTCATGAGTTCGAAGTCGTGGCTCGCCGTCAGCTGGGCAGCCAGCTCCAGCGCCTGCGTGTAGACGGCCGGGTCGCCGGCGCTCTCGCCCTTCTCGGCCAGGATCAGTGGCGTGCGCGCCTCGTCGATCAATATGCTGTCGGCCTCGTCGACGATGGCGAAGTGCAGGCCGCGCAACAGCAGGGCGCTGCCCTGGCCCGACCCGACATGCGTGCGCATGCGCAGCTGGGCCCGGCTGGCGCGGCCGCCGGCCGTGACCCGGTCTTTCAGGTAGTCGAACACCAGCTCCTTGTTGGTGCAGTAGGTGACCGCGCAGGCGTAAGCGGCAGCCCGTTGCGGCAGTGACAGGCCGGTGATGATGATGCCGGTTGTCAGGCCGAAGTAGTGGTACAACGGCCCCATTTCCTGCGCATCGCGTTCGGCCAGATAGTCGTTGACCGTGACGATATGCACCGGCAAGCCGGCGACACCGGCAATGCAGGCGGCCAGCGCCGCTGTCAGCGTCTTGCCCTCGCCCGTCTGCATCTCGGGCAGCTTGCCGGCGAACAGCGCCGCGGCGCCCATCAGTTGCACGTCGAACGGCCGTTTGCCCAGGCTTCGCGAACAGGCTTCGCGCACCAGGGCGAGGGCACGCGCCGTCGCAACGGGCTGGTCCAGCGCGTCGCGGGCCACGCGCTGCATTTCCTGGCGGATCCGGTCGTCGTCCATGGCCGCCACTTCGTCTGCCTGGCGCGTGGCGTCGCGTGCCAGTGCCGCCAGTGTGGCGCGAAACGGGCGCAACCGGTGCCACAGGCCACCGACCACGTTGCGGGTCCAGCCATCGAGCGCGTTCTCCTTGCGGTCGAGTCGTTCCGGATAGACGCTGTGGGCCAGTTCGACGCTAGACATGGAACTGCGACAGGAACAGCCGACGCACGGTCTGCCAGATGCGGACGCCCAGCGGCTCGCTCGGATGGGCGAAACGTACATGGACGCGGCTGCCGATGTAGTCGGCGGGCACATCTGCGGGCAGCTCGAGCTCGAATTCGAACAAGGACTCCAGCGCCATCGTGCCGTTTTCGTCGCGCGGGTCCATCGCGATCAGGCCACCGCCCCCCTGTCCAAGCGCGGGGCTCGGAAGCTCCTTGCCGGCCTTGGGCACCTCGCGCACCAGCCGCGCGGACGCGACGGTGCCCACGTCCTGCGGCAGCCGGATCTCTACGCCACGGGTCGCCAGGCGCACCAGATCCACCTGCGACTGGCCCACCACCACCCGCACCAGCGGGGTGTATTCACCAACCACGTAACCGAGCACCTCACCCTTCTTGATGAACCGCCCCGGCATGTCCTGGGGTTGCTCGATCAGCAAGGTGCCAGCGGCCGATGTGCGCAGCGAGAGCAATGCGGCATCTTCGAGCAACCGGTCCAGTGCCGCCTGCTCGCGGTTCGTGTCCTCCGCCAACTGGCCGGCCCGGGCCGGCTGCACGCCCCATGCGGCGTCGTATCGCGCGCGCGCTTCCTCGAGCTTGGCGCGTTGGCCGGCAATACCGGAACTGAGCGCCGGGTCGTGGCTGAGCAGCACCAGTTGCCCGACGACTACCGGCGCGAGGGCATCAGCGGTGACTTCGGTGACAAAACCACTGCCGCCGGCGCGCAGCAGCGCCTGTTCGGGTAGCCACACCACACCCTCGGCATAGGTGTGGCGCGGCAGCGGCAACACGAACAGCAGCAGCACCAAAAAACCGATCGTGCCCACGAGCACCGTGCGCACACGCAGCGAGCGGGCGGCGTATTGCGGACCGGTCATCACAGCCGCGATGCCCTTGTAGATTGGCACGCCCAGGCTGGCGATCATGCCCCACAAGGCGAGCAACACGCCGAGAAAGAAATACTGCTGCGCCACGAATATGGCGATGCCGAACAACACGAACATGCGGTATACGAACGCCAGCGGTGCGTAGCCGATGAACCAGCGCCGCTCGCCGGGCGTGGCCGGTGGCGGCTCGCTTTGCTTGACGCCGAACAGATAACGCTCGGCCCAGTATTGCCAGTACTTGTGGCGCGCGTGCCCAGATTGGGTATTTCGGCCCAGTCGGCCAGCACGTAGTAGCCGTCGTAACGCAGCAGCGGGTTGGCGTTGAACAGCAGTGTGGTGACACTGGCCAACACGATGGCGTTGTAGGTCAGCGATCGCGCCAGGCCGGGTTCGAGCACGATCCACAGGTAAAACGCCAGCGCCGCGATGAACAGCTCGGTCAACATGCCAGCGGCCCCGACCAGCATGCGGTCGGTCTTCTTGACGAAGGCGGACGAGCTTGATGCCTCGACATACGGGATCGGGAAGAACACCAGCAGCATGATGCCCATCTCGTGCACTTCGCCGCCGCGCATCCGGGTCGCAATGCCGTGGCCCATCTCGTGACAGGCCTTCACCAGCGGGAACACGACGGCCATGATCAGCAGGTTGTCGAAGGCCAGCATCTGCTCGCCGAAGTTCCGCGTCAGGTCGGGCCAGTGCGATGGCACCAGCGCGAGTGCCGGCAACACGACAGCGAGCCATATCAGCAGGCCCCAGCCGCCGAGCAGTGGGCGCATCCAGCTGACCAGCTTGACCAGCACCCGGTCCGGATCCCAAAGCGGGAAACGCAGTGAGATCGGGTTCATGAACCGGCTCATGAACTTGCGCCGTTTTTCCTTGTTGCGGCGTTCGAACAGCTCGGCCACGTCCGGGTCGACATCGCATTGGACCAGGTCGGAACCATGGAGCTGGCCCAGCAGCTTGATGACCTCTTCCTGCGCCGGCGTGTCGTCGGCCAGCTGGTCGGTCAGGCGTTTCCAGATTGTCGCCATGTTGCGCTTGCCGTCCATCAGGCTGATCACCTGGTGCGAGGCCGGGTTGAAGCGGTGGTATTTGCCGGCAATGCGGTCTTCCATCACGTACCAGATCGCGCCGCGGTAGGCATGGCGGTGAATGCGCACATGGCCCCGCAACCGCGGTTTGAGGTGGGCGACGCGGTACCAATTTGTCGACAGCAAGGCGCTGGTTTCATTGGTCATACGTGGCCCCCACATGCGCCCACTGCCCCGGCACGCGCCGATGACGCAAGTGGCTCTCTGCACCCCGGGGGGGGCGGCCCGGCGGCAGGGCGTGTGCAACCAAAGTTTGCCTGCTGGCTGTGGATCGACATGTGCCGACGTCGTCCGTAGTGCTCTGGTCCCCACGTTAGCCCGCTGAGTTTGGCGCGACCTGACGGCGTGTTCACAGCATCCATTCCCATGACTTGAGGCGCAGCCAGTCGGTGAAGCGGTGGGTCCAGATCCAGAGCAGGCTGCGTTCGCCGACGCTGATCTTGGCGATGCCTTCCATGCCCGGGCGCATGGTGACCGGGCCTTGTGTGGCGTCTTCGGTCAGTTCGGCTTCGACACGGAAATAGTTGCGACCATCTTCGGCGATGGATACCGGGGTCACCCGTTTCACGCTCAGGGGGTAGGCGTGTCCGGGCAGGCTGGTCAGCACCAGCTCACCTGTCGCTGCCAGCCGGATGTGTGCGATATCGCGTTCGTCGACTTTCAGGATCACGCGCCAGGCATCGAGTGGCGCGAGCTCGAACAGCACCTTGCCCTGCTCGACCGGCGAGCCCAGTTCCTGCGACAGGTCGCCGCGGACAACGACGCCGTCGAACGGTGCGACGACCTCGACCCGACTGAGTTTCTCCAGTGTCAGGTCGAGTTGGGCCCGTGCCTGGTTGGCCTGGGCAGAGGCCAGGCGCAGGGCGACGCGGTCGGCCTTGGCCATGGCTTCGCGCTCCTTGCGCACGGATACCGCGAGCTCGGACTCCCAGCGCACCCGCTCCAGGCGCAGGTCCTTGTCTTCGAGCATGGCCAGCACCTGGCCTTTACGGACGATATCGCCGGCGCGCGCAGGTGCCTGCCGGATATAGCCCTGGAACGGGGCCACTGCGACGCGCTGGATAGCGCCCTCGACCACCGCCTGTGATGCGACACGGTAGTCGGCCGGATACAGCGCCAGGAACAGCACCAACAACGCGCCGAGCACCACCAGCAGCTTGGTGCCGGGACGCGAGGTGTCGGTCACCACGCGCAGCAGGGACTGCCAGGAGCGTTGGCCATGGCGCAGCAGGTTTTCTTCCGCGATGAGCTTGAGTTCGAGGATCGGCGCGAGCGTCAGCGCCAGTGTTTCAAGCGCCTCGCGTTCGGCGCGGGTGAACGGTGTGTCGCGCTCGAGCAGCCAGACCGCGATCACGCGGTTGCCCGCCTCGAGCGGCACCGCACACAATGCGGCGCTGCCGCTTTCGCTGCCATAGTGGCGCAGCGCGGCGGTGATCAACGTGGCGCCTTCATCGGGCTCGGGCACGACCACCGTGGCACGCTGGTCGAAAGCCTCGTTCATGGCCACCGCAGCGAGGTTGACCAGATTGGTCTTTTCGTCGAATGTGGCCGAATGGGACACCGCGCCCACGCGCACGGTCTTGCCCTTTTCCAGGCCCAGCTGTACCTGGTGACAGCCGAAATGTTGTGCCAGCCGGTTGACGATGGCCAGCTCGGCCTTGTGCGAGTCGGTTTCCGATAACGCGGCCAGGGCCAGGTCGAACACGAACGACGCGCGCGCGAGCCGTGCTTCCTGCTCGCCCAGCGTGCGCCGGTTGTGCAGGTCCATCAACCAGCCGACGCCCCAGTGCACCATGCGCATGGCATGGGCCAGGGTATCGTCGGTGCCGGTTGACAACTCGATCACCACCGCGCCGAACAACTGCCCGCTGCCATCGAGCGGATAGGCGAACTGGGTTGGGGCCTGCGCGTCGCGCCGTACGATGCCCTGGCGCTTGACCAAGGCCTCCTGCGCGACGTCACCGAGGTGGCTCAGGTCGGTCTGGCCGGGCCAGATGGCGGCCGGGGCATAACTGCCATCGAGATCCTGCAGCAGGATCAGCCCGCTATGGGCGTCAGGTAACAACCCGCACAACACCGGCAGCCAGGCCTGGCACAGTTGCTCGGCCGTACGGGCCTGGACCAGGGCCGCCCATGGATCGGTCGCCACCGTCCTGTCGGAGACCGGTTCTTGGGCCTCTTGGGCGGTGGATGGCTCAGTTCGCGACAGCATCGATCAGGCTCCAGCCGTTCGATGGGATCCCGGACCCGGCCCGGACCATCCGGCGGGTGTTTTGGCAGGGACCATCCCATCGGCGCTTCACGGACCGCGCCGGGGCAACGTGTGCAACAGGGCGCGCGCTTATTTCAGTTCGCCGTGGCGCGACTCGTATTCGGTCATCAGCTTGCCCAACAGATCGGACAAGCGTTTGGCGGCAAACGGGCTCATCACAATGCGGTGCGCCAGTTCGATCTCGACTTCGGGCTGGTTGCGGTCCCAGCTGGTGTTCAGGCCGAAATTGAGTACTACTTCTTCGCGGGTTGAATTGGCATTGGCGAAGTTGACATAGGAACTCTTCAGCTGTTCGACGTTCCATTTCACGCGCGGGCCCGCTCCTGCTGCTCCTGGCGTCGCAGGTGCGGCTGGCGCCGCTGGTGCGTTCTTCTTGGTAGGTTCCTTGTCCGTTGCCATTGTTGTGTCCCCGTATGTTGTTGGAAAAGGCGTCAATGAATTTGACCAGTTAAGCCCTGCCATCGCAATCCTGAACGGCAACACGATGGCAGATTTGCAGGCCATTCACGGCAATAGTACCTTCCAGTCATTGCCCGCCGGCTTGCTCGACCCTCCGACCCAGCTGACGCGCCAGTCGTTGTTGTTGACTGGTTCGTTGATACCGAAGTCGAGCAGGCCGCTGTTGAAGCGCACATTCGGTGTGGACGTGTCCGGGACCTGCGCCGATGTCGGCGCGTCAACCGCACCATCGTCCTGCGCGGTTGTTGGCGCTACGGATGCCGGAGAAGGCGATTGTTGCACGCTGCGTTGTGCCGCTGCTTGCGCGAACGCGTCGGCACTCGGGATGTCGGGAATCAGACTACTGTTGTAGCCCGCCAGTTCCTGGTACAGGCGCGCGGCGTCGATGGTGGTGATGATGCCATTGCCGTCAATGTCGGCAAGGATCAGCGGGCTGATATCGTCCCACTCCGTGAAGCCGGTGTTGAACCCAAATTTTCCATTAGGAATTCAAGGCGGGTGATTTGCCGAGAATTTGACGGGTAAATCGAACTGCTTTGCTTGATCCCACAAGCCCTGCATCCACTGCCTTTTTTGCATCGCCATGGCCAAGTT
>Ga0209390_10009933_pt1 | contig 11294 bp, 10 predicted proteins | sample BON01_FD_187212 | JGI IMG/M metagenome (GOLD analysis project Ga0209390, IMG submission 187212) | Freshwater microbial communities from Lake Bonney liftoff mats and glacier meltwater in Antarctica - BON-01 (SPAdes) (version 2) | ecosystem: Environmental > Aquatic > Freshwater > Ice > Glacier... | reverse complement strand
CGTACCGCTAAGTTGTGCTGCAGCCGTACCCGCGAAAAGCAGAGCACCCATTACAGCTAAAGATTTTAATTCGAAAAGCCAATTTCGTTTGTAAATTTTTTTCATACGCTTAAGATTGATTGATTTATTACGTTCTTAATTATTTAAGTAGCTCAAATTTATACAAAAAAATGACAATTCAATAAAAATTAGTAAAAAATGACAAGGAGAAGTCAACTTTTTACCAAGTCGTTATATCTACTGATTTATTCGATCGTATTTCGATAGCAGTCTCTCTATGTACGATGTTTTCCATGACTGAGTTACAATTACTTCATCAAACGAGATCAATGGCAATATTTTTTCTAAATACCTGTCACTTTTTTTTATACCTATTATAAGTATATCTACATCCAATGGCTTATGAATGTAATCCGTCACATTATCTAAGACTAGAATACTCTTATCCTGCCATATAATCACTCCATTGCCTAAGAAATGAACATCACCAAACGCTTGCTTAGACTTAGACAAGCTTAAGGGAACTATCGCATAATCTGCACTCAATCGTTCGTTTATTATAAATGGCTCTATGACAAAGTCTCTCTTCTTATTATTCCTATACAGGTCTTCCGTAGCTAATAATGTCAGCTGGTTATGCTGCTTGAACCCTAAGAGTATTTCATTGGCCACCTGAAAACTAATAAATTCAGATGGCTCTAGACTGTTCTCATATTGACTATCTAGAAATAGAAACAGAGCTATGCTAGCGACAGCTAATGTAAACCCATACTTCCATCTATAGACCAAGGCAAGCGTAATAGAGAGTAGCAGTGTGTAAATGCTGATCATCTGACCGAAAGTGATATGAACGCCTTCAAAAAAAGCATAGGGCATCTCTTGTATGTACGATACTACTGCAGCAATAAAATCTATATAAGAAGAAATTACATACGCTAACCAAGACGCGAGTGTATCTGACCAAAAAGCAACTGACACGAACAAAACACCGAAATATAAAATCACCGTAATACAAGGAATGACGATAAGATTAGATATCATAAAAAAATTAGGGTATTGGTGAAAATAGTAGAGCCCCAATGGAAAGGTAGCTAGCTGAGCTGCAAAACTAACTGCCAGTAATGAGACTATTTTATCTCCAAATAGAGTAGACTGTGGCCACCAACCTCTAAAAAAATCTTTATAATATACTATACCTAATACTGCCAAAAATGAAAACTGAAAGCCCACATTATATATATTGTGTGGATCAATCACTAAAAGCACGAAACAAGCAAATGATAGTGTATTATAAATATTCGAATTCCTATTGAACGCTTTTGCTATAATCACTAGTCCAAACATAGTAGACGCTCTTGAGACTGAGGGTGCAAAACCAGTAAGCAAACTATACAAAAATAACACAAGGAGGAGTACTGCAGATTTTATAATAAGCACCTTCCCTTTGCTTCTATTTATCATCAGCAGGCCACTTAATAGTATATATATGATACCCACGTGCAGTCCTGATACTGCAAGTACGTGTATAGTACCTGTCTTAGAAAACGCATCTAACCACTCTGCATCTAAGTCCTCCTTGTAACCGAAAACTATAGCTTGAGCTACACCTTTAGTTGCTTTGTTTTTAAAATGCTTATCAAAAGCCCCTTTGAGTGCAGCCTGCCAAGCATAGCCTAATGCATACAAGTAATTTTTTTTACTATCACCCGTGTCCCACCAACTCCCTGAGCTTAAAAACCCGTTATGGTATATCCCTTTATGTCCGTAATACTTATTAAAGTCAAACTGATGCCTATTCACTGGGTCTTCTGTCCTTCTCAACATATTACGAAATACTATAATATCTCCATAAGACAGTAATGCCGCTATACTGTCTTTTGCAAAATAGACTTGTACTTTCCCGTTGGACGTTTTCCAACCAGTACTATCCTTCACTTTTAAAACCTCTAATTCACACCCATACGATTTTTCTTTTTCCGCTGGTGCACCACTTAGACGTGCCAGGATATAATCTCCACCGTCATTTTCTAAAAAATGATTGTCATACGAAAATGGACTATGAACTTTCATGCTAGCTAAACCTAAACTCCAAAAGGTAAGCAGTATAAGAAGTGAACTAACTAGATGAAAACGAAGATTGATATTCTTTACAAGAAAGAAATGCGAGGCTACTGATATACTAAGTAACCCTGCTAGCACAACGAGTATAACCCGTAATGATACAGACACGTAATCCGAAGATACTATGCCAAGTATAAATGGAATTAAAAATTTTAATAATGGTATGTGACGCCAGACATACACTGTGTGTTATACATACTTTCTGTACATCAAGGACTTAAGCTCATCCTTAAGCTCTTCATTGTCCCATTGGTACTTAATCTTATACTTGTGATATACTGCAAATGCTGCTTCTCGATCTCCTGCAGCATCTAAACTGACCATAAACTGCTTATACTCTTTATTATCTCCTTCGAAGAAGGCACTTTGAAACTCAAACCGCTTAGCTAAAGACATGCCTTTAGCAATGCTCTCTATCGGGTTGCTGCTAAATTTTTCAAAAAGGGAAAGCATCTCGTCTTCTCGTTTCACACTTTTTGGCTTGGTAGCACTGTCAGACTTTTTCTCTTCTTTATCTTCAGTAACCTGCTCAATCACCTCAACACTTTCATCTTTCGGGTTTTCCTTAAATAAATCAATGGCTGTCTCCTCAGCTATTGTCTTTGGAGCTTTAGAGGGTTCAAGCATTTTCTCCGCCACAGGTGTAGCTGTTTTACTTTTTATTTTCCCTTGTAAGGCTAGTTTATTTACTTCGTCATATAAATCTATACACTGCTTACGAAGTACGTCTATATCTAATTGAGATAACTTCTCGGAATGCAGACTAAGTCTACTATTATTTATACTCAATAAGCCCAATAACTCATCTATGCGATTATGAATACTATCTCTGCTCATATTAATGGTACGAATAAAACCAATTAATATTACTTTCGACGTCGATTATCAACACCGTATGTTTATAGAACCTAAAAATAATAAAGGCTGGATAGAAGTAATCTGTGGATCTATGTTCTCTGGTAAAACTGAAGAACTCATACGAAGGGTAAAACGAGCTAAAATAGCTAATCTTAAAATACGCATCTTTAAACCAAAGATGGAGACAAGATATGATAAGGTAAAAGTGGTCTCTCATGACGACAATTATCTTGACTCTTTTCCCGTAGATAACGCAGAAGAAATACTACGCTGGATAGATGACATAGAAGTAATAGGTATAGATGAAGCTCAATTCTTCGACCAGGGGCTTCCTGCCGTAGTAGACAAATTAGCTAATATGGGTAAAAGAATTATCATAGCAGGATTAGACATGGATTACTTAGGGCAGCCATTTGGCGTAATGCCTGATCTAATGGCTATGGCGGAGTATGTGAATAAAGTACATGCCATCTGTATGCACTGTGGAGACGTAGCACAATATTCCTATAGGTTTACCAAATCTGGCGGACAAGTACAACTGGGCGAGCGGGATAAATACGAACCTAGATGCAGAACGTGCTTTACTAAAGGAATGGCATCACAGCAAGCGGGTAAACGTAGATAAGGTCTCCGAAAAATCGATAGCGGTCATTCCGTTGAAAGTACGAAGAGAATAGCGCAATTATCAATAGTGTGATTTGCATTGATAAAAAAATTGCAAAACCTAAGAACCCTAATTCTCCATTAACATACTCATAGCTACTAAATACCAAACTAAGTAAAAGGCATAAGTATATAATTCCTTTAAGTGTAAGGTCACTGTATATGCTGGCTATAGAGAGAGTCTTAGACCTTTGATCGGCCTCCTTGTCAAAATAAGAAAACAACATAATATTAGCTAAGTTGATAAATAGAAATATACAAAACGGAAGATTACTCCAGTGACTATTTATTTTAAACTCCCCTACCAATGCGGAACTAGCTATACCCAAGCTCACGACTAATGCTATAAACACCTCTTTTAAAAACAGTAGTTTCTTAACTCTTTTGGGTACGAGATAATTGATACCAAAATGGACAATAGTAAGCAAGAGTAATAAGCCAATAAATGGTAAGTACTGTGATGGGACTCTAAAACTGAGTATGATTAAGGCTAGAGCCACGACAATCAGTAGTCTAGTGATATAAAATCTATGATCAAAGTGCTTTTTGTGTCTTACGGTAGTTGCGTTACTTCTTAACACTAATCCATCCAAAAGATGATCTAGGGTATAAATAAACCACACACCTAATGCAAGACCTACTGCAATTATAGAATTATATGAAGTGCCGTATAGCTTACAAAAAAACATATGTGACGCATATGAACCAAGTGCTACCCATATGCTGTATGTATTTACGAATTGAAAAAAACGATTTGAAAAGGATATTCGTTTCATCTAAACGAACAAAGCGGCTAGTCTACTGCTAACACTTGCTTTACTTCAGGAAGCATATTTTTAATAGCTTCTTCTAATCCTGCTTTCATCGTCAGGTGACTAATATCACACGTACTGCAGGCTCCAAGTAGTTTTAGCTTCACTATATTGTCTTCATAAGAAATGAGAGCTACATCACCACCGTCCTTTCTTAAAAACGGTCTCATACTTTCTAAAGCTTCCTCAATAGTTATTTCTTGTGTTGACATTTTATTCTTTCAAATTTACCTCTTTTTATCTACTGGCAGCTAGAACTGACAATTTTTGTACTATTTTTCCTACTATAGGCAGATATTCACTATGCAGACTTTCAAAAGACTTGTCTTCTTTCACCTGAATCTGACCAAGTAAATCTAAATCACATTCCTCACTTAACATCCGCCCACCATCTTTTCCGAATAGGTAGTATTTTTTACCATCGTCTTCTGGCTTAAAGTAACTCATGTTTTCTACTACCCCTAGTATATTCTGTTTCAGATGAGGGTTAGTGAACATGTCTATTGCTTTACGAGTATCTGCAACGGCTACATCTTCTGGAGTAGTTACTATTACCACTCCACTAAGAGGTATGTGCTGTATAATACTCAGGTGAGCATCTCCTGTCCCCGGCGGTAAGTCTACAAATAAATAGTCAAGCTCTCCCCATTTCACATCACTGCAAAACTGAGTAATAGCCTTACTCAGCATAGGTCCCCTCCATACTAAAGCCTGCTTACTCTCTACAAGGTACCCTATACTCATAGTCTTTAAACCATGTTTCTCTATGGGTAACATAAGATCGCCATCCATAGCAGGCTTTTCACCTACCGTACCCAGCAGTGTCGGTATAGATGGTCCGTGTATATCCGCATCCAAGACACCTACTTTAGCACCGGCCTCCTGAAGAGTCCTTGCTAAATATAATGCTACCGTACTCTTGCCTACTCCACCTTTACCTGAAGCTACGGCTATTATATTCTTGATACCCGAAAGTACCGTATTATCTTCTCTGCTTCGCTGTACATTAGACGTGATATTCATTGCTATATCTGCATCTTTATCTACCATAGTATATATAGCCGTCTTACACGCATTAGCTATACTATCCTTCATGGGGCAAGCTGGCGTAGTAAGCACTAGATCAAAAGCCACTCGCTTATCTTCTATTACTATATTTTGTATCATGTTCAGCGTGACCAAGTCCTTATTCAAGTCAGGATCGTCCACGTAACTTAGTGCTTTTAATACTTCTTCTTTTGTCATTCTATTTTTTTTAAAAAAGGCAACATTCTTTTATTCATCTTTATGATGAACCAACGAACAAATTTATACTCCCCCATTACTGTGCCTATAGTAAATAAAAAGAACTGGTAAACAATGTATACTAACACAATAGTGACTAGAAGCTCGTACCAATATAGTTCCCCATATGTGCTTTTTTGAAAAAGAGCTTCTGTAAATGGCCGCCTCACTAAAGTGACTGAGCTACCTGTAATAGAGAACATTATAAATATCCAAACCATTCTTCGGTCTGACTCAATGTTCCATTTTACCTTTAATTTATCCCAAATATTTCTCATTCCATTCTAATTGCAAAGCTACTTCATTCTATAAAACCCTTGTCAGAAGAATATAGTTTTTAGCATTCCTGTTCTTTTCGTTCCGAATCACAAATTCAATAAAAGACAAACTGCTAATTCTTTTTTTATAATCTCCTTTATGTTCAGCATAATCAGGCTTTCAGGCCCTTACCAATAAGTACTGCCAAAATAGAAAAATATCAGATATCCATACTAGCGCGACACGAACAAAGTACACAAGTACATACGCAACCGAAATAGAATGGATACCTGCACTGTATTGAAGCTACGCGCATCCTCCCAAAAGAGGTGTGTCTGTAACAAATAGACAAGGCTAGCGACAGAAAGTACACTAAACCATGCTCTGTTTATATACTTTGAAAGGGTGTGGTACGCAATATGGAAATAAAGCATCAATTAGGTTAAGCCTAGAGATAGACCTTTAACTGGCAAATGGCGAACTTTTTGCTTCAACGACTATTTATACCGAATTAGTCCTTGAGCTTTGCAACCTTAACTGCTATCGGAAACTAAGTTAATAAAAAACCTAGAGCACATAGTTGCCTACTGTGCAGCAAAACGGATAGGTAAAAGCACCGTGTTAAAAAACCATATACTGTTTGAAAAGTATGACTCTTTTTTTTACGGTCTCATAACTAGTAACACCGTAAAATGAAGAATAAAAAAGAGGTAGCTCTGTTAGGAGCCACCTCTTATATAGTTTTAGTATTTGGTTAGTATGCTTTTTCTTAATAGCCTAATTTAAAGTCTACACGTCTGTTAAGAACTCTTCCCTCTGCAGATTCGTTATCTGCTATTGGCTTAGTCTCGCCATACCCTACAGCTGTCATTCTCGCGTCTGCTACACCTTGAGATGATAAGTAACGTTTAACAGCATCCGCTCTTTCCTGAGACAGTAACATATTATCAGCATCTTCACCTTGACTATCTGTATGACCCTCTATCATAACATTCGCTTCCTCAAATGTATTCATAATAGAAGCAAGCTTATCTAAATTAGTAAAAGACTCTACTTTTATTACCTCTTTCCCGCTTTCAAAGAAAATCCCCTTGGCTGCAAGTCTGATTTGCTCTTTAACTTCTTCTTTTATCTCTGGGCATCCTTTGTTAGAAGCCAAACCTGGAGTAGCTGGGCAGACATCTAAATGGTCATACACTCCATCACCATCACTATCTGGACATCCTTCGCCTTCTGCTGTTCCTGGCTTAAGTGGACACTTATCTTCGCTATCTTGTATATTATCCTTGTCACTGTCTGGACATCCAGCAAATTCTATGATGCCTGGTACATTCGGGCATTTATCTTCACTATCTTGTATGCCGTCAGCATCTGTATCTGGACACCCGCCAAACGCAGCAGTACCCGCTTCATCTGGACACTTATCTTCCTCATCTATTATACCATCACTGTCTCTGTCATATGGACAACCTACAGTATCTACTGCATAACCTTCTGGAGTTTCAGGACAGATATCAAAATCATCACTGATGCCGTCATTATCACTATCCTTGATTGTATATCTTCCACTATTTCCGTTAGACCCAAAATTGAATACAAAGCCTACTGAGTGGTATAGGTAAATGTCATGAAGTGGCTTGTTACCTTCTCCGGCAACATTCAGTCTAGCTCCTGCAAGTGAATATGGACTAGCGTCATAGTTGTCATCAAACGTATAGTTAAACTGCTCACTTATAACCAAGTCTAATGATTCAGACAGTTTAATCTTCAGTCCTAAACCTGCATTCCAATGGGATGAAATCCATGTTCTGTTTTGTGATCCGTACCAGTAATCATCTTTATCTCCTACGCGTGTAGAGCCTTCAGTGAATTTAGAGATTGACTGCATAGCACCTATACCTAATCTTAAAAACGGCTTAAATCGAGCATCTTCCTTTATAATGTAGCCATTATTAAACTTGTATGTCACTCCTATCATACCTTCAGTCACTCTAGATCGGAAACCTTGTCTATAGTTTTCTACTAATACCTTATCATAAGTAGTCTTATAAAAACCGATGTCACCCGTACTACCGTATAAGTTAAGGTCGAAAGATGGATTTAGGTACATTCCAAATCCTCCACCTATACCTTGATAGTCTGGAGTTTGCTTAAAATATGCCGCTGAACCTAAGTCGCCATGATATTCCCTTAAGCCTCCATTCACCTCTATACCAAATTTTTTGGTATACGACTGTGCGTCTGCTGCAAGTGTAAAAGCGAGTAAGCCAATGAAAAGTGTTAGTATGTTTTTATTCATGATTTCGTTTTATCTTGTATTAAAATGTAAGCAATATTACACTAATTTGACAAAACTCAAAAATATTTTTATCCTTTCATCCCCACACTTGAGTTCCTTCTGAGCAATTTTTGCAAATATCGATGTTACTGCGACTCTTAAGTATAAGTCTTCTAAAGCGATTATACTCTTCTCCATGCCAGATTTTTTTAAATGTCATATTTTCAAGTTTGCCTAATCTGTAGGTAGCATCCTTATCAAAACAGCACGGAACAACCTTGCCATCCCAAGTTATGACGCACCCCTGCCACATTCTCCAGCAGTGACTTAATAGTCCGTTTTTGATTTTATACGTCAGCCCTTTTTTCTCGTACCGCGAGTACTTAGAATTCTTAGGCAGTAAATCACTTCCTTGCTCGAAGTTATATATCTGTGCGGTCTTCAGTGCCAGGTGATCTACACCTACTTCTTTAGCTAACTGGTGTATTTCCTCTATCTCTCCCTCATTATGACCAAAAACTATGAACTGCCATATAATAAATGGAGTCTTACTACCGGTAGCTTTCTTCCATTTTACCATATTCTTAGTGCCATCTATAACCTTATCCAGCTTGCCACCTATCCTGTACTTCCCATAGCTTTCTTGGCTCACACCGTCTATGGATATAATAAGTCTACTCAGTCCGCTTTCTATCGTCTTTTTGCAATTAGCATCTGTGAGGTAGTGAGCATTAGTGCTCGTAGCACTGTATATATTATGCTTGGTAGCATAGCTCACCATGTCTGTAAAGTCCTTATTGAGATATGGTTCACCTTGAAAGTAATAGGTAATATAAGTCAGCTGCTTATGCAGCTGGTCTATCACCTTCGTATTGATCTCTGGCTCTAGCATCCCTATAGGTCTGCTAAATGCACGTAAACCACTAGGACACTCTGGGCACCGCAGGTTGCAACTGGTCGTAGGCTCTATCGAGAGTGAAATAGGCAGGCCAATGTGGCAGTTTTTTTTAGTGATCTTACTGATATGATATGATATGAATATCTTGGCCGCGTTCCACAGCCTTCTGGGCCTCAGCGTATTGAAGTAGACTAACCCGTCTATAATTTGAGCTTTATTATACATTAAACTATCTAAGTGAGGCTTGCCCTTTTTCTATAAATGACGGCACCCACTGCTAGGGTAAAAGTAAGTGGTGCTGCCGCTAGAAGCCAGCCCGTAAATCCAATGCTATGAAAATAAAATGTACCAATGATGGAGAACAACATGCCGCCCAGAACTAAGTGAGCACCTATTCGTAAGCGTCTGCGTAAAAATACGCTACCTAGCAGTGCTATGAATGCCCCTATACCTTTAAATAATGAGCTTTGTTTATACCTATACTCTGTAAGATAAACATCTACGTTTTCTGCTAATGAATTATATGCTTCTTCAGTATCCGTAGGTCCAGATACCTTTTGCTGATCCTCCATAGCAATGTCTATAGCATCTCTGAAGACCATAATCTCCTCTGGATGCTGGTATGAATTGTAATTACTAACCACCATAAAAGCAGTGATAAAAGTGAGTACAAATCCACCTACAGCAGATATAGTGCGTGCCGCTATCATTAATGTACAAAGTAAGCACAAAAAAAGACCTGCGTTGAGAGTTCATTGGCTTTTTATAATTCATAAATAATATCACTAGTGTTGCGTTATAAGTCAAAGATTGTCAGCTGGTTAAGAATTTTAGAATTAGTTGTATGACATGTTGATTTGGTAAGCAGCTGATTTAGAGGTGTTTTGTCAAATGTTGAGACACTCAATATTTGTAATATTTCGTAAAGACTGGATTTTAGACCTAGTTGCTTTTTAAGGATAGCAATTTGTAAATAAACACATACCGCAATCCAAATTTGAGTCTTCACTGCGTTCTCAGAATAACCCCAAAACTTCTTAATTTTTAAATGTTGTTTAATCCATTTGAAGAAAAGTTCAATTTGCCATCTATTTTTATAGAGCAGTGCGATAATCAATGCATCTATCATAAAATTATTGGTTAAGAACACGTACGTTTTGGATTTGTTTTTGTCATAATATTTGATTCGTCTCAATTTTGTTGGGTACAATTCTTTAGATTTCAAGCCTGTCAATCTTATTGTCTGATCACAACGCAAACCCGTTGTTTTATCTACTGGGCGAGAATATAATCTTCTGAATTTTAGATTACGCTTTGCTCGGATAACAAAAAATGCTTTTTCTACTTCTATATTATACCATCTCTCAAAATCGTAATACCCTTTATCGATAACGTAAAAAGCTCCAGCTTCAAAATTAATCTCATCCAAGATGTTGACATCAGCCACTTTACCATCTGTAATAGATATAAATACAGGAATGTTCCCTCGCAGATCCATTAAAGTATGGAGCTTAACAGCCCCTTTGTTCTTGCGAAATTTAGCCCAGTGAAATGTACTTAAACATAAATCGACAGTAGATGCATCTAGAGCATAGACTGTATTATCTAGTTCTAAAGTAAAATCATTATCATCGAGATACAATGGTCGAGCTGACCTAATCAAATAGTGAGCAAAATCAGCCCAAATCCTCCAATCTCTATTCTCATTGGCACGTGTAAGTGTGGTGTGTGAAACCACTTGTTTTATTCCTAAGTGATAAGCTTTGGCTCTATGAGCTTCCAAACAATTTATGATATCTCGGGCACCCTCTCTGTAAGTTAATTGACCGAAGAACATACAAAGAAACTGTTGCCAACAACTAAAATCTCTTGTTCTATAATTGCCATTATACTTACTTACACTTTTATTAAACTCATATTTAGAAATCATCGAAACTACTTGGCTGAAAATAAACTTCCCTTCATGCATTGGCTCTTTTTTAGTAAAAATAGCCCATTCTAGCTCAAAAAAGCTGAAATCATGAAATCGAAAAATGACTGTAGTCGATTGTTTTACAGTTATTTACGGGGAATACTATTTTCTTAACGCAACACTACTGTTCTTATTTATGGAGTTTTCCTT
>Ga0209390_10009929_pt1 | contig 11299 bp, 13 predicted proteins | sample BON01_FD_187212 | JGI IMG/M metagenome (GOLD analysis project Ga0209390, IMG submission 187212) | Freshwater microbial communities from Lake Bonney liftoff mats and glacier meltwater in Antarctica - BON-01 (SPAdes) (version 2) | ecosystem: Environmental > Aquatic > Freshwater > Ice > Glacier... | reverse complement strand
GATTCGGGTTCGCTCCAGGCAGGGTGCCCCTTGAGTGTGCTCTATGTAGCTGGCAATGATATTAATTCCCTCCCAATATGGGGATATATCCGACATGGAAGAAACATCAAAAACCTTCAACCTGCTGAAGCATTCCAAATTTAACATCCGCGAGATGACAAAGGGTTCCGACACACCATACCGCTGCAAAGCCGGATCTATTACGAACACTCCAGGAACATTTGCTGGCCTGTACTAAGACGTTGTTCAAACGCACGCAGTAAAATGTCGAAATGATGTCCCGCGCCGACCTGTAAACACCGGAGACGTGGCAGATGGCCAGTCGCTATAGCTTTAATGAATAGCTCAGTATTCTTCTCATTTTTAAGCTTCCAAATGTGTTCACAGATTTGGAGGTTCTCGAGCATAGGCAGTCGACCCAGGACCAGGGCTTTTGTCAGCGAATTCGGTTTTTTACGAAACGGGCGGTACCGATAAGGTGAATAATCTGGCGGTTGTTGCATGGGCAAGTAGCCGCAGAAGGGGTGCATCTTCGAGGAAGAACTCTCGGCTGCATGGAGGTTTGACACATTTAGCTTGCTGGGCGCGGAAGCTTTCAACAGCGCCCGTCCAAGGATCTCTTCAAAGCAGGCGTCCTCGCGAATGCTCCCAGTAATTTCTGTCAGCATTGGAAAGAGACCGAGAATCTTTTCAAGATTGATTGCGTAGTTGTTCATATACGCCTTCCACTGTGCAAGTATGGGGTACCCTTGACGAGCCCAATTGTAATCTGCTGACAGCTTCAGCACGGTCACATGCGAAGTGTAGACCTTCCGACAATAGTGACAAGTACTCGCAATGCGAGGCAGCGCCTCCTTGTGTTTGGGAAAATAGGAGGCTATCTGTCGGTTGAGCGCGTCGGGCAACTCGAGGAACGTAACCATGCTGCTCTCGACGGGAGGCGGATGACGCGGCCTGGGATTCTGTGCTTGTAGGGTGGAAGAGGTGGGTGCGTTGGTTAATGTGAGGGCGAATGTCAAATGATAAATGTGGATGCCTCATGCCGTATTGAGTGAGAATGGATAGACTAGTCGTGGTACCGCGGACGTTACAGCGCCAAGGGACCCTGCGCTCGTTAAGCACACAGGGACACATGTGTTTGCTGAGGAGGAGTTGACGACCCACTAACAGATGTGCGGCTAAGATGCTAAGATACAGATTTCCCTCTTACTATAGATAGCAGCCTCGCTATTCTCAACCGGGGTTCAGTACTGAGAAAATTCCTTAACATGTAGAATATTTCCTCCAAAACAAACAAACAAACACGACTGTGGGTATGCGGTAGTTTGGGGTGTTTACTAGAGCTTTAGTCAACACACAAACGACACCATGACCACGCCAGTTTAAACAAGCATGTAGCCAGTATTTTGCTGCTACGATTTCTTCGTTTACATTTGCTTTTTGTACGTATTTTATTATTACGTATTTGTTTTAGAGGCGGGAGGTTTGCTTTTCAAGCCCCACTCTTCCTTCTTTCCCTTGCCTTGCCCCAGCCCTGCCTCGCGTTTCGACCATCACGACCACCACGCGACTGCGCTTACACCACGCAAAGATGTGTGGCTTTAACGCCTGCTTCCTTATTTCTTGGTCTTCTTACCCCGCTTCTCCCCCTTATAAACACACAGGCCTGCCACGCCGTCGCTACTCCTCCATCTTGCTTTTTTCGCCTGCGTCATTCCACGGATCCTGACAAACAACAGCTCAACCTACACAGAGACAAGCAACCGCGCGCTTACCCCACGATGATTATCAGGTTCCTCCCGTCCCTCTTCCTGGGCTGCGCCCTCCTCCCGCTTGGCACGCAGGCATTCCAACCCTCCTTCCGCACCCGCACCAGCCGCCTTTCTTCCTCCTCCTCCCTCGCTGCTCTCACCCGCCTCTCCGCCACCGTCACCACCACATCGCAACCCCAAGCAGAACGGTCCATCGTCTGGTTCACCTCCGGTGACCTCCGCCTGCACGACAACGAAGCCCTCTTCTCCTCCCTTGCTTCCTCCTCCTCCAGTATCACCCCCCTCTTCATCTTCGACCCCTCCTTCCTCTCCACCCTCTCCCCCCACCTCCTCCATCTCTACCTCCTCGCCATCGCCGACTTGCGCAACTCCTTCTCCTCCAATCTAATCACGCGCATTGGCCCCGTCGAGCAAATCCTGCCTGCCGTCATCGAAGAAAGCTCCGCCTCCTCCCTCTGGGTCTACGACGACATAACCGAAAACCAACGTTCTCTAGTGAAACGCGGCCTTTCCTCCCTCCCTCCCTCCTCCTCCTCTTCCCTCAAAATCAATCAATGGACGACCCGTCTTCGTTCTTCCATTACAGGAGGCACTGTAGGGGATAATTGGGAAAAAGACTATCTTCCCGCAATCAAGGGCAAACCCATCGACCCCCCCCTCCCCTCCCTCATTCCCTCCCTCCCTCCCTCCTCCTTCTCCGGGGCCATCACCGATAAAGGCCGTCTCCCCTCCTTCGAAGAACTCTTGGAATTGGCTTATGGACATGAAGAAGGCACCAGCCCTTCCTCCCTCCCTTCCTCCCTCCCGCCCTCCTCCTCGGCTGCGGTCAAGCAAGCAAGGGTGCATGCCGCGAGGGAAGAATATTGGACTCCCACTTACTACCCTCATGAGGCAGGGAACGAGGGAGGGAGGGAGGGCAGGGGGGGGGAGTCGTTGGCTCTGAAGTGGGTGAAGGAGTATATGGAGGTGGGGCCTGCGGTGTTTGGGGAACGGTATTTGCCCTCGTCGGGGGAGGGGCTGGAGAGGCAGGTGATGCGGAGGCTGATTGCGGCTAAAGGTGAATAGGGAGGGAGGGAGCGAAGGAGGGGGTAGTTTAGGAAGTGTGAGTGTCTGCCAGATTTATCAAATCAAGCAAGTCGTCTCTTTCTTGTCCCCGCCATCTCTCAAGCCACTCAGTTACTAACCTCCTTCCCTCCCTCCTTCCCTCCCTCCCAGGCTACGAAGGCCTCTTCGACGGCGAAATCTTCACCCGGGCTTTCTCCCCCCTCCTAGCCATAGGTGCCCTCTCCCCCCGTTACCTCGCCACCCTCCTCCCCTCCCTCCCCCCGTCCTTCCCCTTCTTCCTCCTGGACAAGGCGACCAAAAATGCAGCAATGGTTAAGGAGGTGCTAGAAAGGAGGGAATGGCACCAGGTCCTTGCAGAGAGGGATGTCGTTCATTTTCCCTTGCCCGAGACAGAAGCACTCGAGTTTAAATATTGGCGCTTTCACGGTACGTGTGTGTCGAAGGGAAGGAGGGAGGGAGGGAGGCAGGGAGGGTAGGACGACAAAATATACGCTCCTATCACTCCTTATTCCAGACTGCTCACAGCCATTTCTGTTTCTCCTCCTCTTCCCTCCCTCCCTCCCTCCCTCTCTCCCTCCCTCGCAGGGCATAATGTCCGCTATGCTGTGTCGAGAGTCGACGCGCGCGGGGCGAGGAAGGGAGGGAAGGAGGGCGCAGCAGAGGAAGATGAGGTGCCGACTTTGTTGTTAGTGCATGGGTTTGGAGCGAGTTCGGATCAGTGGTCCAAGTGCTTTGAGGCTCTGTCTGAACTGACGATAACGGACAAGAAGCTACAGAATGGTTTTAGGGTGTTTGCGCTTGATTTGCTTGGGTTCGGTCATAGCGAAAAGCCGAGCGTGACGTATACCCAGTATTTGTGGCAGGACCAAGTGAGGGACTTTGCGTTGGAGGTTGTCAAGAGTCCGTTTTTTATTGCGGGCAATTCGATTGGCGGGTTTACGGCTGCGAGCGTCGCGGCGGATATTGGGCCGATGTGCCAGGGGCTGATTCTTGTGAATACCGCGGGGAAGGTCGTGTCGCCAGAGGTGAGTTTATTTCTCTATTTGCTTATTTATTTGTTTATTTTGTTTTATTGTTGGTAATTTCATTGGCGGCCTTCCGGCTGCGAGCGTGGCGGCGGATATAGGGCCGATATGCCTGGGGCTGATCCTTGTGAGTACTGCAGGGAAGGTCGTGTCGCCGGAGGTGAGGTTGCAGTTGGGAGGTAGCTCGAGGCTTCGTGCCTTGTTTTGATTGTTCTGCTTTATGTTCTTCGATTTCTCTTGAAAGACTCACCAAAGACTCTTTCTCTCTCCTCCCTCGCTCCCTCCCTCCCATTCTTCCATCCAGGCATACGCCGCCGAGCTCGCCGGCCGCGACGGGCAAACCGTCGAGGAAAGCACGCGCTCCCTCTCCCTCCCTCCCTTCTCGGGGCCGCCCAAAGCCGTGCTCACTGCTTTCTCGGCCGGTCTCTTCTGGTACCTCCAACCGCGGGTCGAGAAAATCTGCAAAGACTTGTACAAACACTCTCCGGACGAAGTGGGCCCCCGCCTCATCAATAATATTGTGAGGGATAGCTGCGACCCTGGCGCGCTTGGTGTGTTCGCGTCGGGTGGGCGGCTTCCTGTTCCCCGATCGACTAATGAGCTGATGGCGAAATTTGGGTAGGTACCTTCTTTGTGTTTTTTCCTCCCTCCCTCGCTCCCTCCCTGCTGCCTGTGTTGTGTAAAATGATGAGGGATGGCTGCGATCCAGGCGCGCTGGCCGTGTTTGCCTTGGGCTGGCGCCCTCCTAACCCTCCTTTGACTTATGAATTGTTGGCGCAATTTGGGAAATTATTTCAAAAAGAGTGAGTGAAGGATAGCTTTTCATTTTTTAACGCGGGCGCGAAAGTCTTGATTTCGTGCCTTGCATGAAGGAGAGGGCCGTTTTACGGATGGTTAGGTTCTTTTTCACGCCCGGTTCCACCCACCAAAGCACACTCAAAGTGTAGGGTGGGTGGAGTCGATCGTAAAGAAGATATCTTTCGGTCCGTTGTCAGATTCAGACGAAGAAAACGGTCTTTTCCTCCATGGAAGGCATGAATTATGATTTCGCGTCTGTGTGTGTGTGTTTGAGTAGCTTTCTCTTTTTTCAGCTCAGAAGGCGCCTGGTCCGACGCAAAAGTAGTCAAGACAATACAAAAATTTACTCCAAGCAGAAGTAACTTATAAAAACACACACAAACAGAGGACAGAGGCCCTGTTCTAGTAACTAAAGGCATTCTCGACCCGCTCAATGACGCCAAGGGCCGCGCCAATCTGCTCAAAGCCGCCTGGCGCAACGCAAACACTTTAATAAGCATGCTCCACAGAAACTGACTAAGAAACACTCACACACACAGAGGCCCTGTCCTAGTGACCCAAGGCATCCTCGATCCGCTCAACGATGCCAAGGGCCGAGCGAACCTGCTCAAAGCCGCCTGGCGCGATGTCGAAGTAGTAGAGATAGAAGGCGGGCACTGCGTGCATGACGAACGTCCAAAAGAAACAAGTGAGGCGATCGCGCGCTTTGTCTGGCGGGTGCTAGGTAAGGATAAGCAGGAGGCAGGGAGGGAGGAAGAGGTGCCTGCGCCGGTGGCTGCGACGGTTGGGAGTGGGTGAGTAGGAGGATGTAGTTGCAGGTAAACAAACAGGAACCAAAAAGAGGAAATAGTAGGTGTGTGCTCTTCCCCCTTGAACGTCGCACGCACTTCATCGCAGCACTTCTTTCTGTTTCTTCGTTTGCTTCTTTCCTCCATTTTCTTTCTTTACGTAGCTTTGTTCCATAAAATTGCTTTGCCTGTTTCTCTTGCTGCCGCCGCTGCTGCTACTGCTGCTGCATCTTCTTCTTCTTCTAGAAATCCTTTTCTCTTTTTCTTATAGAAATCCTCCTCCCTACAAGTACAATCCAAAACAAAAAACACATCAAAATCAAATCTTATCGTCCCCTCCTCCCCCCCATCCCTCCCAACCCTGCCCCGCCATTCCCCAGCTTTTCGTTCAGCTCCTTCAGCCTCTGGTCCAACGCACTCAACTGCTCCTCAATCTGCTTCTCCTCATCCTCCTCCTCTATTCCCATCCCTCCTACACTCACCCCCCCTCCAGCACTCCCCACCACTTCCTCCTTCGCTGCCTCCCCCGCTCCGCCCCGGCGGCCAATTTCTAGCACTTCTTCGGGCGATTTTCCTTCTAATCGGGCCGTGACTTGCTGCAACCTAATGTTGACCTCCCTCTGCCTCGCCTTTAATTTTTGCTCGGCCGCTTCGACGAACCTCTTCTCTTTCGCTTCCATTTTAGGGATGATGTCTCCGCCTTTCGTAAACGAGGGCGTCAGGGTCGACAGGTCCACCACAGAGTCCAGGAGGGAGGAAGGGAGGGAAGGCATGAGCACCTTTTGAATATCATTATACTCCTTGGCGGGAGGACGAGGAGGGGGGGGAGGGGGGCCGACAGCAGCGGGAGGGACGAAGGGGCGGTTGGTTGCGAGCATGGCGTCTTCGATGGCTTGGACGCAGGCCCCCACGGTCTTGCCGGCTGTTAGCGCCTTGACTAGTGCTTCGTACGCCTCGGGATGATCTTTAATCACTAGGACAGCGCGCAAGGCGGCCCAACGAGCTTGGGTGCTGATGCGGTCCATGGGGAAATTCATCAGGCTCATCAATAAAATAATGGCTTGTTCGTCACTCGACCCGCCTTGGGCGTTCTGGAACTCGAGCGCTTCCGCAGCAATCCCACCCATGACAATAGTCGTGTAGCGATCGATAGAGGAAGCGGAGATCTTGCTCTTTTCCAGCTGTTCGAAGAGGGTTTTGTCTAGAAAGATGGTGCCGGCTTCGCCGAACGTGGCGCCTGTTTGGAAAGGGAGGGAGGGAAGGAGGGAGGAGAGGGAGGAGGGAGGGAGGTATAAGTATTGTGTGCACAGAAATGCACTCGCTCTAGTTTGTTGAAAGAGGAAAAATATAATAAATAAATAAATGAATAAATAAATAAATAAATAAATAAATAAATAAATAAATAAATAAACAAATAAATAAACAATAAAAGACTCACTCACCATTAAATACCGGACGGAGCAAGCAGTCTTGCACGGGGCATCCAAGCAAATATGCCACCAAAAAATGGCCCGCCTCATGCCTAATAATCCGTTCCTTATACCTCGGCAACACCACCCTAGCAAAAGCATCAAAAACCCGTCCACCCCCCACGAATCTATCGAGGAAAAACGCGGCAATCGTAGCAGGGATCACTGCTCCCGCATCCACCCCATACAGCTTACATATCCCCAGCTCCAACAAACACAGAGCCACTCCTCCATAGGCCCAGAAATTTTGGGCTTGCCCGGGGGTGAGTGCTGACATGGGCAGGCCTTCTGTACGGGACTCGATCATCTCCGCGTCCACGTTTTTGGAGAGGTAGTTTTCTTGGTACCCTCTTTGGTCTTGAATGCAGGCAAAGCCTTTGAGGACTTGTTGTTTTTTGAGGATGGAGTAGACGAGGGTGATGCCTTCGAGTTGGGCTTTTTGGTACTCTTCTAAGGACATGAAGGCGCGGCCGGGGTTCTGCATGAAATCGTCTTTGTTGGTTTGAAGGTAGAGGGAGCCGCGTTCGGAGGGGGGAAGAAGGCCACGGGCTTGACGATCGACGAGGTTGTCACGGAAGGTTTGGGTGTTGGCGAGGGCGTCGAGGAGGGAGGGGAGTTGGGTGCGGGAGATGCTGATGGAAGATTCGTGCGCTTTTAAGAGGTCAATCAGGCCTAGTAAGTCCTTGCCTTCAGTCAGCAGAGCGTCAAAGTCGCGTTGGGCTTGGCTGCTGCTGCTCCTGTCAGTACTCCCACCACTGCTGCTACTGCTGCTGCTGCTGTCGTCCTTGTCGCTGTTGAGGAAGGCGAGGAAGGGGTCATAGGCGGCGTCCGTCTTCTCCTCGACCTTTTCCTCCTTCTTCTCCTCTTTCCTCTCTTTGGGCTCAGGGCTAGGCGAGGCCTGGAGACGAACGAGGGAGGGAGGGAGGGGGAGGGAGTACCGTCGTGCCCCTGCTGCGGGCGAGGCGGACGGGGTGTGCTGACGACTGAGGGAGGGGCGGTAGGAGGACAGGGACGAGGACGAGGAAGACAGGAGGAAGGCGTGGGTGGTGGCGGTCAAGGCCGTGAGGGCCAGGACGGAGGAGAGGAGGCGAGGCATGGCTTTGCTCGGGGAAGGAGGAGGGTTGGTGTGCTGGTAGGGGGTAGGTAGCCTTCTAGGTGGAAAGGAGGACGTGGTCCGTGGTCTTGTTCCTCTTGCTATTTGATTTGGCAGAAGGGGAAAGACGCGGTGGACTGTGGCGTGGTGTGGGCAAGGAAGAAAGGAGAGTTAGAGGTGGGCGTGGCGGTGTTGTGTTTGCGTGTGGTTGTGTACCAGGGTAGGTGGCAAAGTGCGTGCTTGTCGAAGCTGTCGGTCGGGACGACACTACTCCTTTTGCCAGTAAGAGACGCCGTGTAGTCGCGGTGGCACAATAAGGGGGAGAGGAGGCGTACAGAAACCTGTGTGCGCGGTGGTGGTGGTGTTGGTTGTGTGGTGGCGTGGTGAAGTCTGCACACAATTTCCTTTGCTTCTTGTCGGAGTCAGGGCAAGCAACACGCACGTCGGTCGTCGGTCCTGAATTATGATGATGGATGGGCGGAGCCGCCGTTCAACTTTTTGACTTCACATTCTAGACCCTCCTCCCCGTTCACTCTAACTCTAATCAGCAAACAATTACACAGGCAGCAGCAGCAGCAGCAGCAGTAGCAGCAGCAGGAGAAGAAGGAAGAGGAGGAGCAGCTCCTGCCCAAAGCTCGCTCACGCCCTGCCTCCCCAACACAACACACAACACACAAACGCCCGTCAAGCCCAAGCAAGACAGCACACAGAACACATCAACACACGCCCAAGTTAGCGAGGCCCAGCGGTAAAGTCTGCCTACACCTCTACGCACCACACGCCGTCCTCCATCACACACGCTTCAAGTATCAATTCAATACAACGATGGTCAAGCCCCGCGAGGACCCGACGCTGCAGCATGCCCTCTCCCTGTTCCGAGACGCCTTTGGGAGCGAGCCTGACATTGCGGCCTTCGCCCCTGGACGGGTAAATCTCATTGGTACGTTTTAGGGGAGAGGGGAAGGAGGGATGGTGTTGTTAAGATTGAAAAGGCAGGCGTCACGTCATGAGTTTTGCTCCTCGTCCGTCTAATCACCCCCCACCCCCTCCCTCCCTCCCTCCCTCTCCCTCCGGTCTGCAGGCAAGCATACTGATTACAACGAAGGCTTCGTCTTTCCCCTTGCTCTCGATCTACGTACCTTTGTCGTGGGGCGTGGCTCGCTGCTCGTCCGCCCTCCCAACCAAAAAGTGCCCTTGACACACAGAACTCACCCCTCCCTCCCTCCCTCCCTCCCTCCCTCCTCCCCTCTGCAGGCGAACACACCGATTACAACGAAGGCTTCGTCTTTCCCCTTGCCCTGGACTTGCGCACCTTTGTCGTGGGCCGTGGCTCCTTGCTCGTCCGCCCACCCAACCAAAAAGTGCCTTTGACTCCGAGTAAAATCATTTCAGAGAGCGAGCGTGGCGTGGTCTCGTTTGTCGCTGATAAGGTAGGTAGGGAGGGAGGGAGGGAGGGAGGGAGGGAGGGGGGGGCTGAAGCAGAAAGTGGCCTTGACCCACGAGTAGAAGCATTTCAGAGAGCGGGCATGGCGTGGCAACGCTTGTCGCTGACAAGGGAGGGAGGCAGGGAATATTTATTAATTTTACAGTCTTCCTGATGTTGTGTCGTATACTTACTTCCTCCTCCTCTTCCTCTTCCATTCCCCCCTCCCTTCCTCCCTCCTTCCCTCCCTTCCTCCCTCCCTAGGGCCTGGTCCCCGGCGAGCCGAAGTGGGCCAACTACGTGAAGGGCGTCGTCGCCGAGTACCTCAAGGGTAAGCGAGGGAGGGATGGAGGGAGGGAGGGAGGGCGTTTCCCTAGGAGCTGGTTCCTAGCGAGCCGAAGAGGGCAGACTACGTGAAGGGTGTCGTGGCCGAGTACCTCAAGGGTAAGGGAGGGAGGGAGGGAGGGAGGGAGGGAGGGAAGGAGAGAGGGCGTTTCCACAGGGCCCCGTCTACGGCGAGCCGAAGTGGGCCAACTACGTGAAGGGCGTCGTGGCCGAGTACCTCAAGGGAAAGGGAGGGAGGGAGGGAGGGAGGGAGGGAGGGAAGGAGAGAGGGCGTTTCCACAGGGCCTCGTCTACGGCGAGCCGAAGTGGGCCAACTACGTGAAGGGCGTCGTGGTCGAGTACCTCAAGGGTAAGGGAGGGAGGGAGGGAGAAAGGGTGGGATAGTACATATGTGTTTCTATGCGCGAGATTTGGTCATTGACGTCATGTTCTCCCCCTCTTTCCCTCCCTCTTTAGATGTCCCCGCGGGTAAATTCCTGGTTTTCGAGGCCGGCATTGCGTCCAGCATGCCCCTAGGCTTCGGCCCTTCTTCTTCCGCCTCCTTAGAAGTAGCCAATCACTACATCGCTCCCAACCCTCCCTCTCACCCGTCCCTCCCTCCCTCCCTCCCTCCCTCCCCTAGACGTGCCCGCGGGTAAATACCTGGTTTTCGAAGCCGCCATTGCGTCCAGCGTGCCCCTAGGCTCCGGCCTCTCCTCCTCCGCTTCCTTAGAAGTAGCTGTCGCTACGTTCCTTGAGCAGATTATAGGCACCACTCCCGGCAATGTCCAAAAGGCTTTGCGTTGCCAGGTACGCCCTTGCCCTCCCTCCCTCCCTCCCTCCCTCCCTCCCTGGAGCAGATTCTAGGGACCCTCCCCGGCAATGTCCAAAAGGCCTTGCGTTGCCAGGTACGCCCTTGCCGTCCCTCCCTCCCTCCCTCTCCTCCTCCACACATACACCCACACATACACACACACGAATGATGCTCCCTCCCTCCCTCCTCCCTTCCTTCCCCCCCTCCTTCCCTCTAGAGCGCCGAGCACAAATTTGCTCATGTCCCCTGCGGAATCATGGACCAGTTTGTGTCTGCGATGGGGGAGACGGGCAAGGTGAGGGAGGGAGGGAGGGAGGGAGGGAGGGAAGGGAGAAAACACAAGTGCCTTTTGTCCTTATAGCAAATTATTCAGGCAATTCCGTTCTTGCATACTCTATGTCTCAACCCACAGCCCCTCCCTCCCTCCCTCCCTCCCTCCCTCCCCTCCCTCCCTCCAGGTGCTCCTCCTCGATTGCCGGACACAGAAAGAGACGCTCGTCCCTCTAACAGATCCTAACCTGGTCATTCTCGTGACTAATTCTAACGTAAGGGAGGGAGCGAGGGAGGGAGAGAGGGAGGGAGGAAGGGAGGGAGGGAGGGAGGGAGGGATGATCGTGTAAAGTGCTCCCCCTCGACTGTCGGACACAGAAAGAGACGCTCGTCCTCTAGATAGCAGATTCTAACCTTGTCATTATCGTGACTAATTCCAACGTGAGGGGGGGAGGGAG
>Ga0209390_10009926_pt1 | contig 11302 bp, 9 predicted proteins | sample BON01_FD_187212 | JGI IMG/M metagenome (GOLD analysis project Ga0209390, IMG submission 187212) | Freshwater microbial communities from Lake Bonney liftoff mats and glacier meltwater in Antarctica - BON-01 (SPAdes) (version 2) | ecosystem: Environmental > Aquatic > Freshwater > Ice > Glacier... | reverse complement strand
CCGACGGGGCAACCGCAATCGACTGCTTGATTTGGTCTTTGGTCGCCACGCCGCCGAACTCGACCGTCAAAACAACCGCAGACGAGTGCGTGTTGACGGCATATAGCCACACTTCGTCTTGGTCTGTCGCATGAGCCGTATGGATCAAGGTGCCTGCGGTTGTCGTTTGAACAACCAAAACTGGTAGCCCGTCTACGCCGCCCGACAATCTTATTTTGCTGAATGTAGCCATAGTTGTTATCTCCTAGAATTGATTGCTTACCTGATTATCCGAACACTTGTGTTGCCAGAATGTTTTGGTCAGAACTGAAATTGGTGGCGGCGACTGATGCGCCAGCCGACAGCGATACAGCCCAAACATTCGTTGCTGTTTTCGTCAAAGTGGCGACCTGATATTGCGCCATAGCAAGAGATGGTGCCGATGAAAGTGTTACACCCGCGCCCGCAGTTAGTGTTGTGACACCTGCGCCCATCATGTAAATGAAGATACGAGTCCCAATAACGAACGCGACAGACGCATTAGGGGGAACGGTTAAAGTATTCGCCCCCACCACGGTCATCGTCACTTGCTTTCCTTGGTCGGTCAATACGAGCGTGTAAGAGGCGACCTGCGCGTTCACATCGTCTTGCCATACCGAGTTTTGTAGCGCCAACATTTGTGCGGCGGTTAAAACATCGCCTGCTGTCCAGTCAATTTTACGAGCCATAAGTACCTGCCATCCTATTGTTGTTTGTCAAACGCATGAGATAAACCGCCCGTTAGTTTCACGCGGCGAGAGTGTTTGTATCTAGGAGACCTAGTGTGGCTGAGTCCAAAATGACGACGGGGCTTGTTGAGCCGATAGCCGTATCGCCTGCGGTAGCCCCACCTGAACCTGAAGCCGTCCTAACCTTGTTTGCGTCAAGGGTATTTGTGTCGAGGAGACCCATTGTGGCTGAATCCAAAATGAGGGCTAGGGTTGTCGCGCCAACAGCCGTCGCGGAGCCTGTACCCGCCCCTGTAGCCGTTCTAGGAACGATCCGCAACCTGATAGCCGTTTCTGAACCTGCCCCTGACCCTGTGGCTGTTCTGTTGTATCGACCGAACTCAGCCAAAATTGAGACATCTAGTTTTCCTGCCGTCGCATCATCCAAAATCATCAGATATTTGACTTCACCGCTTGCGGCACTGCCCGCGGTAGCCCCACCTGAACCTGAAGCCGTCTTATCTACGATGCGCAATCCGATAGCCGTCGCCCCGCCTGTGCCTGTGCCTGTAGCGGTGCTGAAGGCTGTGAGCAACCTGAGTGCCGTCGCCCCGCCTGTACCCGTGCCTGTGGCGTCCCTGTAGACCGTGTGAAGCACCGTGACGGTAGATGACCCTGTGCCGTCTCCCGTAGCCGTTCTAGGGGCGATGTGGAGTCCGATAGCGGTATCCCCTGCGGTAGCCGAACCGTCCCCTGTAGCCGTCCTGATGGCTGTGTGAAGCCCTTCAGCGGTCTGTGTGCCTGTACCCGTGCCTGTGGCGTCCCGTGGCGCGATATGCAGACCAACCGCCTCATCCCCTGCGGTTGCCCCGCCTGTGCCTGAAGCCGTTTTGAGGACAATCTTGTATCCGTCAGCCGCCGCCGAACCTGTACCTGAACCTGTAGCGGTCTTCGCATAGGTGGTGAAAGATGCGGGGGAAAACCTGTAACTGATGTTGTGTTGCTGAGGGCTGATCGAATGTTGGATGTGTTCAATCACCACATTCTGATATATCTTGGTTGGTGAACCTGTAGCAAAAGTTTTGACGACGCGCACTGCGTCACCCAACTCTAAATCTATGATCGTTTGCTGATTGGCAACCGAAATGTTGTTTCCAACAAAAACGACGCCCATCTGGTCGAAACGGTATGAAGGAGTGCTGAACAGGCTCAAAATGTATTCTGCTAAAGTCTGTGCAACAGCGTCCGAACATAACAGTCCGCTCAAAGACATGCCTAAAATCCCGAAACTAGCCTGACTAGCCGAATCTTCCGCAAACCCTGGGGTGAGAGAATCGATAGGGATGGCGGTGATACGGTTAAACAAGTTTTCTTGCCCGTAAACAATGGATTGCGTCGCATAGGACTGTCCTGTGCCGTCATCGGCAAATACTTTCGGCGAAACAGGAGAACCTGTCAAACGGTTCGTAAACACCAATGTCCCGTCACCCTCGTAAAACATGCTCCCACGCTCAGTCGCGTTCACAGCCTGCAACGCATCCAACAGCCGTGTCTGATCGGCAATAGGGTCATCCAAACAGGAGATAGTTCCAACCGCGATATTGGTGGCACCCGCGTAGGCGACTTCGGCAAGCGCCAAAATAGCGTTCACCCGCGCCCCTGACAACTGGGTAGTAGGGTTATATGTCTCCAAATATATGTTCGCTAAAAGGTTGAAGTCGTCCACGACATCGATTACCACCGTGGAACGGGTATTCGGCGACGAAGTTGGTTCATACGCGATGTCCACATCCGCGATCCGACCAGTGAAAATGGGTGTATCCCCATAATACAAAGTCATTTTTCGGCGGATCGTAACCCCTGAAGTGTAAGTTACAGGGTCCCAAAATCTTGATGACTGGTTCACGGGGTCAAGTTCGCGGTCATTGTTCGCAAGGGTCAAAGTCATTGTGCCAGTCTGAAAATCTGTGAACTGGTCATTACGCCCGCGGCTGATTTCGATGTTCAAAACGCGGTCAGTTAAATCGTCGGTTACGCGCCCGTTCAGATAATTGTTGCCGTCCAACACACCCAACGATGCGCTGTCGAGTGTGAAAGCGTTCGTCGGCGTGGACAGTTCGCCGATAAGTTTGTAGGTACCACCCCAAGGCATTACCTGCGCCATTAGAGAGTCTTTACAGGTATTTTGCCGTTGCGACGCTGATACTTAATCAACTCGTTCACGATGACATCTCCGATGACACGCCCGTCCGCACCCAAACCTGCGTTGACCGTCAAGTTGATTGTCGTCCCGCCACCCATGTCCCCCATTTTTGAGAGAGGGATTACTGCCTCTGGACCCGCCTCACCGAGTAAACGAATCATGGGCGATTTTATGATTCCGCCCTCCGCCAACGCCAAACCTGCCGCCTTGTATTGGGCGTACAGGGCTGGGAACTGTGCTTTCGCATCCTTCACAGGGGTATCGCCCAAGAAGGCAGGGCTGTTCGGGTGCTTAATCCGAACCGCTTGCATAAACGAGCCATACAAACCAGTTTTCGCGCTCGGTGTCACGGGCGACTTGGCGGCTTCAGTCGCACCAGCAACTATCCCTGCGACCGTCGCTGGCTGTTTGTCAAGGATGCCTTGCAACTCTGCCACAGTTTTGATGTCAGGCAGAGTGTCGGCGAGACGCTCCAACTCTTTCTTCAAACCTGCGACAATCCGCTCACCCAACGAAATGCCTGTCGCGTAAAAATGGTCGCCCAACTGCTTAGACAGATCGGTTGAAATCTTTTCCAGATTCTTGTTAATCGAGTTCGCCTCAGCGATCAACTGGTCGTTACCGCCAGCCAACAACGCATCAGCAATCTTTGTGCCAGCCTCGACACCAGCGTTCAAAACTTGGATAATGTTCTCTGCCGACAGCCCACGAGCCAACAACTCTTTAACCTTGTCCGAGAACCTAACAACATCTTTCGCCTGTGCCGCCAACGCCGTAATGAACTCGACACCCACATATTTACCGATGTCAAAATACTTGTCCCCAGCAAGTTTCCCAGCCTTCGTCGCCTCAAACGCGATGTCCTCAAACAACGCATTAGTCCGAGACACAGCAACAGTCCCGCCCGCAATCAACTCATCCGCCATCTTCGTCCCAGCCTCGGCACCCGCCGCAACCAACTGTTCGAAACCTTTTTGGGTCAAACCTAAGCCAACCAACTGAGACAACTTCGCCCCGAAACCCTTAGCCTTATCAGCCTGAGCCTGCAACAAATCAAGGAACGATATTTGCTTCGCCTGCTGTGTGACGGCGGCGGCAGTCGCATCAGCCAACTTCTGCTGAGCCAAAGTCAACTCAGATACAGGCTTTTGGGCGTCCAAGATAGCCTTATTGATGGCGTCTATAGCCGCGTAAGTCTGTTTACGCCCCCGTGCATTATCGAAGTCCTCATACGCTTGGTTAATGGCGGTCTGGGCGTCAGCCGCTTTTAGTTGAGCGTCAACCACGCCCTCATTGGCTTTCGTCACCTCGTCGTTGGCTTTCGTTACCAGATCAGCGAAATCGGCTTGCGACTTCAACGCATCGCTGAACGACAGGGTGTTCATGATTGAGTCGGCGACAGAGGCGGCGAACGCTATCTGTGTTTCTTTGAGGGCATCAATTTTGGCGTTTGCTTCGTCAGCGGTTTGGGTTGCTTTGGCGAGCGCCCCAGCGAAATCTAGTGACCCGTAGATCGCATTGTCTGTAGCGGAGGTGAGGGCGTCCAGTTTTCCTTTCAACTTATCTAGGTTCTTCTGTGCCTCGTCTAAGGCGTCCTGAACCACTTTGACGATAGCCGTCCGCAGTTTGTCCATCGACTTCTCTAACTTGTTGGCGGCGGCGTTCGCGGCGTTCGTGTTGGGGACGATGCGCTTCATGCCTCCGTTGATGGTGTCGTATGCGGTCGCGATTGCCTCTAATTCCTTAATGCGCTCCCGTAGCCCGCCCGCTTGTCGTTGAAGGTTTGAAGCCCAATCAGAATCGGTTCCCGCGACAGCCCCCATTGCCGCAACGACCGCTTTCAACTGTTCCGTGAACCTTGCTATGTCAAGCGTGATTTTGATTCTGGCTTCATAGCCGTCCAGCAAGCCCATCGCCTCAATGATCGCCGAAATCTCTGCCTTGGTGAAGTTCGCCTGTGTTGCCGCTTCAGCGAAACGGTCGATCATTACCATTGTGTGCGCGGCGACATCTGCCGACGACTTGCCAAGTTTGTCCATTTTGGCGGCGTTTTCGCCGATGGCGTCCGCCAAATTGACCCCCGCCGCAGTCAAAGAATCAAAGTTTCCCTTCGCCGCGCCAACTTCGTCTACCAAACCTTGCAACTGTTTGCGTTGCTCAAAAATCAGTTTGTTGTCCGTGTATTCGTTGAAAGCCGTCAACCCCATTATCGATGACTTCAACTGTTCAACGGTCGGTATCACGCCCTCGTTGGCGGCTTTGAACTCTTTCAGACGGTCGATCATCCCGCTGACAGGACCTGGACCTTTTGTGAAAGCCTCTACTTGTTTATCCTGAGCCGCCGCCACAGCCGCGATAGCGATGCCCACCCGCCTGTTTATCTCAAGATACTTCGCATCTTCGTCGATCACGCCACTGGTGGCATATTCCGCTTCGACGAGTGCTTTCGTGTTGCGGACTATTGCGGCGGTCTCTTTGCTGATAGCGGAGGTGGCATCCAAGGCAACCTTAACCATGTCAGCGATGTTCGTTTGTTGCTGTACGGCGTGAAGCGCCATTAGTGCGATAGTGTGTGCTTTCATCGCACCAGTAAACTCATATTGCGCGAAAGCGGCGCGTATAACTTCGTCGCTTGCGCCTTTGTACTGCGTAACGAATAGCGCCATGCCCTTTGATTGTCCAGCCGTAAAGCCGCTTGCCTTTGACAGAGCCTCAGACACTTCTAACGCATTATCTTTGAACTTCATGAGAGTTGCGACGGCATCCGTTGTTTCCAAACCGACCGCGTGAAGCGCGAGCGTCAACTTGGTACCCTGCTCACCTGTCCCTGTCAACGCGGTGCTGAGACCGTTCACATTTTGCAGGTACAAGCCCAACGCCTCATTGTTCTTGCCTAATTCCTTGACCTGTTCTTTAATCGCATCCGACACCTCTTTGGTGCGTTCCTTGACAACCTTCTGCCCGTCAGACCACATCGTAAACACTTTGACAGCAACGAACACTGCGGCTGTAATTAGAAGCATCGGTCCGAGAGACGCCGCCATCGACATCATGGACGCCTTAAAGGTCGCCGCCATGCCCCCAAAGGTGTACTTAGCGGCACCCGCCAAACCTGTCAACGCCGACCCGCTAGACGCCGTAATCTTTTTGAACTCTAAAGCAAAGATTTGTCCGACGGTACTCATCTGACCGCCGACCCCAGAAATCACTTGCCCAAACAGCCCAAACTCAGACTTTGCTTTTTGGATAATTACGAACGCCGCAATCGCACTCACAAACGCCATCACCACCGTTTTGTTGCTCGCCAAAATCGCCGCCAACGACGCCAAACCGTTGACCATATTCGCCAACATGGTGATCGATGGAGCCAGCGCCCCAGCCAAACCGTCCGCCAACCCCGCCGCCATATCCAATACTGTCTGCGCGACTATCGCCGTCGCCGCACCCAACTTCATAAACGCATCAAACAAAGGCTTCGACGCCACCAAGATTTTGACGAAACTCCCCCGCAACTTTTCGTTCGTTAACACCAACACCCCAAGACCGATCAGCGTTGGAGACAAAATGCTCAAATACTTTTGTAGCCCCGCAGGAGCAATAGCCGTCAACAAGTTTTTACCTGCCAAAGTAGACAACCCTGTAGCGAGGCTCAAAATCATTGGCGTATATTTAGAGATGGTCACACCCAACCCATCAAACCCCTTTTTGCCTAAGTCAAGGTTCGTAATGAAAGCCGAGAAAGTTTTGATGCCAGCCGTAAGGGGGGCAAGAAACATTTTGAACGCGATACCTAACTGGTCGATGATCGGGCGGAACGCGCCACCCTCGTCCGTGGCTCCAGCGAACGCTTTCAACAGGTCATAAGACGCCTTGATAGCAGGTCCGAACCCTCCCTTAATCGCATCGCCGAACGAAACCTGAATCTCGTTGAGCAGACGGGGCATAGACCGCAAAACTTTCCCTGGTTCGCGCATCGCCGCCTCGTAAACGCCTGCGACTTGGGTGCCTTCTTTCATGATGAGGTTCACCATTGCCTGCTGGCGTTCGGTGGCGGTTAGGTCGTTGGCGTTTTTGCGTAACTGGACGGCGTAGGCGGCGTAACCTTCTGATGCTTGGGCGGTAATGCCCGCTGATTTGAGAAGCATCGAGTTGCCTGTAGTGATCGCACGGGTCAAAAGTTGTGCTGTGTCCGTAGAGTCTTTTTGGGCGATAACAGCCAAGTCCTGTGCGACGCGAGCAATGTTTGATGCTTGCGCGACATCAATGTTGGCTTTGGCGAAGTCGATAGCCATTGTTTGTGCCACCGCCATCTGAATGCCTTGTCCTTTAATTTCTAGGGCGGCATCATGGATTGCTTTGGCGCCCAAGCCCGTAGACACACCTATCGCATCAATGGCAACCTTCAACTCAGATACGCGGGCGGCGGTATTGAACGCCTTTTTGCCGAACGCGATCATCGCCACCGACATGCCGCCGACAACACCGCCGATAGCGGTCAGACTTTTATGTGTGGCGGAAAGTTGATTCTGGAGTTGCGAAGCGGCGGAGCCGACCTGATTTATGCCACTGACAGCCTGCCCTGTATTGGCAGTGAACTGTATGCCAACTTGCATTTCTTCTGCCATGAATCACCTCCTACGGTCTTTGTGCCTGTTCCGCCTCGTAAGCCCTCAATTTGTATAGAGCCGCCCACTCAACTATTTCCGCAGAGGTAATTGGGAGATGGGCGGGGGAACCGTACAAAAGTTCGGCTACCGTCCGCCCCAACTTCTCCGCTACATCGAAGAGGAACCGCCGTTCTGTGTTGACGAGGAATCTTTTCCCGCTTCGTCAACAGCCTTGTCGCCAAAGCCAGACAGTCGCATGGCGACCGTAGTGATCTTGTCTAGAGCGGCACCCGATTTGGTCATGATTGCTTCAAGGTCGCTTTCCTCGAACACCTGTTCGCCTGTTACGGGGTCAAAGGTGCATGAGACGACCAGTTCGGGCATCATTTTCCCGAAGTCGAGCGTCCCATTGTTGGATGCGGCGTTTTGGATGATTGCGGCGCGAGCGGCACCACTCATTCCACGGATTTCGACATCTAAACCCCATTGCTCAATCTTGTGGATTTCGCGTTGAAGGTCATCTACTGCAAATATGCGGTCACGAAGGGACACGGTTTACTCCTATGGTTTGTGGTTTACTGATGCGCCTGTTGGCTCATCACGACCAAGTTGTACGGGTGATAGCCCCTGTTACTTGGAGGTCTGCTGATGCTTGAACTGCGTCGCCTACTGCGGCTTGAGTCTGGTATGAGGTCATGAGACATGTCCCCGTGTACTTGACCAACCCTGTAGTGGAACCTGCTGGTCCGTATTCGAAGTTGAGTGCTGTTGCGAACCCAAGGACACCCGCCAAAGTAGCGTCAGCCGCCGCGTCGAACAACCCTGACAGGCTGATGGTCGCATCTGAAAGACCTACGATGTAAGTTTTTGCTGAACCCGATACAGCGAAAGTCGTTGTGTCGGCTGTGGCAACGCTTCGTGGGAACGAAATGCTGTTCAGATAAGGACTGTAATCGACCAAAGACGCTGAAGCGTCGTGTAACTTGAATGTTGCTGATTTTCCATGTACGAATGCCATGATTTACCTCCGTGAGAACGATATTTGATAAGTGATTGCGCCTGTCCCCGCGGACAGTGTGTTCACTGCCCGTAGGTATCGGTTTACGGTGACGCCAGCCGCGACTGCTACTCGTTCCGAAGTTTTTACCGTGGTTGCTACCGTGGTAAATGTTGCCAAGTCAACCCAAACCGAGTTATCGGCTGAGTGTTGGACTTTTAGAATGGATGACACATCGCGGGTATTAACCGTGACATGCATTTGGGCGATACCGCCGTTAGCGGTGGATACCGTGTTGTCTGAAGATGAACCAGTAGTGGTCGCACTCACCGAAGCGGTAGCGGCTAACGAAACGCCGTAGTCGATTCCGCCGTCAGCCTGAGCGTCATACGAAACTGAAACCACATCGCCGACAGGAGACGAAACCTGATATGAAGTCGTTTTGGCTAACAACAGTGCGACCCGATTGCCGAGAGTCGTTCCTGCCGTAGCCAAGGTTACTGGCGACAAAGTATTCGAACCGATAGACGCTGTAAGGGTTTCGTCCACGGCTGACGCGGAGCCGTCAAACATGCCTGACGCCGAAACAGTCCCGTCCTTAAGACCCACAATATATGCCTTCGCCGAAGCACCGAACGCGGTCGTGTCACCGTAAGCGACACTGGACTGCACTTGTGCGGTGTTCAAAAATGAACTCAGATCGAAAGCGCCGTGCAAAACGACAGCAGATTTACCGTGAATGAAAGCCATTACTCATCCTCCGAGACAGTCGCATAGACGACCTTAGAAACGGGCGCAGGCTTTACGGCTACTGGCTCGTCGATTTCAACATCACTGACTACTTCAGCCTTGGCGGACGCATCGGCTGGCTCGATCAAACCTTGATCCCGAAGCCATTTGATTGACTTGGCTGGGATGTCATCCACGATGTCGCCTGCCTCAGCACGACGATTAGGCGGGTAATCCAATCCTGCTTTTACGAGATATTTCGGCATCTGAACTCCTGATAGGGCGCCCCTCTACCCCGATACCGACCTGACCACAAGGGTACGGATGGACGATGCCGAGGTCACAAGGACACGAATAACTGTCCCGATAGTACCTTCCGCCGACACGACGGCTTACTAGACGACCCTTTAGTTAGAGGGTTGGATGTACCAAGGCGACCAGCCTGCAACATCGAACAGCAACCTGCCTGCCTTCAAATTGGTGAACGCATCAAGCAAAGGTTCTTGGGTGCAAATGTCCATCCGTTTACAGATCAGCCCTGCATATTGGGCGTGGTCTTTCTTCCAATGGACGCCATTGATCTGCAAAAGTCCACTATCCGAAGGATGAGTCATCGTGGACATTCTGATGAACTTGCAATTCTTATCGACAACCGAACCGCCGATACGGTCGGGACATCCGCCGCTTTCTCGGAGGATGATGTGTAACAGTCTCGGTATCTGCCTCCGCTCCCACCCCGCGGCGAGCGCCAACGGCTCGACCCACGACACATCGCCATGCCTGTAGACGCGGGCAACAGGCGTAGCCACAGGCGCTACGGTCACGACAGGCAACGGAGTGATAACAGAAACGACAGCAACCACAGGGGCAACAGCCACCGATTTCACCGTTCCAACAACCAAACCAACAATCAACACAACCGCTATAGACGCGGCAACAAAAAACTTTTTCATCGGCTAACCTCCGAATGTAGGTGTTCACAAGATGGACTTGTCACCCCGCAGGGCTTTCTCTTTCAACCTGTCAACTCGCCCTTCCCAAGGCTCATCTGACCGTCCCCAAACCCTACCCTAAATCGCCTGTCAAGGCAAAGACTACGCCCCGTTTTTTGCTTTACACCGATGACAGATAATAACCCACGGTCTAGTCACCGTTATCGCGAGCATCTTCTTACACCGCCAACAACGAGGCTCTTTATCTTCTAAAAGCCCACCGCCATAAGCGTTAGCGGGTATCTCGGTGTTGTCTACGCCAGCCATACGGTGAAATCACACCCGATAAGAGGACGATCATCGCCGTCGCGGGACACAGGATAAATCTCCGATGTGGACAGAATCGAAAGAATCGAAACCCCTGAAAGGGTTGTAGCACGGACAGCACCCAACACATTACGGACAGCGGTTGCTTTAGTTCTAGCGGACGGGTAATCGTTCCGTGCGGCTCGGCAAACCACCCGAATCCTCTGATGGTCAATCGCATAGACCGATGACCCGAAAACCTGTGAAGGTCCGACACCAGCGGATTCATACAAAGTGATAGCCGCGTCAGGGGTATCAGGTGTACGGGTAAGAAAAATGTCTGTCGCCACCGTCCCCTGACCTTCTGCCGCAAGGTGGATTGCCAACGCATCCAAGATAGCCATGTGTTACCCTTCGCCCCGTTCTTCGGATTGGGCTTCTTGCACTTGTCGGGCAATGTTGCGGGAAATGATATGTCTAGCGTTCGCCAACAACCGAACACCCATCCCCTGCAAATGTTCCTGAAGCGGGTCTAACAAATAGAACGCCTGCCTACCCTCGGCATGAACAAAGGTTTCGTTCTCGTGCTGAGGGATCGCATAGTTGACATTCACCCCGCCGCCAGATGAACCGCCATAAGTAACCTCTACAGCCACCGTGTTCCCCACATAGTAAGGGTCATGGACACGCCCAGAACTAGACAAGGCGCCCGTCAAAAACGGTACCAACTCGCGGGAATCAGCCAAAATATCTTGCCCCTCTTTATAAAAACTTTCCCCCATCACCACAGGCAACTGAATGGAAGTGTCCTCAACCATTTCGAGCAACGCATCAAGCCCGAA
>Ga0209390_10009920_pt1 | contig 11308 bp, 7 predicted proteins | sample BON01_FD_187212 | JGI IMG/M metagenome (GOLD analysis project Ga0209390, IMG submission 187212) | Freshwater microbial communities from Lake Bonney liftoff mats and glacier meltwater in Antarctica - BON-01 (SPAdes) (version 2) | ecosystem: Environmental > Aquatic > Freshwater > Ice > Glacier... | reverse complement strand
TGTGTGTGTGTGTGTGTGTGTGTGTGTGTGTGCGTGTGTGTGTGTGTGTGTGTGAGAGAGAGAGAGAGGCACTGAGGGTGTGCACGTACGGGTGGGTTTGTGTGTGATGGTGTGTGTGTGTGTGTGCTGGTGTTAGTATTTGTGTGTGATTTTGTTTGCGTGGGGAGGCATATGTGTGTATGTGTATTTTTGTGTGTGTGAAAGAGTGTGTTTGATGGTGTATGAGTATGTATGTGTGTACGTGTTTGTTTGTGAGTGTGTATGCGTTGGTGTTGATGTTTTTGTCTGGGGTATCTCGAATTGCAGCGCATTGTATGTATGTGTATGCGTACGTGCGTGTGTGTGTGCTCGTGTCATTGTGTGTGGGCAGCTGTGTGTGTGATTGTTTGTGTGTCTACCAGTGTTTGCATGTGTGTGTGTTCATGTGTGTCATTGTGTACGTGTTTCAGAGTGTGTGTGTGTGTGTGTGTACGTGTGCACGTGTGTTGTCTGTGTGTGTGAGTCAACTTCGTGGCCGCAAGCTACCAACAAGCTGCAAGCCTCGTTTTCTGTCACGGCGGATATCGGTGGGTTCACTGCAATCACGCTCGAAATCTCCGACCTATTGAATGCTACGACACCAGCGCAAATCCCGGTGGGGTTTGTCAATGGCGGCATTGCGTGTCAAAATCAATCTGGGGGCGTTTACGTTATGTACTCTATGATGGATGTGCGGGAGCGAACCAATGAAGACGTTGCAGATTATAACGCTGATCACTTCCTGTGTGTCTCGTACGACGCGTCATCTGCAATGTGGACGTTCTTCAATGGCACTGGCTGGGCAGTGTTCATCAGTGCACCATCTGATTGCTTGGTGGCAACGGTCTACGATGCCTCGGATCCTACCTCCACGTCTCTTCTAGAATACAACCGGAGCACACCGGACCTCTTCGGCATCAAGATTGGATTCAACCGAGAGCGGTCGGACCTGGACTTCCAGTTTGCCCCCACACGTCACAGCGCCGGGTCTCCTCTGACGGGCGAGGCTGGCTTTGACACCAACAAAGTCAGAATCTTGGGTCACTTTTTCCAGCCCAGCACCTTGACCTACAGCTTTACCCAAACCACTGGCGACACCACTGCCGACGTGCGGTGCGAGTCGTTTGCAATGGTGACGGTCGCTTCGACCAGATCGGTGCGCATCGTGCTGGCCGCGGGCACAATTTTGCGGAGCGGTGTGGATTACTCAATGGGGCTCCTCATCCAGAACCCGCAGCACCATCAAAGTGCGCCGTCCTTCAGTCTCAATATTAAAACAGAGTGCATCGATGTCACGCTGCCGATGAGCTCCCGATCCAATGCCCTGCTAGTCGAGGCTGCGTCCTTCCTGCATTACACTGCCACCCAGAGCAGTCCATTTCCGTGTTCATCCAATCTCATCACAGTCGCTTTCCGCACCAACATCTTCATTCGGCACGAAAACGGGGCAGCCGTCCACATCAGCGGCTTCAGCGGCGCAATCGTTGGCACCGAAAGGCTTTCGCTCACAGATGCCTCCCTCAATGCCCGCGATGATGACGACATCTTTGCGACAGAAAGCATTTGGGATGACGGCACAGCTACGGGCCTCGTACTGAAGAACAACAACAATGATGCCACCCTGCCAGAGGCGGCGCAGGGCAAGCTCAAGTTTGGGACGTCTGGATTTGTGATCGAGTTGTTTGTCAAGGTCCAAGATTGGACGGGCTCACCCGTGCTGATTTCCAACAAGGCCGGCTTGTCCACAAACGAGGTCACGCGAGGATACAACATTTCTCTGACGCAAAGTGTAGGCACGTGGCAGGCAAATGTAGCAGATGGAGTTTCAGGTGTCACCATCCAGGGCAATGCCATCAACGACGGCCAATGGCACCACCTTGCAATGGTTGTGAATCGGGTCTCACAGCGACAGCGAGTCGAGCTGTACCAAGACATGGTCTTGATCACCTCTCAGGATCTTGAAAATGTTGGAAGCGTGACACAGGCCTCGGAGAGCAGTGTCAGCATTGGCCGGTCCACGGCCAACGGAACCACGTACGGCCATACCGAAACATATGTGACAGACGTTCGCTTTTGGGGACAGTCACAGGCTCCCATCACGGCAGCCTTCTTCAAGGGCCGGAGGATCTTCATGCCATTGTGTCTTACCAGGACAGAAACACTCCCGCTTTTGATAGCTGAATTGCGATTCAAGGAAATGAGCAGCAGCACCGACTTATTGGATTCAGCGCCTGGCAGCACCCACGATGGAACTCTTGCAAACCCCGGCACCAATCGCTGGAGCGCGCTAGGCGACAGAAGCCCTGGCATCACCCTGTGTCTTGAGGAAGGCTCAACCCTCGAAGCAGGAATCGAATATCGTCTTTCTTTCGAGATTTCCAACCCAATCATTCAAGCTATTGCAGGCACGCACGCCGTGGGTGCTCCGACTGACGCTTTGAAAAATGCAAAGAGTCCCATGTGGCACCACCCGACCACTCACATTGTCACCTACGGTGGAGTTGAGATGCAGGCGCTCGCCTCTCTTCCCAGCACGGAGAGTCTAGGCTTGTGTGGTCTGAGCAACACCTCCGACCAAAATCCCATGTACCTGTACGAGCCTCGATTTACCAAGGCAATGGTGTACCAGGTGGCTTTATGTCCACGCATGCATTTGTCTGAGAGATGAATGTGTACATGCACGCACATCAGCTGGATGCACACACCGTTGCAGGGGCGGCGTGCTGCACTGTCCGCTACGCTCGAATGTGTACATATTTGTGCACACACACACTATATTCGTGCACACATGCATACAATCACATGCATGCGTACTGCGAACTGTCACATACAACACACACTCTCATACACTGACAAACTTGAATGCTCCCTGTCCTTACGCACATGTGCACAGAGCTCCTTCTGGCCATGCTACGCCAACGAAATCAGTGTCGTCTTACAATCCAACGTGCCACTCTGCGCCAAAGGGTGCATGTCTCAGATCACCATCTCACATTTCGATGGCGCTGAAGCAGCAAGCGGCCCCCTCGAGATTCGTCCATTTGACGCCTCCGACGAGCAGCTCTTGACATTTTCAAACGCACCACGTGGCAAGGGAGGACATGGTCTGTGGAACAATGCAAACAAGACTCTTGTCCTCTTCATGACGTGCTGTATGGAGTGCAACAAGGAGTATCGCTTTCGATTTACAGTCAAGAATCCTGGTCAGAAGTGTGCTCCTTCTTTGTGCACATTGCATGTGCTCTCGTTGTGCACGAGCCGCTCTTTCAATGTGCTCGTCCAGAGGGGTGCTAACCCGAGGCTATATACACGCACGCACGGCACACACACACACGCACACACACAAACCACACAACAGGCTGCGGCCAGGTTGGCAAGGCTCTCACCGTGGAGGCTACAAATGCCGACAACCTGATTGCGATTGCGCAAACTCCAATGCTGTGGCAAAACGATTCCCAATTGCAGCCTCTCTTCACGCACACCGCTGACTTTACGGCCACTACCATCAAGTTTCAAACCCAGATCCCGTGCGGTCCCAACAATGTGGATGTGGAACTGGCCATGAACGTAAAGACACTCCCATCTGCTTTTCCTGCTAGTGTAGTGTGTGTTGCGCATTCTCATATCATGCTCACGTGCTGCTGCTTGTTCACGTGTGTTTCAGGTTCCACTCTACAAGGGCATTGCCTTCACTATTTTGGGGCTCCCCACCACGGAGCAATCGAATCGGGTCGTCATATTCAGCACCACAGGTGAGTTCCTGCTTCACACCGCGCGCCCACCGAGCTCCACGCCCAAATGTTCAACCGATCCCTTGCCGTGCGCATGATGTCTTGTCAAACGCTAATTTTTGAGATGTTCCTGCACCACAGACAATGCGAGCTGCTACGATGCTCAGGCGTATTACAACGGATCCCCCAAGAGTTTGGTCTTTACCACTCTGCGTGATATCGCGGTCAATGAGAGTGAGTCGTGTGCAGCATGTTTTTTCGTTAGTTTTCGTGTGCTGTGCCTTTCATCATATCTTGCGTGCGCTAAGAATTCTGTAAGCGTTGATGTCGAGGAGCGCTAATCATCTGTTTGTACACACACGTGCACGCAAATACACCAGGCTGCTCCTTTTCTTTCAACATGACAAATGCGTTAAGAAACACGGAAACGTTTGTTTCGGTGGAGACTCGCATGTGTTCAACCTGCGTGGCTCAAAAGGACCTGGGCTCTGCTAAGAACTTGTTCGTGGATCGTGTCAAGTGAGTACTGCTGTGCATCTTGTTCTCTTCTGCAATGCGCTCCTTCTTTGTGCATGTCGGGTGTGTGCTGATGACTCTATCAGCACACATGCATTGATGCCGAGGGGTGCTAATCGTGTGCCTGTGCGCATGCACATACAACAGCTTCACTTCCTCCAGCATCAGTCAGAGCACGCAGTTTCCGGTACTCCAACTCGAGCCCATGACTTTCCCCTCCCATGCGCATTTCTTGCTTGGTGTGTGCGTGTCAAAGCTAGGAGACACGCATTTTTTGCCTGCGTGTGCTCCTGCAACGTCGTTTGGTCTGACATTCTGTATCACCTGCTCGTTGGGTCTGACATTTTGTATCAAAAAATCAGTGTGAAAACAACACCATCACCGTGATGCTGGAAAACATATTTGATATCCACGAAAACTGCTTCCCAATGCTGACCGTCAACGGCCTCCTCAACACCCGCACCGAGCAGTCCACTCTACAAGTGAAGGATCTGATCAACGGCGGCCTCCACTCTGCTCTGTGGGACCAGACAGCTGGCGCGCTGGTGGTCGATCTTCGTGATTTCATCGTGACAGCAGAGAGGTATGCGCGAAAGTTTGAATTTGAGTTTGAGCTCACCTCACCTGCCAAGGAGCAAAATTGCATGGAAACAAATGTGACACTGCAGTTGCTGACCGAATACAACGGCCCCTTCCCGCTGCGAGCAGCGGAGGGCACGAACATGACGTGTCCTCTGTACGTTCAGCCAGTCAACTTCACGGTTGCCGAAATCTCGCAAAATCATTCGCTTCCGTGTTCATCGGTCAGCATTTTTGCAACGTTTGCATTCAATGCTCCGCTTTTGACCGAGTGTGACCAAGAGATCAAAATCTGTGGGCTCTTCGAGTCAACCTCTGCGCCTACTGCCATTACTGAGGTCACTGGGAGTTTTGTCTTTGAAAGGTTTGACACCCACACAAAGTGCTTGCGCCTGAAATTGATGGCCGATACCGTCGAGCACAAGAACTATTCAATCTCGTTTGAGCTTACGCACGGAGCGGGTGCATCTGCTGGTCTCGACAGTGTTGTTGTTATTTCTGAATTTTTCCGCACGCGGAAGACGATGCAGGTCAGCCCGTGCGGCGCTTCCGTCAAATGCGCGCCTATGGCCGTATCGTCCTTTCACTTTACTGCGGGCTTATCGGGCCAAACCAGCCGAATTCCGTGCAATGAAAACACGATAATTGTGTCGCTCTCTGTCAATATTCCCATCCTGTGCGATCTTTCCATTGTTTTCAGCAATGTTCTGGGCACAGACGGCACGGGTCCTGCGCTACCTGTCTACTTTAGCGCCCCGGGCCATCTCAATCAGATGGGTGCGTGGGCCGAACCGAACCTCACAGCCAGCATAAACGCCAGCGCATTCAGGACTGACGGTGACCGGGATCGGGTCGTTTTCAACTTTACAGTCTTTAACCAGAAGGCGGCGCGTCAACCCAGCCAAGGTGTCTCTCTGCAGGCCATCTTCCGCACGCCCGGAGGTCTCGACACAAACACCCAAACGATTGCCCAGACAACGTTTGATGCCATGGCAGCCTCGTTCCGGAGCACCGGCGCCACCTCTGAGCCCGTAACCTTTGAAAACCAGGGCCTGGTGGGTGTCCAGGACATTTCCTTTACTGTCCGCGCGATTGAGCAGATCGTCCCCTATCCGTGTGCCGCGAATATTTTGACCGTTAAGTTGCAGTCCGACACGGAGCTCCGAGCGCGTTGCTCTCCCATCATTACACTGAAGGGACTGACAGAATCCTTGACGCCTTCGGGCTTCATCACCCTCAGCGCGAACCATGACTCTGCGTTCAATTCGTCCGCTGCGTGGGAGCAGTTACCAGGACAGCTCACGCTTGAGATACTGGACGGTACGACTGTCAACCAAACTCTCGTCGTTTCCTTTGAAATTTCCAACCCCCCAGCAGCGCAACCCGCCGTCAGAGTGCAGGTCAAGGCGTGGTCGGCGTGGCAGTACTTGAGCACAAGCCCAGCGCACCGCGAGCTACCGGGCATCTACGAGCACAACACAACCTACGCCGGGTATGGGGAGCATTTTCCTCTGCACGTGCGCGGGCTCCTCTTTGAAGTCAAGCACATTGGGCAATCCAATCCGCACCCGGGGTGCAAAAATGTGCTCTCCGTCACCCTGCAAGTGAACATGCCGCTGTCTGCAAGTGAATTTTGCCACCCCAAGCTGATGATTTCGGTGCTGAGCAACGCGGAGCAGGACAGCGGCCAAATATTGCTCAACGCAGCGTCAGGGCAGTGCGCAGCGTCCGCCACCGCGGACATGCTGTTCCAGGAGAAGGTCGACGGCGTCCGTGGCTACGGCCTGTGGAATGACACAGTAGATTCGCTCGAGCTTTGGACTGCCAACCCTATGCTGCCTGGGATTCCCTATATATTCAGCTTCGAGCTAACCAACCCAATGACTGGGCCCAACACCGCTCTTGTGCTTGGACAAGAGGTATGATTATTTGCGGGTGCACTTGTTCGAGGTCATACATCTGCAAACTGTGTTGATGTGATATCTCTTGGGCCGACACATCTTGTCGCACACATCTTGAAATTCTGACATATTACGCAAGTCTCGTACAAACGAATGATGCACGTTTCCAGAGCTTTTGCGATTCAACAGTTCCGCCATGGACCTTGTCTGCCGCAGCGCCATCTCTGATTGTTATGCATTCTGACACACAATACATACTGCAGGCCCCAAATGTCTTGATTTCCTCCGACCTGGACACTGGCGGCACAAAGGTGGGGATTCCATCCTACGCCAACCTCGCTTACACGTCCAACACCGGTGCAGCGCTGGTGCCCACACCCGTTGCCATGACGCAAGACGAAGGATCGCCCTGCTGCTTGTGTGACATTGAACAGGGCGATGCGCGCCCTCTGCGAATCAAGGTCTTTCCCCCCTCTCATCTTTCTTGCGTTATCTTGTTCTCTCTTCTCTGGGTTTTTGTGCGCATGCACCCACACAATCTCCCTCTCACGCCTTCTTCCTCTCCTTTCCCCCATCTCTTCGTGCTTGTTCCTCATTCTCCTGCTCTCGTGTGTGTGTTGTTTTTCACTGTTCATCAGGGGCACATAGTTGTTTCTTTGATGTGTTGATGTCATCTTTCTTGATTGTGTCGTTGCTTTCAGGTGCCCACCTTCTGCGTCAAGAGAATAGGCCAAAGTTCAACGACACCATGCCAGCTCAACACGCTGACGCTGACACTTGCCGCTACAACCAAGCTCATTGCCCAAGACTCTATCATCACGCTGTCCAACATGGACGGGGTCTTGTCCCAGACGCAGCATAACGCTGTCATGCAGCTGAGCGACGGGACGTTTGGACAGGGGCACAACACCTACTTTGCTGCTTCTCATGGCGGAGCCTCTGGCGCAGGACACTGGAACCAGTCCGAGGCCACGCTGCGTCTGTTCGTAGTGCAAGGTGACGAAAACATTGTCAATGCCCACATACATATGCGCGCCGTCGTTTTTTCCATCTCTCTCTCTTGCTGACACATGCACATACACACCCACTCACACACATGCACGACTCATATGCAAGCACAGACATCGAGTGCGGCGGTGATGTGGTCATTTCGTTCGACATTCTCAATCCTGGGGAGTGCAGGTACACACTCACATCAGCACACACCAAAAACAGAAGAGTCTATTAGCGCGCACACACACACCTACAATTGCACGCCCATCACGTTTGTGTTCTCTGGGTTTGTTACTGGCACGCGCATGTGCGCGCGCGTTCTCTGTCTTACACCCTCCTCTCCCCGTCTCTCTCTCAGCCACGGGCCCATCACTGTCTTGATTGAAGCTTCATCGGCATTGGGAGCAGCGCCCGTGATTCTGGCCTCCGAAATGTACAACGACGTCCACAGCATTCCAGCGGGAGGCAGCCGCGGTGATTCAGCGCCCCTCAAAATTCAATGTCTTGTGATGCAAGGCACCATCCGCCAATCGTCGTCTCTCCCCTGCGACACGGGCAATACTATCAACGTAGCGCTCACGTTGAACAGGCCTCTGGCGCTGGCCTGTCTGCCAAGCATCACCATCACAGGACTATTTGGGGTCAGTTACGATCCACTCATGCACAACGCACACGCACGCACACACGCCCGCATACACAAAAACACACAAATACTCGCAGAAATCAGCTGATTGCATCAGGTGGGTCTTTGAGTCAGCATCTGGCATCTTTGAAAGCCTGTCTTTATATGTACACGCAATCCATCCTATGCACAGATCACCTCACTTAGTCATCTGCATGTCCCTCCTTTGCATGTGCTTTGCTTTTGCCATTCTTTCTCACTTTCTGTATGAGTGTCTCTCTCAAATGTCAAGCATTGATGCGAGTACCTGTGTGTTGCGTGCGTGTGTCTCTCTTTTGACCCCCTCTCTTCTCTCTTCTGCGTGCGCTTTCCTTCTTCTCCTCCCAATCTCCGGTTTCAAAAGGATTTTCGTTTATTGTTTGGATCTCTATGTGAGCTTTCGTTCATCGTTTGCATCTCTATGTGAACTTGAAAATTTACTGATACAACAGTACTTGTCCTCTGCTCTCGTCATGTTGTTGCTTTGCTCTACATCATATACAGGCCGACTGCCCAGACACCAACATCACCATCGATCAATCAGAGGGTCTCTTTGATCCACTGGCGCAGTGGGATCGGTTGGCCGGGAATTTGATCATCACCCCCCTTATGGATGTGGTGACTGCGGCGAACTTTTCCTTCCATCTGACAAATCCTGCTCGTGGGCAAGCCGCCAATGCCAACATTACGCTCGATGTGCGCAGAACCAACTACGAGACCCCAAACGGGGTTCGGATGTTTCCAGACTTCCGCCTGAGCTTGCCAACGGGTGTCGAGGACACTTTTTATCCTCTCGCTGTGGACAACGCCAAGATCGTCGTGGCTAAGATCGGTCAGCGCTCTCCTTTTTTGTGCGATGAAAACCGCATCACGCTCGCCATTACCAGCAACGTCTCTCTGCAGCACTGCACGACCATCATTACCGTATCTGGCCTCACCGGCATGGCTGGTTCTGGGGAGCTGAGCGAGTGGCAGCCCCCGACTGTGCTGCGAGGAGCTGGCCTTGATATTCCCGATTCCGATTTTACCTTTGCTTTGGCAGGGACTGGGGTAACACCGAAACTCACGTTCGACCTCAAGTCGCTAAAGTCTGCCACCGCTGCTGCGGGTTCTAACTTCAATTTTATGGTCAGCTTCAACTTCTCGTCCCCGAATGCGCGTTTGGAGAGTGAAGGAATCATTGATCCTGTCAGCAGCTGCCCGAAATTGAGCTTGTCGGCCACCAAGCAATCGTGCTCCGGGCTGGTGGAACCGTTGGGTCACGCCGCGCTCGAGTTCAGTGACGAGTGGTTGGTGATTCAAAACATTGATGACATGAGCGCAGCTGACAAGGCTCCTCGGGAGTTTGACCATCATCCTCTGTGTTTCCGCGAATTCGGCATGAATGGATCCGCCATGCAAACCACTTCGAACCCCTGCCAGCACACCACTCGAATCACTATCATAGTGACACCATTGTCTCCCATCTTTCCGAATTGCAATCCTGTACTGACAATCACGGGCCTCACCCCCTCCTGTAGCGATACGGTTGAAGTTCGCAGCACATCAAGCCTTTGGGGTGCATCTTCCAACTCGAGCACCACTTGGACGTCGCTCAGCATATTGCAGGCTGGTAGTACATCAGATTGGAAGCATCTGCTGGCATCCGAATGGAACGACTCGACTGGCACATTAATTGTGATGACGAGCAACTTCGAGCAACTCATCAAAGGCGGGCAAGAGCTGGACCTGTCGTTCTTTCTTCAACGTGGCTCTCAACGTGGCTCTGCAGCAGACATTGACGTTACTGCGCTGAAGCTGTCCACGTCTGGCCTCACCACCCCGGCACAGGTGCCGATTACGTTTCATACGGGTTCGGCTCCGTTGCAGGTGGACGCCATGACGATTACCATGGCTGAGTTGACGCAGTCATCAGTGGTTGCTTGCTCAAACGCTTCAATTTTTGTGAGCTTTGAGCTTTCGCACGACATTGACACAATCTGCTCCCCGGAGGTCACCATCTCAGGACTCACGGGGAAGTTGACGCCAACTGGAAAATCAAGTGTTCAAGTGACAGCCAATGAACAGTCGCCACAAATGTTGACCGGGGACTGGGACAAGTCCGCTGGTACGATGATAATTCAACTCATGCCCAAAGTTGCCAGTGCTGTGAATGTGTCTCCTGCCTACGAATATAAGCCTGATGCAGATCTTGTTAAGTTTTGGCTGTTTGCGCCGGCCAAACGATGGACGCTTAAGTTTGATATCAAGCATCCACCGAAAGATGAGGAAACTAAGGACTTCAAGATTGAAATCAGTCTATCAGGCGCCTGCTCTGGTTTAGTTCTATCCAGTAATTTGGACATCATGGACGAAAGTACTAAGGTCGAGACGACCACCTTCACAACCAAGCAGATTGGACAAACGGTACCCTCCCCTGCCCGTCTGCTCACCCACCGTCCTCTGTTTTTTAGAGCTCAGACTGATTTAACTTGACCCTTGATGTCAACTATACCCCCCAGCTCTATCTAAATAGATTTCCTCAAAGACAGTGTGAGTGCTGTTTCGATCAGAAGCAATTCGATTTCCACTGGTAGAATTGCATGAGTTCTGCTTAGTGTGCATCTTAATTTGTGTTGCAAAGCTTTGCGTTGCTGGAATCTGTCATCTTGGCCTAAACAGTATGCAGGCATTATGTGTGCTATGTTCCTCACTGGTCTGTGTGTCTTGTGTGCGCACATCGATGTACGTCTGCGTGCTGTGCAGATGCCCTGTCCGTGCTATGACAACGAAATAGCGATCACCCTCGTCTCTTCTGGGTACGTGCCATGTCAAAACGATATTTTAATCATTGAACACCTCTGCAACGATTCGTTCTATACATATTTTTCCAACAAATTTGTGTATATATATACATACTTCTGCAAGCA
>Ga0209390_10009917_pt1 | contig 11309 bp, 13 predicted proteins | sample BON01_FD_187212 | JGI IMG/M metagenome (GOLD analysis project Ga0209390, IMG submission 187212) | Freshwater microbial communities from Lake Bonney liftoff mats and glacier meltwater in Antarctica - BON-01 (SPAdes) (version 2) | ecosystem: Environmental > Aquatic > Freshwater > Ice > Glacier... | reverse complement strand
GCGCCGCATCGCCCAAGCCACCGGCGCGGCCGTGCGCGCGGCCGTCGTGCTGCAGCCCCTCGTCGTGGCGGGCAGCACCCGCTCCGTCACCTACACGCGCGCAGGGGCGCAGCGGACGCGCTCCGCCTCCGCCGCGCCGGCGGCGCGGGAGTGAGCACGAGCGAAGCACACAACAGCCCGTTTGCTAGGGTGTACAATTGAGATTTTTTTTTGGGGGGGGGGTCATGTGGGGATAGGATTAGAGAAACCCTAACGCGCAGCCCTTTGGAATAACGGGGCGGCGGCATTCTCTCGTGTCTTTTGGGCTTTTTTTTAGGAGCCGGCCAATGTAATATATGTAATTTGTAATGGTAATGGTAATGGACGGTTGTCCGGTTGTCGGATGTGGAAGAAGGTTGCTGTGTTTGTGTGTTTTTGAAATATAATTTGCTGCTCTGGTCGTGTGTCATGCATTGTTACCACACCGCCAGTGTGTGTGTGTGTACGTGGATCGCACCACTCGAATTTTCGTGCCAGGCTTGGGTTGACCCGTGGTGCGCGAGTTTTTGTGGCGTGTGGCCTTGCGTAACGTAGTTCTCTTGACTCTCTTGATGCTTGTGCTCGTCGTGTGTGCGTGCGTGCTCATCGCGTGTGGCTAAAACTCTGATTCATCTGTGCGGTGGATTTCGGCTCATTTTCATTTTTGGTGGGCAGTGCGTGTGCGTGTGTGAGATGGGTGATGTGATGGGTGTGTCGTCTTTGGGCCTTATAGTTGCTGTATTAGGTTTATTTATTTAATATTTTTTTGTCATTGTAATCGTATGTACTCTTGTGCTCTCTTGCTTTTGTGTTCTTGGGTCTTGGGTATATACTTTTACTGTTGTAGATATAGATATTTTTCGTCTGTACACATTGAATGTACTTGTACAATCACTGTACATTTTGTATAATATATATAACTTATACTTATAACTTATTATGAATATATATATATATATATATATATATATATATATATATATATATATATATATATATATATATATATATATATATGTATAAAAACACTTTAGTGTGGATTTATTTTGAGTGCTACGTGATATATACATTTTTTTGTTTTTTTGTAAACTCTTCATAACAATAACATACAACTCGACACCACAAAAGCTATTTTTTTTTTTTTGCAATAAAAATATATGATGTGGGCGGTTTGGTGACGAGGGGGGTACTTGTAGGAATGTCTTTAAGTGGGCATGGAGGAAATGCAGAAGATGATGACTGATTGGTTGGTGCGTTTGATTATATACTGTATAGAACCTATGTAGAGTGTGGGCGGGTGTATACATTTTAGATCAATTTATATACTTCTACAATCTACACTATATTTGTAGGTGAGCTTGGGTAGTTTCTGGATGCAGTGGACTGTCCCGCTCTTCTCCAATGATTAGCTGCTAGACCTGCCAGACACAGCTGATGCAGGTCGGTGCTCTATTCGCGACCGACCCCCCCGCTCCATATTCAAATTTCGCGGGAAATGTCGCCTATTTTGGTCCTTGCGGTCGCCGTCCGTCCACTTCGACAACGGTTCGATGCTACACGTAATCATCGCGGCGGGCCTGGGCCTGCAAGCGCCGCTGCGCCTGCACTACGCGCTGCGCAGCACGCCGCCACTCGCAGTTTTGGCCGAGGACGCGGCTGCACGGCTAGCTCCCGCCAATGTTCCGCCGTCGTCGGGAGCCACCGACCGGGTGTGGGCCGACAGCCTGGAGCAGGGCGAACCACCCAGAACCAACAGCAGCCGCTCGGCCGACGTGGCCGCCGCCGCCGCCGCCGTCGCCGCCATGGCCGCCGTCGGGTTCGACGTCTGGGCGCTCAACGGCGAGCTCGGCCTCTTGGGCATCGGCATCGTCGCTGCGGCGGTCGCGGGATCCGCCGACGACACCACGTCATGGGGCGCCGCGGTGCGCGCCGTCGGGGGGGCCGCCAACACCATGCTCCACGCCGGCCTCTCGCGCGGCGAGTCGCTCACCGGCCGCGTGGAGGAGAAGGAGAAGGAGGACGAGGACGATATCACGGGGCTCCACGCCGGCCTCTCGCGCGGCGAGTCGCTCACCGGCCGCGTGGAGGAGAAGGAGGACGAGGACGAGGACGAGACCACGGCCGCCGCCCAAGGCGTAAAGACCCCTCCACTGGCGCCGCCTGAGCTTGTTCAAAAGGAGCCCACGCACAACGCTGCCGACGACAAGCTGTGGGACTGGATCGCGTCCATGTCCACCAAGCCGGCGAGCCCTGAGGAGGAGATCAGGCAGGCGCTCAAACAGGTCCAGTCCTCGTGCGACGCGACGATCAAGGCCCGCACGCGCGGCGCTAGGGTAGAGGCGGCGCTCGCTGACACGACGGCGCTCGCCACCGCCACCGCCGCGGCGGCCGCCACGGCCATCGGCGCGCTGGAGGAGGCCCTCGCTGCGGAGGGGCGGGCGGACGCAGCGGCCGGGCGCGCCAGGCAGGGGCGCGCGTCGCTCGAGCGCGCCGTCGAGGAGGCGCGCCGCACCGAGCAGGCCGCGCTCACAGCCATGCACGAGGCCCAGGCGCTGCTCACCGACCGGATCGCTCGCTCGGCCGAAGGGGATGCTGATCTGGTGCTACAGGAGGAGGTGCCCAGCGAGGGAGAGTCGACCATCAGAGAGCTGGGCCCCGTGCGCGCCGCGCTCGGCGCCGTCGAGGCGCGGGCCGCCGAGGTGCTCGACGCGCGGAGGCTCGTCGCCGACGCGCGGTCCAAGTGGGACGAGGCGGGCGCGTCGATCGCCGCGGCGGAGGCGGAGGCGGGCGCGGCGATGCGCGCGCTGGAGACGGCGCTGCAGGCGGAGCGGCGCGCGCAGAGGCGGCGTCGTCGCAGGCCGGGGCGGCGGCGGAGGCGGAGGCGTCCAGGGAGGCGGTGGCGGAGGCGCTGGGCAGCGTCGACCACGCACAGGCCGCGCTCTCGCGCCTGCTGGGCGCCGGCAGCGTCCAGGCGCCCGCTCCCCTCCCGGCGTCGGCTGTGCCAGCTACTTTTGTGGCACAGGCCACGGGCCACGCCGCCAAAACTGCCGCCACAGGCGCGACCGACGCCGTGCCAGGCGCTCCGGTGACACAGGCCACGGGCCACGCCGCCAAGACTGCCGCCACGGGCGCGACAGCACCGCCCATGGCGCCGGCGGCGCAGCCTCCTACTCCCACCACCGCTACGGCGCCTCCTGCCGCGCTGATGCCGCGCCGACCGCGCGCCGCCGGGCTCAAGATCGCCCTCTGCAACCTCGACGGCGCGGTCGGCCCGCAGCGCCTGCTAAGCCTCTTCCCAGAGGCGGCCGCCGTGGTCGAGACCTTTTCTGTCGACGGCGGCGCGAGCCGGCGCAGCGGCGTGGCCCTCGTGCTGAGCGCGGGGAGGGCGCTGAGCAGCGGCGCGGTCTCGCGCCGCATCGCCCAAGCCACCGGCGCGGCCGTGCGCGCGGCCGTCGTGCTGCAGCCCCTCGTCGTGGCGGGCAGCACCCGCTCCGTCACCTACACGCGCGCAGGGGCGCAGCGGACGCGCTCCGCCGCCGCCACCGCGCCGGAGTGAGCACGGGCGATGCAAGCACGCACCAGCCTGTTTGTTATGGGGTTTAGGGGTTCGGGTTGAGGTTTAGGCGGTGGGTTCGTGGGCTAGGGGTAGCTTGGGTGAACCCGGAGGAGGGGTTTATATATATATAGGTGTTGAGCAGGGAGCAGGTGCAGGCAGGTATACATTTGCGAAACAAACGCTGCTGAATGCCGACACTGCGACTGCTGACTGCTGAGCGAGAGAACACCGCATTTTTTATGTATTTAATAACATAAATATAATTCCATTAAAATATAGAAATCATAAAGGGCGAGTACACGCAGGCCTATGTATGGCCTGATGGGTTATAAGTTAAGTTATAGTTATAACCTAACAGAAGACAAGTTATACATATAATAAAACATAAAACTATTTATATATCATGTAGTTTAAGACGTTATATGTTTTTATATATCTTATTAATAAATGTTATTATAGGTGTATATGCACGTTATGCGTTACGTATATGTACTATATGTATGTTGTCCTATGTTGATGTTTTGTCTTATATCGCCCTTTTTTTCTGGCCCAGCCAAGGTCGCGGCCACAGCGACTACCACTGGAAAGAGGGGTCGAATGGATGGTGGATGGTTTCTAGGGTTCCCGACACCTCACGAGGTCGCCGGATCCGGATGGCTCAGAGTGACGGCCTCGTCCGCCTGACCATTTTGTCTGCTGACGGGCACCCAAAAGGAGCACGTGGTCACGAGTTGGCGCGTTTCCAACAGCTCCCAATCCCAACAGCCGTCTCCCCCCAAAAATCTTCGCCTCTTTTTTGCGCCTTTTTTCACAGGGAATCTAGTCAAAAGACCAAAAATAGACCCCCTTTTCTTCAAAACACGAAAACTCACCGGTTTTAGCGGAGAGATTTTCAATTTTTTGAAATAGAGCTGTGGCCACTCGATTTTGGGTTTAGCCTAGTTTCCAAAAAAGTGCGATTTATAACGTATAACAATTGTTTGTACAGTGAAGATGAAGGCGAAGGCGAAGATCTCGCATTAGTCTCATTATGATATTTATATAATAATAATATATAATTAAATTATAGATTAATATAATTATATATATATATATATATATATATATATATATATATATATATATATATATTATATATATATGCAAAAAAAAACGAGCAGCAGCTATATTATAGTGCAGGCGCAGGAGCACAAGAACAGCCACACACATCACACACAGCAACAGCAGTAGCAGTAGTAAGCACACAAACACGCACCCCCCCACAAAAAAGCGCCCGACACTCCTATCACACAACCAGGGCAACCAACCACAACACAGGCACAAGCACGCACACACACAAGCACGCAAACACACGACACTCCTATCGCACAACACACAACCAGAGCAAACAACCACAACTCACACACCGGTTGACGCGCCCCAGAGTTCAGAGTGCGTCAAACGACACCCCACACGCCGCGGCTTTAGCACAAATCACACACCGCACGTGCACTCGGCCCGCACCGTCCGATGAGCACAAGTTCAAGTGCACACCAAGTGGCGACACTCCATAACCCAGAATCCAGTTGTGAGGCCGCGCCACTTCCAGCAACAGCCACACGCGGGTGTCTCTCGGGTGTACACCTATCATCACAAGAACACGGGCAGCATCGAGCCTCTCGAAGAGCACGTCCACCACGACGAGACGGGACCCATCCGACTCTGCTAACGCTAAACGCGAGCAACGCCCCGGCCCGCCTCACTCCTTCTCAACCAAGTGTACACGAGGCTCCGCCGCATGGCGTCCCTAGCGCACGGGCGCCAGCTTCTGCCCCGCCTCCGTGCCTGCGCAGTGAGCGTCGGCGCACACGAAAAAGAAATCGGAAAAACGCAGCGCCGTCCCCGCCGCCGCGTAGAGAAGGCCGACAATGGCGAGCCGGGCGCCGAGCGATAATTCGGCGTGCTCACGCTCCAGCCACCACAGCGCTTGGTCGCCCTCGCGCGGCGCCAGCCCGGGCGTTGGCCCATATCCGTCGCCCCCGTCGCCCCGTCCCCGCCCACCACCTCCCTGCCCGCCACTACCACCCGCCCCGCCCCCGCCCCCAGAGTCCAGGTTGAACTTGATCGGCCGTATGTTTGAGATGAAGTCCAGCACCGCCGGCGGCGCGCCGGCCTCGTTGGGCAGCACCACGCCAGTGAGCCAACTGGCCGACTTGAGCGGCGCAGCTGGCCGAGGCGCACGGGGAACATCGGCTCGCGCGCTGCCCGCCCCAAACGCGACGGCCGTGCCTGCGCGTAGGCTTGTGGGGCGGCTTGGGCCGACGCTCGGCCCAAGCAGCGCCACGGCCAGTGGTACAAGCCACATCCAAAACCGGCCGTGCGCCAGGTTTCTTATTTCTGACGAAATTCCAACTGATTAACAAATGAAACGGCCGTTTATTTACGTCCCAAAGTTAACCAAATTGCCGCCCAGCTCGCGCGAACAATGAGCGTGGAGGTGGGCCCGCCGCACTGGAACGCCGGCCTGACGCGGGACGCCGGCCCGACGAGGGACCCCGGCCCGACGAGGGACGACCTCATCGCCAGCTTTCGGGTCGGCAGCCAGGGCGGCGGCCGCCGCCTCTTTGTGGTCGGCCGCGCCGCCGAGGCGGCCGACGGCGATGCCGCCGCGCGTGCCGAGCCGCTCGAGCTGGCGGCTTTGCTGTTGGAGCCTGCGGGCGAGGCTGGCGCTGAACTGTGCTCGCGCCTGCGGCGCGACGGCTTTGCGCAGCTGCGTCTTCCGGTGGACGGGTCGTCTCTGCTGCTGCGAACGGAGGCGGTGGCCCACCGCTGGTTCGCGCAGCCCGAGGCGGCCAAGCTCTCGAGTACCGGCGCCTATGGCCCCGCGAGCGGGACGCTCGCCGGCTACGCCAACGGCCGCGACCGCGAGCAGCTCGAGGTTCGGCTAACGGTGCGCCGCGGCGAGTTGTACCCTCGGCTTTGTGGCGTGGGCAGCGCGTCCGCGTCCAGGGGCGAGAGCGCTGCGCTGGCGCCTCTTCTGACGCAGTCGATGCGCCTGCTCGACGGGTGGGCGCGCGGCCTGCTCGTGCCCATCGCCGCTGATCTCGGTGTGGCCGTATCGTTCCTGCACGCGCTCTTCGACCCTCCGCTCATCGGACCGTCCCCCGCAGACGAGGTGCTGGCACCGACGAGCTCGAGCGATGGGGCTGCTGCAGCAGAGGAGGAGAAGGCCCGCCTCGACCCGGACAGGGCCCACCGCGAGTGCCCGCCGCTCCGCCACGCGGGCCTGCGGGCTTGCCGCTACAGCAGCGAGGCGCCCGGAAGCTCCACCCTGCCCGACGGGCGGCGCGTGCTCTGCGCGGAGCACAACGACGTGGGGCTGCTCACGCTCGACGTGGTCGCGAGCGTCGCGGGGCTCCAGGCGTTTCGGCAGTCGGACCGGCGGTGGTTCTCCTTGGAGGAGGACTTCGAGGAGGAAGCGGACGGGCTGGCGGCTGGAAGGGTGACGGCGAGGCCGGCAGAAGAGGCGTGCTTGGCGGGCTCGGCGACAGCCACGGTGGCGGCGATTGAGGCGACGGAGACGGCGTTGGTGGCGGAGCCGGAGGTGGCGGAGCTGACGAGCTTACAATCAGCGCTCTCGGCGACGGGCTCGGTGGAATCGGAGCACGGGGAGGCGCCAGAGCACCGCGAGCGCGGCCGCTTACTCACAGTGATGGTGGGCGACACCCTGGCCGCGCTCAGCGGCGGCGCCTACACCTCGTGCCGCCACCGCGTGCTGGCCCCAGTGCCGGTTGCAGGGGCCGGGGCAGCGGAGCGCGTGGGACTGCCGTTTCTCTTCCGCTGCCGCGGCGACGCCGTGATTGATACGCGGGACGAGCTCCGGCGTGCGGCGGCGGAAGGGCGGAGCGTCACGCTGGCAGAGATGCAGCCGAGTGCGATCGACGATCTGCCGACCGCAGACTGTCCGCAGGCGCTGGCCAACTACATGGCGTGGCGGCGCAAGTACTGCAAATGAGATCAGCGCCGCCGCGGGCCATCATCGTGCCGCAGTAGCATGCAGTATGCTGTGATGCCGCCCCCCGCACTGCAGGGTTGGCACGATGGTCAAAGCCCACCACGGCGTGGTCGGTCAGGCGTGCGCGCTCGGCCAGCGGAGACCAGCGTCAGCGTCAGCGTTGGCTCGGGTTAACCCTGGCCGACTCCCGGCCTTATCGTTAGAGAGTTCGCGTCAAATGGCCGCCGCCGCGCTCGCCACTTTGCACGCCGCGGCCACGCAAGTGCCAGGTCGCCGCGTGGAGCTTCACCGACGAGCAGGCTGCCGAGGGCCTTGCCGTCACCAATGGGCTGCGCGATCTCTTCCTGCCGCCTCCAGCCGCGGCCTCCTCGGCCATGCTGCAGTCGTATTTGCTTTACTGGCTGCAGCTCCTACCAACTGAGCTCCTGTCAGTCGTCCTGTTGCACCTAGACACGAACGACCTGGCCCGCCTCGCCGCAACCTGCCGGCCGCTTTGGCGCGACGCTCATCCGCCGTGGCCAATAGGTTAGGGTTAACCCGAGGTGCTGCGGCCCATGGGGCCTGTGGAGACAGAGCTGCGGCGGCGCGCCACGGCACGCGGCCTGTGCATCGGCTCTTTCCTGCCTCAGGGCGCCCTGTTGTGGGTGCCGTACCTTCTGAAACGTGTTCTTCGCGACGCGCTGGTGCAGGAGGCTCCGCTCGCTGTTGGCGCCGGTGTCAGCCTCTTTGTGGACGCCGAGGGTTGCCTGCGCACTTGCGGCTGCAACAGAGATGCCACACCCGTCTTGAGGCACGCCGTGGACTCCTATGCTGACACCAATGTTCTTGATCTTTGCCCGCTCACTCTAGTGGCGTCGATGCAAGACAGGCGTATCGTGAGCGTCGTCACGAGCGGCGTACACTGCCTAGCGCTGAGCCGCGAAGGCGAGGTCTACACGTGGGTCGATGGCGTGCCGAGCCAGATCTCATCTCTGAGCCGGACCGGGAGCATCGCGACCGGGACCAACCGGAAGAGTGCGGCGGTCGATGCGACTGGCAGACTCTTTACGTGGGGTCGGGCAACATATTTCTATGATGCATCTAGGCCATCCGGTCTGGGCTAAGCTCTTGACTCGCAAACTGAGTCGCAGCTGACTCCGAAGCGGGTCGACGCCCTGTTGCAGGATGGCGTGGTGGGTGTCGCCCTTGGCTATGGGTTTACCCTGGCGGTGACCGACGCCGGCACTGTCTTTTCTTTTCGGTACTGCCGGTGTGGCGCGCTCGGCCACGGCTCGTTGGAGGCCGAGATGCTGCCCCGGCGGATCAAAGCCCTGGCGCAAATGAGGCGCCGGTTCGTCGCCGTGATCGCAGGCTACAGGCACACCCTAGCACTGACCGTGGAGGGCGAGCTCTACGGATGGGGCCGTGGGGGAGTCAACGACCACGGGCGGAACGAGCTGGATGCGGACGCCAACGGCCATCGCCGGAACGAGCTAACTCCACGTCAGGTGGCCTCGTTGGACGGCCACCGTGTCAAGCACGTGGACGCAGGTGCCTTATCTTCGTGCTCCGTGACGGAGAAGGGTGAGCTCTACACCTGGGGGGGTGGCTATCTTGCCAGCTGGGCCATGGGGATGCGGAGGACCAGGACACGCCGAAGCGGGTGGAGGGGCTGAGCGGAGTCAAAGTTGTGGCGGCGGCGACGCATCACACGCACACACTCGTGGCCAACGTGGACGGCGTCGTGTGGGCCTTCGGCGTACACTCGACCCTCGGCCTTGGCGACCCGGACTACGAGGATGAATTTATCGCTCCGGATCTGATCCCCACGCTGCGAGTGCGCGCTCGCAAGTTCCAGACGTGCTGCCGTTCATATGATGAAGCGTTTTGTGCTGCGTGGGCCACGGCTGCAAGGTGGTCGAGACGTGTTCCTCACAGAGTGTATCCCCTCCTCCCTAGCACGGCTGAGTTGACACAAGGTGACGAGTTTTGTGATTGGTGGGTGGCGCGGCTTCTGCTGCACAGCTGTGCCCTGCCCTCTGCCCCCGGCCGTGTTATTCTTCTCCTCGCTTGGCGGCGGGAGGCGGCAGCTCTGGCAGTTGGGGGCCCGGCGGTGGGAGGACGGGAGGAGAGGCGGCTGTTCAAGAGCATGGGAGGAGGCGGGAGGCTGCAGCACCCCAGAGTGAGAGAGGGATGGCGTGGAGGGGCAGCGATAGCAGCCTAGGGTTGGGGTTAGGGTGAAGGGATGTGTGGTGTGTCTGTGTGTGGTGGGCACCATCTGCCGGCACGTCGTATCGCGAGTCGCGAGTGATATATTTGTGTGTGCTTGGGGAGCCGACCCGAGTACAGCCAATGTGAACCTGTAACATTATCTCAATATAATAACGCAGCAGCTGGCAACAGCTTATATCTAATGTATAATGTATAATGTACACAGTGGCGAAAAAAGCTATTTCCCAGCTACCCCAATTTCGCGGACGGCCGGATGGCAATGGCTCGACGATTTTCGAGCGCAGCGCGACCTGCTGCGCACCGCCGCGGCGCGCATAGGCCTCCTGGACCACCAGCTTGCGTCGTGCAAGCGGGAGGCCAGCGAGCAGACCGTACAGGCCGCCAGCTGGCCGCTGAAAGCTCGCCAGCTTTAGAAATGCCCGCAGCGGCCCAAACGGCTGGACCTCGGCTGGCCCACCAAGGAAACTCAAAGTCGGCCCGCGCGGCCAGCGCATGCACACACAGGTGGAGGTGAGAGACGAGCCGAGTCTGCGTCGCGAGGACAGCGCACAATAATTTATTGAGATGGCCGACGGCGCGGCGGCCCGTCCCTGGCGTCTCGGACCCAAACACACAGCCGATACACCGCGCAGCTGCCCCGCACCCCCGCTCAGTCGCCTGGCACGCGACGGCCTGGGCACTGCACTGTGAAGCGCCAGCGAGTGCCCCTGCAGCGCAGCGTCGCGGTCGGCCGGAAGGGGGGCGTGCGCTAGTGTGCTAAGCGCTATAAGCTGTGCTGTGAGGCATCTCGTCACAAAAACTGCCTCAGCTCGAGCTTCGCTCGTTGCGCGTCCATCGCCAGCCGCCCCGAATAGACGGCGAGCCACGCCGGGGTGCCGCTCATGCCCAGCCATGAAGACGCAGACCATCTCCTACCGAGAAGCGACTCTTGGTGCGCAAGGCGGCCACGGGCAAGGCGAAAATGAAAGGCAGCAGCTTGGCCATGGCCAAGTACCCGGCCGCGCCGTGGACGAAGCGCAGCGAGCCGTTGCCGCGGTCGGGCTTGGCCGCGTGCGTGAGCAGGAAGTCGGCGGCCGCAGGCGTGTTGAGTGTAGAGCGTGCCCTGTTTGGTGCTGGTCGGCGAAAATACGTAGATCTGGGCGAAGTCGTTCAGCACCGCGCCGGCGCGCGCGTCGTCGCAGACCTGCAGCATGTCGAGAGCACACGCGTAGTGCGGCGTCTCCTGCGTCTGCTTTCGCCCGCTGAGCGAGTGCAGGGTCTTAGCGCGGCACACATACCTTCTCAGCTCGACTGGCGCCGCCCGGCCGTGCGTCAACACGAGGCCCTTGTTCCGATGGAGCACGTCCTCGACGGGCTCCCAGGTGGCGCCCACCGCGGCGAAACCGGCCCGGTGGATGGGCTGAACGACGGCACCACCGCGCCGGAGCATCTCGAAGACATTCTGCCCGTTGCACGGGCATCCAGCTTCACTGGTTTTCCAGCACCCGTTTGGAGCCTGTGGCGAAGGCGAGGTTGAGCGAGTGAGGAGCA
>Ga0209390_10009915_pt1 | contig 11311 bp, 8 predicted proteins | sample BON01_FD_187212 | JGI IMG/M metagenome (GOLD analysis project Ga0209390, IMG submission 187212) | Freshwater microbial communities from Lake Bonney liftoff mats and glacier meltwater in Antarctica - BON-01 (SPAdes) (version 2) | ecosystem: Environmental > Aquatic > Freshwater > Ice > Glacier... | reverse complement strand
TTTCCTTTGCAGCGCTCCGAGCGTTGGAGGCGCCGCCCGGTTGCTGGCCAGCTGGCAGGACCGAGGCGGGTTTTTACGGTTTTTTCTTCCGCAGCGCTCCAAGCGTGCGAGGAGCCGGTCCTCAGCCGAATGGCGGGACCGGTACCGTTTCTTTCGGCACGCGAAGAGGGCGTGCCGATTCCTTTGCAGCGCTCTGGGCGTTGGAGACGCCGCCCGGTTGCTGGCCAGCAGGCAGGACCGGGGCGGTTTTTTTTTGAGGGTTTTTCATTCGCAGCGCTCCAAGCGTGCGAGGCGCCGGTCCTCAGCCGAATGGCGGGACCGGAGATGCCGCCCAGTTGCTGGCCATCAAGCAGGACCGGGGCAGGTTTTGAGGGTTCCCTGCGCAGCGCCCCAAGCGTGCAAGAGGGCGTGCCCGGTTTCCTTTGCAGCGATGCAAGCGTTAGAGGCGCCGCCATTTTTTATTTTCTTTTGTGTGAGAGTGCTGGCTTTTTCCTTTGTGTGAGCGTGCTGGCTTCTTCCTTTGTGTGAGCGTGCTGGCTTTCCGAGGTTCTGGTGCTGCAGTGTGGAGTCCCTCGGGGCGGTCAGCAGTTGTTTGCTTCATTGCGGACTCCTGACCACCCACAAGTGACGGTGTGTGTTAGTGGTGGGAGAGATCGAGGGGGTTTTCTTTTAGCGTTAGTCGCGCGAAAAGAAAATTCGAGCCTACGGAGCGACTCGCCTCTACACACTTTCACACGAGCTTCCAGCACTGACAGCACTCGCTCAACACATTTCACACTCACACAGCGGCATCGATGAAAAGAGACCGACGGAAAAGTTTGTATGCTCGGGGGATGGGTCAACCCACAGAGAGCAACAAACTATACCGCAAGGTCAAACATCGAGGCCCGCCCAAATCTTTCCTCACGCCAACGGCCAAATCGCGCCCGGTAAGGCGGCGCTCGCGACGTTTGCAGGGGCGCCGGGCGCCACACACCGAGCACGGCCTCGGAGTCCTTCTCGCACCCACCCACCCTCCTGTGCGAGAAGAAAACGACAAAAGTGGCAGCGACGCCGGGGGCGATCGCTGTACAGCTCGTCGCTTAGACACGGCGAGGTCAAGGGCTGGTCATAGGGGCAGTTGCCATTTGAGTGACGGGCACACGTGCCATGATCGGCCCAGGAGAAGCAGGCCCCGCGAGACTTGACCGAGCCGTCCTTCTGTTGAGTTTGGGGAAAACTTATTCCCCGGATTGGCCAACCCACACAGAGAGCAACAAACTATAACGCAAGGTCAAAACGGTCGATGAGGCCAACGGCCAGCGCGCGCCTCGATCAGGCAGCTCGCGGCGTCGGAAGAGGCGCGGGGAGCCACACACCGAGCACGGCCTTCTCGCACGAGGACGTGCCCGATGGTGCCTTCGACTTTTGGCGAGCGCACTGACGCGGCGCACCGGGCAACGGCTGAGAGCTCCACCAACAAGCTCAAGCTGGGGAGCGGGGCGCTTCAAGGCGACCGACTCCACGCTGCTCGACCGGCACCCGCGGCGACGGCGCGCGGCGCAGCGACGGCGCGCGGCGCAGCTCACTTCTCGGCGCCTGGCGCGAACCCGGCACCGAATTCGGCGAGATCGTTCGGCTTCACCAACGAAACCAAGTTCGGGCGCGAGGCGCGCCAAGGCAGCCGGCCCGTGGTGGCCCGGTATACGACGGCGCGCGAGGCGCACCAGCTTCCGACGATGCGCAGCACGGCGTCAAGCCAAGGCGCGGCACCAACTTCGCCAAGGGCGCTCTTGAAGTGGCGCAACGGCATCATCTCCAGCTCTACGCAGCCGGCGCAAGAGAGAGGGGCGTCTCGTCCCGCCCAAGATGCGCGACAAGCGGCAAGGAAGAGCACCGCGATGTCCCGGGCGACCACTGACAAGCGAGCTACCTCGCTGCGGCCAACGGCCGACGCCGCGCCTCCGACGCAAGGTGCGCCATCCTCTCCCCGGGCCCTTTTGCAGTGGCGGCAGGCCAAGCAAACGGCGGCGGGAGGGGGGTCTGAGGTCTCCAGCCAGCGGGCAGGAGCGAGACCCATTTTGCAGGCTACCTACGCAGCGCTCCAGGCGCGCGAGGAGCTTGCCCGGGCCTACACATCGTTCTCAGCGTGTGAGGCGCCAACCTCAGTAAGGGCCGCTGTGAATGGGCGAGCCGCTGTGAATGGAAGGACGCCCTCCATTCGGACGGTGCCTAACAGAGAGGCCACCGTACTATGCCAGGTGGCAAGACCTGTACCGATATTTAGTTGGCACCCCAACAGGGCCCCATCCCCAGAAACCTACGCAACGATCCTAGCGTGCGAGGTTCTTGGGCGAACGGTTTCGTCCCTAGCCTCGCGGACGGCGCCTCGGAAGGAGGCGCGGGTGCCCGGCCGAGGGGCGGGACCGTCATCGATGCGGAGCCGACACGCCAAGAGGGCGCGCCCGGATGCCTCGGCGACGCCCAAGGAGCATCAGGCACCAACGTCGCCCAGGGCCCTTCTGCGTTGGGCCCAAGCCAGGCAGGCAGCGCCGCCAGGGACGGCTCCGAGTGCCAGCCCCAGAGCGGAGCAGGAGGCAAATGGCGATCGCGCGAAACGATCACACCCTACTGCCGGGGCTACCCAGCAGGCGGACGTCGGGCAGCTCAGACCAAGGGCCACGGCGGACCCTCCGCTACGAAGTACAGCATACCCAGCGGCTCTAACTCTCGAGAATACCGTAGGGGTACCCTCTTCGGGAGAGGACCCCGAGGACCGCCGGGCCTTCGAGGCAGGCGTCGCAGCTAGGGCCGGCCTCAAGCTGAAGATGCCCGCCCAGCGCGGATGGAGCAGCCCAGCAGAAAGGGAGCTGGCCTTTGCGACCCAAGCGGGCATCTACCTACGCGGCTTTCTCCCTGAGGCGGCACGAGTCCGTCTCCTCGGAGGCGAACGCAGCGCGATGCAGCTCGGCCGAGTCTCGCAGGAGCAGCGCGTCTGGAGCGCCATTATGCTGCGGCCGGGCAAGGATGGTGCCAGCCTCCTTCAGGCATGCAAGGCCGCAGCGCTCATCCGAGGCTTCGCAGAAGCCAAAGGGCTTAGCGAGGAGCAAATCTGGCCCCTATCCCACGCGGCGGCGGCTTTTCTAATTTCGGAAGAACATCGCCGCGCGACTGAAGCAGCCCGGGGATCGAGGGGCGGAGCCACGGCGGGCAACAACCTGCGCCGCGCTCTCCGCCACATGGTGAAAAACCTTGGTTTTCCAATCGAGCTCGAGGGACCGCTCGTCGAGGGGGCGGCCCCAAAGGTCGTCGCGAGCCAGAGAGCCAACGCGGCGGCGACCAACCCAGTCCATATCTATCTTCAGCTCGAGACCCTCGCGCGAGAGTCTGCTTATTCCGTCGTTCGTTTCTTCGCGAGGAGCCTCCTCATTGTCGCTCTCACCTCGGTGCGCGCGTGCGAGGGGGGAAGGTTCACTCTCTTCAGAGACGAGAAACACCCGGCATCGGTGATTCGCGGGCTCGTCACCAAATCCAAGGACGGCTCGGCGATGGATATTTATGCCCCAGCTGAGGGCATCCTCCTCGGCAAGCTCGACTGGCTCGAGCAGCACCTCGCGGACGTGGAAGTCAACGGAGGGTGGCTCTTCCCCGACTACACGGGCGACCACGGGCACCGGAGCAACCTGCTGAAGGCGTCCATCATCTGCCCCAACACGGTGCTACCCAAAGGGGGCCTCGCCAAGATTGCCAAATCTCTTTTCGCGCTTGACCCCCTTCGACTTTCCGCCACGGACCTCAAGGCCCTCGGGATCACGGGACACTCTTTCCACGGGTCTCTCTCTGATGTCGCGAGGCGGATCGGGCCAATCGTCGACTCCCCGCCCTTCCCCATACCGGCGGGCCTCCGCCTCGGTTTCTCCGACTCGGACGTCAACGAGTTTGGGCACTGGCTGCGCGACGCCGACGCGAAGGCGGCGGCGGCGGCCACCGCAAGCCAGCGCGCCAAAGGACCCCGACTCGGGCTGCCGACACACGGCATGGCCCGGCACTACACGAGCGGCACCGGCAGGGACGGTGAGAGGACCCGGCAGATCGTCGTGCGAAAGCGCCTCATTCGCTACCTCCGCGCGGCCGTGGGTCACTGGACGGCCGACGGCCGGATCTGGACGGTGATACAGCCGGGTCCGCCGGCTGGGACGCCATTCTCGGGGGAGAGGACGGGTCCATCTCCGCGGGCGATCAAAGCGAAAGCGAGGCAGACGCCTAGTCTAGACCCCCCTTTCGGTTTGTTTGTGTTCTTGTTTTACTAGCCTTAGGCTAGCTTAAAGGGTTTCTTCTTTCGGGGAGTTCTGATGGCCGTCCAGTTGATTCTGACAGCCATACAGCAAGCCTACCCCGACACAAAGTGTTTTCTCCTTTGTTTGTTTCTCTCCTAGGCTTCAGCTTTACTAGAGTGTCGTTTCGTCGGGGAGAACTGATGGCCGTACAGTTGATTTCTGACTGCCGGACAGTCGCCTACCCCGACGGAAGAATACCGCACGGGGCGGGCCGTTGTGGACACCAATTCTCGATGAAGAATGGGCCACCACCCAGTGTCCCAAGCCTCTGTTCGTGTTTCTCTCCTAGGCTTAGGCAGTCTTTAGAAGGTTTTATTTTGTGAGAGAGTTTCCGCTTCTGACGGCCACACGCGACCGCACGGTAGTAGGCCTACCGAAAAACAGAAAAAATACCGTGGGGGGGGGGCATTGTGCCAGAACCTAATAGGGACAGCGGCGGAATCCGCCGAGAAGCCGAGCTCCTTACCCTAGCCCAACAGGTGGCGAGAGCGGAGCCTCTACGCCTCCTCTGTGCCTGCTACCCCCGCCAGTGCCACGCGACGGCAGTTGCTAGGCTCATCCTCATCCGGGAGAGAGCCCAAGTGCTCGCGGAGCATGCGGAAAGACATAATTAGACTATAACACGAATCTTTGGAGGAGCGGGCGGCTGCTAGCCGCGCGCGTTCCCCCCCAATAGCTCCGAAGGAAAGATCTTTCCACTGAGTAGACAGAAACGTTTACTGGGATCATAGAAGCTGGGTGTTCACCCTTCCCTACCCAGAAGCTGACCTAGAAGCTCTTTGGCGTGGTTTTTCCGGGCACTCCCCCCCGGCGAGTCGGACATCGCGCGAGCAGCGATCTTCGGGCATAGGCTCAAATTTGTTTCCTCTCGATATCTCTGCGGACTCCTGACCACCCACAAGTGACGGTGTGTGTTAGTAGTGGGAGAGATCGAGGGGGTTTTCTTTTAGCGTTAGTCGCGCGAAAAGAAAATTCGAGCCTACGGAGCGACTCGCCTCTACACACTTTCACACGAGCTTCCAGCACTGACAGCACTCGCTCAACACATTTCACACTCACACAGCGGCATCGATGAAAAGAGACCGACGGAAAAGTTTGTACTCGACTTTCTACTCGCCTCTCTACTCACCTCTCTCTCTTCTACTGGCCTCTCTACTCGCCTCTTTACTCGCCTCTCTACTCGCCTCTCTACTCGACTCTCTACTCGCCTCTCTACTTGCCTCTCTATTCGACTCTCGACTCGACTTCGACTCTCTACTCGACTCTTCTCTCTACTCGCCTCTCTACTCGCCTCGCTACTCGACCCTTGACACGACCCCGACTCTCTATTCGACTCCCTATTCGACTCTCTACTCGTCTCTCTACTCGCCTCTCTACTCGTCTCTCTACTCGCCCCTTTACTCGACTCTCTACTCGCCCCTCTACTGGACTCTCTACCCGCCTCTGTACTCACCTCTCTACTCGCCTCTCTACTCGCCTTTCTACTCGTACTCGTCTCTCTACTCGCCTCTCTATTCGACTCTCTACTCTCTACTCGCCTCTCTACTCGCCTCTCTACTCGCCTCTCTACTCATACTCGCCTCTCTACTCGACTCTCTGCTCGCCTCTCTACTTTCTACTCGACTCTCTACTCGACTCTCTGCTCGCCTCTTTACCTCTACTCACCTCTATACCTCTACTCGCCTCTCTACTCGCCTCTCTACTCGCCTCTCTACTCGACTCTCGACTCGCTTCTCTATTCACCTCTCTACTCACCTCTCTACTCGCCTCTCTACTCTCCTTTCTACTCGTACTCGCCTCTCTACTCGCCTCTCTACTCACCTCTGTACTTGCCTCTCTACCCGCCTCTCCACTCGACTCTCTACTCGCCTCTTCACTCGCCTCTCTTCTACTAGCCGCTCTACTCGACTCTCTATTTGCCTCTCTACTCGCCTCTCTACTCGTGCTCGCCTCTCTACTAGACTCTCCACTAGACTCTCTACTCGCCTCTCTACTACTCGACTCTCTGCTCGCTGCTCGCCTCTCTACTCGATTCTCTACTGGCCTCTCTTCTCTCTACTCGACTCTTTGCTTGCCTCTCTGCTCGATTCTTTATCTACTCGACTCTCTACTCGCCTCTCTCTCTACTCGCTTCTCTACTCGCCTCTCTACTCACCTCTCTACTCATCTCTCTACGCACTCAACTCTGGGTTTACCCACAAGCCCGAGATGGAAATGGGTACGTAGCCCAAGTAGACTGAGACTGTTCTACTGCTGTACAGCACTGCTGTCACACAAAGCAGAGTGCGCGCGCTGCAGGCCGCAATGCCGCAGGCCGATGAATTTTATTGTTGCTTTGAAGCACAATTAGAAAGCTAGAATGAGGAGACATCCTTGGCTGACCACACAGAGCTAAGGGGGATTTCCATCATGTTTGCGATTTGTGGGTTAGGGTTATCGGGGGTCCGCCCCTTGGGACGAGGCCACGTGCAATTACGCAGCCGAGGCCGGCCACTTGGAGGTGCTGCAATGGGCGCGCGCCCAGGGCGCCCCGTGAAGCAAGTGGACCATGGCCGCGGCCGTCCGTGGCGGGCACCCAGAGCTCCTGCAGTGGGCGCGCGCTCAGAACCCAGACCAGCGCCCACTGTCCAACCCCCCCCCACACACGGGAACACCCCCCCCCTCACCGTGCGCGGCGCACGAGCGCGCGCACGAACCCGCCGCGCGGCGCACGCGCGCGGGGCACGAGCGCGCGCACGAGCCCGCCGCGCGGCGCACGCTCGCGGGGCATGAGCGCGGGGCACGAGCCCGATGCGCGAGGCCGCCCCTCTGCTGGAAGGCCGCCCCTCTGCTGGAACCCGTCCAAGCCGTTGCGCTGCCGGCTGGGCTGTGCCACTGCGCCCGGTGTCCTCGTGCGGGACTGGGCGCCCCCCCCTCGCATCGCCGTGCCGATGGTGCGCCGGCGCAAGATGGTGCCCGAGTTGGTTGGCCCTGGCGGCCGCACACCCGCCGCGCCGCGCGCGCGGCCGCGGCCCCGGGGCCGAGCCGTGCGGCGGGCTGGTGCGATAGCACCAGCAGCCGCCCGCTGCTACAGGTGGCGGCCAGGTGCAGGCGCCACTCCGCGGCGCTCAGCGCGATGACCCGGACGCGCCGAGGGTCGCTCTCGTGCAGTGCGGCCGCGAAGCACGCCTCGAACTCCCGCTCCGACGCCAGCCGCACCTCCTCGAGCTGCTCGGCCCCCGCGCGCCGCGCGGAGAGGACCACGAGCGGCGCCCCGCCGGTCGCCTTACACCGACTGGCCAGGGCCCCGTGATCCGACCAAGACCCACGTGGAACTGGAATACGCCAAGCGCCCCGTCAAGGTGCTGGTGCTCGTAGCGGCGGCCCCCGGGGCAGCGGCAGCGATGGAGCTGACATGCGCGGCCATGCGGCCTGGCCGCCACTTCTTTCCCCCGGGGGGGGCAGGACCACCGGCGGCGCCATGGGCGACGACTCAACGGGGCTCGTGCTCTACGTGGGCCGCGATGCCTCCGGCGGGGAGGCCTGCCCCGGCTCGCGGCGCTGTCTGGCGCTGGTGGACGCGCAGTGCATCCCGCACTAGCCGTTCCGCGGTGTCTGGGCTGAGCGCGCCGAGGTCACTAACCTCTATGGCGGTGCTCCCGTACGCGGCGACGGCCACGCCCTGCTTACGTTCCGCGTCGGTCCGCGGGCCCACCAGGTTGTCCTTGCCGAGCTGCACGTGCTCGGCCAGTTTGCGTATGCTGTTTTGGCACGCCACGTCATTCTGCGTGTGCACCTGCTGCGCGCTCTTGTCCCTCGCCGTCTGCCACCTGCGCAGGACCGCGCTCGCGGCCAGCCCGAGCCCCCCCAGCAGGGGGATCAACCACGGGGTCTGGGCGAGAAAGGCGACCGTCCCCACCGCGGCGCCAAACGCCATCTTGAACAGCTCGGCCAACGGGCCCAGCAGCGGGCCCAGTATATAGGCGGCGAGCGCCAGCACCAGGCCGCCGACGATCAGGCGCCAATTCGACAGAATGTCGCCCACCAGCGAGTTGCCGACCTCGTTGTCGTCCTCCTCCTCCTCGTCGTCGTCCTCCTCCTCGTGATAGACCTGCATGCGGTCACACCGGGTCCTCTGCGCCTGAGGGGTCTGTACAAATTTGGGGTCGTGCGCAGAACACGCAGTGGAGAAGGGTGAACGCGCGGCCCGGAGCGGCGCGTGCGAGAGGCCGAAGCCGCGGCCTTGCGCGCAGACGCGCTAGCGCGTAGCCGCCGTGCGCGACCTGCGCGAGGCCGAGCACCGCCTGCGCTGCGCCGAGCAGGAGCGCCCGCCGAGCACGCGCCTGCTGGCCGCGGCCCGCGGGCTGGCCGAGGCGAACGGCCGCCGGTGCACCGGGTCGTCCACCTGCTCCGCTCGCTCGAGGTCCGAGCCCCGGGCCGGCGAGCTGCTGGAGATCATTGTGGGCGACGGCCTCGAGCAGCGGCCACTCTACCCCGCCATGGTGTTCTCATACTTCTCGCCCTTCTTCCGGCCGAGGGGCCGCGCCGCCTCGGTCAATTGTGAGAGTTTCCGTTTTCGCCAACCCGAGGTGATGGAAATTCTCCTTAACTCGGCCCCCCACTGAGGTCTTGAATGCTCGGTGGGCTCGTTGGGCTCATTCGTCTCTCTCCCGTGCCCCCCTAATGAGCCCAATGACCCGGGCTAAGTGGGCTAAGTGGGCTAAGTGGGCTAAGTGGACTAAGTGGGCTAAGTGGGCTAAGTGGGCTAAATGGGCTAAATGGGCTAAGTGGGCAAAATGGGCTAAATTGGCTGAACAACACCCCCTTGCTTCAGTCGCTCTGCTAACGGGGGGGTCACGTGCGGAGACTCGAGCGAACATGAGGGCGAGTCCTCTCTCCTCTCGTTTCTTCCTTCGGTACACTAGCCCTTCGGTATTACTATCGGTGAGGCGCCGACCTCTACTTTAACCGTAAGAATCTTTTAGTAAGAAGCTAGATATCTTTAACGGTAGAAGTAAGCGGCGCGTCGCTCGCGTCGCGCTGTTCTTTGAGCTGCCGCCATCTAGCTGCGATCTTTCTCATCGACATCGTCGACCATGGACTCTCTCTCACCCCACCCACCACTACCCTGGTGAGTGAGACTCCATTGCGAGATTCCTCGTGGACACTCGGTTGCTCTGTCTGTGTGTCTTGTGTTTGTCCGCATTGTCCGTCTGTTTTGCCTCCCCATGCACCAGGCATGGGGGGAGGCGCCCGTGTTGCGTGTCAGTTGACAGTCGTGTGGGGGGTCCAGGACCTCCTTCTGTGGGGAGCTACCTCGGCCCTGCCCCTTCCACCGTTCGCTCTGCAGCTGGGCTAGGGTTTCGTCAAACCTAGCCTAGCGGCGGCGGTTGGGAGGCGGTTGTCGCCGCGCCAGAGGCGGGCGCTTTGCCCATTCTTTCTGTATTCTATATATGTGTCCCTGCACTCTCGTGAGGCAGTACTCGACTCTCTACTCGCCTCTCTACTGCTCGACTATCCACTCGACTCTCTGCTCGACTCTTTGATCGGCTCTTTCTACTCGACTCTCTAGTCGCCTCTCTATTCGCCTCTATACTCGATTCTCTACTCGACTCTCTGCTTGTCTCTCTAGTCGCCACTCTACTCGACTTTCTACTCGACTCTCTACTCGCCTCTCTACTAGCCTCTCTATTCGACTCCATACTCGACGACTCTCTGCTCGCCCCTCTACTCGACTCTCTACTCGACTCTCTACTCGCCTCTCTACTCGACTCTCTACTCGCCTTTCTACTTGACTCTCTACTCGCCTCTCTACTCGACACTCTACTCGCCTCTTTACCTTTACTCGCCTCTCTACTGGACTCTCTCCTCGCCTCCTCTCTACTCGCCTCTCTGCTCGACTCTCGACTCGCCTCTCTACTTGACTCTCTACTCGCCTCTTTACTCAGCTCTCTACTCGACTCTCTTATCACCTCTCTACTCGCCGCTCTACTAGCCGCTCTACTCGACTCTCTACTGGCCTCTGTACTAGCCTCTTTACTTGACTCTCTACTCGACTATCTGCTCGCCTCTTTACTTGACTCTCTACTCGCCTCTCTACTCGACTATCTACTCGCTCGCCTTTCTACCCGACTCACTACTCGACTCTCTACTCGACTCTCTACTTGCCTCTCTAATCGACTCTGTACTCGCCTCTCTACTCGCCTCTCTACTGGACTCTCTCCTCACCTCTCTACTCGCCTCTCTGCTCGCCTCTCTACTCGACTCTTTCCTCGCCTCTCTACTCGGCTCTCCACTTGCATCTCTACACATCTCTATAATACTCGATTCTCTACTCATCTCTCTACTCGCCTCTCTACTCGACTCTCCACTCGACTCTCTACTCGACTCTCTACTCGCTTCTCTACTCGGCTCTCTACTCGCTTCTCTACTCAACTCGCTACTCGCCTCTCTACTCGACTCTCTTTTCGCCTCTCTACTCGACTCTCGACTCGCCCCTCTACTCGACTCTCTACTCGCCTCTTTACTCAACTCTCTACTCGACTCTCTTATCACCTCTCTACTCGCCGCTCTACTCGCCGCTCTACTCGACTCTCTACTAGCCTCTCTACTAGCCTCTTTACTTAACTCCCTACTCATCTATCTGCTCGCCTCTTTACTTGACTCTCTACTCGCCTCTCTACTCGCCTCTCTACTCGCCTTTCTACCCGACTCTCTACTCGACTCTTTTCTCGACTCTCTACTCGCCTCTCGACTCGCCTCTCTACTCGGGTTAACCCGCCTAGCTAGGATCTACGCCCAGCTGTACCTCGCGATCGTAGACTGGCATGCACGCATCGGCGAGAATATCTTCGTGCTTGGCAGCTTCAGGGAAGGCCGCCTGACCGCTGCCGAGCGCGCGACACCACCCAGAGTGCACCATTCTCGAGTACAGCGCCTTGCGGTTTAAGGTTAACCGGGTATATCTGCTATGTGTGGGTATAGTGTATATTAATGTATATATATATATATATATA
>Ga0209390_10009913_pt1 | contig 11312 bp, 10 predicted proteins | sample BON01_FD_187212 | JGI IMG/M metagenome (GOLD analysis project Ga0209390, IMG submission 187212) | Freshwater microbial communities from Lake Bonney liftoff mats and glacier meltwater in Antarctica - BON-01 (SPAdes) (version 2) | ecosystem: Environmental > Aquatic > Freshwater > Ice > Glacier... | reverse complement strand
TATTGAGAAAAATTAAAAGGTAAAAATGCAAAGAGTTAAAGAGTCAAAAGTTAAATTATTAGAGGGTTAAAAAGTTCAAGTGCTAAAGGATTAATAAAAATAAACATTGTTGTCCGATTAAAGCTTTATAGACTTTCATTTTCCTATATAATTATGCACCTAACAAGGTTTTATCTTGTTGTAACTTGTTTTTTGCTTTGGCTTCGTGAATACGATACACAGAAAATATTTTTATTTTAATTTCATTTATTGCGTTTTACAGAGCTTAGTTTTTCTTGCTTTTTCTGTATTATGCAGTTGATAAATATTCATCAAATAGCCCGAGTTGATTATCGTTTTTCGTGTCTAATTCCCAATTTTTTTCAGGGCTTTCTAAGAATTTAGTTAGGTGTATGTAGTTGAATAAATGAATCCTACAAAAACTCACCAAATTAGAAAAAGACCATTGTCTTTTCAAACTTTTCTTTATCACGCTCATTAGAAGATTTACAATTAAAACACAATAAATTTGAATTTTAATTGCATTTTCATTGTCTCCTAGAAAATATTTTAAAGGAAAATTTTGCTTAATTTGTTTGAACACTAATTCTATCTGCCATCGTATTTTATAAAGTGCCGCTATAGTATCTGCTCTAAACTCAAATAGATTGCTAATAAACTCAAAAGTTCTCTTATGTTCCCTGTCATAATATAGTATTTTCCTTAATCTTAATTTGGATTTCTCTTTGTCTTTATGAACATCAACCTCAATAATTTCATCTGACAAAATCCCGCTGTGAATGGTCTCTGGAATATCATTTTCTTGGATTACTGCATATCTTGCATTTGATTTTATTCGAGTTACAAAACCAGTACTTTGCTCTGTAAAATGCTCAAAAGCCCTGTAATCATTGTATCCTTTGTCAAATATATAAACTGTGTTTTCATCACATTTTAATTTTTTTAAAAATTGATGATCATGCGTTGTAGCGGGTGTAAACCAAACTAAATGTGGAACTTTCTCATCGGCATTGATAACACTGTGTGACTTAATTCCGCCTTTACTCTTACCTTTAATAGGTTTTCTTCCTACGCATTGTAAAATATCTTTAACCAAGCTTATTGTTGTACTGTCAACTATTTTGATTTTCTTTCCTAGGGCCTTAAAAATCCGACTGTCCGATAAAGTGCCATTAAATTTCGCAAGCAGATTGTTATAAACTTCTTCAAAAAATTCTTCCTTTCTATTTTTGTTTGCATCGGCCAGAGTACTTTTCTTGGGAAGGTGATTAATTCTGACGGTTTCTTCTTTCCCTGATAAACCAACCATTCCTCCCGCCACTTCACGCAAAGAGTTACACTTCTCTAGACAACAAAAAATCATACTAAATAAATGATCCTGACTCTTAAAATGCTTAACGTATCGATCAGAATCATACTTTTTAACAGCTTTTGAAATCATCGAATCATCTATTAAAGAAATCAACTGTCCGAAAACAGATTTTGACGAAAAATACTTATTTTTACCCATCGTTATTTGAATTTTGCAACTCGAAATTACGATTATTTAAGAGAAGCCATTATTATGGCTTCTTTTTTATCGGACAACAATGATTTTTATTCATAAAAAAGATTGATTTCAAGGTAAATATAACGAGAACTTATGGAAACCTAAATAAAGTTATCAAGAAAAAAATCTGGCTCTAATTTGTATCTATCAGGTATATTTTAGGCGAAATTTCTCCAAGAAATTCTTTTTTTTCCGTGCAACTTTAGTTAATAGCTTTTTCATAGTGCATTACTTTGAAATTTAAAACCTATTTAGGCCATAAAATTATATTATGGTTTAAAAGCCATCAAAGTTACCTCAATGCTTGAATGGTGGGATGGTAAAAAATCGGTTGATTTGGATATTTCAAGTGTAAAACTCAATATTGAGATTGATACGGATTACAATACCATTTTACGCGAGCAGGCTATCATAGATTTGGAGGAAGCCATGCACTCTTTCAAAAATGGATTTACAACATTCCGCATTCCGTATGTAGTTATTAAGTATTACTTAAAAGAAACGGTAAAAAATATTGAAGGAATTGTTGAGGGTTTGAAGGTGAATATTAAAACTTTGTAGTTGCTCGGTTTTCTTTGATGAATTATGCGTGATAGCCGATGCATGTTTGATCAACTTTGTCAAAGTTATATTACGGAGTTTCGGAATGACGAAGCTTATTTTTGAACCTGTAAACCACAACAGGAACAGTCGCAAAGTTTAAATCCGTTTTATCGGCTAAACTTAAACTCTAAAAGCTGGACTTCATTTAATTTCTGCTTTCACTTTTACACCTTTTTTGTGTAGACCTATTTTAGGAAAATACCGTTATACAAATCAACAAAATATCCAATACCTTATTATCAAATAATCTAGCTATCCGAAAATTCAACAATCTAAAATCCTAATTTATTTACTTCGAGAATACAACAAACTTTCTTCCGTTGAAAAATCGATGCCTAAATCATCTTTAAGCTCATATTTTATGAAAACTTCGCCCCAATAATGACCATCCGAAAAATCAGCTAGAATCCATTTATGATTGAGGACTTTTATTTTATTAATTTTAAAATCGCCATCCATTCCTGCATAAGGCACTAATGGGTTATCGCCTTTAGTTTCATTAGTTTCTAATAATTTGTCTGCAATATAACCGGAAACGTCTTTTATATTTAAGTATTCGTAATACGCTAATGCATCATCATTATTTTCTAAAGAAAAATATCCTGTTTCTAACTTTTTAATATGTAGATTCTGAATAGAGTCTTTTAGTTCTACTCTTTCACTCTCTAAAGATTGAATTTTCTTTGTAGTTTCCTTCACCATCGTATCAGCACTTACAAACTGATATAAAGCTATTAATAAAGCGAAAAAAAAGAGGTATAAGAATATTTTATTTTTCATAGGTTTTAACGTAGGATTTGTTTCTAAACGTTTATTGTTAAATTATCGTAGGCCAAATATACATTTTTAGGCAGCGTTTTTTGTACCTCGTCATGAAAACCTAAATAATGACTGATATGAATTAAATATGACCTTTCTGGTTTAATTAAGGCAATGAATGCTAAAGCCTCTTCTAAATTAAAATGTGAATGGTGTGGTTCTTTTCTCAGCGCATTCACCACCAATACCTTAACCCCTTTTAATTTATTTATTTCTTCGGACGAGACTGTTTTTACATCAGTTAAATAGGCAAAATCTTTAAATCTATAGCCAAAAACCTGTAATCTATTATGTTTGACTTCAATAGGTATTACCACAATATTTCCAAGTTTAAACGAAGTATTATTTTTAACTTCATTTATCTGTACCGCAGGCGCACCTGGATATCGATTTTCATCGGCAAATATGTAGTCGAATCTTATTTTTAAGGCTTCAATAACTCGCTCGTGAGCGTAAACTGGAATATCGCCTTGTCTAAAAAAATAAGGACGAATATCATCTATACCCGCGGTATGATCTGAATGTTCGTGGGTAAAAAGAATTCCATCCAGTCTATCAATAGGGTTTTTAAGCATTTGCTGCCTGAAATCTGGACCACAGTCAATCACATAATTATAGGTATCCCATGATATTAAAACAGACACTCTTAATCTCTTATCCTTTAGATTGCTACTAGAACTAACGGGGTGTTTGCTTCCAATTACTGGAATTCCTTGTGATGTGCCTGTGCCTAAAAACGTTATTTTCAACCTTTGATCTATTTCCTTCAAATTTATAACATATTTATTTATTAGCTTGTTCATTCTTATTAACTTTGTCCGAAACAAAAAAAAATGGCCTCTGTCTTAAAAAAAGATACCCTATTTGAGAATATTCCCTCGATAAAATCTAAAACGCTTAGAATAAATCTTAACCCTGACATTTATGGTACTTTTTCTGAAATTGGTGCTGGACAAGAAACTTCAGGCCATTTTTTTAGATCTGGTGGCGCATCTGGCACCATAGCAAAAGCGATGAGTGCTTATGATAAAGATTTTAGTGATGCTATTTATGGTATTGAAGAAGACGGTAGGTACGTAACGCAAGCACGCTTAAAGAAAATGTTGAGCCATGAAATGATGAACATGGAAGAACGGATCAGTAGAAATAAACATCCTGATCGTTTGTTTTTTTCTTATGCCAATACAGTTGCGACAATCGATTTTTCTAAAAGATATAAAGGACACGGTTGGTTAGGAATTCGTTACCAACTAGATCCTACTCAAAAAGAATATGACGAGATAATATTACATGTTCGTTTTAAACAAAATGAAGCACGTCTGCAACAAGAAACCCTCGGAATTTTAGGGGTTAATTTAATTTATGGTGCTTTTTATAAGCATGATCAGCCTAGAAAAATTCTTAAATATCTTTACGACCATTTAGATAAAGATACTTTGGAGTTAGACATGATTAACTTTTCAGGCCCAAACTTTAAGAATGTTGACAATAGGTTAATGAGTTTGCAACTCATTAAAAATGATATGACCGATGCGGTTATGTTTGGCCCTGACGGCAACAACTTATTACCTGCAGCTTTTCTTTACAAAAAAAGTATTCTTGCTTTGCGGGGTAGCTTTAGACCTGTTACTAAAGTGAATATGGACATGCTTAAAAAATCGTATGATATTTTTATACGTGAACAAAGTGTTGAAGAAGAAAATACCATCGTTATTTTTGAAATTACCTTATCAAACCTTAAAGCTTCTGGTGAGATAGATGAACAAGATTTTATGGACAGAGCTGAACTACTTTGTTCACTAGGGCATACGGTAATGATTTCAAAATTTCAGGAATATTATAAATTGGTTGAATATTTTAGCAACTACACCAAAGCAAAAATTGGTTTGACGATGGGTGTAAATAATTTAATAGATATTTTTGACGAAAAATACTACCGCCATTTAAGCGGTGGTATTCTAGAAGCCTTTGGTAAATTATTCTTTAAAGATTTAAAAGTGTATTTGTACCCCATGAAAAATGAGGAAACTGGACAAATTATGACCAGTAATAACATAAAAGTACATCCTCGAATGAAAGAGTTGTATAAATTTTTTAAATACAACGGTAAAGTAATGGATATTATTGATTACGATCCTGAAATACTACACGTGTTTTCTAGAGATGTTCTAAAGAAAATTATTAGCGGAGAAGAAGGTTGGGAAAAAGTTTTACCAGCAGGAATTGGCGAAATTATAAAAGAAAAAAAGCTGTTTATTCGTAAAGAAATAGAAGAGAAAATAGAAGAATAAAATTAGAAAAAAAGCTGTCAAAAAAAATCGACAGCCTTTTTTTATGACAACAATTGCGTTGCGTGATCTTTTGTTTTTACCTTATCAACTATCTTGATAACTGTTCCGTTTTCATCCATAATAAAGGTTGTTCTATGAATACCATCATATTCTTTACCCATAAATTTTTTAGGACCCCAAACACCAAATGCATTGATAACACTGTGGTCTTCATCAGCTAATAAGGGAAATGGAAAATTAAATTTATCCTTGAAATTAGCTTGACTTTTTTCTGAATCAGCGCTTACCCCCAAAAGTTCATACCCTTGCACTTGTAATTCTTCATAGTTATCTCTTAAATTACAGGCTTGAGCAGTACAACCTGGCGTATTTGCTTTTGGATAAAAGAAAACAATTAACTTTTTCCCTAAATAATCAGAACCTTTAACAATAGTTCCGTTTTGATCTTTTGATATAAAACTGGGCATCTTATCCCCTACTTTTAATATTTCCATAGCTATTTTTTGATTAAATTCGTTTATTGAACTCTTTTAACGAGCACTTTGTAAAATTACGAATTATCATGCTATATTTTCCGTAATTAAAAATACGTTTTACTAATTTATTCATAGTTTAAAATAATGACCAAAGCAGAAAAAGTAGCTTTTACGATTGAAACCCTCAAAGAATTATACCCAACCATCCCAGTGCCTTTGGATCATAAAGATCCTTATACGTTATTAATTGCAGTATTACTTTCTGCGCAAAGTACAGATGTTCGGGTAAACCAAATCACTCCATTATTGTTTAAAAAAGCAGATAATCCTTATGATATGATTAAATTATCGGTAGATGAAATTCGAGCTATTATTCGTCCCGTTGGTTTATCACCCATGAAAGCAAAAGGAATTCATGGCTTATCCGTAATGTTGGTAGAAAAATATAACGGAATAGTCCCAAAAGAGTTAGAATTGTTAGAGGAGTTTCCCGCCGTCGGGCATAAAACTGCCAGTGTTGTGGTTTCACAAGCTTTTGGAATTCCTGCTTTTCCAGTGGATACACATATTCACAGATTGTTGTATCGCTGGGGCTTTACGAATGGAAAAAATGTGGTACAGACAGAAAAAGATGCCAAACGTTTATTTCCTAAAGAAATCTGGAACGATTTGCACTTACAAATTATTTGGTATGGTCGTGAGTATTCTCAAGCACGGGGCTGGGATTTAGAAAAAGATTTGATCACCAAAACCATTGGAAGAAAAAAGGTGTTGAATGCCTACCATAATACTAAAAAGAGCCGCAGTTAGCGGCTTTTTTAGTATTTAATTTAAATTATTCTCAAACTGCATCTTACCATAATTGACAATATTTAGAGATTTAGAATAATTCATCAAAAACTGTATAGTTTCTGGGTAAGCTTTTGCCAACTTGCAAGTATTTTGGTTCTCAGAGTAAATTTTTTCCATACAATTAAGTTTTGTTATGTTAAGATAACGCCACTTAAATGTAAATATTGCACCATTCGAACTACGAGCGATTAATTCGTTAAAACGATATTATTCTTTTCAATTACCTTTCTAAGGTTAATTAAAGCATAACGCATTCTACCTAAAGCAGTATTAATGCTTACCCCTGTATTTTCTGAGATTTCTTTAAAGCTCATATCGCGGTAAATCCGCATCATTAAAACTTCTTTTTGATCTTCAGGCAATTCTTCAATCAATAAATTTAAATCACAATCTATCTGATCTTTTATAATCTGCCTTTCAATATTTAATTGATCATCGCCAATGACAGAGAAGATATTAAAATCATCATTCCCTTCGAACATGGGCATTCGTTTGTATTTTCTAAAGTGATCTATCACTAAGTTGTGAGCAATTCGCATAACCCAAGGTAAGAACTTACCTTTTTCGCTGTACGATCCTTTTCTTAGCGTTTTAATTACTTTAATAAAGGTGTCTTGAAAAATATCTTCTGTGATATCTCTATCTAAAACCTTCGAATAAATAAAGCTAGAAATACGCTGGTTGTGGCGGTTAATTAAAATCTCAAGAGCTTTTTCTTCTCCGTTGATATAATTTTTCACTAAAACTGAGTCATCAATCTGTAGTTCCATACAAATTACTTTTTTTGGTTAAAATTAGGTAGTCCTCTCCATTGACGGTTTTGGACTTTTAAAATACTAAAATTTGAAAAAAGTAATTTTGCTTTATAGGCTACGGTGTTTTAATTACATTTCAAATATAACTAAATAAGACTCTTATAAAAAAAAATTGTTATGATATGTAATATTTTTGATGTTAAAACGTGTATTCTAGTGAATGAACTTGTCAAATCGTATCTTTGAGAACCTTAATTACGAGTATGAATGCTATTTTAGATGTAAATCCTAAAGAAAATATAATAATAAAAGGAGCAAAACTCCATAACCTAAAAAATATAGACGTTGTTATACCGAGAAATAAGCTAGTGGTCATAACAGGTTTATCTGGTTCAGGGAAATCTAGCCTTGCTTTTGACACCTTATATGCAGAGGGGCAACGCAGGTATGTAGAAAGTTTATCTTCTTATGCGAGGCAATTTTTGGGGAAACTAGACAAACCTAAAGTAGATTATATAAAAGGTATTGCGCCAGCAATTGCCATTGAGCAAAAAGTAAATTCTACCAATCCTAGATCAACGGTAGGTACTTCGACTGAAATTTATGATTATTTAAAACTGCTATACGCAAGAATAGGAAGAACTATTTCTCCAATATCAGGGAACGAAGTAAAAAAACAAAGGGTTACAGATGTCGTTAATTTTATAAAGACATTTCAAGAAGGTACTAAGTTGCTTTTATTGGCTCCTATTGTTATTCGCGAAGATCGAGATGCCTTAAAATCACTTCAAATATTCTCTCAGCAAGGATACGCTCGTATTAAATATAAAGGAGAAGTAGTCAGAATTGATGAAAGCATCACAGAAATCGACAAAGAATTTAGTCTAGTTATAGACAGAATTATTACTAAAGATGATGAAGATTTTTATAACCGCCTAGCAAACGCCGTTGATACTGCTTTTTTTGAAGGTAAAGGCGATTGTAGTATTGAAACTTTAGAAACTGGAGTGCAAACGCCGTTTAGCAACAAGTTTGAAATTGATGACATGAAATTCTTAGAACCAAATGTACATCTTTTTAGTTTTAATAATCCTTATGGTGCGTGTCCAAATTGTGAAGGTTATGGCGATGTTATTGGGATTGATGAAGAACTTGTAATACCAAACACCGCTTTATCTGTTTACGAAAATGCCGTTTTTGCTTGGCGTGGCGAGAGCATGAGTTATTATCGGGACGAATTGGTAAATTCTGCTCATAAAACCAACTTTCCTATTCATAAACCTTGGTTTGAACTTACTGAAGAGCAAAAACAATTGGTTTGGGAAGGAAATAAACATTTTACCGGACTGCATGATTTTTTTGCAATGCTCGAAGAGAAAAGCTATAAAATTCAGAATAGAGTAATGTTATCCCGGTACCGAGGCAAAACTAAATGCAGCGTCTGCAAAGGGAAACGTTTACGTAAAGAAACTAATTACGTTAAGGTAAGCGGTAAATCTATTTCTGATTTAGTGGAACAACCGATTGATGAACTCATCTCATTTTTTGAAAACATTAGATTAAACGAAACCGAGGCTAAAATAGCATCGCGCTTATTAATTGAAATTAAAAGTAGGTTAAGTTTTTTAAATAGAGTCGGACTTAGTTATTTAACACTAAACAGAAAATCGAATTCTTTATCAGGTGGCGAAAGTCAGCGTATAAACTTGGCCACCTCTTTAGGAAGTAGCCTTGTGGGTTCTATGTATATTTTAGATGAACCTAGTATTGGTTTACATCCAAAAGATACCGAAAATTTAATTTCTGTATTATTATCACTTCGTGATTTAGGCAATACCGTTATTGTGGTGGAACACGACGAGGATATTATGAAAGCTGCGGATGAAATTATCGATATTGGTCCAGAGGCAGGAACGCTTGGCGGCCATGTGGTAGCGACGGGCACTATGGCAGATATTTTAAAATCGACCTCATTAACTGCACAATATTTGAATGGGAGTTTAGAAATAAAAGTCCCGCAAAAAAGACGGCCTTTTAAAAATTATATCGAAATTATTGGCGCAAGAGAAAACAACCTGAAAAATATAAACGTAACCTTTCCTTTAAATGTACTGACGGTAGTAACTGGAGTTTCCGGAAGTGGAAAAAGCACTTTGGTTAAAAAACTCTTGTATCCTATTATATTAAAAGAAGTTGGTGGTTATGGCGAAAAAGTGGGGCAATTTACAGGATACAAAGGAAAATACAGCGATATAAAGCATGTGGAATTTGTAGATCAGAACCCTATTGGGCGTTCTTCACGTTCTAATCCTGTAACCTACATCAAGGCGTATGATGATATTAGAACTTTATATGCAGCTCAAAAATTAAGCAAACTGCGAAATTACCAAACCAAACACTTTTCTTTTAATGTGGATGGTGGGCGCTGTGAGAAATGCAAAGGTGAAGGAGAAATTACAGTAGAAATGCAATTTATGGCGGATGTGCATTTAGAATGCGATACCTGCAAAGGCAAACGCTTTAAGCGCGAAGTGCTCGAAGTAAAATTCGAAGATAAAAATATCGATGATTTACTCAACATGACCATTGATGATGGCCTTGATTTTTTCGATAAACACCAACAAACCAAAATTTACAGAAAACTAAAACCGCTACAAGATGTTGGTTTGGGCTACGTAACTTTGGGACAGTCCTCCTCTACCCTCTCTGGCGGCGAGGCGCAACGCATTAAACTAGCTTCATTTTTAGTAAAAGGAACAACAAAAGAAAAAGCTTTATTCATTTTCGATGAGCCTACCACAGGCCTTCATTTTCACGACATCAAAAAACTACTAAAATCCTTTAACGCCCTAATAGAAAAAGGACATTCCATCACCGTTATCGAACATAATATTGATTTAATTAAGTGTGCGGATTATATTATAGACCTAGGTTTAGGCGGCGGACATAAAGGTGGTCAGCTTATTGTACAAGGAACTCCAGAAGAAGTGATTAAAAATAAGGTTTCTTACACGGCGAAGTATTTAAAGGAAAAATTAATGGGTTCAATGTGAAAATTTAATAATGTATTAATGATGATTTGAAAATGTTAGTTCATTGTAAAAGTGTAGTAATATCTAATGTAAAAATAATTTATTTTTTAAAAATTTAAGAATTAAACAATCCAATCTTGGTAAAAGTTGCTAGAAATAAGCTGAAAATTTTCGTGCTTCGTATTTCTAATTTCGTATCTATTTAAATCTAAAACTCCGGCTCTAAACTTGAAATTGCACTTGATCTTCAACTAACACTTACACTTGTAATAAGTTCCGTCGAAGTGCAATCTTAAATTTTTTACCTTTTACCCACTCCGTACTTAATACTTTGCACTTATTACTTATAAATAAAAACAAATATTTAGTAATCAATACATTACAATCGAAATAAATTTCTGGCACGCTGTTTGATTTATAATAAATGAATGTAAATAGTTGCATTCGGAAATTATAAAACCTTATATCATGAGAAATTTAGTCCTCCTTTTTTCAGCTTTAGTTTTAAGCACCTCAAGTGTTATGGCTGTTACATTAGAAGATAAGGTTGCAACACGCAATGCTTATACCAATTTTAACGACTCCTTTATCTTTGTTGAAAATGGCATTACGTTTTCGGTTTTTCCGGATGGTGAGTTTGATTTTTATATAGATGAAAGAATTCGTATGAATCCTAATATGAATTTTGGCAGAAATAACATCACCCTTAACTCTGGATTTGACTATAATCCATTTGTTCAATACGATGATTTTGGTGCTGTTATTCAAATAGAAAACATACCTGTATTTTACGATTTTTATGGTCGTGTAAACCAAATTGGGGATGTTAATATTCGCTACAACAGCGGAAGAATCTCACGATTGGGCGGGATGCAGATATTCTATGATAATAGAGGGTTTTATAACAACCACCGTGGTTTTATCAATATTTACAA
>Ga0209390_10009911_pt1 | contig 11313 bp, 17 predicted proteins | sample BON01_FD_187212 | JGI IMG/M metagenome (GOLD analysis project Ga0209390, IMG submission 187212) | Freshwater microbial communities from Lake Bonney liftoff mats and glacier meltwater in Antarctica - BON-01 (SPAdes) (version 2) | ecosystem: Environmental > Aquatic > Freshwater > Ice > Glacier... | reverse complement strand
GTACCCTGGCAGCCCAATGCCAAGCCTGAGGGCGAGGTGTTGATCGCTTATGCCAAGGCCTTGGGTGTGCCCTCCAAAGCGTTGCGAACAACCGGGTTGGTGGTAAATACAGCTGAAGAGGCGCAGGCAGTGACGACGCTACTGGGTCTCTAGGGGGCCCCGGAAGCCATGGATCCCCGCATGCGCGAGGATGACGACGGGGGAGCCACTGGATCCCCGGGACGAGCCCGAGGATGACGATGGGGGAGCCGAGGATGACGAGAAAAAGTGCCGTCATTCCCGCGCAGGCGGGAATCTAGGGGCCCCGGAAGCCATGAATCCCCGCATGCGCGAGGATGACGATGGGGGAGCCGAGGATGACGACTGGCGGGCCGAGGATGACGCCCGCATATATGTTACCATTACGAAATGAACTACCAAGTTAGAGAATTGCTGCTGCCGGATGGCAAAAGCCATTTCGCCGACTGGTTTGCGACGCTTGATGCGATGGCTGCTGCCAAGATTCGGGTGGCGACTATCCGCATGGAGCAAGGCAACTTGTCCAATGTGGAATGGTTTCGCGGAATGTGAGCTATGGCACTAACCCGTGATTTCAAGGAAACCGTCGCCGCCCGGGTGCAAAGCGAGCCAGCTTTTGCGCAGGCACTGCTGGATGAAGCGGTGACGCTGTTTTTTAATGGTGAGCCCGACTCGGCCAAGCTGATCCTGCGTGATCTGGTGAATGCCACCGTAGGCTTCGAGTCTTTGGCCAAAGACATACACAAGCCGGCCAAGAGCCTGCACCGAATGTTGTCCAAGTCGGGCAACCCGACAATGAGTAACATATCAGCGATCTTCGCCGCCATCAAGCGCGCGCTGCACGTCGAAATTCGAACCAGCGTGGTGATGGCCTGAAACTCGACAACTTGGTCGATTTGATCGTGACGTGCTTCACGCACCCCGCTACCGCCAATCAGACTTTTCTGGTCTCCGACGGCGAAGATGTTCCCACCACCGAGCTGCCGATCCCTGACAAGGTGAAGCTGGATGCAGAGTATCTGCAGCGCCAGTCGCTGGCTTTTGACGTTCGCATTTTGTGGCTGACATTTGTCAAGGTGCTGCGTCGCGACGGGGTGTTGCATTGAACCCAAATAATCCATGGGGCTCGTCATTCCCGCGCCCCCGTCGTCATTCCCGCGAAGGCGGGGGGCGGGAATCCAGGGGCCCCGGAAGCCACTGGATCCCCGGGACAAGCCCGAGGATGACGAGAAAAAGTGCCGTCATTCCCGCGTGCCTGCCCTCGCGAAGGCGGGGGGCGGGAATCCAGGGGCCCCGGAAGCCACTGGATCCCCGGGACAAGCCCGAGGATGACGCAATGCGGGCCGAGGCTTCGCGGACTTTGAGCGTGTTGGATTTTGTGCCGAGTGCGGGAGCCTTCAAAAAAACCGAAATGGCTTGGCGAGAAACCATCGGGCGGGTGTATTACGTTTTTTTGGTAGTCGCAGCTAACATTCGACTGGTATTTCTCTCTGCCGCAAGGTATTATCAGGGCATGAACACATTGACTGTCAAAATCCCGCCACAGCTTGAGCAAGAGATTGTGCTGGCCAGTGAGCGGGAGCACCTCAGCAAGTCAGAGTTGGTGCGTCGCGCTCTGGTGGCTTATGTGAGCCAACGCAAGGCTGGCACACTGAACGTGTCGGCGCTGGAGCAGGCGGGCGATCTGGTGGGTTGCTTTAGCGGCGGGCCGTCGGATTTATCGTCCAACCCCCAACACTTGGATGATTTTGGCCGCGTATGAGCAGCCATCTGATTCTGGATACCGGCCCTTGGGTGGCTCTGCATTGCCGGGATGATGCACACCATGAGTGGGCAAAAACTCAGTTTGCACAACATGCAGGGCCTTTTCTGACTTGTGAAGCCGTCGTCGCCGAAACCTGTTTCCTGCTGGCGCGTTCGGGATTCAACCCAAGCAAGGCGTTGGCTCTCATCGAGCGCGGTGTTGTGCGCGTGGCCATGTCATTGGCCGATCAAGCGGCTGCCGTGCGCGCGCTGTTCGAGCGCTACGACAACGTGCCGGCTTCATTGGCAGATGCCTGCCTGATTCGCATGTCGGAGCTGTATGAACCCTGTCGGGTGTTGACGCTGGACGCTGATTTTCACATCTATCGCCGCCATGGCAGAAAAGTCATCCCGGTCTTGTCACCGCGCTCATGAAAATAACTGGTACCTGCATCGCCAGTCGCTGGCGTTTGGTACCCTGTTGATTTTCAGGGTGAGGCTTCGCGTCATTTGAGCGTGATGGATTTTGTGTCGAGTGCGCGAGCCTTCAAAGCCACCGAAATGGCTAGTCGAGAAACCATCGGGCGGCTGGTTCATAAACCCTGGCGCGCACGATAGGCTTTAGCAACCGCAAAAGTGAGTGAGTGAGTATTGCGCGGCCAAGATATCACGGTTAAAATGGCAAAGTCTGCCATACACGAAGGTGCCACCATGTCATTAAATATTTCTTTACCCATTGAACTAGAAAACCGGGTGCGCTCGCATGTCGCTTCGGGAATGTTTGGCTCTGCCAGTGAGGTGATCCGTGAGGCGCTGCGCCTGTTTGAGTCCTATCAATCCGTTCAAGGTGCGGCCTTGGCTGCGCTGCAACTGGACATTGCGCAGGGCTTATCGGAGCACCAGGCTGGCAGGGCGACACCGCTAGACATTGAAGCGATCAAGGCCAAAGGGCGCAAAGTTCTTTCCGCCCGCGGTCAAGGTTGATGCCGAAACTGACATTTACCGAGACTGCGCAGGCGGATCTGTTGCAAGCTTGGCTTTATGTTGCTGACGAAAACCTGGCTGCCGCTGATGGGGTGCTGGCGGCTATCGAGCATGACGCAGGGGCTCTGCTTCATCAACCCTTGATGGGTCGCACCAGACCTGAACTGGGTCGGCTTGTGCGCAGTTGGCCGACATCCACGCCGTACATTCTCTATTACGTCAGCGAGAAGACTGGAATTACAGTGTTGCGCGTTCTGCACCATGCTCGCGACGTACAACTGGCGTTGTTTAGTCATTGACCGATGGCCTGAAGCGGGCGACGGGGTGTTGCATTGAACCCAAATAATCCATGGGGCTCGTCATTCCCGCGCCCCCGTCGTCATTCCCGCGAAGGCGGGGGGAAGGCGGGAATCCAGGGGCCCCGGAAGCCACTGGATCCCCGGGACAAGCCCGAGGATGACGAGAAAAAGTGCCGTCATTCCCGCGTGCCTGCCCTCGCGAAGGCGGGGGGCGGGAATCCAGGGGCCCCGGAAGGCATGGATCCCCGGGACAAGCCCGAGGATGACAGGTGGTTAAATAATATGAAATATCGGCATAAACATCCGAATTTTCATATATAGTCACTCCCGTGATTTCCAGAACAATCCATCTTCAGCAGCTTTCCCGGCAACTTGCCGATTTCCCTGTGGTGGCTATTCTCGGCCCAAGGCAGGTGGGCAAGACAACGCTTGCCCGGGAATTGGCGGCGGGTTGGGGTGGTCCGGTGCGCCACTTTGATTTGGAAGATCCAGACGATCAGGCTCGCCTTACCGATCCCGCTTTTGTTCTGCGACCCCTGACGGGGCTGGTGGTGCTGGACGAAATTCAGCTTCGGCCTGATTTGTTTCCTTTGCTGCGGGTGCTGGCAGATCGCCCGGGGACGCCAGCGCGTTTTCTGATTTTGGGAAGTGCTGCGCCTGAATTGCTTAAACATACTGCCGAGAGTCTGGCCGGTAGAGTGGTTTTTCATGCGCTGGATGGCTTGGCATTGGAAGAGTTGGCGCCGGTTGCAACCGGCAGCGATTGGCTGGATGAGCGCTGGCTGCGAGGTGGGTTTCCGCGTGCCTTGCTGGCCGACGATACGGCTGCCAGCCGCGCGTGGCGCGAGGCGTTTATCCGCACTTATCTCGAACGCGATTTGCCGCAACTGGGCATCAATCTTCCGGCACTGACGTTGCGCCGTTTTTGGACGATGCTGGCGCACTACCATGGGCAAACCTGGAACGGCAGCGAATTGGCTCGCGCGCTGGGGGTGAGCGATAAAACGGTGTTGCGCTATCTGGATATTTTAGAAGGCACGTTCATGGCCTTTCGCCTTGCTCCGTGGCACGCTAACTTGGGCAAGCGCGAAGTGAAAGCACCCAAGGTGTATGTGGCGGACACCGGCCTGCTGCATAGCCTGTTGGGGATTGGCGGGCAGGATGATTTGTTGGCTCATCCCAAATGCGGCGCTTCGTGGGAAGGTTTTATGTTGTGTGAAATCATTCGTCGAACGGGCGCGCAGCGGGGGGAGGCTTTTTTTTGGGGGGTTCATGCCGGCGCCGAATTGGATCTATTGATTCTAAAAGACGGCCGACGTCTGGGTTTCGAAGTTAAGTTGACGCGGTCGCCGAGTGTGACGGCTTCGATGCGCTCATCGCGCGAGGCACTCGGTTTGGACCACCTGTATGTAGTGTGCCACGGCGAAGGCGAACCTTGGCCGCTGGCTGATGGCATAAGTGCAGTGCCAGCAGCCTGTTTGGCTTCGACGCAATGGCAGCCCATGAAGGCTGGCGGGTTAAAAGCCACCGAAATGGCTTGGCGAGAAGCCATCGGGCGGGTGTATTACGAATTTAAAGGCTCTTAAATGCTTTGATTGAGACAACTTCCATCGCATCATCTGACTTGAAACCAGCATCATTGGTGACGAAAAATTTACAAGCTGCTTTGAGGGCGGTGGCGTAATGCAGGGCATCGACAAACCTCATGCCTCGCTTTCCGCGCAATTGGGCCGCTAGATCGAATGTGTCTGCATCGTGAGATTGAACCGAGAGAAAATCATCCGTTGAAAAAAAAGCTTTGAAGCTCGCGGCAAGTCCAATATTATCCGATTGGTATGGCTTTACTAGCGTTTCAGCTATGGCAGCATCCCCGGTGTAGCCAATAATTTTGCCGGATTCTGCTGCTTCAATAAAAGAAGCGGCAACATCGAAAAACTCAGGACTTTGATCGAGAAAGTAGATAAAAATACTGGTGTCCAGATAGACACGTTGCCCAGCCATGCGGGCAATGACGCTGTCTATCTTTCCCATGAGTCGCGGTCGTTACGGATAGAAGCATCAATTTCTGCTGCGGTGTTGCCCCAAAGACCACGGGCGATACCTGCGTAGGACATGACCGACTCTTTGCGCTGCTGGCGCTTTTGCGATACCAGCGTGATGATGCCGTTGGCATAGGCGATGTCAAGCACATCATCGAGTTTGATGTGTGCCGCTTGCGCGATGGCCGAGGGGATGGTGATTTGGTGCTTTGGGCGCACCCGTACATGCGGCATGATGGCCTTCATAAGTAGGAAGTTAGAAATACAAATTCAATTCCTACTTATTGTATTCAGTCAGGGGCTGATGTCAAGAAAAATACTGCTCCTGTGTCGGGAACAAATAGGTTGCCCTGTTTTTAGCAAGTAATCTGCATTGACTGTCCCAAGGTGCCGGTGTCAGCATGGTCTTGCACAGGCGCTCATTCGGATGGGGTGGCATATCCAATATGGTTGTTCACATTTTCAGAGCCCTTGGACGTCCGGTGCGCCTATTGCCTGTACCGCTATTTGCTTTTCGGTTTGCCGTAGCAATCATTCGCCTCGTGCCGCGCTCGGAATTGGTTATCTGCCACCGATGGCATGCCATCGCCCGTGCCTGGGTGAACCTGTTTGCCTATTCCCGAAAAGGTTGAATTGGATACTGAGTATTTGCGGCGGCAGTCTTTCTGGTTTGATATGAAAATAATAGGCTTAAGCGTGCTCAACGGGTTATTGGGGTCAGACACCAATTTCGCTGCAGTGCAAGCACTGCACCCTACGGGCGAGCCAAAGGCTCGGCGAATTTGGGCTCTGACCTCAAAAACCCATTGAAAAATAGATGCCATAATTGGTCTGTAAGTTGTTGAGTCGTTGGATTTAAATTAATAAGGAATAAATGATGGGTAACTTGATTGATATTCAAAGTCAGATTGAAAAACTGCAAAAACAGGCCTCTGAAATAAAGGCTAAAGAGTTTCACTCAACCGTGCAGGACATTCGCGCCAAGATGCAGGCGTTTGGCATTACCGTGAAAGACTTGCAGTCCGGCAAAGGACGTGGCGTCAAGGCCAAGGCTGGCAAGGCCGGCGTTGCAGCCAAGCGGGTGGGCGCTGGCGCCAAAAAGAAAACTGCTTCAGTCGTGCCAGCCAAATACCGTGGGCCCAATAATGAAACTTGGAGTGGCCGCGGTTTGATGCCACGTTGGCTTGCCGCGCTGGTAGCACAAGGGCGCACAAAAGAAGACTTTGCCATCAAGAGTTGATTTGATGACAGGGACCTGAATCCGTGAGATAAATGCAAAACAGAGTTCTGGGTTGGCCGCGCATCGTCAAGCGCTTGGTGGTGGTTGCGCTGGACGTGGCTATGGCGCTGGCGGCCACTTGGCTTGCCTTCACGCTAAGGCTGGATGATCTACATTGGCCAACTGGGGCGCAATGGTGGGTGTATGCGCTGGCACCCGCGCTGGCTGTACCGGTCTTCATCAGGTTTGGTCTGTACCGGGCCATCTTTAGGTACACCGGGCAGGCGGCATTGCTGGCTACTGCGCAGGCCGTGGCCGTTTATGGGGTTTTGTTTCTGGGCGTTCTGCTGTGGCAGCAGTGGCCAGCTGTACCGCGCAGCTTGGGGCTGCTACAGCCCTTGATATTTCTGCTGATGGTGGGCTCTAGCCGGGCGATGGCGCGCTTCTGGTTGGCAGATTTTGGGCACAAGCAGAAAAAAGCTGATGGCCGCGTGCTGATTTTTGGTGCCGGTACAGCGGGTGTGCAAACGGCAGCGGCGCTGGGGGTTTCGGGCCAGTTTGAATTGCTCGGTTTCGTCGACGATGACGCTGACAAGGTGGGCCGCAGCATCAACGGTGTCCCGGTGTTTTCCCAAGCAGACGTTGCGGGGCTGGTGACTCGCCAGGGTGTCACAGACATTTTGCTGGCATTGCCAAGCGCATCCCGGGCGCGGCGCAACAGCATTCTCCAAAGCCTGCGCCCACTGCTGGTTCGTGTCCGTACCTTGCCGGGTTTGGCCGATCTGGCCAGTGGCCGCGTCACGGTTCAGGATTTCAAGGAACTGGATATTGAAGATTTGCTGGGGCGCGACCCTGTGCCGCCGGATACGGCTTTATTGGCGCGCAATCTGGCTGGCAAAGTGGTGCTGGTGACAGGTGCTGGCGGCAGTATTGGCAGTGAGCTGTGCCGGCAGATTCTGTTGCAAGGGCCGGGGCAGCTTTTGTTGCTGGACCATAACGAATACGGTCTGTACAGTATTCATCAGGAATTGCAGGGTTTGTGCGCGAGCCATGCGCTTGACGTGCTGCTGGTGCCGCTGTTGGGGAGTGTCGCCAATCCTCCGCGGCTGCATGAAGTCTGCCGTGCCTATCGCCCTGAAATTGTGTACCACGCTGCAGCCTACAAGCATGTGCCGATGGTGGAGTCGAACCCGACGGAGGGGATTCTCAACAATGTGTTTGGCACGCTCAACATGGCCCTGGCTGCATTGGACAGCGGGGCCGCACATTTCGTGCTGATTTCGACCGACAAGGCGGTGCGCCCGACCAACATCATGGGGGCCAGCAAGCGCATGGCCGAGCTGGTGTTGCAGACGCTGGCTGCAGCACAAGTGGGGCCGCACCCCAGTGCCTGTTTCAGCATGGTCAGGTTTGGCAATGTGCTGGGCTCCAGCGGCAGTGTGGTGCCCTTGTTCCGGCGCCAGCTTGCCGCGGGCGGGCCCTTGACGGTGACACATTCTGAGGTCACCCGCTATTTCATGACCATTCCTGAGGCAGCGCAACTGGTGTTGCAGGCTGGGGCCATGGCCTCGGGGGGCGAAGTGTTTGTGCTCGATATGGGCGAGCCGGTCAAGATCCTGGACCTGGCCCATCGCATGGTCGAGTTGTCGGGCATGAAGGTGCGAAGCCAGGCACAGCCAGACGGCGACATTGAAATCGCCATCACCGGTTTGCGCCCCGGTGAAAAGCTGTACGAAGAGTTGCTGATTGGCGATAACCCCACGCCGACCGCCCATCCGCGCATCATGAAGGCACACGAAGACCACCCGTCTTGGCCGGTTCTGCAGCTGCAGCTACAGACTTTGCGCCGCGCCGCTGACGACAGTGATGTGGCCGCCATCAAGGCGGTGCTGCTGGCCTGTGTGCAGGGGTATGGGGATCACACATCTGAAACCTTGCATCCACGGGACAACGCCGGGATACGGCACAATTCGGGCATCGAACAGCTGGCCGAATCACCATGACCGACACCCTCCACATTGCCCCGCGCGACAAAGCCGAAATTCTGGCCCAGGCGCTGCCCTACATCCGCAAGTTTCACGGCAAAACCATCGTCATCAAGTACGGCGGCAACGCCATGACCGACCCGGCGCTGCAGGCGGACTTTGCCGAAGATGTGGTGTTGCTCAAGCTGGTTGGCATGAACCCTGTCGTCGTCCATGGTGGTGGCCCGCAGATTGAGGCCGCGTTGAACCGGCTCGGCAAGAAGGGCGAATTTATCCAGGGTATGCGCGTGACCGACGAAGAAACCATGGAAGTGGTCGAGTGGGTGCTGGCCGGGCAGGTGCAGCAGGACATTGTTGGCCTGATCAACCAGGCCGGCGGCAAGGCGGTGGGCCTGACCGGGCGTGACGGCGGCTTGATTCGGGCGCAAAAGCTCAAGATGCTGGACAGCAAAGATCCGACCAAAGAACACGATGTGGGCTTTGTCGGCGACATCGTCAGCATTGACCCGAGCGTGGTCAAGGCGCTGCAGGACGATGCCTTTATTCCTGTCATCAGTCCGATTGGTTTTGGCGAAGACAACGAAAGCTACAACATCAACGCCGACGTGGTGGCGAGCAAGCTGGCCACCGTGCTCAAGGCCGAAAAGCTGGTGCTGCTGACCAACACCCCCGGCGTGCTCGACAAAGCCGGTAATTTGCTGACGGATCTGACGGCACGCGAGATTGACGAGCTGTTTGCCGACGGCACCATCAGCGGCGGCATGCTGCCCAAGATCGCCGGCGCACTCGACGCAGCCAAGAGCGGCGTGAATTCAGTTCACATCATCGACGGCCGCGTGCCGCATGCCTTGCTGCTGGAGATTTTGACCGAGCAGGCTTTCGGGACCATGATCCGTTCGCACTGAGGGTTTTTGGGGTCAGAGTCCAAATTCATCGTGCCCTTGGCACGCCCTTCGGGTACGATGCTTTGCATCGTCATGAAATTGGCGTCTGACCCCAATAACCCTCGATACACCTCATCCCCCACCCCCATATGCCCGAACTAGCGCCTGATGCCGTAAGCCCGCCTGCCACAACTGCTGCGCTGGAGCCGTCAGCGCGCAAGCGGCCCAAGCCGGGCGAGCGCCGGGTGCAGATACTCCAAGCACTGGCAGCCATGCTCGAGCAGCCAGGTGCCGAGCGCATCACCACATCGGCGCTGGCAGACAAGCTCGACGTAAGTGAGGCCGCACTCTACCGTCATTTCGCCAGCAAGGCGCAAATGTTTGAAGGGCTGATCGAGTTCATCGAGCAAAGCGTCTTCACCCTCGTCAACCAGATTGGCGAGCGCGAGCCAGACCCTTCAGCGCGCACCCGCAAACTGGTCGTTATGGTGCTGCAGTTCGCTGAAAAAAACCCCGGCATGACGCGCGTCATGGTGGGCGATGCCCTGGTGTTTGAAAACGACCGCCTGCAAGAGCGCATGAACCAGTTTTTTGACAAGCTGGAGTCCAGCCTCAAGCAAACCCTGCGTGACGCAGCAAGCGCCAGCGGTGCAGCCACGCCGACGGTCGATGCACAGGTCAGGGCCTCCGTGATTGTGGCCTTTATGGTCGGGCGCCTGCAACGCTTTGCGCGTTCGGGCTTCAGGCGGCCGCCTTCGGAGCATCTCGAGGCCAGCCTGGCCATGATCCTTGGCTAGGAGTTCACCGCCACACCTACCCTGGCGCCCGCCGCCATGATCTCCTGCCAGGTTTGGGCATCAATCGCGATACCTTCGACCTCGCGCTGCGCACGGTAGGCGTGCTCTGGGTCTCCGGCAATCTGCACTGCGTCAAAACCGGGCGCTACTGGCCCGGCCTGGAGCCAGTCGACAAAGGCCGTAGCTTCTTGCTCAAACGCGGCTTGCGTGCCCAGCTTAGCCGGATCGATCAGGATGGTCAGCATGCCGTTGATGATGGCCCGCACGGCAGGGTCGGTCGGTTTGTGCCAGGTGCCGCTGCCGGTTAGTGCCCCGCCCAGCAGCTCACAGGCCACCGCCATGCCATAGCCTTTGTGCTCGCCAAAGGCAAGCAACGCGCCAAACAAACCTTTGCTTTGCGGTACCACGACCACGCCAGGATCAGTGGTGGGTAGGCCGTTTTCATCAATCAAGGTACCAGGCGCAACCTGCCGCCCTTCGTTGTGCGCAACGCGCATCTTGCCTTGGGCCACGCGGCTGGTGGCAAAGTCAAGCACGAAAGGTTCGCGCCCCTTCAGGGGGATGCCGATGCAACATGGGTTGGTGCCATAGCGCCCATCGGCTCCACCAAACGGTGCAACCACCGGGCGCGACAGCACGTTAACGAAGTGCAACGACACCAAGCCCTGGGCCACAGCCATCTCGGCGAAGTGACCTATGCGCCCCAGATGGTGGGAATCGGCCAGCGTCATGATGCAACTGCCATGCGCTTTGGCCCGCGCCATGCCCAGCTGCATGGCCTGCTCGCCCACCACTTGCCCGTAGCCGTGCTGGCCGTTGAGCGTTAGCAGCGAGCCGGTATCCAACACAGTTTGCACGCTGGTGTTGGGGCTCAGACCGCCTTCGAGTACGGCATCCACATAGCGCGGCAGCATACCCACACCGTGTGAGTCATGGCCACTCAAATTGGCCATGACCAGGTTGGCAACAACCTTTTCGGCCTCCAGGGGGGAACTCCCGCATGCTATTAAAACAGGAGCTAATTGCGCGCGTAAATAGGCGGCTTGAAGAATTTTTGACATCTAAAATCGATCTTTTTAAGGTTTTAATAGCTTCGAATGTGGCTTCATGCTCTTATGGGCACTTCTAGAAATTCAGCTTTTCGGGATGAAGTGCAAGGCGCACGGAGCGCAGGAACCGGAACGTACTTCAGGTACGTGAGGATTTCGAGCACCGCGCAACGCAGCAATTCGCCCGAAAAATGAATTTATAGAAGTGCCCTCATGCCTACATGACTGCCCCAACTTGCCATGGCACAAACTCGTTTTGCCCATAGCCATGTTTTTCGCTTTTGCTCTGCGCGCCC
>Ga0209390_10009909_pt1 | contig 11314 bp, 13 predicted proteins | sample BON01_FD_187212 | JGI IMG/M metagenome (GOLD analysis project Ga0209390, IMG submission 187212) | Freshwater microbial communities from Lake Bonney liftoff mats and glacier meltwater in Antarctica - BON-01 (SPAdes) (version 2) | ecosystem: Environmental > Aquatic > Freshwater > Ice > Glacier... | reverse complement strand
GAAAGAGGAAAGAAGAGGGAGAGGGAGAGGGAGAGGGAGAGGGAGAGGGAGGGAAGAGGAAAAGGCAGAGGGAGAAGGAGAGAGATAGAGCGAGCGAGAGGTGGGAGAGGAGAGAGAGACGGTGCGAGCGAGGGCGAGAGATAAAGAAAAATTATGGCCGAAAAGAAGGCACAGAGTCACGCAGTTACAGTGTATGTTTGGGCACATGTAGTAAGAGCTTCGAGCAATGTGTTTGGGATATTTGTGCGAGAGAGTAGAACAGCAAGTGAAAAGCGCTTGCGAGAGTGAATTCGCATATGTTCAGACTCACATGCACCACATCAGCAGCATTCTGCAGCGGTGTGTGTGACATGAGTGATCCAGGTGTGTGACAAATATTGTACGTTACGCACGTGCATGTGTGACATGACTGTAAACATGTAAACACAAACAACACCGCATCCACAGCATTCTGCATCGGTTCGAGTCGATAAGCTACCCCGTACTCCCGATCGAGAATCACACAGGCAAACCCTCCTCTTGCATGCTCTGGAGCGATTATTAGAGGAGCTGAAGAGTTCACGTCACTTTGTCCAGAATTTTCAAGCCTCGACGCGTTGCGCCAGTTGAGCAAATCCAGCATGCGCTGCTTGAAATGATCAACTAGGACCGTGGCCTCCTTGTTACACTTCTGATACTGGTCTGCTGCCGCTGCAGCCTCCACCGAGCTAGCGTCTGTCGTTGTATTCCCCTGATTTTCCTTCAAATTCTTCTGAGCTACCACCATTTCCTGTGAAACATCCCGCAGCTTTTTAAGCCAAGGACTGTCAGCCTCTGCCACCCCCCCCGCCCCACCACCGGCAGGATATTCCATAAACGCATCCCCATCCCCGGCCCCTCCTCTCTTAGCTGTTCTCTCCTCTCCTGCACCGTCACGCTCCCGTGCCCCCTCTCCATCCACCTCCCCTCTGACTCGTTCTCTTGTTCCCAAATCTCTTGCACTGGGCCTTTCTCGCTCCCTCCCTTCACCACCCCCACCACCCACGTCTCCTCCACCATTGGCCTCGGAAACCCTCCCCCCCATTCCCACTGCGCCAATTTCCACTCCTCTCATGACAACATCACCACCACGCACATCTTTCGAGGGGGCGGGATGCAAAGGGCGGACTTTGGGATTCAAATATTTGGAGGCATCGGCTCGGGCCATGGCCGAATGCAAGGACTCCACGTCGTACGCATCGGCAGTGCCATCCGGCCTTCTGGGGCGCTTGGCACCTCGCGCGATTGGGTCTTTGTTGTCACGAAGCACGTCATCCGCGCCTCCGCGCAGACACAGCCTTCCCGCCCTAGCCTGCATGGGCAGCATCTTGCTACCGCAGTACACTGCGCCCCCCCCTCCAGTAGCAGTCCTGCCATCGCTGGATGCAGATTTCAAATGTGCTCGGCGTGCAGAATATCTTATTAACTCTGGCCTCTGCAGCCCGATGACATAAAACCTGGAATCCAAAACCATGCCCAGCACAACGAGTAGCATGCCGCCTCCAATTGACAGACGTCTGGTATTTGTGCGCGCTGCAGTATTCGCCAGCATCGGTTGCCTGGTTGAGGACGCAAAACAAACCCCGCACCGTCCACACGTCACCGCGCAAGGCCAGTAAAAATACAAAAAACCTCAAGATTGATTGTTTTGCCCGGGCAGAACAATCGATCCTGCTCGCCCTGCTTCTTGCAATTCGTCGGTGCGCGCCGTATTTTTTTGATACGCTTATGATGGTCGACCATCACACATTTGATGTTCACATGCTGCCTCTCGCTTCTCCATTTTAAACTGAAGTTTCACAAATCCCTGTCTCACATCCACAGTGCAGGACTTCCTACATGACAGGGGCGGGGTGAAAACCTCGCAGGTGTCAACGCCCGCGGCTGTGTGGCGGGCGTTGAGTTCATCGAGCTTTCATTGAGGCCGTGGCAGCCGTCCCGGCGACGGCGAGCGAGAAAATGCTCTTTTAGTATTGAGTTGTAGCGATATGAATGCGCCACGCCCATTCATATCACTTCAAACTGAATTACTTGTCAAACTGAAGTATTTAAACTGTATTTTCAAACATCCGGCATTGCCTCATCGCTCGTGTCTTTTCTAAGCGCTCGAGGAAATACGAATCGGAAGGTTCGTGCTGGGTCGGAGTTCGTAAGGCTGTAGGAGGAGGAGAGGCCCACGGGCGCGAGTCTCTGACTTAGCGCTGCTGCGCGCTGCACCGCTCGTTACCGCCTCGACCACCAGTGTATTCGCAGGGTGGTTCATGGCAGACGGTGCAGGCGCTGGGCTGGCAGCCTCCTCTGCTGGATTGGGGGGCAAGTCGACCGCTGGACGACGTGAGGGCCGCGCACCTGTATCAGGCTTCATCACCGGGCAGGATGTTTATGCCTGGCACCGGGGCCACGGCTGGATCGAAGCGGTCGTCCAGAGCGTACGCGAAGACGGCAAATACGTGCTCGTCTGGGGGAATGGAGACGAAACGGACCGCATCAAGACGCGTACCAACCTGCGCAAAGGCGTGAAGGACCAGTTGAAAAACACCAAGTACACCGGGCTACGTGACGAGGGCCCTGTCCTGGCAGCACCCGCTGTCGTTGGTGAGATCGAAATGAATGCCGAGGGTGCCGTCAAGATGTGCGAGATGGTGATTTCAGGCGGTGAGGTTTTTGCCGGCACTGTAGATGCAGCGGCGGTGGCGCCACCTGTGGCTGCCTGCGCCGATTTGAATTTACCGCTATTGGGCGGTATCAAGTTGGACCAGGTCGCACTGGCGGAAGTGGGGATGGGCGAGGCTGGGCTGATGTGCAAGCGTGAGAAGAGGAGGGGCATGGATGGAGAGGACGAGGAAGAAGAGTCGCAAGCAGATATCCATGGCGGAACTAGGGGTGCCGTCCCGCCGCCGCTGATTCAGGGGGGGTGGAGTAGGAGTGAGCACACGGGCCTGATGTCCATGTATTTTCAAAGCAAAAGATGGTACCACTGCGATGCTTGTGACTACCTGAATGACCGCCTCTACCACAGGTCTATTCCCTATTCTGGATACTTTGATTTTTGAGCCGCCAAGACTTTTTTTTTCTCGCTACTGACATTTGGTATCTTTGTGCCCTGTGCGTGTGCTCGATCTGGCAGCAAGATGCACTATGAGCGCATCCACGTCAAAAAGGGCAAGCAGCAGGTAGCGTTTGAGAAATTGGGAGTTTGAATCCGCAAAGAGCAAAAGCAAATTAGAATTTCAAGTTTGCATCGTCTGAGTGAGAGTTCGATCCAAAGTGCTAAGATTATGCTAGCAAAATGCTGTTAGAGTCCCGCGGAACAAGAGAAGTGCAGGCAGGAAACGTAGTCTCGTTTCCAGTGAAAACAGGAAAACACGGATTTCAAATTCCGTGTTGCATCTGCTGCTCTTGACTTACCATGCACCCCCCACCACCATGCACAGTTTCATAAACGCAAGCATACCAATTCCGCCGACAGCCCAGGTACGTCAAAAGACGACGGTGGCTCGGAAGACGACATGGCTGATGAGGGTGAGGATGCAGAGGGCCGAAAAAACCGCCTCAAGTTGAGGAAGTTGGGCAAGGACGATGTGGGTGGGGGGCCGGGACAAGGAAGCAAGTCGCCGATAAAAGGTGCCAAGGCAACTGGCAAGACCGTCAAACCGCATGCTCCCCTCGACGTATGGGTTTTCGAATGTGTTTGTGTACGCGCTGGGCGCGCGGCGGCGAGGCGCACCGCGCCGACGCTGCCGCGCGGCATCAAAGTAGGTCCCAATGAAAGGAGAGGGAATAGGGACCCCTATCGGGGAAGTACTTTATATTATGGGGGACTCCCCCATGTTATACTACTGAGGGGGCTCCCCAATTGTTTTCCCCCCTCATTGTGACCGGATGAGGAGGGGCGCGCGGCGGCGCAAGCGAAGTTCCAAACCCGGCTCTCGGACACCATTTCCCATCTGATTGTGGGCCCACTTATTTGATGCACAGGCAAAAATTTATGTTTGCCGGGTGGTTGGCAACGTGCAGAGAACGCCGAAACCCTTACAAAAAAAAGGTTGAAAAAAAAAATCGACGAACCAACGCACCATCAGGGTCCCAATGAGGGGGTGGGGGTTAAGGGCCCCCGACATAAGGGCCCCCTGTCGGGGGAGTGCCCTATACTAATGGAACTCCCTTAAAGTATACTACTATTGGGCTGGGCTGACCAAAAAAAAATCCAAATCATTGGGACCTGCCCTGTGACTCGCGGCAGCTTCGGCGCGGCGTTGACGCCGCGCCAAAGCCCCCTCGCCGCCGCGCGCCCATTTGCGTGTGATTTGGACTGTCGACGATTAACTGCACCTGAATGTGGAGCTGGAATGAGTGTATCACATCACTCACTTGAACCTCCACATTTGGCAATCGACAAGACTCCTGTAGTCCTCTGGTCTACAGACTATTCGAAAGGAAAAACGAATAACGTGTTTCAGCAAAGTGACAGAAGAGGCGCACGTGAAGGCAGCAATGAGCTCACACAATCCGATGAGCTCACACACTCATACACACATCCACGCACTAAGCAGGTGCTGGCAACGCTTGTGACAGCAGAGGCGAATGCCAAAGGTGAGACAGGCTCGCCAATGAGCATGAAGGCGTGGTTGGAAATGCAGGTGTCGCTTGCAGCCAAAAACAAGCTGGCAGTGGCAGAGGCGGCGGCCATGGATGAAAGTGGACGCGACGCGAAACGACCCAAAACTAGGTCTCCACTTTTCCTCCTCCATGTGGTAGCTGTGCCTGCGCCTGCGCCTGCGCCTGTGCCTGTCCCTGTGTCTGTTTCGGTGTGCGTGTGTTACTTGCTAACACCGACTTTGCTGTAGGGGGGCCAGCACGGCGGAAGAGACATCCCGTGCGGCAGCTGGTGGCGCCTCTAAAAAGGGTGCCGCTGTAGGCAAGAAGAAAGGCGAGGTGTGTGTGTGTTGTGTGTGGGTATATGCCCTTGTATGTCGAACACATACACACATGTATGAACGAAGGATACACGCACACACACAACTTTCTCACACCCAAAACAAGACACTCAACACGAATGTGGTCATAGCTAATCTGGTCATGAAACCGATGCGACCAAACTATTCTGAAAACTTGTCTGCTCTCACACAGGAGTCTTCGCTTTCTGGGTGCAGTTTCGACACAGCTGCTGTTGATGATTATCAAAAGGCCTACCAAACTGCGCTCACAGGTCTGTAAGCCCTTAGATACAAATGAATAGCCACTTTGTACGCGTTTGCATGTGCGGATTCGTGCGCGTGGGTGGGTGTGCGTTATGATTGACTGCAGGTCTACACGAGAATGCACACATATTTCCACACGTACAAATACGCACAATTTCACGTATATGTGTATTGCACCAGCGACCCCACATCACATACACACTCCAAGCATCCCTTTCTCACGATTCATATTCTCCTTTCTCTTTGTTTCCCTCCCTCGTGGCCGTAATTCTGCAGCAACCTCAGCGTTTACGTCCGCAGTTACTCCCACGGCAGCGGCAGCTGCAATGGAAGAATACTCCAAGGCTTATCAAATGGTTTTTGTTTGTGTGCATTGTACATGTTCAAAACACAGAAGTGCTCAAACCACACCCAAACAGGGGGAAAGATGTGGCGCGGCAGCTTAAGGCAACGGCCCGAAGCTGCCGCCTGCCCACCCGACGAGGACCATTGAAATGTCATAGATACGAAAAAGATAGACGAACATATACGTTAGCTACCCGAATTGTCATCCGTATTTGAAAGGGTTTCTTCGGGTGGGCACGTGTTTTTGTGTCTGTGCTTGTGTCTATGCATGTTTACGTGTTTGTGTTTGTGTCTGTGTCTGTGTCTTGTGCCTGTGTCTTTCCCCCCCTGATATGCTTTACAATGGTACAGAGGAGATATCTGCTCAGTGCCTATTAAATTGTGCCACTTATCCATCACAACTGTGCTTTGCTACAGGCGCTGTCAGCTACAGCAGCAATGGACTGGTCCAAAATGCCAGCCGGCGTTGTAAATCCGCTGATGCTCGCAAGTTTCGCTGCTAGCACTCCTGCTGCGCTGGATGCAGGTGCGGACGGCAAAGGCGGTGATGACGCAAAATCTGAAAAGGGAAAAGCTGCTGAGGGCGGAGTAGACGGTGTGCAGGCCACGTCGATTGCTTCATTGGAAGGTTTGTTTGTGTGTCGCAAGCACCCAGTCATATGATGAAAAGTGCTGCTGGCGCTTTTGGGGGCAAGGCAACCTCTCGACAAGTTACGGCAGGGGTATCTTGTCCAGTGGTCGCCTTGCCCTGGTGGTGGCACGTGCACCGGGGCAACGGCTCAATCTTTTGTGTGTAAACGCGCGGGTGTTATGTTTGTATCAATACGCTGTGTATATATGCGCTACGGTATGCCGGACACCTCTCTCCGGCCCCTCTCGCTCTCTCTCGCGCGTGTGCTCTCTCTCTCTCCCTTCTTATCTCTCTCCTCATCTCGCTCTCGTGCGCGCGCGCTCTCTTCCTGGAATTGTCTGCATAGGTGGTGTTGCCGTGCTGCTGGATGCCATGCGGCGGCATAACGAAGAGGGCGCAAAGGCTGGCGCTAAGAAAGGATTGAAAGGTGCCAAGGGAGGAAAGACGTCTATGTCCGATGGCGAGGAGATGGTTGGGCTCGATGGTATGACCTCTATGGACATGGCTACTGCTACTGCTCTCTCTGCTCTCATTCCTCCTTGGTTGCTTAGTGCGTCGGGACTGGGAGGAGGGTTGTTGGAAGGTGGGCTGCTGGGCGCGCTTGGGGCGTTGGAGGCAGACATGGGTGCACTTTCTCCAGGTAAAAAGCAGCAGGCACACGAAGAGGGTGGAGAGGGCTCCGAAAACGAAGATGAGGACATGGATGGTAAGGGTGCTAGGGGCTCTTCGAAGGAAGGAGCAAGTTCTGCGACGGATGCCATGCACAAAAAGCAAAAGTTGGAGGAGGAAGAGGAGGGAGGAGGTGACACAATAGATACTGGTGGTGTGGGCAGCGGCAAACGGGATGGTATGGAGGGGGGGGAAGATGTGTCTCAAGGCAAACACCAAGAGTTTGAAGCCACTCTGGCCGCACAGATGGCGCCACCTGCAGCCGACGATGGCTCAGCTTTTGCTGACATAGCCATGTCAATGGCAATGGCTGCAGTATCTCAAGTTCCCCCTCCTCCCGCGCCACCTGACAATAGCGAGGCAGACGAAGCCGCTTTTTTGGCGTCGATAGCAGCGTCACAAGCTGCAGCAAACATAGCTGCAGGAATGGCAGCTGCCAGTGCCATCAAGAATCCACAGGTGCACCATGCTCTCAAGGCATTCTCCCAAGCATACATTCTTGCATGCTTGCGTGCGCACACATATTTACGCTCACGTGTTTGCACGCCCCAATTTCATGCATATTCTCTCACACGTAAGCACACACACATGGCATCAAGCATGAACGTTCCACAGATTTAAAAAACGTCCACAATTATGCACAATACATGAGCAGTTGTTAGATCCCAAGCCATTGCCATTGCAGGCACGTGTAGCCAGCAGGTGGCCAGGCGGATTGACCAGCGAGGGTTTGGTCAAGGAACCCCGTGGCAAGAGTCGCAGGTGTGTGTGTGACATTGATAGAGAGAGGGACAGAGACAGGCACACGGAGAGTGTGACAGATCGACGAATACCCACTCAACAGCCTCAACACCAACTAATCCTATCAATACGCTCACGCAGGGAGGTTAAAAATGCGCTATCAGAAGCGCAGAAACAGAATCTGGTCAAAATTGTGGGCGACGACGGGACACTCTCACGTGATCCAGAACTTGTAGAAGCTGGTGTGCTGCTGCCGTTGCCTGGAGGGAGGTCGGACGAGGCCATATTACGTGTGGACTTTCTGTTTGATTTGGCTACGTTGGATGGCAGGAAGAAGCGGTGTGTGCGGGAGAGAGGATATGTTATCGTGTGTGTGAGTAGTATGTTCGAATTTTGGATTGGATGAGAGGAAGAAGCAGTTTGTGTTTGTGTTTGTGTGCTGTTTGTGCATATTATATATATGCCTGTATATATATATACATACATGCATATATATGTGTATGTATATGAATATATCTGACTTTTAGAGATCATGACAGATTTTGTGTCAACATTTTATTCTGTGCTTCTCAATTCGTTTTTCTTAGTTGGATAGTTGTATGGCACCTTCAATCTGTAAATTTTTCGAGCGGAGCAAACCATCTTGGCTCGGTTTTTGCACATGCATGAAATTTGACAATTTCTGCATATTAGGCAGCATATCCCCCATGTTCTACACACAGACAATTTTGACAAATTTAGAACTCCTCCAAAAACTTCAGGGCCCACTTCTTCAAACTTATCAACGGCGCTGTGGGACAAGTGGGAAGGGAGGTAGCGCCTTGCTTATTTTCACAAGTTTTGCCCAAGGATATCCTGCACACATCAAGCGACTCATAATAGAAACACAATCTCGAAAATTCGTTTTTTGACCATATCCTCTGATCTCCCTCATCTTCGCACAATTCTCCCTCATCAAAAAACCCAGCACTCTCTGCACAACTCTGTTGTGAATGTGATCAAGAATATGTGCTTCATGCCGGGAACATGGGAACCGAGCAGGTCTGAGTGAAATTTCTCAAAAGTAAGCACTGTAGTCATTCACAGAGTAAATTTAGTCGTGAGCTGACTTTTGAGAACATTCACCAGTGCAACGGCCAACTGGAAGGACGCTAACTGCTGGAGATTCCGTCAGGAAATGCTGAAAATGCACGTACGTTTTTTTTGGGCGTTCTGCGCGTTCGTGCGTGTGTGTGTGCACTCGAGAATTCGGTTCCTTCCTACGCGACACCGTTTTAGATGTGTAAATGTGTGTCTTTTTAACGTGTTTACTGTTTGGTTTTATAAATGCAGGTCACGAAGATGCGCACAGAGGCGCAAGCTAGGAAACGGTCACGTGAGCACCCTGGTGGCGAGCCGCGCGCCCTCTCTGAGCACGTCCTCTCTGCGCACAGGTATCGCTGTCTCTCGCGCTTGTTCTCTTGCGTGCGTGCGTTTCCAACTCTCTACGCCATATTATACACATGCAACACCCTGCAACACATTACAATGTGTTGCAGCGTAATGTGTTGCAGTGTGTCGCCATATTATACACTCTCTACGCCACATGATACACATGTGAGAACATGTTCTCACAAAAACACGTGCAAACAATGACTTGGAACACTGATGTGAGGCTTTTACTACCATCGCCACTATGTCTGCTGTGTAGCAGTCGCGGCGAGGTTGACATGCATCACAGAGATGATGGATTGACGAGGTCGTGTGGGTTGGGCTTGGCTGCCGGATTCAAGGAAGAGGTGCGCGCAGCAGTGTCTGGTATGGTGGTGAGTACATGTTGCCTGTTTTTCAGAATCAGATCTTCAGATTCATCGTCTTGAAATTACGTTTTCCAAGCACATTTGCAGGTTCTATCAGCGTGCAGAAACCTGAATGGCGCTGTGGTGTGAATTGAGTGCAGGGGGCTAGTGGTCTTGGTATCAAGCTCGATGCCGATATCGCCAAGGCGAAGGGTATGGGTGCGGAGGTGTTGGGACTGACTGGAGCTGCAGGGGAGAAGTTGGTTCTGGGGGATGGGACTGGGCCGGGTGGGCCCGGAGTCCTTGGCGGTATCGGTGTTCTGCTGGAGGTGGTAAAATGTCCATGATTCATTTGCTCTGCTGCTGCCACTACTACATGCTGCTATTTCTCTGCTCCCACTACACCAGCTATGTTTTTGAACAGCACCCCAATAACACCTAGGCAGACACATGTACGCACACACACCACTTGCACCAAATGCATGCATACATACACATGTGGATATATTTCGTACACAGCACTCGGGCCCTGTCCGTGTCTGACACTGCTGCTTGTCAGGCAATGGCAAAACAAAACAACACCGAAGGCGGTGAGTCCTCGGCTCCTCCTCCTCCGCCTCCACCCCCCGATCACACGGCTGCAACGGCCGCCCCGCTATTAATGGACCATGTTGCAGCAGCAGTTGCCGCGCTTGCAGCACCAGAGCACGCCATGTCACTCGCTACTCATGCTATGGTCATGGATCTGCCTATTGCTACTGTTGGTGCGGAGGCTCTTGCATCTCCCAGCACAGCTGCCGCTGCCGCCATGGGAAGTGCAATGGTAGCAGAACAAATGCTGCCTGTGGCGGCAGTTGAGATGCAACCCGTGGAAGAGTACCCCCAGGAACCTCAGGATGGCGGTGGTGAAATCGATATCACTGAGGATTCTGCCGTGCAGGTCTGTGTCTGTGTTTATGTCTATATCTGTGTCAGTGTGCGGATTCCTCTCTCTCTCGTGCCTGCACCGTGAATTCTGTCGGGATGTCTGGGTCGTTGATGTCCGTTGATCGACTTAGTTTGCTGCGGAAATATCTGAAAAGAGACCGACAAATTGCTCGATCCCGGCAAGCTAAGTGTTGTAAACTCGTTGAGTTCCTCTCGAGTCAACCTGCATCTCCCTCTCTCTCTCTCGCGCGCGCGCGCGCGCGCGCGCGCGCGTGCGCACTCTTTCTCTCTCAGATCTCGAGCTTGAGTTTTCTCGGGTACGAAACGAGTTATTGGGTTGATTGGGACCGAGAAATCGTGTCCCATGTTTGTTGCAGCAAACTCAAACTCGATCGACGGACAGAAACGACCCTCAGTCCAAAGTCTTGATTTCTGCAACATTTCCCCGCAACCGATCATTTTTGAGTCCTGCCAATTTAATGAGATTTGTGCATATGTTTGCACCTGTGTCGAAACAAATACCAAATCCTACAAGTTGCCTCTTTTGAGATGGCGTTTTGAACTGTTTAGTTATTTTCGGGAAAGGGCCCTTCAAGGTAAGGGTACACACACATATCCACACACACACTTGTAGTGGGTTTGTGCGTGTGTACAAACGCGTGATTGCATGTGTTCGCTAACGAATTGTCAAATGTAGGCTGAGGTAGCAAGCAATGATGCTGCTCTTGCGGCTGCCGCCGCTCAGACTCTCGACGACGACGAGGTCCCGTCCCTTTCCTCCCCCTCCTCCTCCTCTTCCTTCTCCTCCTTCTCCTCCTTCGTCCTCTTCCTCATCCTCTTTGAGCCTTTCTCTGCTCTGTTGTAGCGCAGCTGCTGCTACTGCCATTGTCACGCGCAACGTCAATCGTCAGATATCCCCATCAAGCCCATGTTGCTGCCCGCGAATTGTGGCAGTATTTTGATGGGTTTCAGAGTTGTTGCAGGTCTGCATATTATGGTTGTAT
>Ga0209390_10009907_pt1 | contig 11315 bp, 8 predicted proteins | sample BON01_FD_187212 | JGI IMG/M metagenome (GOLD analysis project Ga0209390, IMG submission 187212) | Freshwater microbial communities from Lake Bonney liftoff mats and glacier meltwater in Antarctica - BON-01 (SPAdes) (version 2) | ecosystem: Environmental > Aquatic > Freshwater > Ice > Glacier... | reverse complement strand
TTTTTTGTTTGTTTGTTTGTTTTTAGGGATTATCGGATTTTGGATGGGTCGAGGTGTCGAGGTGTCTGAAAAAAAAATCGTGCCAGACACGGAAAAGGGGGAATTATTGCACATTATTGTGCGATATCCCCCTCCCAGCCCCCCTTTATTGCCTACAATATTGCGCAATATATTTTCCCCACGACCCCCTTTATTGCAATAAAAAATATTGGCAATATTATCTTGTAAGGGCCAATATACCTATATAGTAGGTACATACATATACCTAGGTATAGAGGTACGTACGCTGTAAAATATTATACCCTCCCCTGCCCCCTGCCCCTGCCCCTGAGTTTTGTTTTAGCATATTAGCACAGCACAGTCAGTCAGCAGTCACAGTCAGCAGTCAGCACATCATACATCATACATCATGGCTATGACTGCTCAATAAATGCGTATCTATATATAGCTAAAACCTAAAACCGCCTAGGGTATAAACATAAACGTCGTATATAAATCGTCGCTCGATCTAGCTCGGATCTAACTAAAATATATATATATACATATACATATACATATTCATATTACTAATAAAATAATATATTACATATTAATATTATCTCTATCTCATATTATCTCATATTAATTCACATGTTCACAGGTTAACCGTATTAAACGTAAGAAACGCGGAGCGCGTAGCATGTAGCATATAAATTATAGCATATGCATATAAAAAAGATAAAAACCGACGTAGACGTAGATACGACGTACGTACCGACGTACCGCAATGTACCGCACATTACACATTATACACGTACACGACGTTCACGAATAATACTCTGCTTGCGACGTGCGACATGCATCAAACATACGTACGCAACGTTTCCTAGGCAACAAGATAGACATCTCACGTCATGACTCACGGCCCTATATCTACATATATATACGCCCTGTGCTGTGCACGCCCCTGCCCCTGCCCCGCCTCATACACATAGAGCACATGTCCTAGCGACATACTGTACACACCTCGGGGTCTCGACAAGCCTAGCAGAAACAGCCCCGGCAGCGGCGCTACCCGTCGGCATGCGCACCAAAGAGGCCCCAGTCGTGCACGGCTAGCGTCTCGCGCACGTGCGCGGCGAGCGCGGCATCGTCACCCGCACCGTCTGGGCTGGCCGCCACTGGCGTCGTCTGCTGAGCCGGCAGAGCGCGGTAGACGACGATGAGCAGATCGGTCGATTGCTTGCTCAGCCGGAGCAGCACGAGCGACACGAGCACGCGCGAGCCGTCGGCGAGGAGCTGTAGGCCAGTGAGCGCGGCTGCCGGGGCCGGCACGACCGAGTCCCCCAATCCGGCGGCAACGGCAGCCGTCGGCGAAAGCGGCGTGACGCTGACCACCTGCCCGCCCGTGCACGCGTCGACGCTGCAGAGCTCCTCAAAGTGCTCGCGCACCGCGTCGACGACGGCGCCCTCCAGCGCCTCGTTCAGCTCTAGGACCAGTGAGCGGTTCGCACCGCCGGCACGCTCGGTCCACACCTCCTGGTGGTCGGGCACGGGACGCACGTCGCTTCCGTCGAGCCAGGTGGCCGTGCACTCCAGGGACATGGACATCGCCCCGCCGAAGAGCGGCCGCCGCGCCATGACTGTTGAGTTGGTTGGCCGGCGGCGAGCATTTGACGAACCTCGAGGCTTTTGTTTTTGGCCTCGCGATCTCCGTGGCGCCTTCGTTATTCGCTGGAACCACTAGCAGCGTGGCGGCGAGGGTGATGGGACCGACCAGACTGACGCACCTATTGTCGCTGCTGGTGCTTCCAGCCGTCACCCTGCAGTACAGCCTGCCGCTGGCCTCTCCTGTGCTCGGCGGCCACGTTGCTCGGCCGCTCGCCCCCAGCTGCTGTGCCGCTGCTGCGCAATTCTCGGCCGCCCCGACGCGGCTGCGCCCGTCGGCCGCGCGACGACACGCGCCGCTTACGGCGTCGCTCGCGTCGCTCGCGCTCGCCAACGGCCCGCTGGTCGCCGCCGGCATCGGCGGCACTTTTGCGGGCTCGTTGCACGCGGTGACTGGGCCGGACCACCTCGCCGCGCTGCTCCCACTCGCCATCGGCCGCCGCTGGTGGCAGGCGTGCTACACGGGCTTGTACTGGGGCATGGGCCACGGTATCGGCGCGGCACTTGTCGGGTTTCTCGCCTTCATGGTGCGTGGCGCGCTCAACCTCGACGCGCTCTGCGGCTACATGGAGGCGGCCGTCGGGCTCTCGATTATGATCATCGGCGTTAACGGCGTGCGCGAGGCGCGCGAGTGGCAGGAGGAGGCGGACGCGGCGGCGGCACTCGCCGAGGTGGAGGCGGCCGTGGCCGCGGGCGCCGGCAGCGCCATCGACGGCACGGCGTCGGGCGCGCTGATGCCCAAAGGCTCCGACGTCGAGATGGACGCCGTCCCGGCGTACGGGCTCGTCTCGGCGCTCTCGCAGGCGCCCAAGAAGCAGTCGGTTTCCTCCACCCTGATCACCGGCATCTTGCACGGCTGCTCCGGCTCGGGCCACCTGCTCGGCGTGCTGCCCGCGCTCGCGATGCCAAGCATGACCTGCGCGCTCACCTACCTCTCCGCCTTCGGTCTCGGCACCATGATCGCCATGTCCTCCTTCACCGCAATCGTGGGTGAGCTCTCCGTCCAGATGGGCGAGCGGTTGCAGTCGCCCGACGTGCCCGCCAAGCTTGCGTTCGGCACCAGCCTCTTCGCCTGCGTCATGGGATTCGGCTGGACCTTCAAGGCGCTGCTCGAGCTGGGGGCCTTCAAATACCTCTTTGGGATCGGACGGAGGCTCCTCGCCGTCTGAGCCAGCGGGGGAAGGCGCCGGCGTGGTTGTGCTGTGGGCAGGGGCGTCTAGAGGCGCCCGGCACCACCGCCCGATGTGGGATAACTATCTTGAAGAAGTGTGCCGGAGGGGCCGCTGTGTGCTTGACGAGCCGCCCAGAAGTGGAGAAGCAAATGCAAATGGAAAACGAGAACCTGCCATGGCGAGTGGGAGCCAGCGCGGGACGTGCTCACGAGGGTTAAGCTCTTGTCTCTGTGTTGTCGGTGTGCTGCGCGGGAAGGGCCTGGCAGGGGCGGCGGGGGAGGAGAAAGTGTGTTGGTGTTGAAACAAAAAATAATTACGGCATTAAGGCTAAGGCTTATTAAGGGGAGACAGTCTCAGGCTCAGGAGCAGGAGCAGGAGTCTCGTACTCGCGTTCTCGCCCTCCAACTCGTTCTCGGTCTCTCCTTTTTGAACAACGTCTCCCAACATCATCAATCATCCCCCAAACCACACCAATACCAATACCAATACCAATATCAATATATATAATAATAGCAGCAGTGCAGTGTGCAGTATGTAACTAGTAAGAGTAAGAACCCGCCCCCCTCCCCCCCCCCCGCACAGCCACTACAGTGCACAGTGTGACTTATTATGACACTTATACTTATATGATTGTTGGTGTATAGCACACAGTACAGCGTGCAGCTTGAGCTTCTCTCGTAGGTGAGGCGGCGCGGCGGGTTAATGTGAATATGAACATGAATAACATACAGTACAAGATACATCATAATCATACATCATAGAATCATAGTGCATAGTCATACATAGTTTCTACATATAGAGTAGTATAGATCTTGGTCTGGGTTGTTGTTGTTCTTGTTGGAAGAAGAGGAAGAGGCTGTTAACTAAGGGCTCGGGTTCACCCGACGGGCTGCGGATCTGGAACACAGTCGGCAGTCGGAAACAGCCTCTCTCCAGAGTCGCCAGAATATGCATGCGCAGATGGGAAGCGGCGCAGAGCATGGGTACGACGCAGAGAGCAGGTGCCTTGTATCTCTCCACTGTCACTGGCAGAGGAGTGTGGTTCATCTAGCATCTAGCGCTAGCGCCGTTGCTGGCCCGCGGCAAGGACGAGTGCGGCGACGCTGGGGAAGGCGCGAGCCGCAGCCACAATCCCACCACGACCGCCTCGCCAGCCGCTGCGGCCAGCGAGCCAGCCACGCTCTCCACGGCGACGCCGCCTCCGCCTCCGCCTCCGCCGCCGACGCTCGGGGCGTCGCCAAAAGTCCCGGCGCGCGGAGCACACCACTGATCCTCGGCCTGCCCGCGCATCGCCACGATCCAGTGGCACTTGCGATGGCGGTTCCAGTTCTTGTCTTCGTCCTCGTCCTCCTCGCCCTCGCCCTCCGGCGCCTCGCCCTCCACCGGCAAGTCGGCGGGTCCCCCCTTGGTGTGTTGTGTCGCCAGAGCGGGTGGAGGCACCGCAGGGGGCAAGTCGACGGGCAGGTGGCGCGCCTCCTTCTCGGCGTCGGCCGCCTCGACCGAGAGCAGCAGCGCCGAGACCCACGCGCCAAACTTGTCCTTGGCCGCCGCCACCGCGCCGAAGTCGAGCATGGTCGCGGGCCCCATCGTCAGCTCACGCGCCGGACGCGCGTCGCCAGCGGGCGCGGGGCAGTCCGCCTTGTGGTGGCCCGGCTTGCCGCAGCGCCAGCACGGCGCGCGGATTGCCGTGACGGGCGGGTCCGCTACCGCGGTGCCGGCGCCGCCGGGACGCGTTGTCCGAACAATGCCGCTCGCCGCGTCGGCCGCTACCCCGGCCGCCGCCGCCACGGGGCACTCTGCGGCCGTGTGACCCTCCCCTAAGCAGGCCCAGCACATGCGCCGCCCCCGCTTGACGTAGGCCCTCCTTTTGGTAGCCTCGAGCCGCGCGTCCCTCGCCTCGGACGTCTCGTAGCAGCTCACCGCGATCGGCCCGCCACTGAGCCGCGGCAGGCAGCAGGGCGCAAGGAGCAGCAGCGGCGCCTTGACGCGGCCCAGCCGGTTATAGATGGAGACGGCGCGCGGCGAGAGGCGGCGGCAGAGATGGATGCCCAGCACGAGCACCTGACCGGGCGACGAACGCAGCCGCTCCTCCACCGTCTCCACCTCCTCGTGCAGATTACACCCGGGCCAGAGCTCCAGCGGCACCACCGCGCGGCCAGCGCCAGCAGCGTCGCCTGGGACGGCGTCCCCGGAGACGTCCGCGTTGGCGTCGTCCACCATCGTCCAATCCACCATTGAGCGCGTCGCACGGTCGATGAGAACGATGCGGCGGATTGCGCGGAGGCGCGGCTGGAGCGCGGCGGCGTGCGAGACAATGAGCGAAAAGACACCCTTGCCGCAACATAAATCGGCGAGCGTGTAGTCCCCGGGCTGATCGGCGGAGGCGAGCCAGCGCAGGAGCGTCGCGAGCGGAACGATCGCTTCTTCTGCTTCGTGCAGAAGGCTGTTCATATCGAGCAGGGAACGCCAGCGCGGGTCGCCGCGCCGGCGTGCCGACCACCCGCGCAGGACAGCCGCGATCAAGGAGACGGCTTCGCCGTACGTGGCGCGGCCCTCGGCGGTGGTGAGCAGCGCGCAGGACGACTCGATCGCGTCGGCCGCCTGGAGCGTGTCGCACATGCGGCGTGCGCCCGCGAAAGCTGTGGGCGGTGGGGTACGGTTCTCCACCGTGCGTGTGTCGCACATGTGGCACGCGAAAATGGATGGCTGTGGTGCCCGCAAGGCGATACGGAGCTCAACACGCGTGCTCGACGTGCAGTTGATGCTGACCTCGAGTAGTACATCCTGGGCAGCGCCGTGACCCATGACAACTCGCGTTTAGGCTGCAACGAGCGGCTTTGTGCGGCGGTTGGCGAAGTTGGCGACGAGGTGAGCAAATGCATTCACAGACGTTGACGTTGGGCGCGCTCTAGCGCTGTGAACGCAGTTGCCGAAGCAACTTGTCGCGCGACCAGAGCGCCAAACTCAGAACATGCTCTCTCATGCTCCCTCACTCCTCCTTTTGCGACGAGACAGCACCACGCGACACGCTCGTCGTGCTGCTGCATGGTACGTTCGGCTCGCGGCTCGATATGCTCCCGCTCGCAGCCGCGCTCGCTTCTGACCACGACACCGTCGCATTTGACATCCCTGGACACGGCGACGCCGCCGCCATGGCAGCGGGAACCACGGTGCTCGGTGCGCTGATCGCCGAGCTCGAGGGCTGGTCGCACCCGGGACGCCAGGTGTGCATCGTCGGCTACTCGTTGGGCGCGCGCCTGGCGCTCCTGGCTGCGAGGCAGCGGCCGGACCTCGTCTCCGCCGTCGTGGCCATCAGCGGCAACCCGGGGCTGGAGGACGCGGCCGAGGCGGGGGCGCGCGCCGCGCAGGACCGCGCGACGGCCGACCTCCTGCGGTCGTTTGGGCGTCAGGCCGGGGGCGCCGGCCGCTTCGGCTCGTGGCTTAGAGACACTTGGTACGCCGCTCCGCTCTGGGGCGTCGCGCACCCGCTCCGTGCTGACCCGGGCTTCGAGACTCTGCTGCAGCGACGCGTGCACGGTGCGCGGCTCGCCGCCCTTGCTGAGGTGCTGGAGGACACTAGCGTGGCGTCGCAGGCTCACCTGTGGAGGTGGCTGGGCGACGCGCCGATGCGCGTGCTCTACCTGGCGGGCGACGACGACGCCAAATACACCGCCATTGCGCAGCGGCTGTCCGCGCTGCCTGCCGCGCGCGGGGAGGGGGAGCCGATGCTCAGCGTGGTGGTCCTGCCCGGCTCGTCGCACAATGTCGTCGCGCAGGCGCCAGGTGCGACGGCAGCCGTGGTGGCGCGCTTCTTGGCTGGGCTTCCTCCATCCACGGTACAACCGGAGCGGCAGCTGCAGGGCACGGGCTCGGTCATGCTGGCGAGCCACGCGATGCGGCGCTACTCGCTTCCGCTGCGCTCGCCACTGCCAACGTCCAAGCTGTGCGGGATCACCGAGCGCGACGGCGCGCTTCTGCTCCTGAGTGGCACCACCACCACCGAGGGGGGCACTGGGGAAAGGTTGCTAGTGGGGGTGGGCGACTTGTGCCCGCTGCCCAACCGGCACACCGAGTCGCTGCCGGATGCGTTGGGTCAGCTCGAGGCGGCCGCGGCGCGTCTCTCTGGCCGCAGGTTGCCGCTTGGGCTTGCTCGGCTCGACGGCGGGCTCTCTGCATGGCTGGCGATGCCCGAGCTGCACACGAGCACGCGCTGCGCCCTCGAGATGGCGCTGCTACACATACTCGCCAGGGCGCAAAACGTGGGGGTGGGGCCCATGCTGGCGCGCGCGAGCGCGGGCGCGCGGGTGGGCGAGCACTCGCACCTACGTATCAACGGGCTGGCCTCGCTCGCCGGCGCCGCCGCTGACGCAGCGGGGGGCGGCGCGACGTCCGCCGCGGCGGCGCCGCACCGCGTCTTAAAGCTCAAGGTCGGCTCGCCGGGCGCCTCGGTGTCCGACGCCGCGGCCGAGGGCGAGGCGGCGGGCCGGCTGCTGGCGCGGCTGGCGTCTTGCGGGTTGCGCCTGCGCCTCGACGCCAACCGCTCGTGGGGGTGGGACGCAGCGCTCGCCTTTGGAAGGGCCTTTTGTTCCGGAGCGCGCGACGAGGAGGGCGGCGCTCCTCTGGGCGGTGGCGAGCAGGCCGCCGGGGCCGCTGCGCCGTGCCTGCGTTGGCTCGAGTACGTCGAGGAGCCGCTGCGCGCCGAGCTCGCGTGGCGCCTGCCCGAGTGGTCGGCCGCGACGGGGCTGCCCTTCGCGCTGGACGAGACGGCGGAGGAGGCGGCGGAGAGCGCGATCGAGGCGCTGCTCCGCTCGGACGGCTGCGCGGCGCTCGTGCTCAAGCCGACGCTGGTGGGCGGCGTCGAGGCGACGGCACGGCTGGCGCGGCTCGCGGCGCGGCTCGGCAAGGCGGCGACGCTCACGGCCGCGTTCGAGTCGGGCGTCGCGCACGCCCACCTCGCGCATTACTGCCACGTGATGGGCTGCACCGGTGGCGGGGGCAGTGGGGAGGCGGGAGCGGTGGCGGACGGCGGCGCGGCGGTGGGCGGCGCGGCGCATGGCCTGGCGACGTACGAGCGCCTGGCGGCGGACGTGCTCGCGCCGCCCTTTTGCTCGCTTGTGGCTGGCGACCTGGTTGACCTCAAGGGCGCCACGCGCGCGCTCGACCAGACGGCCGACCAGGAGTGGGCGGATGCGCTAGCCAGGCGTGCTGTAGTGGTTGGGTAGTGCAACTTTGACTTTGGACGAGCGGTGCATCACGCTAGGAGGGTGGCGCGTCGTAGTCATGGCTTCTGGTCGTTTCGTTCGTTTGCGTTCGTGGGCCGCCCGTGCCCGTGTCCCCCCAGCCGCATCTCCCCATTAGCTTGTGTGCTTGTACGTGCTGGCTTGTGAACCCGCCGGACAGTGTGATGAAGATGATGAAGAAGCTCCAGTTGTTTGGTGTGACCTGTGGTGAACTCTAATGTAGTATAGGTATAGCAGGGGGCGACGCGCGACGCGTCTGGCGGGCCGAGGTCTACGAGGGATTTTACCGCCGTATACGCGTAGGAATTATTTAAATAGCTTTTTTTCCGAAACACTCAGGCCGACACAGCGGTTTGTGTAACCGCCATCCGCCGCCTGCCGCCAGGCCTGGCAACGGGCATGCCCCCGAAAGAGGCAGCCGAGGAGAGCGAGTCAGAGTCAGAGGAGTCAGAGTCGGAGGAGGAGTCAGAGGAGTCGGAGGAGGAGTCGGACGAAGAGGAGGAGTCCGAAGAAGAGAGCCAGGATGAGACGGCTCCTGCACCCTCCGCCGCAGCGACTCTTCAAAGCAGTGCATCAGCTGAAATACCCAGCGGCGACGTGCAGGCGCAATTTGCGGCCAAGGCGGCAGCGGCCAAGGCAGTGGACGCGGCCGCCGAGGCCGAGCGTCGTGCGCTGCTGACTGTGGACGAGGCCGCAGCCGAGGCGGACGCTGCGCTGCAGGCCGAGGAGGCGGCGACGCTGCCGCCCGAGATTGCGGCTGCGAAAGTGGCATACCGCGAGGCGCAGCGGCGCGAGGAGTCCGAGGCGCGCCGCGCCACCGCGCTGGCCAAGGAGGTGGTGGCCCTCGATGACCGCGTCAGCCGGCTCTCGACGCGCCAGCACGCGCTCGCCGGCAGCCTTGCCGATGGCGCGAGCTCGTCCGAGCTCTCCGGCGCGGCGGGCGCGGCGTACCGCGAGGCGATGGACGCGCAGGCGGGCGCGATGCAGGCACAGGTGGTGCTGGCCGACGTGGCGCGCGCGCGTCGGCGCGTCGGCGGAGCGTCTGCTGAGGGCGGCGTGGCCGGAGCTTCCGCCGAGCCTGCACTGGACGACGGGACGGACGCGGAGGAGGTGGCCTTCCGCGCGGCGCGCGCGGCGGCGGAGCGGGAGCGTGCGTCGCGCGCTGCGGAGCGCGACCGGCAGGCTGCGGCGCGCGCGTCTCGGCGGGCTGCGACGGAGGGGGCGCGGCGGGCTGCGACGGCGCGCTTCGAGCTGCAGCGGGTGGACGTGAGCCGCCGTCTGGAGGAGCTCGAGCGCGCGCCGCCGACCGACACGCTGCTTCAGGTCATCTTCGACACGGTGGTCCAGCGGGGCGGCCGCATCGGCGCCAAGGGACTCAAGGAAGCTCTGGGCAAGCTGGGCTACGAGGAGGAGAGCAACGCCAGGTACCAGGACCCACGCCCGAAATCCGCGTCTCCACATTCCAAAGGCCCCGCCCAAGTCCATAGCACAACTATTCCCCGTCGCCACTCAAACCGGACGGGACTGTCGATGCGATACCCTCCGAAATCAAGCGGAGACGGAATGCGATTCTTCTATCCTTCCCTTGACCTCGCGACCATAGGTACAAGGAGCTTGCCGCGCAGTACGCGCCAACCACAAAGGGCGCGCTCAGCTTCCGAGAATTCCGCGCACTGGCGAGGGACACGGCCAAGAGCGCAGGGGCAGCGAACGCGGCGGCGGCGGCGACCAGCGCCGCACCACCACCACCACCACCACCACCACCAGTGGGGGCGGGCGAGGTGGAGGGTGCGGATGAGGCCACGGCGGTGGCGGCGGCGACGGCTGCGACGCAGAAAGCCGCGGCTGAGAAGGCTGCGGCGGAGAGAGCGAAGGAGGCCAAGGCGGCTGCGGAGGCGGGCGCGGAGGACGCGGAGGAGAGCGAGGCGGAGAGCAGTGGGGAGGACGAGAGTAGCGAGGAGACGGACGAGGACGAGAGCCCACCGCCGAAGCCACTCGCTGCCGCTATGAGCTTCAGGGCCGCCCGGCCCGGCTCCCGGCCCGGCTCGGCCAAGCCGTCGCTCGGCGCTGCGGCGTGGGGCAAGTCGGCGCCGGAGCTGCGCGCGCTCTACCGTGCGGAGCTGGCGTCGCTGGAGCTGGACCTCGAGGAGGCGCGCAAGGACTCGACCGTCTCGCGCTTCAGGCAGGCGAGCAGCCTGGATCTTCGATACCGGGGGGAGCTGGGCCACACGAGCTACCGCGACGAGCAGCTGAGCGCCTACAAGGTGTGCCGCCAGCTTGTGGTGGAGCTGGTGAGCGAGATCATCGAGTCGGAGATCCTGAGCAAGGAGCAGCGCTCCGAGCAGGAGCTCCAGCTGGAGCTGCGCCAGTGGAAGAAGAAGCACGCACGGCTGCGCAAGAAGCTGGGGCGGAGCCGCAAGAAGGGCGACAAGGGAGAGAAGGAGGATCCCGAGGCCAAGCAGGCGACGGAGATGGCGCTCGAGATGGCCAGCGAGGCGAGGCGCGCGGTCAAGAAGCGAGAGAGTATCGCGAGGGGCGAGGCGGAGGGTGGCGAGGAGGGCGCCGAGTCTGACAGCGAGACGTCGGACGAGTCGGACGATTCGGAGTCTGCCAAGAAGAAGGAGGGCGAGGAGGGCGAGGAGGGCGGCGAGGCGGAGGGAGACACGGGGGGGGGCGACAAGGGGGAGGGCGACAAGGAGGCGGAGGAGGGTGAGAAGGGGGAAGAGGAGGAGGGCAAGGGGGAAGTGGAGGAGGGCGAGGAGTCGGTTCTCCTGTCGGGCAGTGGCTCGGACGAGTCGGAGTCGGAGTCGGACGACGACTACTCGGACTCGGACGACGAGAGCGGCTCCGAGGCGAGCGACACGCGACGCAGGCGGCTCAAGCTCTCAGCCGGCGGAGTCTACTCGCTCGCGTCCGACCTGGCCGGCGAACTAGTCGCGGAGCAGGTAGGCCTTCTGGTTCTTAGCCTTCACACAATATTGCCATTACCAATATGGTATGGTGTATAACGTACACCAGGAGAGTCGGGAGAGGGGAGTACCTTGCGCAGTAGTCGTGCAATACTATTGCAACAGTATGGGCCTTACAGATGGGAGGGGCCATAATACAATTATGATTGGTTCGTCTACAAAAGCCTTGAAATGAACGAATATCTTGTAAAGGCCAATCTGGTTCGGACTGTATTCACCCACTTTCGAGGTTGTGCGGACTTAGAATGTTGTTTTCTTGCATCGGACCTGGCCGCGAATTCCTTCTG
>Ga0209390_10009902_pt1 | contig 11319 bp, 11 predicted proteins | sample BON01_FD_187212 | JGI IMG/M metagenome (GOLD analysis project Ga0209390, IMG submission 187212) | Freshwater microbial communities from Lake Bonney liftoff mats and glacier meltwater in Antarctica - BON-01 (SPAdes) (version 2) | ecosystem: Environmental > Aquatic > Freshwater > Ice > Glacier... | reverse complement strand
TCTGCTAGTGTCCACCCATAGGCGTTTGAAGTGGCCAGTAAAATATCAAGAGTGATATGGCACCCATAAGGCTGTACCGTCTCAATGTCCTCTAAGTTTTTTACTGTCCGCCCCATGGCCTTGGACCCCGCTCTCATGCTCATGCCCTTATCAAGACGGGCCTGACGGATTAACTTCTTAGTGCTTATCTCTGCATCACTGAATTTAAATTTACTCATCACGCTCTCCCTTTGGTCTTGTCATAGATTGGTAAAACATCCCCCTGCCCACCGCAAGCCCCCCATGTAACTCGTACCCCATCTTCATATGGAACCCCACAGTCGCCTCAAAGTCATTCACGTCGTCACTGTACACAACCATGTATCGGGGCCTAACTACCACGGGGGCTTCCTTGACTCCCACTAGGCGGAAGCTCACGGTGTTGCTGTAGTGCTTCTCGGACCAATAGTCGTTGCACTCTGGCCCATTTTCTTTTTTGTACACCACGTTGTTCCCGTCCTCGTAGATGTACTTGATGGTACACAGATACCAGTTCCCTTCGTCCCCAAACAGTACCTCACACACAGTCCCTACGGGGGGAACCCCTATGCCCGTCCCTACTATTGACTCACTCATCACACGCTCCTTTGTAAACCTCGGGTTTACATTTGGTTTTAGAATTGGGTGCGTGTAATCCAAGCGCTGCAGTCCCCCCTATTCAGGACCCGTCACTGTTCATACACGACTAGCTGTAGCGTAGCTTCTCCGGCACATGCACAGGGGTGGACGGTTGCTATGCAAACCTAGCCCTGTCATGCACTGTGGATGGTTTTTATGAAACGTGCCCACCACCCACTGGGACACAGGGGTCACCCCCCCGACACAACACTAAAAGCTAAACACCAATGCAGTAACTACCGTGCGCACTGTCTCGATATTGTGCTCACCAATCACCATGGCGTACCCACCGGCTGCACTTATCTGTGCTAGTGCCTTATCCTGCAGGGCCGTAGTCTTCCCCTTCCCGGCCTTACACTCTATGGCTACAAAGTGCCCGTTGGCGCACACAATGATGTCGGGCACCCCGCCCTTGCCATACCCCCCTGTGGCGGGGAAGAAGTGGTACACAGCGGGGCCATACGTCTTTAATATCTCTACAACTGCGTTCTTAACTTTCTTCTCTGGGGTCATCGCCATTGGCTGCCTCCTCGGCATATATCCAGTAGACAAACTCATCCATCCTACGCCCAACATTACCTATAGCCTCTGTTGGGGGGTCAAAGGACATCGTAGACAGTACTGCAATCCTGCGGGCTATCCACGGGGGCAGCTCATGTTGGGTGCACCAGTACTCATCTAGCTCCCCAAGTGCCCTCCCTATAGCCTCCATAAACTCCACATGGGCGTATCCATTTACAAACTCCACCCTCACGTTAGGGATTTGGTACCCACCGGTCTCACCGCTCATAGGTAATAGTCTCCGCAGCCTTGTCAGTAACTGCGTATGCAGCATGGGCGGGGACATATACACAGACCATCTCTCCTATCAAGGGGGCATTGTGGGAGGTGTGCACCGACCCCACTGTGGGCAAAGTCCCTACCCCCCAGTTGTAGCTGTGTGGGGTGCGGGCCTCCTTTCCAGTCACCTCAAGCACCTGCAGTTTGTTTATCACCTCTTCTGGTAGGTTATAGGCGCTGTCGTACACGTGCAGCTTGAGGGTACTAGCAGCCTCGACATTCGCGGAGGTGGTACAGAACACCCGTGTGTCCCCCTTCACTGTAAGGATGTGTACTGGTACTAGCCCCTCATTCTCACCAATAGAGGCATTGAGGTCCGCCCACTTTGCAAGGTATGCCTCTGCAGCCACTGAAAGGGGGCTAGAAGGGTCGAAGTGTGCGGGCTTGCCGTTCTTACTGTCTTGGTAATACTGCAGCAGCAGCGTGTCCTTACCCGTGCCATTGATACCAGCAAACATACTTGAGTTCAGCTCCTGCAGCTGTCTGTTGGGCAGGGCAACCCCCTCGGCCATAATGCAGCTATACTCTCGCAGGGCATACACCACCATGTCCGGGGTTGTAGTGCACACCATCTTCTTGAGACGGCTCACAGCGGCAGCAACTGATATGGTGGTGTAGCTGTACCACTGCGCCCCATGTCGCCCAGTGCTGGCAAATGCAAAGGCCCTGTGGAACGCGTCACACTGGCGACCGGGCATAGGCTTGCCCCGCCTCTCATGAGGGAGCTGCATGAGGAACATGTACCTACTAGCCCCCCATCGCCCCCCGTTATGTGTGAAGAACACCCGAGCACTCACTATGGCACTGTCTGGGTGGGTAAAGGCAACCCCACTAGCACTACACACCTGATGTCCGTCCGCAGTGTATTGAGTGGTTGCTACGGCGGTAATTGTCAGGTGTGGGTGCAGCTTAATCAGACGGCTGCACAGCTGGGCCAGTGGGGCCACCATAGGTATCCCGCGCACTGTATGGTGGAAGTGCCATGCGTCTCCCACTGGGGGGCAGTAGGTATCCGGGGATACGCTGTTGTTGTTCTCAAACGCGAAAGTCCCCATGCGGTCTGCATTACTACCCTTAACAGCACTGCCAAAGGCGTTCACGGTGTTTGTAGTCGTTTTCATTGCATTCTCCTAGTCGGTTAGTTAGTTATGTGTATACACTTGCCCACAGGGGGCTTGGCCCTCTTGTTATTCACTACGCACCACATCAGGGGGGCAGTCCACGTGCCCCAATCATCCCCGAGCTCTCCGTCAGTCAGTACCAATACCACTTGGGGTTTAATCGCTCGGTCCTGCAAATACTGCGACACGCACGATACCAGTGTCCCGCCACCACCCGCGGGCTTGGTGGTTTTAATCATGTCACACAGGGGTGTGTGCCCCTCCCCATACACCTCATCGCGTGTCACCTGTGTGTCCCAGTACAGGATGCGCACTGCACGTGGTTTGACTGTGTCACACACAGACTTAACCTCTGCCATAAACTTGGTCAGTACCGCAGGGCTGATGGACATGGACATGTCAGGGCATATCACTAGCTCATCCATCTGCTCAGACGTGGTGCTTGGCTTGAGTATCCCCATTGCCATGTATCGGCGGTGGGGGGTGCGCCATGTGGTGTCGTCTGCCCCGCGGCATGTCTCAGTAATAAAGTCCCGCAGTGCCGCACGCCAGTCCACCTCGGGCTGCAGTAACTCCCCAAAGCTGCGTGTACCCCCTGTCCCGATCTTCCCTGCGCTTAGGGTCCCTTGGCGTATCGCCATATCTATCTCACGGGCAAGAGCACTCTTCTCCTCAGTGGTCATCTCCTTGGCACCTTCCCAATCATGGTGGTCTAACTGGGGCTCGCCTTTACCGGGCTTGCCACTGCCACTACCACTCTCCCCACTACCGGGCTTGCCATCCTTGCGGTCCTGCTCCCGTTGCTGCTTCTCCTTGCGCAGTAGGCAGTACACCTGTGCGGCGTCCATGTTGATGAACCGCCTGTCTAGCAATCCTACTAGCTCCCCATCCTCGTCCACAGGCATAACTGCAAACCCATCAGGATTCTCATCCGTAATCATCAGGTTTATGACGTAGTCACAGGCGTAGTTCGCGCACTGCGCGTCCTCCTCCCACATCCACGCCCATGTGGTCAGGTGCCTAAACAGCTTGTGGTATGTCTCATGCAGCATTACAAACCTCAGCTGCGCGTCACTCAGGGTGGCTACAAACTCACGTTGGTAGTACTCGTCACGCCCGTTGGTGTAGGCGAGGTGGGGCATGTTCGCGGCATCCTTAATGCCCTTGTCCCCGATCATCAGTGTCCCTGCTAGGGCGATGTAGCGGGTGTTGCCCATAATGGCGGTAACATTCTTTTGTAGCCTCTGCTCAGCAGTAAGCACTTGGTGCATCATTAGCATGCTGTTCTCCGTCTATCGTTGGTTGTTGGTTGTTACTTCACAAGCTCTACTATTACAGTCACTCCGTTCTTGCTGTAGCACTTCAGGCAGTCCCTGCACTTGCCTTGGCAGTTCACACGGGCACCCTCTGGGTTGTCCTCCACGTTGTTGAACACCTTGTCGAACAGACGTGGGGGTGTGGGCATGACCTGATCTATCACCACGTTGCTGTACACCATCACAAGGTTGGGCGGGGGCAGTACCCCCTCCTCCTCCAGCATGTACACCAGCATGCTGCGCTTAGTCCACAATGCAAAGGTCACATCAGGGGAAGCACTTGCTATGGCATACAGGTTGCGCAGGTGTGTGGTGTTAATCAGCTCCCCATGCCCACTGAAGCGGACGTAGGGCACTGCACTGTAAGGGTCAAACCGAGGGGCCATCATATCCGTCCCAATTATGTGGGTCCCCAAGGCCTCACTGTTACGCTCAAACGAGGGCACACAACTGGCCCGAAAGGTCTTGAGCATGGACACACTATAGCAACGTGCACAGATAGAACGGCTGCTTGGACTCTGGCTTGCCGTCATACAGTACGGGTTGGTCAGGGTGTTGGTGTTAATAGCGAGGAAGCCTTCCAGCTTCCCACTCATCTTGCTTACGTGCACAGAGGGGTATTGCATATCAGTCTCCTTTGTAAACCCGAGGTTTACTTAGTGTCACTGGCAAACATGTAGTTGTTGTTGAGGCACCAGTCTTGGTACTTCTTGTTCTGCACGATGCAGTCACGACGGCTGTAATTGGCAGCGCGTACCCCACTGACGAACAGGCCTTGGGCCTCCTTGGGTAAGCGGTCCATGTAAGTGAGCCATGCCTCTGCCCAGCTACGCTCAATGGTCGCCAGTGTGCGGTACACCACCATGCAAATAGCAGCAGAGTCCTTGGGCACAGACGCCATCATGGGATTACTCTTGATGTCCTCCATCTTGGGCAGCTGGTCCGCCAGTGCAATAAAGGCCGCAAGGTCCAGCGCAGCACGCGCCCCGATAGTCCCTATCAAAGCCGCAGTCTGGGTTACCTCATCTATCAGGTGCCGCTGCTTCAGTATGTCACTCGCTTTCTTTAATGATCGGCCTGTCACAAACGCAGTACGGGTGGAGCGTGGGTGGAATATGTAGGGGTTCTCGTCTGGGTTCTCATACATATGGAACCCGTGGAACATATGAGGGGTCTCTTTAGCAAACCCCAACATGGTGGGGTCGACACCGTTGTCAATGCCCCACTCGATAAACTCCATGTTGTCAGAGCCACGCATATCCACCACAGTCATTGAGTTCAGGGCATGCGTTGGCAGTATATCCCCAACCCCTTCGGCACTGAGGTTAGTGGTGGCAAACACCATGCTATCGGGGTGCAGGGACATGGCGTCGTACTTGCGCTCCAACATCAGACGGCGTACTGCCAGCTGGGCCGAGCGTGCCATCTTGCCAATCTCATCTACCATAAGGATGACAGGCTTGTTCAGGTGTAGGCCCAACATGGACTTGGGTACATGCTCAAAGCTGTCGCCGCTGTCGCTGTACTTGCACAGGAACAAGTCCCCGCTGTCCACAAGGGTCGTACCATCCAGATAGATGGGGAGGTGGTTAGGGAATCGCTTGGCTAGCATCTTTAGGATTGAGGACTTGCCGCTGCCCATGGGGCCACGCACCAGCACTGTGCTGAAACGTCCGACAGTGGCAATAAGGTTCTCAGTCTGATTGATTGAGAGGTTGTACATTGCTAATGGGTTGGTGTTGCTCATGTCGCTTCTCCGTGTAAACCCGAGGTTTACATTGTTGGTTGGTTTGGTTGTTTGTGGTTCGGTTTAGCTGTGTACATCATGGTCCCTTTGACATCTTGTGTCAATTTTTTAGGGGGTATTGAGTGGTGTGCTGCTAGCAGCACGCCCCCCGCCGATGGCCGTTCTCTTTAAAACCCCAGTGATGGCAGGTCCTTGATGATCTGGTCTACGCGCTTCTTGGTTGCCTCGCGCAATAAACTGTCCTCACGCAAGCCCTCTGGTGTTACCCCACGCAGTGCTTGCGTGAGGCCTATGCGTATCTGCTCCATCTTGGGGTCCTTGGTTATGTTACACACTCGCATGAGGTCTACGATCTGTGTGACGTTATCCACCAAGGTGTCACGGAACCCGGTGGGCTTATCAGTAAACGTGTAGTCCAGCATCTTGGACATGTTCTCCAGTGGCTGCAGCAGCCGCTCCCACACACTGTCCATCGCCCCCTTGAGTCGTTCCTGTAACAGGTTGTTGTAAGTATCCTGCAACTCCTTGGCCGCTTGGTTGCCTATGTCTACCCGGAAATCCCCCGCATCAGGGATGGGCTCGTAGTTAACCCGTACCCCAATGCGAGAGGACAGCTCGTCCACCGGGGGATAATCCCCCTCATTGAACATATCACCCAAGCGCAGCTGGGAAGTAGACACCGCAGCTGGGTAGTAGGTGAGGAACCGCCGCTTGGCGGCCTCGAACTGCAGGGCGTATGCCCCCATGGTGTTCTTGTAGTCGATCAACTTCTCATTGGGTAGCAGCCGCGCCCCCGCCTCGTTCCATGCTACGGTGTTGCGGATGTGGTAGTTGTACACCTCACTGCTCAAAGTCTTGAGTGCATCGTGTGGCTCACACTGGATGAGGGACTTGTTCACCTTCGCCGCCCCCCGGAACGCGTTCTCGTTGTTGGTGACTTTGTTGGACACACGCTTGTCCAACTTTATGAAGGTTGGTACTGATCTTGACAGTGTTACTAGCAGTGCGCTGTTCGCAATACTAGCTCCTACTTGTTGTGGCAGTGCATCGGTGTTGATTGGACTGGTCAGGCCGTTGTGGTTGATCGCTGTTACGTTCATGCTTCTTCTCCGTGTAAACCCGAGGTTTACATTGTTGGTTGGTTGTTGGTTAGCCTATGCTAAAGATGAAAACGGTGGTCAGGTAAAATGCCGCGGTTATCAGTACAGATAGCAGGATAGTCCCTGCTACACGTAGCATTAGCCCCCGACGGTATTCGGCATCGCGCTCAGCTTGTGTGCGCAGTGGGTTCTTGGTTTTGAGTAGCTGCTTCTTCATGCTTCTTCTCCGTGTAAACCCGAGGTTTACATTGTTGGTTGGTTTGGGTGGTTTGGGTAATGCTCGATCTGAGTACATATTATGACAGGTATAGGGGCTTATGTCAAGTTTTGTTGAGTGCTGTTTTGTTTGCTGCTGTTAGGTGGTGTTTCTCAATATGCGCCCCTGTCCGTGTGATGTTTCGTTGGGTTTGGTTGGGTGGGGGCAGGTGTGGCTATCTATACCGGCCTAACCCCATATCGAGTTATGCCCGTATACTGTCCGTTTCATGTTTCGTTGGTTTGGTGCTGTTTGGTGATTGACGGGTTCCTATGGGATTAGTGGGTTTGTGCCGCCTGTGCCGTTGCGTGCCCTTTTGAAAAAAGTGAAATGGCACAAGAATTGGAAAAAAGATGTGGTGTTTGGTTTAGTGTGGGGGTGGGAGGCTTTGTTTTGTTGTGAGGAAATGAGGCGGAAGTTAACGGAAAAGTTTTGTGCCGTTTGTGCCCTTTTTTTAGGGGGGTCTACACACACTATAAGCACCGCTACAGTATGTGAGTGTGGGGACTTAGAAAAAAAAACACGTTTGGTAAGTCAAAAGTGAAAAAGATATTTGAAAATACCCTAAAAAAAAGGGCACAAACGGCACAAGAAAAAAAAATAAAAAATAATAATAATATATATAGATAGTAGTTAGTAATAATAAACAATAGTAAACCAAACTGAACTTCTTTTTTTCAATTCTTGTGACATTTCCAATTTTTGAAAAGGGCACACAACGGCACAAAGGGCACAAGAAGGGCACATCCCCCATATCCTGTGGGGAACCCGTTTTTACAAAACTGAACAAAACTGAACAAAACATGAAACGAGCAGGATACGGGGTTAACTCGACATGGGGTTACGTAGCTACACGTAGCAGAACATGATAGGACTGCACCAGACTTAGCCAAATAGTGCACGAACAGGGACGCATATTGAGAAACACAACGAAACTCAACCACAATGTAAACCCGAGGTTTACATGAACATGGCAGTCAGCCGTTGGGGAACTGGTTTCGTGTGGTTGTAACCCCGAGGTTTACATCGTGTGGCTTGGCGGGCAATGGGGCGCAGTCAGCCGTTGGGGAACTGGTTTCAAAGGGGCTCAAACTCTGGACAAAAAAATGGGGCCCCGAAGGGCCCCAAAGGGTTAGGCTTTCGCCGTTACTTTATCAATGGACTTCTTGTCCATTTTTACTTGGTTTGTTTCCAACGCATTGAACAACTTTTTTGCCTCCGGGTACTGGGCCTTGAGGGCGTCGATAAAGACGTCTAACGCCCTCGACAAGTACATGTCGGTACAGGCTTTCGCCTGCAGTCTCGTCTTCACTACATAAGCAGCCTTCATCGCTATACAATCTAGCGACTCGTCCTCCTTTGCATTAAATACCACCTGTCGGGCACTCCTTGCCGGTGCACCACCGCCTGCGGTGCCTGTTGTCTCACTAGAGACAACGATTTTCAAACTCGTGATAAATGCCGATATCCACTTATCGGAACGCGTTCGCGCTCCTTGCAACCAAGCTCGCTTGTCCTTGCTGATCCCCCCAAGCTTAATTTGGGTATCTCCCTTTATATTTTTATCTAGCAGCTTAGCCACAAGCGTTTTCGGGTACAGTGCAAAGGACAGTTGAAATAGCGCGGGTTTGAACTGCGATACATTCTCGCAGTTAATGCCCGCGCTACTGAAAGCCGCGAACAGCAACACCCGCGCCTTCGAGTGCTTTTCAGCACTGCTTTCGTATGCACCAGCTAACTTTATTGTTGAAGCATTAAGAAATGTGTATACGTCACGTATTGTTGAAGTGCTCATAACCTTTACCTTTTGTATTGTGGCCCAATGGTGAACCTGCCGGGCAAGACGATATCGCCTCACTTGGTACCCATTGTCCGCTCATGTAATGGCAATGTCCATACTGTTTTACGTTGTTTCATTCTGTTTTATTCTGTTTGATGTAAATCTTGGGTTTACATGGAAACCCCGGATTGTCACCCCCACTCCCCCCCATGGGCCCACTTTGTAGCTTCGGTGCTACGGGCGCTGCTCTACTACTAGTCCACACAAAGCCCTACTATATTTTTAGTTTTTACAACCCACCCCTTTAATACCTGATTTCAATCCCTTGACCCCCACCCCCCTGTTATGCGCAACCCACCCCCCTCTGTTTTGAAATCAGAACTCAAAAATTTTTTGTGAAAAAATTCAAGTGGCAGTTAGCCGTCTTAAGCGATAGAATCCCCCGAACAGCCACACGGCTTGCACAGAGGGTAGGTGGATTATGGCCATTGCCATAGAACCAGAGTTTGGCATTGAGATACCCGAAGGCACCTCCTATATGGATTTGCGTGTCCGGGCCGAGGCCGCCTGTAATACGTTGCATGAGCTGGAACGAAACGGGTTCATAATCCCTCCCCCCGACGATGTGGACAACACCATAGCCACTACCCTGTCTCTGTCCTACGCGGCGGATGCAAGGGGCACTTCTTTAGCCGTGACAGACCATAGGGCATCCACCCTCACTGCGGCCGTTATCCAGCAGACCGACACCATCCTGAAAGACTTTGGGCACCTTGTAGCCACACGAGCCCACGAGATACGCAACCTCATCACCAACAAGTTAATCCTTGAGACCGAGAATGGGGATGCCCGCATCCGGTTACGGGCTTTGGAGCTGTTAGGCAAGATTGAGGACGTGGGACTGTTTAGTGAGCGCAAGCAGGTTACTGTGACCCACCAGAACTCTGCCCAGATACGGGAAAAACTGCGCGGCCGCCTCGTGACCCTGCAAAAGAATTCCAAAGGGGTGTATGAGCCCGAAGGCGCTGAAGGCGCATCCAGCAACGACGAGTCCGCGGACGCCGACGGCGCTATAGTCTCTGAACAGGAACACCATGGGTAAGCACAAGAACAAACCCAACCCCGAGGCATTCAACTCCGACACCCCGAAAGCACCTGTATACACAGAGCCCGTCCAGCCCCACATCCCCCACCCCTTAGAGGACCCCAACAACCCACTGGCTGCGCAAACCCCGTTCTCCCCCGAGGAGATTCAGGCGTTGTTGGATAATATTGATTCCTACAGTGCAGAGGAGCAGGAAGAACTGCTCAACGCCGTGGATGAGATGGTGGAGCGGCAGCGGGCCGAGGCCGCGTACACAGACCTGATTGCCTTTTGCGTGTACATGCAGCCCGACTACAAGGTAGGCAAGCACCATAAGATATTGGCCCATCTGTTGATGGAGCTAGAGCGCGGGGTAGGCAACGACGAGGTGACCCTAGAGCAGCTAGAAAACCCTGTGGTAAAGCCCCCGGAGCTCAAAGACCGGATATGCGTCAACATGCCCCCGAGGCATGGCAAGAGCCAGTTGGTATCCATCTACTTCCCGGCGTGGTATCTGGGGCGTAACCCCGACAAGAAAATCCTAATGGTGTCCCACACCACGGACCTCGCGGTGGACTTTGGACGTAAGGTGCGTAACCTGATTGCCTCCCCCGACTACCAGCGCATATTCCCCCACGTGAAACTGGCGGCCGACTCTAAATCTGCGGGGCGGTGGAGCACAAGTGCGGGCGGGGAGTACTTTGCGTGTGGGGTTGGCTCCGCGTTGGCAGGGCGAGGGGCAGACCTGCTCCTCATTGACGACCCCCACAACGAGCAAGACATCCTCAGTGGCAACGTGGGGATATTTGACAAGGCCTACGAGTGGTTTACGTTCGGGGCACGCACACGTCTGATGCCTAACGGGCGAGTGGCTATAATCCAGACCCGCTGGTCGCTGGATGACCTGACGGGGCGTGTGACCCGAGACATGGTGCAGAACAAGCTAGCAGACCAGTACGAGGTGGTGGAGTTCCCGGCCATAATCGAGACTGAGCAGCGGTACTACGTCACTGTAGAGCAATCGTTCGACAAGTATGGGGGTGTGGTGACCATTGAGCATGAGGTGCCAGAGGGGCGACCCGTCCCTCACAAGGCCCTGCGCAAGACCCGCATATTAGAGAAGCCCCTGTGGCCAGAGTTCTTCAGTCTTGAGGCCCTGTACCGTACTAAAGCGTCAATGCCTACGTTCCAGTGGAATGCACAGTTCCAGCAGAACCCCACCGCAGAAGAGGCCGCCCTAGTTAAGCGGGAGTGGTGGAAGACTTGGGAGAAGGAGGACCCCCCCAAGTGTGAGTACATTATTATGACACTCGACGCAGCGGCAGAGAGGAACAACAGGGCCGACTACACGGCACTAACAACGTGGGGCGTTTTCTTTAACGAAGAGGAGAACTGCTACTGTATCATCCTGCTGAATG
>Ga0209390_10009899_pt1 | contig 11324 bp, 4 predicted proteins | sample BON01_FD_187212 | JGI IMG/M metagenome (GOLD analysis project Ga0209390, IMG submission 187212) | Freshwater microbial communities from Lake Bonney liftoff mats and glacier meltwater in Antarctica - BON-01 (SPAdes) (version 2) | ecosystem: Environmental > Aquatic > Freshwater > Ice > Glacier... | reverse complement strand
GCAGAGTCCTCTCGAAGGAGACAGGTCTGCGTGAGGCCCAGGTGCACCAGTGGTTCAGCAATCAGCGCAAAAGACATTAGTTTATTGTAGCAAAATTTACACATTGGAATGGACGTGGGTGACTCTGTTGCAGAGCAGTAAAATAAACAAAATTAATGCAAACACTGTGATCAGTGCAACGTTTTCGCACAAACTCTCAGGACCTTCCGTGTCCAGCTCTCGCGCACCACCACCCCCACCAGTCAGCATTGTGTATGTGGATGAATCTGTCTTATAGCGACACTTCATGTCAGGTCAATAACCGTCGAAACTAGGACTGCATAGGGGGGTGGCCGTGTGTTGTGAATGATGAGGCGCATGTGCGCCCGCATCCTCGCGTTGCCGTCCAACAATGCATTCATGCTGTCTCTGAGTATTTCGCCAGGTCTCCCTTCAACCGAAGTTGATATTGCCAGCGCATCAGCAATGATCGCCTCGTCCTCCCCCGCCATCGCCAAGATAACCTGCAACTGCCCGTGTGTCTGCTGCAGTTCGATATGCATGTTCTGGCTGCCGTGGAAAAGGGAGAGCATGTTTGAGTTCGAGGTGTGCATTCCTGTGACGTTGAAGACGTTCTGGCGGGATTCGCGATCCTCTCTGTTCTTCTTGATCTTGTTGTAATGGTCACGGTAGAACGTGTTCTGCTGCGAACCCCAGTTACCGTAGACGTACTCTCCGCCCTGGATGCGGGCGAGGCAAGTCACCATCGCTTCCGACATGTACGTGTCGAGGTCTGTCGCCCCGACACTCATGTGAAACCGCTCGAACAGTACCTCTAGGTCGTCGATACTCACAACGTTAGGTTGGAAGAAGACAACACCCTCAAAGTAGGTGCCTCGCGGCGCGGCGGGGTCGTGCACGGAGTCTTTTTTGTGCGACGCAAATATGACACGCGGGCGCAGGGCGTAGCGCACCCCCCGCAGGAAGGTGTTTCTGCTCTTCACGTCCCCGTACCCCCAGAACGCGACGTACACGCTGATTCCGTGCCCACACCTCCCCGAACTCATCCGGATGGTCCTGAGGTCAGTGCATATGGCGGTGGCGTCCTCTGCTGTCATGCCCTTCTCCTGCACCAGCTTCTTGGTATACGAGTGCAGATAGGGGCAGAGCACAGTCGCCTGCGCACACGGTGGCGGTGCCTCACCCCTCTTGAGCAGCACGAACGGCTTGCTGCTCATCGTTGCCACTCGTCTGCGGGCGGGCGACCAGCAGCATAATCAGCCAAAAAACTAAGTCATGGGGGATGAGATGCTATCTCGTTGCTTAACACGAACTGTACACGTTGGCGTTTCAGTTTTGTTGTGTTGTGTCGAATAACATGTCTCCAATACCCTCCTCCCTCAAATTTTTTTTAGATGTGTACTGCCCTGAGTTGTCACGCCACCAGTATTGTATAAGGAGGAACCACTTCTTTTTGGCTTCGTCGAAATCCCGTCCCAACACAGCGCAGACCTTAATGGTACGATGAAGAGCCGAGTATTCGTGAGCATAAACCGCAGGGATCTTCGCGCCATTCCTGTTCTGTTTCTGTATGAAGCCCTTTTGCACGTCTTTCGTGTACCTCTTCTCTTTCTGCATATGCTTCCACTTTGCAGCATCACTTTGGATGGCGACGGGCAACATTTTCCCGAGTTTTTCCCTTGTAGTTTTTCCGCCAAATACTTTCGTGAAATGTCCGTCTGTACTATACACATAGGGGACCACGAAAGGATTTCTGACGTTGGTGTGCGTGGAAATTGCGCACCTTCTTTGCATAATGTTATATACCAGCAGGTTATACTCTTTTCTCGAAATTGTTTATTCCGTCAAACATTGCACACTAGCCTGTCAGCGTTGTTTCTTTGTGACGAACAACATGTTTTTTAAATCTTCCTCTCTCAATTCTACAGTTTGAGTACTATTATCCCCGAAGTCGTCAGTTAAAAAGTATTGTACAAGGAATCTTTTTTTGTGATCTCGTTGGTCAATTTTTACTTCCAATACAGCACACTCGACAATTCTACGAGATTTTTCCCTGTACTCGTAGGCATACACCGTTGGGCGCATGATACTGTCCCTGCTTTGTGCCTGCCGAAACCCATCTTTGAAAAATGGCGAGTATCTCTTGTCTTGCAGCATATGTTTCCACTTCGCAGCGTCACTTCGCATCTCTAACGGTAACATGTTCCCGAGTTTTTCTCTTATTTTTTTTCCGCCAAACACTTTCGTGTACTGTCCGTCTGTACTATACACATAGGGTACCACAAATGGATTTCCGACGTCGGCGTGCATGGACATGGCTCACCTTGTTCGTAGGATGTTATATAGTCAGTTTTACTTGAAAATCAGCACGAGCATAGTGACAAGCACAACCACCCCGAAGACAACAACCTCCACGCGACTGATCTCCTGCTTCTTGTGTGTAATGTGCACGAACGTGGTCTTCAGCGACCCGGCCACGACGCCCATCTCTCCTTGGTAGTGCACCTGGATGGCCTGCCACGTCACGCACCGCTGTCGCTGCTGGCCGGCGTCGGTGAAGGGGTACAGTATTTTGTCGTCCGCGTCCTTGCCGCAGTGCCACGCGCAGTCCAAGCTGCCCTGCCGCCACTGCCAGGTGCCTGGGTTCTCGAGGTCCGGCGGGCGTGCCGGGTCCTCCTTGCTCGAACACTTGAGACACACCCCTTCCTCGAGGTACATGCCGAGCGCGCACGACGTCTCGGCGCGCAGGATGGTCTGCAGGACCTTCTGGTTGAAGCCCACCGTGACCACCTTCTCGTAATCGCACTCCAACCGCCATCGGTAACGCCCGCCCTGCAGGACGCTCGCATCGCAGGACCGGCAGTCGCTGCAGTTCTGACGCCCCTCCGTGAACTGTGTGCCGGGCGCACAGACGTGTGCACACGTGTCGCACACCCCCGTCGGGATGTTCGCGACCCGCCCCGGGCGACAGCGTGCCGCGCACCTGCTGCCAACGTACTCGTCCAGCAGCTGGGGTGCAGGGCACGGGGCGCAGAGCCGTTTCAGCGCGAGGGAGCACGGGCGTGTCTCGAGCCGCCCCTCGCAGGACTGGCACGGCATGCACGCCGTGTCGTATATGTGCGTCCCGTTGAGCACGTACTCCTCGCCTTCGGCGCAGAACGCGGCCACCGTCGCCGGCAGCGAGTGCTGCCTGCACTCGCCGAAGTCGTCCCACGAGCCGCTGTTGCACTGGCTGGCACACGAGTCGTTGCGCCAGATGCCAGCGCCTGTGAACTCGCGGTTGCGCGGGAGCACACACGGCAGGCACGAAGTGCAGTCGGCGAGGTAGCGCCCAGAGGCACACGCCTCGGCCTCGCAGAGCCAGCAGGTGTCGTTGTACGCATAGTAAGGCGCGGTGCACGCGACGGCGCACTGCAGCGACGTGACAGAGTAGTTGCCGAGTCCCAGCGCGACGCCGTACCGGTCGAGCTTCCGCTCGCACGACACGCACACCTCCGAAACGTTGTGGAAGCCCATGTCGCACTCGAATGGACAGGCGTCCCCGAAGCCGGCGGCGTGGCCCGTGACGGTGCCGCTTGCGACCGCGGCGCAGAGCACCGAGGAGGAGTCTGCTGTGCTGGTGGCAGACGAGAAGCGCAGGAAGCTGCCCTCCAGATGCGGAGCAGCGTCGAACCTCACGATGAGCTCCTCGCGGGTGCTGGCCGGCATGCACAGCTGCGCAGTCACGTTGAGCCGGTAGTGCCCGGCCCGGCACTCGGTGGCGCATTCCCGGTCGGGCGCCAGCACGAACACCTCGTTGTACGTGTACGCGCCCTTGTGCGTGAGGACGCACGGCGAGCACATGCGGTCGTAGAGTGCCGTGCACGCGAGCGTGTGCTGGCCAACGGGACACGTGCCGACGTCCTCGGTGCACTCGAGGCACTGCCCGTCGGAGCGGAAGTACCCCTCCTCGCAGACGGAGACGCACACGGCGCCCGACACCCATTGCATGTGGGCGCCAAGGGACTCGGGGCACGGTATGCACCGGCTGTCGGCCGCGTCGGCGTACGCCAGGGCGTTGCAGCCCGGCACGTAATGTCCCAGCACACACGTCTCCTCGGCGTCGGCCGCGTCGCACCATACGCACTGGCGGAGCCGGAAGTCCCAGAACTCGTTCGCTGCACACTCGTACAGTGCGGTGTGCGGTTCCAGCACCACCGTGAAGTGCACGGGGTGCTCGCACACGCCGCTGCGCGGGGTGGCCACCACCGCGAGTATGCCGGCCGGCGACAGGGCGGTGGGCACCTCGAGGTGACACACGGCATACGTCTCGTGCCGGGCGTGCAGCAGACACCCGAGACGCCCGAGTGAGCTGCCCGGCGTGTTCGGCTGCAGGCCGGCCGTGGGGTTCGGCGCAAGCGTGACGTCATACGAGCACGTCTGCTCGGCGTACCACTGCATGGCCACGGTCACGTGCAGACGCTGCCATTGCTCCGTCTGCAGGTTGTCTCCACGCATCACAGTCCCGATGGCCAGCGTGCCGACCTGCGACTCGGTGGGCACGTACGTGAGCACCCACAGCACGTCGACACAACCCTCGCTGCGGCTCCCCTCGCACAGGCACCCGGGGCCCTCGCAGCGCGCCGGTGGCTCTGGAGCTTGCAGCAGTCTGCGCCGCGACTGCGTGTCCGGCACGCAGGGCCCGCCGCCCGGGCCCGAGTAGCCGTCGTCGCACAGACATTCGTAGAAATCGTAGCTCCCGGCCACCACGTTTTTGGAATTGGGGGGGCACGACAGACACTCGAACTTGCCGAGCAGGTATGTGGACATGCTGGTGCAGGCGCGCCAGTCGCCCTCCCATCCAGGGGCGCAGACACACTCCGCGCTTGCTGCCAGCGAGTTGGAGTTGGCAGGGCAATCCCGACACTGACCGTTGGAATGCTCGCTTTTGTACGTGCCAGCGGCGCATTCCTTGCAGGAGCCTGCACTAAAACCAGCGCCAATGGCACACCCACACACGCCCTGTGCGTCGGGCACTCCGTGTCGACATATACACGCCTGCGCGTCTGCGCTCCCTGCTGCTGAGAACCGGTCGGACGGACACTCGCGACACGCTGCGGAAGAGGCGGCCCCGAGCGCCGCTGAATAGTGATCGAGTGCGCAGTCCACACAGACATTTCCGAGGGCGTACTTGCCCGCGACACATTGCACGCACGGCGCACCTTCATTGCCGACGAACCCGGGCTTGCAGGCGCACTTGGGCCCGCGCAGTGTGCGTCCGCCCAAGCACACGCAAGCCCTCCCGTGGAATCGCTTGTTTATGTCCTGACAGAGGCAAGCGGATCTGTCGGGAGAGGAGGTCGTCCCTGGCGGGCAGTCCCTGCAGGGTGTGTTAGACATGTCGCTCTTGAATTTTCCGGCCGCGCACGTGTTGCACAAGGACCACAGCAACCATATATTTGTGTTGTATGCGGCTTCGCTCGTGTCCTCTACGCCCCTGCCGGCTGGACACGCGCAGCGGTTGACCTCGTCGACGCCCAGTGCATTGAAGGTCAAGAAGGAGGTGTCACATGGTAGACAATGCCCCGTGCTGGTCCCGCCCAGATAAATCGAGAAAGTGCCCCCCTCACAATCCGTGCACGCCGCACTGCCTTCGGCGGACTTGTACTTGCCCGCAGCACACAGCGAGCATTTGGAGCTGCTGGACTGCGTGTACCCGACATTGCACGAAAAGTGCACGCTGCTCGCAGCTCTCCTCGCTGCTCTCGGGATCAGCTCGCACAGCCCGTCGCCCTGCAGCGCCTTGTAGGTGGTGTCGGAACACGGCGTGCACGGGCCGGTCGTGAATCCCGAGTGCCCCGCAGCACACTCGCAGCCTGTCAGCGACGGCAACGCGAAAGAGAAGGCGTGGCAGGTCGAGCAGACCGCCGCCCCCTCGCCCGCCTGGAAGGTGTTGTCCTGGCAGTACTCACAGGTGTCGGACGCGGCGCCCACGACAGGCGAGGCCTTTCCGGCAGCACAGGAAGTGCATGCATCGTCGGCCGTGGTGTTCTTGTACGTGCCTGCGGCGCACGCGACGCACTCTCCGTAGCCCTGTGCAGTGAAGCCAGGGACGCAGGCGCACGCCACGTCGCCCCCCGGCGAGTAGGAGTTGGCCGCACACAGGATGCACACGCCGTCGTCGGGCCCCGTGTAGCCGGCCTTGCACCGACAAGCAGCGGTGCCCCCCGGCGAGTAGGAGTTGGCCGGGCACAGCCTGCACACGCTGTTGTCCTCGCCATGGTATCCGGCGTTGCACTGGCACGCCTCGTTGCCCACCAAAGAGTTCGAGTGCCGCGCACACGGCACGCACGGACCCGCAGGAGAGGCTGTCCAGCCCTTCTTGCACAGGCACTGGTGGCTGCCCGCGTCGGATTGCGTGTTCGGAGGGCACAGCGCACAGGCGTAGACGTCGCCCTCGTTGCCTGCCGCTCCCATGTACGTGCCCGACAGGCAGGGCCAGCACAGCTCGGTGCCGTTGGCCTTGTAGTGTCCCATGGGACACGCCGAGCAGTCGTTGGCCACGCACTGCGTGCTCACCGACAGTTGGCACGTGAGCGCTGTCACGTTCCACCCGGCCTCCGGCACACACTCCCGGCTGCAGCCGTCCCAGTTATCTGTGTTCCCGTCGTCGCAGCCCTCTCCCCCGGACCGGCGCCCGTCGCCACACAGTGTTGTGCACACCGGCCCCTGGCACGTGAAGCCGCACTCCAGACGGCAGTCGGAGTCGCAGCCGTCTCCGTGGTCCAGGTTCCCGTCGTTGCAGTACGTCGGGGACAGGGTGTGCTGGCACGACACGTACGCCGTCGCCACATGGAAGTTGCCGAGCGAGAGCACTGGCAGCAGCGTCACGGCATCGACGCCCACCGTGCGCTGCGTTTCCACGGTGATCTCGCTGCGCAGCAGGTCCAGCGCCAGCATGTCGTTGGGCTGAAAGTCGTCCGGGGACAGGTACCTGTGCACGAACGTCCACGTCTCTGCTGCAAGCGCCATGGGCGTGGTGTGCCTGGCCTGCGCGAGCGTGTGCATACGGTCCAAGGTGGGAGCGTGCGTAATGGACGCCAGCCGGATGATCTCGGCTCCGCGCTGCAGCGTGTAGTCGCACGAAGTCGCCACCAGCACGGCCCCGGACGACGTCTTGGTGAATTGGAACTGTGTGGCACCAAGATGCCACATCACGACGGCCACGCCGGGACCTTGCGTCGTGCCTGCGCCGCAGACGAGCGTGGACTCGCGGGTCGGCAGCCACACCACACAGAGACGCTTGTCGGTCAATGCGAAGCGCACCCAGCCGGCCTCCTCCTCCTGTTCCAGCCAAGTCGACCGCATCACGTAATCCGAGGATATGCGGAGCAGCGCACCCGTGCTGTCGCGTTGCAGGGCCGCTGATTGCACGTCGCTGTAGGCCTTGTTCTGGCTCACGAAGGTGTACATTTCGGCGACGGAGACGCGGTCGGAGCCCTGCTTCAGGACAGCGTAGTAGCCGAAGCACGTTGCGTCTGGCAGCGTGCACGCGTCCTCGAGCACGGCGGCCGTGAGCATCGAAGTGCACAGCACGCCGGCCGTGTCGGTGCTGGCCAGTCGCAGCCCCAGCATTTGCGCCCCGTGCTCGGTGCTCCGTTCGCACACCGCGGAGGGTGTGTGTGAAAACAGCTCGGTGGCCGTCAGGCACTGCGTGCCAGGCCCGTGAGCGTACCCTGTGCACGTGGCCTGGCCCAGGCACAGCAGCGCGCACATCTGCGCGGTCGGTCCGAAGCCCTGCGAGAGAATTCTCTGCACCACGGTGCGTGTGTAGCCGACGGCACAGCCCGCAGCTGCGTCCACGGGGGCGTCCAGCGGCATGCCGTAGGGCATCAGCACGAACGCCATGTGGCTCTGTGCGAAGTGCGTGCCCTGCAGCATGCTGCCGGACACAGGCGTCACGGTCACCGCGTTGCCCGGGCCCAGTCGCACCGCGAGCACCGTGCCCTGCACTCCCACCATCAAGACGCTGGCACTGCTCCACGCCGTCGACACGTAGCCCGCCACGTTGTGTGCTCCCAGCCTGCTGCAGTGCACGACGTGCCCCCTCGGTGCATACGACGGTGTCAGGAAGCCCATGCACAGACACGCCTCCAGCGAGTCGACTGGCGTGACTGGGATGAGGCCGAAGACGTGGCCGCTGTCGCGGTGCACTCGCAGGGCGCTCTGCACGCGTGCTTTGGCCGCCATGCGCGTCGCCCCCGAGAGCTCCTCGAAAAAGTGGTTCTTGGACTCTCTCTCCCAGACCCCCCTGCGCCGCGTCAGCACCTGCAGAGTGTCTTCGTTGCCTATCACGCTGAGGATGAGCAGGCGGTCGGCTGCGGTCGCTGCCACCTGCACGGCGCCCGTGGCATCGATGTCGGCAGCGCTCAGCGGAAACTCTGCGCCGAAGGCGTGCACGACGATCTCGAGCCTCTGCGTGTCTGTCACTGTGTTGTACCAGAGGACAGCAAACTGCATGCCATCCTGCGGGTGCCAGAGCAGAGAGAACGAGAGCATGGCACTCGGGGACCCTGCCTCTTTCGCATACATGGCCCTCGCAGACAGCAGCGCATACTCGTCCGCGCCCACGCAGTAAAGTGCCGACTCTGTGCTGTAGTAGGCTTCACACGAGAACCTCGGGTCGTGCTCGATGTGCACGAGCACGGTGTCCCCGGGCAGCGCTGTCTCCCGGCCCCGGAACACACGGTCCTCTGCGCCGGGCGTCGGGTTTCCACCGCTGCCCACCGAGAAAATAAGAGACATGATGCCGGGCAGCAGCAGCTCCTGGCCCGACCGTCTGCCCACCAGCACGGGCCCGTCGCCGGCGGCGTGCACGAACCGCACAGGATCCCTGTACACATTGTTGACCTCGTACGCAAACGGCGCCGTGTCCACGGGCGCGGCACTCACGTACACGAAGGCCTGCCCATCCACGTTTATCTGGCTGCTGCGCGGAATGCGCAGCGACGCCAGCACAGGCGGCGGCGTCGCTCCGTACAGCAGCGTCGTTTCGCGTGCCACCAGTCCGAGGCGCCACGTCGGCACCCATCCGGTCCCCAGCCAGCGATCGTCGGGCACCATCACCCCGAGCGTCGCCGAGCGCGAGCGCTCGAGGTTCACATTCAGATACACATTGCCAGCGTAGGGCACCCTCGGAGCCTGCCCGACCTTGGCCCACCTGTCCATGTGCCCGGGCAGGTCCCTCGGAGTGCAGGCGTACGCCACGCCACTGGCCGACGTGTTCAGCAGCAGCCGGCGCGGATACGAGCTCTCGAAGACCACCGTGTTCTGCAGCGGCAGCAGCGGGTACTCCACATCCTCGTCCTTGAACCACAAGCCGTGCCCGGGGTCCTCGCTCGCCGCTCGGCGCGCCGGGTCTTTGATGGGCGTGCAAAACTTGCTGCCGGTGTCCCGCAGGTGGTGCTCTGGGTCCTGCTCGTTCTCGCGGAACCAGTGCTGCGACACGCCCCCGGGGTTCATGCTGTTGTCCACCACGTCCATCGCGTTCCACACGCACTGGTGCTGGAACTCCAGCGTCTCGTCGTGGTCGACCAGGATGTTTTCGAAGCTGGCAAACTGGTGCTGCCGCTCGGAGACGGGTTCGAGCATGTTGACATGCAGCGGCACGCTTGCCCGGCGTGTGCGCGCGTCGCCCTCCGCTGCCGGGTACGAGGACACGCACCGCTCGTGGTGCGGCAGCAGACACGGCAGAGTCTCGTCGCTCGGCGCGCACGCCGCCCTCTGGCAGTCGCCGCTGCACACGGCGCCGCGCTGCGAGACCCCTGTCCTGCCCTCGTCGCTGCATGCGCCCACCTGGCAGTACGCAACGTGCGGCACGCCCAAGCTGCTGACGTACATGGAGTTCCGGGGAGTCGTCCCTTTCCGGACCGAGCACGCTGGGCACTGCTCCTCGAACTGGACGCCGGAGTCCGGGCATCTGTCGAAGTACTGGCCGTCGCGGCATGCCGGGGCTGCTGCGCCACACACGTTGCACGAGCCGTAACCCACCACGTCCGCGCCCCTCTTTGGCGTGCACTGCGTGAAGTGCACCCGTGCCCGGTTCCCCGAGACGTCGCTGTTGCGCAGACCGAGCGCCTTGTAGTCAGCCGTGCTGCAGAGGGCAGCGTTGTCGAGCTCCGCGCACGGCTTGCAGCGCCTGATGGTGTTGGTGCTGTCCTCCGTCCAGTCGTATATCTCGCCCACGTCGCACAGGAGGCGGCTGCACTCCAGGGCGCAGCCACGGCCGAAATCGGGGAGCCCGTGCACGTTGTTGCTTCCGCACAGCTTGCACGGCTGGCATTCCGTCTGCTGAATGCTGCGCATGGCCCCGTACGAGTGCCCCACAGCCTCCACGGGACAGCTGTGCGCCACTTCCGCCCGTCCTGTCTCGTCCAGGGTGCCTTCGCCGAGGCGCATGGCGCACGTGTGCACCCCGCACGCGTACGGGCCGCCGCACTGCGTGCTGTCGTACATCTGCGAGCCGTCGCACATGCCGCTGCACACAAAGTCCACGCCGTCGACCCCGTCCTGCGGCGCGCCAAACAGCTCCTCGAAGTTGAACCCGCCGAGCCCGCGGCTCACCACGGTCTTGCGCTCCCCCGCACCGCCAGGCATCGTGAGCGCGCTCGCAGACTCCACCACGTCCACGCACCACGCGGTCTCGGACAGGAACTCCGCGAGCACACACGTCCCCGCCACGGCTGAGCGCGCTCCCCGCCAATCGCAGCCCGTCCGCGCCTGGCCCTGCGGGCACTGCGCGCAGGCAATGCACTCGCCGCGGAGCAACGTGTCCACGCCGTCCCGCGCAAACCACCCGCACACGTCCCTGTACTCGCCCGGCGTGCACTCTCCGCACTGCCAGCACTCGACGCTGCCTTCGGCTGCATAAGAGTTGGGCTTGCAGGCCGTCACGACGCCGTCGATGCTGAAGTGGTCTCGCGGGGCGGACACGCACTTTGGCTTGCCGGGATACGGGTAGAGATACATGCCGCCTGGGCAAATCCACTGTCCGTCGCGGACTGTGGCCTCTGCTGGCTTGACCATGCACATGTTGTCTATGTCAGTCGAGCCCTGGCAGGCTGCACACTCCAAGTCGCCGTAATAGGGAACCACCAAGCCCGTCCAAGACAACTTCGTTGTTTGCACCCGGACCCCCTTGCCAAACCCTTCACACGCAGCCCGGACATGCACGGTCGTGCCATCCATATCCGTGCGAAAGCCTGCGTTCTTCATGTCGATGTTCCCGCACTTGAAGTCGATGTTGTTCACGGATGAAACAATTATAATTTCAGCACCATGCACCA
>Ga0209390_10009898_pt1 | contig 11325 bp, 11 predicted proteins | sample BON01_FD_187212 | JGI IMG/M metagenome (GOLD analysis project Ga0209390, IMG submission 187212) | Freshwater microbial communities from Lake Bonney liftoff mats and glacier meltwater in Antarctica - BON-01 (SPAdes) (version 2) | ecosystem: Environmental > Aquatic > Freshwater > Ice > Glacier... | reverse complement strand
TGTGGCTGTAGAGGACAGGTGACGGCTAGTTGACCAGTAAAGTTCCGATACTCATTCCTAGAGGCCCGTCACTTGATCTTGCCATTCGCTACCTGAGGAATAACTCCTACGAAGAGTCCAGATACTCGAACTTTGGACCATTAGTTAGGAAGCTCGAGGAGAGGGTGGCGGCACGCTATCGGGTTAACCCTGCGCAAGTAGTCACCGCCAGCAATGCAACAACCGGCCTCACTTTGGCGCTCATGAGCTCAGATAAGACATTGGCTCAACTGCCAGACTTCAGCTTCGTTGCAACACTAGCGGCTGCTAGAGCAGCTGGAAAAACGACAGAATTCAGGGATGTTAGGGCTAGCTCTTGGCTTATTGAAATGAATCCACCGGGACGAAGTGGGGATATCCTTGTCCCGGTCATGCCATTTGGCGCTTGGAACCAGGAGCTACTTGACAATCGGCAAAAAAGCATGGTGATTGACGCCGCAGCCAGCTTTGCTTTGGAACGGGACCTCTCAGCACTGGACGGTAATAAATCAATCGTTTTCTCACTTCACGCTACTAAAATACTGGGTTCCGGAGAGGGCGGAGTCTGTATTTTTGGAAGTGAGGACTGGGCCACCGAGGCTAGAAGCATGTCCAACTTTGGAATGGATCAACATAGGTCAATAAAAAATGTCGGCATAAACGGCAAGATGAGCGAGTTTCAGGCGGCGTTTTGTCTAGCCGCGATGGATGAATCCGAGCTGGAAATGAGTGATTGGCACGATGCGATGGACCTGGCACGCGACGCCTCTCGAGGTCTAGGGCTGGAGTTGTCACCTCAAGCTTTCGACGTGCCAGCTCCTTACTGGATAGCGAAAGTAAACGAAGATGCAGCCTCCCCGAGCCAGCTGGTCGCCTTTTTCTTATCTCGTGGTGTAGAGGTAAGAAGCTGGTGGCCCCACTCACTTGCGGAACTTTCAGGGGCCTCTAGCCTCCCAGTGTCGTCTCTTCTGAGGCGAGAGTTCGTGGGGCTTCCGCTTTTTCGAGGCATCACAAGGGAGCAAATTGATTTAGTAACCAGGGCTTTGGAGGAGTGGCAACGTCTACGTTCAGATTAATAGGGTCCTGTGTTGAGAGTTAAGCTTCCGTTCCCTTCAGAACGCGAGTCGCAAGAATTAGGCCCGCTAGGGCTGAGATTAGCTGAGCCAAACCAAAACTCAACTCAGGTCCAAGAGTTGAAATAGAAACAGCCGAGACAACAATAAAAATTAGAGAAGTCGAGAGCCAGGTCGTGACAAACGCTTTCGAGTCCGCCCTTTTGGCAAAGCGCAACGACCGAATAACCAAAAGTCCGAAAAGTGAATTGCCAATGTGGAGTGTGAAAAATTCGACCGAGATTGGATCTAAATTACCTCGTAAGGCAGCCGTCAAAAAGCTCACACTCACAGATGCAAAAAAGATGAGAACGATCAATAACAACGTGTTCGACCAAAAGGTGCGCCCACCATTAACCAGGAGCATTTGCCTGAAGATAAGACCCTGAAGGACAAGCAAAAGCATCAAAATTACTGCTCTATCAATCCCGATTGTAACGGCCAGATTAGACAGCTGCTGCTTATCACCAGAGCCCCAAAGTAAACTGATCCAGGCGAGTGAGCCATTTGCCACAACGCTCATGAAAAGGAAGCCTAGGGCTAGCAGCCAGTCGAGAGTCCACGTTACTTTTATTTTTTCTAATGTACGAATAGCGAATTTTCTTTGAATTGCTGCGATTACCGTCAGGGATACGATGCTGGAGGCGGGGATAGCGACGAAAATCCATTCCCCGATGTCTGCGAGCGCAATAACTAGCGAGAGCCTTACGAAGCCCTCAACAGCGGCCGCCAGACCGACTGAGAATTCTCGGCCAAGTGCTAGCATTACGCCGGCTATTTTTCTGTGCAGGAGGCCAGCAAATATTCCGATTACAAAAAGTATAAAAATCGCAACAGAGGTCAGACGATCGAACCCGCTGAAGGCCGACAGCAAACCAGTAGAAAGAATCACTAAGAACAACAAGATTGTGCGTCCACCACCACGGGTGTTCACAACTACTGAATTCGGCACTGACAAAGTCTGTTCGATACTTCTAATTGACTCGCCTTGCACAATGAAGAGAACCGAAGAATAGAGTCCCCAGGCAATCGTGAATTCGATGAATAGCTGAGTGTCATCTGTCGAGCTAATAACCAATAGGGCGAGGTAGCCCATAAGCCCCGAAAGTATTCCACCAGCGAGGAGAGTGCCATAGCTTTTCATGAACCCTCCTTCTTTGCGACGTGACCGATACTAAGAATCAGGTCGTCCTGACGGAACTCCAGTAGTCTGTTGCCACAATCCTAGTTTCGATCACCCAGCTGGACTTCGCTTTTGATCCAGTGCCCGTTGGATTAGCGCATGCAATGGGTTGTCTTGGTGCTAGGGGAGTAGAAGCTTGACATACCTCGGTACCTTGTGAATAAATCGACAGACCAACCGAAGACTTGGAACCGACGAGGCAATTAGTACAGATTGACCTAGGACATTACTTTCTTGGACATAGTTTGTATTTGCGGCGAACTCCGTCCAATTCTCGTGAAGTTGGCCAATTTTCAAGGAATCCCTGTTGATTCTGAAGTAATGCCACAACTCTTTGGCCCTTTTGGGCCGGGCTAGGTATGCCTTGTTCGCGGAGACCATGAATATCTTGTAGTTTTCGGAGAGAAGAAACTGAAATAATGCTGATTGGATTCCTGGGAACCAGGCATGTCTGAAGTCGTCTAGAATAATCACTCCACTTTCTTTAAGCCTAGATTGAGAGTTTTGCAAATCAGTCAGCACCTGATCCTCAGTGTGGAGGCCGTCGACATGAATTACATCAAAACAAACCTCGGCAGGGATGGAGTCAAATTTTGAGAAGTGGGCAAAACGCTCACTTATTCCGAGCGAGCCAAGTCTTGCTTCCATAACCTTTTTCACATTCAGTGAGTTTGGGTAGGGGTCAATGCCAATCGCGCTAGAACGCACATTATTTTTTAGAATGGTTGCGATCCACGCCCCCTTCCAAACACCGATTTCAGCGACTTGAATATTTGCCGTATCCATCGCGTTTAGCAACAAAACTGATAACTCTGCATCGACCGGATGAAGGAATTCAGAATAACTATTCTTGGCTAGCCACATCTATTTCACTCCTAACGCTTCCCAAAAATAATCCCAGTTATAGCGTATCCCCTCAGTGGACTGAATTTTTAGGCTTGGCGGAGAATGAACAAAACGAACCCCAACAGTCAGACGATGAGCCTGTCAATAACAAAATCAGTGGACTCGGCTAACTCTTTTGGAGCGTGCGGAACTTATTTGACTTACTTGCCCCCTCCCGGCCGTTTAGAGTTGCACCCGCGTCGCAACTCAAATGGGCGTGTCGCTAGAACAAAGTTGCTCGTCTGATCGAACTAGCATCAATATGATCAAATCGACGAGGGCCGAAAGGGCCCATTCGCATTGATAAAGCCTCTGTAAAAAACGGAGAATGAACCCAGGGCTAGAAGGAACGTCTGAAACTTTCTCTGTTTCGTCGGGAAGGCTTCAGGTGGCAGCTTAGATTCCTGCTTCAATGTGTGGAGGTGAGTAACCGAGGCATTCGAAGTCTCCCTCGTGCAGAAAACGGTGGATGTGCTAGTCAATGTGTCCAATTATTGATTAACGGACTCAACGGTTTAGATTTTGAGTATTTTTGGCAAGCAACACCCAATAGAGTCTTCGTCTCAAGACCCTTTCAAAATAGTTACACCTCGGACAACAAGGTAAGCCAAGTAGCCTTATTGGCCATGGCATACTGCGATGACATCAAGATTCTAGAAGCGAACGACTGGTGGAATTTTCTGGAAAAAGTTCAGATTCCAATCGACACGATTGAAGAATCTAGGGTGGTTACTCTGAGACACAGGCCCCGTGCTCTGAGAAAAAAGCAGAAATTGCAAACTGAAACCTACGCAACAATGAGCCGCGCAAGAGTGTGGGGCGTTTGACGGCCTGTAAGGGCAGCATAGCTACCCCCCATTGATTCACGATAGCGCGATAAAAACTTCTCCCGAGTAAATTCGAACCAATTCGCGAAAAATTTCAGCTAAGGTGAAGAGCGTAAACTTATCTTAATAGTCGCGAGGGTAAACCGTACAAAATTTAGCTCACTGACTTTATCGACGCGAGGAAAAGCGGGTTGCGATGGAAGCACTTATGGATAAATTAAATACACCCAAGGGGCATTCGTCAGTGATTGTCCTGATGCTGGCTTTTAACTCCGAAATGTACATCGAGAAAGCCCTCAGTAGTTTTTTAGAACAAGACTTAATGGATTCTAGAGTTCTAGTTTTCGACGACTGCTCCAGAGACAGTACACGCCAGATTTTGCATGATTATGAACATAATCACCCGGAAAGAGTTTTCGTTTGCCGCCCAAAGGTGAACGTATTTTCAGCGGGCAACCCAGATTTGCCATTTAAAATATTGGAGGCGGTGGAAGCCGATTTCGTGGCCATTTTGGATGCAGACGATTACTGGAACTCGTCCAAAAAACTCAGCGCATCAGTGGCTGCGTTGGAGGATAGCGGCGCAAGTTTAGCCGGGCATTCAGTTTTGCTTGTTGGAGCAGGCGAGGACAAAGGCGGACTCGAACTGGCGTACGAGTGGATAGGCAAAATATACGCCAGCAAGTTATGGATTGCCAAACTTTTGGCTAAGAGCATGCTCGTGCTGCCCACGTGCACTCTCGTCCTCCGGAAGGATTCGTTCCCTTTCACTGAGATGTCATGGCTTGCAAATCTGGATACCCCTGACCTGTTCATCAAGCTCTGGGCGCACGCGAACGGCGGAATAGTGCGCATTACACCGCCAATGTCTAACTTGAGGCTCAGCAAAGGGTCGTTGTGGTCGAGCAAGAGTAACCTCAGGCATTTTGCCTCCGCAAGTGTCTCTGCAGCTCAAGCCTTAAGAAGATTCGGGCTGCCGAAGTTCCTGGTTATAGTGCGTCACACGTTTCTTTGGAGTACGTTCCGGCTACTCTCGGAGGCGGCTACCATTTTGGCCAGGCTGCGATCCAACAGGTAAATGGGTATCTCCTCGCGAACTCGTGAGCTTCTCCTAGATACCTCGCACCTAGTTAGGCAGCCAGGGCGCTAGAGAGCGGATGCAATTGATTCAAGTGAACAACCACAATTGCTAAAACTGTTTTGTTTTGAAAATGCTATTAGCGTTCGAAGTTGCTCTTCGATGTGGCGAGCCCCCTGAACTATAGTGGCGAACAAAGTCCCCTAACGGGATCTCGGCCAGACCGAAACCGTGCTTCCCAAAGTCGTTACCGTTGTACAACAAAAATACAGTATCCCCCCGGACATGAATGTTTGGGTAGCACATCATTTGAGAGTCCCAACCGTCGCCCTGCCACTCTGCAAATTGCGGGAGCCGAGTCCAAGACACCAGGTCATCGGAAGCGGCAATCCCCAGGCGGTACGACCTCGCCCCTCCGTTACGAAAGTCAAAGGTCTCCCTGTAGCAAAAGACTAAATATCCCTTTCCATCTGACACTAAAACAGTGGGCATGGCTTGAGCCTCATGAGGACTCAGCGGCGCTATCAAGTCGTGAGACTTACCCTTGTCTTCCCAGTTCATGCCGTTATCGGACTCCCTGTGTCCAATCCGGTATGTTCTTTCTGGGGTTCCTCCTGAGTCACGGGTCCAATCTGTCCCATAGATGTACCAGAGATGAAACTTTCCATCCTGTAAAAGGACAAAAGGGTCACCAATTAGGAAGGGCTCGTCCGGGCTGGCAGAAATCGCTGGTCCTGAACCAATTCGCTGGAAGGAGAGGCCATCATCCCTACTCGACAAGATTCCGATTCCCATGGTTACATCAACAGAGATTCTTCGGGACCACCCAGAGGAATATCCTCGAATCTCATCCTCAACGGGGATGACGTTCAACGGAAATATCCCGTGTTCATCGAAGGCGCCGAGTCCTCCATTCGAGACCACTTCGGCCTGGGAGACGTTGAGCAATTCGGTGAAGTCCGGGCTAAATTCAGCAAATTTAATAAAACTAATCGGCTTACCGTTGGAATCTGGCCTTCGCGTCGAAAAATAGACTCTTGTGCGGTCTTTCATGACTAACGCCTGAGGTCCCTGCGCGAAGGAAAGGCCGAGTTTCCGCACTGGGTCCATTTCCAAATCGAAAACATTTCCTCTATTCCTCCACATTAATAAAGATCACCATCCAGCCGAGCAAGCCCAAAGCCGCACTTTCCTACCTCGTTACCCAGATAAAGCATGAAAAGCGCTCCTTCGTAACAGAAAACGTTTGGGTAGGCCACCATTTCCGAATCCCAGCCTTGGCTACTGCGTTCGAGAGCGTACTTTTCGTCGTCCCTTATCCAATCAATCAAGTTCTCCGAGTACGCGTACCCAATTCGATAGCTGCGTTCTGGATTCCGACGGAAATCTGTCGAAGCCCTGTAGCAAAAAAACATGTGGTACTTGCCGTTTCTAAAAATGATGTCGGGGGAAGCTTGGGCCTCATCTGGGCCAATTTTATCTTCAACGATTTGACGATCGAGCCTGGTCCAGTCGTCGCCGTTGTCCGAAAACGCAATTCTCAGCTTATAAATTATCTCTGCCCTCCCGTCACTTAGTAACCAGCGCTCTCCAGCCGTGTAGGAGAGCACCCACTTCCCAGATAGCACTCGAATCTTTGGCGACGTGATGACGAAGGGCTCGTTTGGGGTACTGGACAAGACAGGACCCCGGTGGCTTTTTACAAAAATCTTGCCATCCTCACTTGTGGCTTTGCCTATTGAGACATCGAAGGGGACTGACTCGCAACGAGTCCAACCCCCGTAGTAAGCCACATATTTTCCATTTGACGATTGAGCAACAGAAATGGGATAAGTGCCAAACTCGTCAAAATTGCCTAAACTTCCAAGTTCCAAAATCGGTTCCTCGGAAAAACCCATTATGTCGCCTTTTGTAAGGCTGGCGAAGTCCACGTAGGCACCTCGGCTAACAAAGTTTCCATCCGGGTCATGCCTATGCCTCGAGGTAAAATAAATACGCACCCTGTCTTCGAGCACAATCGCATTTGGAGCTTGAGTGAAAGAATCGGCCCATGACACGGTTGAAGTGAAGTCCCTATCCTCGAGGAGTAATCCTAATTTCTCCCACTTTCCAGACATTCAGGCCTTTCGTAGGGAAAATTGACGAATTATCTCCACAAGGAGCGGCCCCTCAAGATCGAACACCCTGCTTCCGAGACCCCAAGCAGTTTCTCCTCTGATGACCCTAATTCGCCTTTGGGCGATAACGGGCCCTTCGTCTATGAATTGGTTTACATAGTGAACAGTGCACCCAGTCCATTTATCCCCAGAGTCCAGAACAGCCCGATGAACATTTACTCCGAACATCCCCACTCCTCCATGTTTAGGAAGCAAAGAGGGGTGCGTATTAATAATTCTGCCCTCTAGTTTTGAGGTGGTTTGCTTGGAAACAATCGACATGAAGCCCGCTAGCACAACGAGGTCAGTGCCCACGGGTACTTCTGGGAGCAGGTCTACAGGATCTCCTGAGCGTGAGCGAAACTCCAAGGTCACTGCTGGAATGTTGAATTCCTCAGCCACTCTTCGTGCTGGGCATTCCCGATCTACGATGAGACGAGTCACAACATATGAGGAGTCTTTAGTTCGGGCTCCTGCCGCAATGGCTCGAAAGTTACCTCCTCCGCCGGATGCGCAAACTACAACCTTGAACACGTCCCCCAACCATTCCAACATAATTTTCAATCTTAGGTCTCCAGGACCTTATCAGCCTTAATGTTCGGAGAAAGGTCCGAAATTCGGTGACACCTATTCGTAGTAGATTATCGAACAAAGTCCCAAGAGAAAAAATTTGATTTGATGCCATACTGCATTGTATGTACAAGACTCCGACATCAGGGAGCTATGAAAGCAAAAAGACAGGAAGAGAAAATGCGCGAGAGAGATTTGGACTTAGAGTTTTCTCCGAACAGTGAGCGAGAATATCAATATGGTTTTGACGTTCTTGCCAGGAAGATGCTGCTCCGAAGGTGGTCTGGACTTATCGTTCGAGAGGGCAAGTCTCTCGAAATGGGGAGTTTCGACGGGTCCATGACCGAACTCCTCATGGAGCACGTGAGCTTTTTAGATGTGGTTGAGGGTTCTGCGGAGCTATCAGCTCAAGTCAGAGGCCGCCTTGGAAGTCGAGTACGAGTTATCCACAGCTGGTTTGAGGAATTTGAGCCCTCGCAGAAATACGACCAGATATTTCTAGTTCACGCCTTGGAGCACGTTGACGATCCGGTTTTGGTGCTCAAGAGGGCAGCCAGTTGGCTTACGACAGGTGGAAGGCTCTTGGTGGCGGTCCCGAACGCCAATGCCCTTTCAAGGCAGATAGCCGTAAAAATGGGGGTGGTCAAATCACTCCAAGCCGTAACCGAGGGAGAGAGAAAGCATGGGCATAAACGAACTTACAGCTTGGACACCTTAACAGCCGATTTTAAGGAAGCAGGGGTCACCGTCATCGACTCCGGGGGAGTAATTTTAAAACCCTTGTCCAATTCGCAATTTGATTCGGCCCTTAATGCAAACATTGTTAGCGAAGAATACCTCCTGGCCTGTGACGATCTGGCCAAGATATGGCCGGATTTCTCCGCAAGCGTGTTTGTAGTGGCGACCGGAAGTTGATGATTGAGTCGGGATCTAGTCACTCGAGATAAAACGGAAGTGGCGTCTCGCAAACCTAAGGTTCTGTGCATGGAATGTTCACAGCACCGCGCAATGAGCAATCTTTAATTAGACAGGGAAAGCAATTCGTGAACCCCCAAACCTCGATAACCACATCAATAATGCAGCCTTATTTTTTCCCCTACCTGGGTTACTGGCAACTGATGAATCGCGTTGAAAAATTTGTTATCTATGACGACATAGAGTTCTCAAAATCTAGCTGGATACACAGGAATCGTTACGGCCGAAATGGCAAGGCCCAAATGTTCACGCTCCCACTTCGGAGTGATTCGGACTTTCTTGACATAAGGGATCGTGAACTCTCCGATTCTTGGGGTCAAGAAAAGCTGAAAATTAGAAGGAAATTAGAAGGCGCCTATAGGCATGCCCCCTACTTCTCTGAAGGGATGGATGTTTTCGATGAATGCGTTAGTTTCGCGGGAACAAATCTTTTTGGGTTTGTCGCAAACTCAATAAAAGTTGTAGCAAAACGACTCGAACTAGAAGCCGAATTGTTAGTCGCCTCAGAAGTCGGATACACGAAAAACCTCCGAGGACAAGAGCGGGTTATCTCCTTGTGCCAAAAGCTAGAGGCCAAACAATATCTTAATCCCATAGGCGGACTGGGGCTCTATGACCCCGCTCGCTTCAGGCGAGAAGGAATCGAATTGAAATTTAATTCCGGAGAGACTAGTAGCTACGACCAGATGAGCAGCCAGTTTGTCCCTAACCTCTCGGTTCTTGACTCTCTGATGTTTGTTGGAACCAAAAATGTCAGAGACTCTGTAAAAAAACCTCAAGGGGACTAAAACGCGGTCGCGGGTTGGGTAAAAAGTCTGAAGGATCCTGCTTCCGTCGCATTGACACATCCGCCAAGATGTTACAGCTGGACACTAAAAAAATTGTTGAGGTGTTTGCCCCCTCAAGGGCGAAGCTGGGTGATGGTTGGGCAATGGATGCGTCTCTCGAACTGGGGAATCTGTGACTAGTGATGGTTGGACCATCACTGTCAGGGAAACCGGTGCCTTTGGAGACGTAATTGAGGTGAAGAAAGGCTAGCTGCTGTTTTTGGCTCGCTAGCGCTAGTACTTTTGTTGAGGTTACCGTAAGCGACATTCAGTTGTCCTGAAGCGGACCTTTGCTGAGGGATTGGGTTTACTTTGCAATTCGGTGAGATGATTTGGCGGGGTTTGGTGTTTATTGGTAGCTCGGTTTTCGAAGCTCAGGCGCCATTTGTGAAAAGAATAATTGCTTTGACTGCAATGCTTGCGTTAGTTGAATCAATGTTTGGGGCTGTTCCTAGTCGTGCTGCTGACCTGGTTCTGATATTTCCAAAGGCTGCCGCAGACTTTCATGCGAATAACTGGACTTCCGTTGCGGTTGTAACGGGTAGGAAGCCCGGGGTTTGAGTTTGAAATGGCGGAGATGTTAGGGCGGCTGTGTCATCTGGAATAAATGGATTTCCTAGATTGCAGACCACCACTGCTATTACTGCTGCCTCTACCTACGACAGTCTCGCAACCTATGCTAATAGTGAACCCGAGCTCGCCACAATATCCTTTCAGGGTTCTGTTGCAAATGTGAATCTCGCACTTAGGTCCCTGGAGTTTAAAAGAACAGGCAATGGTACCAACACCTTTACGGCATGGGCGATTGATGGAACTAGGGCTGTTTTCAATGGCCGCTACTACGAGGTAATACCTGACGTGACAAATTGGGCTGCAGCCATGAGCGCTGCTTTGAAAAAAACCACACCCGCTGTTGGCGGGGTCCTTCCTTGCCAAGGCTACATAGTAACTATTACTTCAGAAGCTGAGCAGGATTTTGTCTTCTCTCAGGTACGAACCACTTCTTGGATTGCTTTAGCGGATCAAGAAGATTATGTGAATGTGGCTATCAACTCCAAAAATGGAACTGATCTGACCACATATGCAGCAGGTGTAGCAGGTGGAGAAGGTGCCGCCGAGGGCCGCTTTTACTGGGTGGCGGGTCCGGAACGGGGTATTCGAGTCACTACCCCGCGTGCTGACCCCGCAACTGGAGCGCCGACAATTGTGTCCGACCAATACGCCAATTTTATTGAAGGTGAGCCCAACAACTCGGGGGGAGAAGACGCGACTCAGATCGACGCCACTGGGGAGTGGAGAGATTTGAAGCATATTTCCCCCGCTGGGTCAGAAACATATATTGTCGAGTACGGAGGTGTTAGAGCCACTGCTGATGCCGGGACCGTCTCGGGCAGAACAATAGGGGTTCCCACGGTCTCAGACTTGGGAACAGTCGAAACCTGCGAGCCTGCGATTGTTCGAGGAACCCAAACCAAATTTTTCACCGCAACCAGCTCCGTGACCCCCGGAGCGCCAAGTGGTGTTGCGGCTTCGGTTACTGCCGGAGTAACTTCGGCGGCACTGACTTGGAACGCTCCTGCAACTGGTGGCAGCGCAATTACCGGTTACAAGATTGAGGTTAATGATGGAACCAGTTGGACTACTGCGTCAGCCAACACCGGGACAGATGCCACCAGTTACACGGCCACTGGCCT
>Ga0209390_10009896_pt1 | contig 11326 bp, 7 predicted proteins | sample BON01_FD_187212 | JGI IMG/M metagenome (GOLD analysis project Ga0209390, IMG submission 187212) | Freshwater microbial communities from Lake Bonney liftoff mats and glacier meltwater in Antarctica - BON-01 (SPAdes) (version 2) | ecosystem: Environmental > Aquatic > Freshwater > Ice > Glacier... | reverse complement strand
CCACTTGAACATTTTCCGGGCTAACTGGGAGGAGGGGGTTTTTGGGCACTACAAGGAAGTCCCCCGTGGACCTTGGGTCGACTTTGAGAATAAGGGCTTCAATCTCGTGTGTTTTGATTTCAATGAAAGGCTGGTTGAACTTGATCCTGTCGTTGAAGCATTGACGCCACAAGCGCATTTTTTCCCTCTGCCCTGGCTTGTTGCGTATTTTCATCTGTGCCTTCTTCTGTGTTGCGATATATCGGTGTTTCCGACAGAAGTAGCCCTTTTGACCCAGAGGAAAGTTGGATACAGGGGAAAAATCATCACAAATTTTACAGAAGCGCTCCTCTTCCTCTTCATTGTCGTGCAAATTGCAAACATTAGTCTTCCTCCGCAAAAAAACGGTGGCATTGTCCTCAACCGGGATTGTTGTGGGTAAAAAACACGCGACAGGGCGGAAATCGTTACACATGTTGCAATAGCGGGCGTTCTTCGCGGGCACCATGGTTGATTTGGTAGGATGAGAACTGTGTACCATAATTTATATCATTGACTTATATTGCAAAACTTTCCTTTTTTTGCCCTAATTATAGTGCAACGCATTACGTACTCAAAAGAGGCTATATCGACTGCACGATGGTTTGTCATTTCTTTGGAGCCTCCTGCAGATGCGCAGCGTGTATCTGATTGAGAAGTGCAAGTCTCTGCTCCTCGAAATGATTGAAAAGTGTTTTACTTCTCGTTGGATCAGCTGCAATGTCATTCTTTTCGGACAGCCATCGCTCGTAACCACAATGCTTCTTCCACGCTTCCTCGTGTGCCTTTAGTGCGGCGTGAATTTTGTCGATTGGTCCAGGCCATGACGGCCGTGCTGATCGTTTTTTGGACTTTTTACTCGGTGTCTCAGATTCCGTCGCAACTGGTGCTCCCATCAGTGGGACCAAAGCTGCCGTAAATGCTGACGCAACTTGTGTAGGCGTCGGAGGAAGTATTGCTGCTTGCAATGTGGGGACTGTAGTAGCCCTCTTCTTCAGGGGAGTTTGTGCCACCGTCGTTTTCGGCCGCTTGTCTTGAGTCCCTCCACCCTCTTCGTCGTATTTGGACCACAACGACGTGAATCCCTGCTCCCGCAGGTCATATGCCCTGGGTTGATCAGTAGCGGTGTCCGACAGAAAACGCAGCGCACTTACATCGGGTAGAACGTCCGTCTCCCCACAATCGTCAATAAACATCGGAAGTGTGTCGTCATTGTCCACAATATTGACAGATGTGATGATTGGCAGCGTACCAAGGTAATGTCTGCCGTATACATGGCATACAGTGAGCAGCATTGCTGCACCGGGTGCTGAAAGTGCAGCAGAAGGCTTTATGTCGAGAATTCTGCGATCGGCAGTCGACGCTTGCCTGGAGGCGATAATGCGCAATCTCACCACGATGGCGTTTTTGAGTAAACCGTTGAGCAGACATGATATGGAAATATCGTCGGCCCACACAGGATTTGGGCCGGAATAGCGAATGTCTGCAGCCATAGAAATACACCAATTTTTGAAAGTCTCTTTGCACGGCGGTTCAATGGAGGAGTAAATAGAGTGGACGACTGAAGAGGCGCCTTTCTGGAATTCTTCTGCCATGTTGTTCGCAGCGATGGCACGTAGTTGTTCAAACGTCAGATACACTCCGTGCAAAGCCAGCTGCTGCGACATGGCGAGATAGAAACAATGTCCTCGGCCACCTGGCACCTCAATCGATCGCAAGTTCAGAGTAGCAGCGGTAGCATCAATTATGATGCGTCCTGCCTTCGTAGTCTCTTCGTCGAACGCAAGAAACTGCTGAATCGCAATATCGCCGTTACCGCCATACTTTTGCAGCCATGCTTGCGCAGAGGCATCGTCCTCACCGGTGGTGCCCATGAAACGTCTGATTGCATTTTTGAACGCGTGTGCCCGCTGCCCGGCAGACAAAACAGGTGCGGTGCCGGGCGCTCCAAAATAAACATCGTCCTTAAGAGACATCAGGTAGTCCACGGCCTGATTCACATTGTTGCTTTCATGTCGCAATACCATTTGCGCGCGGTCTTCGGTACATCCTTCAACCAACTTCATAATTTGCATGGCGGAGCGATCCTGGTAGACATTCTGAATAGCGGCATCGATATCCATGTTGCAAAATACCAAACGATGCAGTGCTTCTCTTTGTGAAACCTCAGTGACGGATTGTACAAATTCGATTTTCTGCTGCGTATCATCGGGAAGATCACTCAACATTTCTTCAATCATGTCGAGGGCAGCGGCGACGTTAATATCAGAATCAAATAAAAAACGTTTGGCAAATTCTCGAAAACACCCCACTTTCCGCACAATTGTATCGATGTCCAGGTCATTCTTCGTGCGCGCCAAGTCAAAAAGCATATCAATATGTTGCATATCGACGGGGTGCTTTATTGGTTTCGTTCTCTTATGCGTCAACCCACCCCTGCGCTCAATCCGATAATTCTGCAACAGTGCCGAGAAGCCGAGAAAGAGCACGGGGAATGAGTTGATGAGCTTCGCCATTTTGTAAATAAGATCGCGCTCGTCATATTCATCATTACGTAAAATACGCAGCAATTCCAGAAAATCCTGTGCCCTTTGTTTGTCTTCCTGAAGTGCTTTCAGTACCAGCGTTACATAATCTATGTGCATATCCAAATCATGCTCGGCGATAGGATGTGCAAGTTTGTGAACGGTGTAATATTCGCCGGCAATGTTGTCGGGAACGGCATCGTTGTTTGGATCAGGCACGTAATTGGGCAGCACTTGCATTTCTTGCAGGAAGCGCGCCTGTAGACCAGATGCCAGACCCTGCATATATATAAACTAATGTGTGGACGGAATTCGGAATTTGTCTTTAACTAATTTCACCAAAACAAACGGTTATCTGAGGAGGCAGAACCAAAAATGCAAAATTGGCCAAATTTGACTGGAAATAAACCTCTCTGTCCTGGTCAGGAAATCCATGTTTTTGGGGCAAAGTGTTCACTTGATGATAAAAAACAAAAAAGATCCCAATATGCCATGCTCACACACGGAGCATGAAAAAAACGACATGGTGTTGACACTATATTCTTCGTGGCATCACTCGATTGCGAAAAAAGCACCGTGTGTGCAAGATATCAAGAATTGTGGGGAGGCGACAACGACGGTCGAGCCAATTTTTGCACCCCCGTTGCACACCGAAAGCAAACAAATGTTGTTGGATCTGGACGACGAAGACTCCAAGTATACTGCTAATCTTGCCAAGTATATGGCAGGACAAACCTGGTCCTGTGCGCATAGCAAGCTTTAGGTGCAGCCATTCACTAACGTCACAACAAACAGTGACAGATGAGGACGAGCAAAGGGCAAAAGTGTCATATTTATTTTGAATAACTTGGTATATACACGTCGACGTCATCGTACAAGGTTAATTTACACATTCGTCGTCGTCGTCGTACAAGGTAAATTTACACATTCGTCGTCGTCGGAACATCCTTCGGAACGGCCATTTGAAGCTGGAGCTTTGCCAACTGCAACTCCTGCCTGACCTCTGTCAATTCGTTCTGACACATCTGATGATCCATTTGCAAACGAGAGACTGCTTTCTGGAAACTGATTGTCTTGTTGTGGCGATCAGCGCGCGCCTTAGCTCTGAGTTCGCGATGTTCGACGCAATCACTTCCCATGCTCGCCTTCGCTTCCATGATTGATTCGTCGAAAGCGTCCAAATCATCCTGACGAAACTTTTCCATGTTCGTCAAATACTTGGTAATCTCATCATTCGTGTTTTCATCAACACTGCATGGCAGAGACATGCCAAAAAACGTAAATTCGCAACTTCGCTTTCCGCTCTTGTTAAAGATAAATAGAGCAAATTCTCTATTTTGGGCACCGGATTCCTGTTTAATGTGCGAATCGGCAATATTATGCTTCATACGAACGTGCCATTTCTTGATATGTATGTTGAAGTTTACGACGATTACAAGGTGAATGTGCCTTGTGGACGAAATAACGTGGTGCATTCGATGCAATCGTCCCGCGTCACGCTGACCTATGGGCGTCGGTTGCAATCCGTTTTCAAGTGCGAGTGTTGTGATGTGGAATTTGTCAAGCTAACTCGACGAAGCAACGAGTATGACAAAAACGTCGCGCGCACCTTTCGTGATTTTGTCTGTGTAAAATATACGAGAGAACCTGCGCAATACGGATCGTCGACTTGACCGAAGATTGTGTGCGAACCTTGCAAAAGTGTGCCAAGAAATGGTCTTTTATTAGATAATGCATTAATAAAGAAATAGAATCACGTCCCACGCCACAAAGCTATATAATCAAATTCAAAATGCCACCCTGTTTCGTGTTCCGTCTTAAAATGTCATCGTGTCCTATGCAAACGGGTACGGCCACATCGTGCGGTGGAGAAGAAGGCGACTGTCTCAAGTTCCACGGTAGGGCGCGCGTTGATGTAGAAGGACGAACTGTGTGTGATGTAGATGAAGGTAGTTTCAAGATTGCCGTGCGTGGCGTAGTCGGACGTGCCATCGATGTAGCAATCGTCCGGGCCGCCATCGCACCTGGTACAGAAAACCAGATATGGTCGCTTTTCATGCCCATCACGCAAACTGCCTCGTGTATGTTGCAACAGGACGCGGGTCCGGAAATCCGCATTATGCAAAAGTTATGTGCGATCGATCCGAGCGGAAACCACCACGGTTTGCTCGTGCACACGGGGTTGCCCTGCGTTGGTCTGTGTCCAGAACTGGCCAAAATCCATGCCAAATTGGTTGCAGGCGGCGTGACAGGAAACTTTGTTGATTTTACGGCAAAATACGGACTTGGTCAGGGAGTGAATGTTGAGCTTATTGCTAATTTACAATGGGTGGTAATGTATGTCACGCACGCAGGCCAAGATATCTTCAACTTCCATAGTCGTATGATATATGACGAAAAGCAAGACAAGAAAGTTCGCGTCTCGTGGCGTGTCTTACTGAGAGGAATCGCAGAGTTTCTGCGCTTCGCGGACAAATTACTTGACAACAAGATATTTCACCTTGATGTTAGTGACAACAATTTAAGATACAGATTCGATCACGCCATCTTTGACGACAAACAAATCACCATAACACACTTGCACTTTGCACTCATTGACTACGGATGGCCTGGTATGCAACCGTCGCCAAGCAGGGACGACCTGCTCTTCAAATTGCCACACGGGATTTGGGCAAAGGACCCGCCGTGTTATATCATGTTTGAAACGTGTTTTACAGTGTATTGTACTTTGATGAAGTTGTCGGGACAGACCGTGGAAAGTATTTGCGAAGAACTGTGCAATCATTCATTTGCAAAGCAGATGCCAGAGACTTGGACGCCCAACAAAGAGGAGCACTGTGAGATGGAAGCCGTGTTGCAACACATGACGTCCGACTTCAAAGACACTCATACAACCGCTGCGTTGACTCGACTGTGGATATTCACGGCAAAAGTTGTATGCGCTGGCATCCAAAAGTACACGGGTGATTTCAAACAAGAGATCGCCCACTGGCCTTCGACTTATAATGCATACGTATCGTATCTGAGTCCACTAGACGACGATGATGCTCCACAGACTCACATGCCTGCTTTTGTTGCTCTCTTCAACTATTATCGCTCTGTATACTACTCAGATACAGAAACCTTCGAATTGACTGCGACGGCATTGGACTTCTACAAACGGCAGCACGATACTTACTCTTACGTGCAGATGATGTCGTGGGCGCTGCGCCGTCACAGTCATTCCAGTCACCGTGTAATGAAAACGGCGGCGAATCTGATCAACAAACTCGTAGCGCAAGGATCGACAGACACTTTACAAGAAGTGTGTACAAAGATTGAGGCAATTTCCTTGTTGTGAACTCCTCGTTGGCCATGCTCTGCAGACACGGGTACGGTCTTCAGTGTTTCGGATATGTGAGATTGTAGTGTTGCATCGTAGCGACGTCGATATGGCGAAGAACATAAGATGAAAGTATGGTGTTCTACACGACAAACATATATAATCACCACTATGTTTTGTATTGTGTCGTAAGATGTCGTCATGTCCTATGCAAACGGGGATGGCTACACCGTGTGGTGGAGAAGACGGAGACTGTCTCAAGTTCCATGGTAGGGCGTGCGTCGACGCAGAAGGACGAACTGTGTGTGACGTAGATCAAGGTGGTTACAAGATTGCCGTGCGTGGCGTAGTCGGTCGTGCCGTCGATGTAGCAATCGTGAAGGCTGCAATCGCTTCTGGTGCAGAAAAACAGATTTGGTCGCTTTTCATGCCGATCCCAATAAAACCTCTCTCGTCTGAGTTCCAACGGGACGCAGACCCGGAAATTCGCATCATGCAAAAGTTAAGTGCGATCGATCCGGGTGGCAAGCACCACGGTTTGCTGGTGCACACGGGGTTGCCCTGTGTTGGTCTTTGTCCCGAACTGGCCAAAATTCATGCCCAATTGGTTGCACGCGGTGTGACAGGAAACTTTGTGGATTTTACAGCAAAATACGGACTTGGTCAGGGTGTGGATGTTGAAGACATTCCTACTTTACAATGGGTTGTAATGTACGTCACACACGCAGGCAAAGATATCTTCAAATTCCGTAGACGTATGGTATATGACGAAAAGCAAGACAAAGAAGTTCGCGTCTCGTGGCGTGTTCTACTGAGGGGAATCGCAGAGTTTCTGCGCTTCGCGGACAAATTACTTGATAACAAGATATTTCATCTTGATGTCAGTGACAACAATTTGAGATATCGATTCGATCACGCCATCTTTGATGACAAACAAGTCACCATCACACACTTGCACTTTTCACTTATCGACTACGGATGGCCTGGTCTACAACCGTCGCCAAGCAGGGACGACCTCCTTCTGAAGCTACCACGCGGGTTTTGGGCAAATGATCCACCGTGTTACGTCATGTTTGAAGTATGTTTTACGGTGTATTGTACTTTGATGAAGTTGTCGGGACAGACAGTGGAAAGTATTTGCGAAGAACTGTGTAAGCATTCATTTGCAAAGAAAATGCCAGAGACTTGGACGCCCAACAAAGAGCAGTATGGAGAGATGCAAGACGAGTTGCAATATCTGCCGTCCGAATTTAAATACACACACACAACCGCCGCGTTGACTCGAATTTGGATTTTCACGGCAAAGGCTTTGTGCGTTGGCATCCAAAAATATACGGGTAATTTAAAACAAGAGATCGCCCATTGGCCTTCGACCTACAATGCTTATGTATCGTACCTAAAACCAATAGATGACGACAGTGCTCCAGAGGCTCACATGCCTGCGTTTGTTGCTCTTTTTAATTATTATCGCGCCGTATATTACACAGGCACAGAAACGTTTGAATTAAGTGCGACGGCATTGGACCTCTACAAACGGCATCACGATATGTATGGATACGTGCAGATGATGTCGTGGGCACTGCGCCATCACAGTCATTCTAGTCACCGTGTGATGAAAACAGCGGCGAATCTGATCAACAAACTCGTAGCGCAAGGATCGACAGACACTTTGCAAGAAGTGTGTGCAAAGATTGAGGCCATTTCCTTGTTGTGAACTCCTCGTTGGCCATGCTCTGCGGACACGGGTACGGTCTTCAGTGTTTCGGATATGTGAGATTGTAGTGTTGCATCGTAGCGACGTCGATAATGTCATATAATATCACATAAAACCACATGCGTTCAATCTATGACTGTATTCTTCATATTCGTCTTGTGGCAGCATTGGTGGTCTGCGTCCAAGCATGTTGTGCAGGGCATTGGGTGTGTCGGCATGTAGCTGTAGATGCATGTTATCAAATATCGATTGTAAAACGTCGACGGGCAGCCCTTTCAGCGGTGACGCATCGGCACCCAACCGCTCCTGAAACATCATTCCAAAAGCAACATCGTGGTCCTGTCGCAAGTTGTGCCAGCGGCCAATGCGTGCGTGTAGGTCGGGACGTGACATTTCTCTGGAACCCCACACTCTGACATCACCGTCCTCGGTGACAGCACCACACACATCCTTCCCTCCGGCCACCACCAATACTTTTTTGCCACCAAAGAGCCTCGGATTGATTAATGTTAGTGAGCGGAGGTTCAACGAGTCATCGTTTGAAAAAAAGCCATAATGTAAGCCAGCATATACGCCAGAAAGGTATTCGCTGTTGCCGCCGCACACCCACACCGTGTGGTTTTTGGCAAGCACTACCGAATGAGTTAAGCCACACGCTGCCATAAATACACCGCTTCCGTCTGCAAACTCGGGTCCTACCACTTTCTGCAGTGTGTGCACATGAATTTCCCCTTGAATGCCATGCCTGTACAGACCCAATGCTCCGAAATAATCTGATCCACAGCCCCACAATGAACCATCTGACGTCACTACCAGCATATGTTGTAAGCCGCCATCCATGGAGATCACGGATACGCCACCAAACGTTGTTGCTGGTATGGCTGCTGGAACAAGTCGATTTCCTGTCTTATATCCATGTCCTAGTATCCCACATTCGTCTCTTCCCCAAGTCCACAGCGTGTCGCCTGCTGTCGTCACCGTGAGCGCCATACCGTTTCTATACCCTGCAGCAATCATGCTAACACTAGCTCCAGTCCCAAAAAGCTCGTGGTCAATTTGTGCAAACTTGATGCTTGACTCTGTGTTGTTGTGCCCCAACTGTCCATATTCTCCGTCTCCGCAAGTCCAAACACGTTTTGCCCGCGTCAGAATCATCGTAAAGTCCCCTCCACAAGCTACCATGAGGACCTTGTGTTGTAGAGGTACTAGTGTTGGCACAACGAGCTCAAAACGATCTCCACTTATTCCGCATGCACCCCACATCCACAATGTGCCAGTGCTGGTAACGCAGGCAGAATGATGGTACCCAGCTGACGCCATCACGACGTCGACGCCAGCAAACTCACGTTTGGCAAGCAGTGTGGGAAGAATTTCTTCATCTTCGTGTCCAAGACCGAGCTCACCGTGTGAATTTGTACCAAAGACAGACATGTCTCCGTCTTCTGTAACCATAAGCGTCGACCCATTTCCCATGCACAGAGTCATGTTTCTAGAGTGAAAATATACGATTTACTCCTACGTGAGTGTGCACACTGGCACAAATGCTTATATATGTTTAAACCAGTCACCGTGTAATGAAAACGGCGGCGAATCTGATCAACAAACTCGTAGCGCAAGGATCGACAGACACTTTAAAAGAAGTGTGTGCAAAGATTGAGGCCATTTCCTTGTTGTGAACTCCTCGTTTTCCATGCTCTGCAAACAAGGGTACGGTCTTCAGTGTTTCGGATATGTGAGATTGTAGTGTTGCATCGTAGCGACGTCGATATGATGAAGCACACTAAATGAAATGAGCTGAGATGCAGTGGTATGGTATATCACAAACAGAAATAGGAATTGCATGATCATTCTTATTAAGCCAGTGCTTACAGATCCAACGAGTGTCGAGTACAAGGACAGTCGTGTGAATAATCTTTCTTAAATACTCAAAAGGATGCGATGAAGTATTTTGTTGTAATAAATTCATACATTGGAATGCTGCCCTTCTTTGAAGTCGTGGTCGTTTAGCATCGTATTGCGAACCTCCCCGCAGTAAAAGACATATAGTAATACATATATAAGCAGTTACATCAGGAGGTTCTCGCGTGTGGTGCTTGTATTGTGAAATTAAAAGGACTTAGAACCAACATGCCAAAAAAAGATAAACGCCCCATGGATGAAAAATCCGACGATGAAACCCTGGTTTTACCGATTCCTGTCGTATTTCCAAATCCGTCTGCCTTGAAGGATTCGTCCACAAAATTCGCCCGGTGGATTTCCGAAGCTCGCGAGGGAATCGCGCAGACCACAGCAGTTCGCCATGCCGAAAAAGCAATATTGTTGAATACCCAAAATGACAATGATGCTGTTGCAGCGGTGCCGGAGGACACGGAGAAAAGCCGCGACGACGCAGCTCTATCTGCAATGCGGCAGCGTACACTAGCTTTACGCAACTTAGAAGCGTACAGGGAGCGACAACGGGATGCTTTATCAGGCAACACAGAACATGAGAGCAAGGACACGGACCACACACGGCAAAATACCATCTTCATGGATCCAGAGTGGGCACGACAGGTACGATGTATTGTCGACAAACACATTGAGACAGAAATACTCAAAAAACATGCTGCCCTGAACATTCTCGAAAGGAGTGCCTCAAGCGTAGGTGAATCTCAGAAGGGGTATGCCAGGGCCCTTACAAGTGCCATCGAGTCGTTTCATGGGATGCCAAACAGTCCTGCTGCCGCAGGCAAAGCTACTGACAAGACTGGCTCAAAACACACGGCCGTAGACGCAATAATAGTAGATGCACCAGCTAAAATAGCAAAAATGCGAATTGTAAAGTATTCCAAATCGGAACAGGCGACCATTGATAGGATACAGAAAGAACGCGAATCCATACTCGAAGTTTATCGGCGAACAGGTGACGTGACACACAAATTCAGCGTGGCGTGGATCGAAAAGTATCACCCAAATGGGTTTCCATTGTGGAAGGGATCGTCGAAACGGCCGAAGCGTGTTGACAAAAGTGTGCAATTCGACGAAGATATAGATGAAAATGGCATCGACGACGACGGGGCAGCGTAGTCGACCGTAAAATCGAGATGAATGTCAAAAACACGTAATACGCGTTGCGTGTAAATGCTTCTTATAGAACAAAATACGGAAACAATAGTGTGCACTATATATATAAATACGAGAATCGTGAAAGCTTCAGTGAACTGACACATTGAATTAAATGAATGACCTAACATACAAGTTTGGTCCGTATGACATGAAATTGCACACTACCCGATGTGTAGAAGGGTGTAATGTGCTGTTGAAGCCTATGGGATTCTCACTTGGTGCGCGAAGCGAGGTTTACGAATTGAACGATGACACTGGACTGTTTACACAAACTCTGAATTTCTCAATTCATGCAAGACATGTGGGGAAACTTGTTCGTCTGAGTTTGACTAATATCTGCTGTGCAAACGCTGATCGCACCATGGAATGGCCGAGAGAAAAAATGATGATTACAGCAACACGAACTACAGATGGTATCGAAGTTGCAACCGAAGAAAGAATTGTTGAGGGTCGCGACAATCACACTCTGTCAAGTTTTTATATTCGAGGTGTCGAGAAAATCAATGTGCAGTGTGAGTTTATGGGTGACGGAATTGGAAAACATACCATTGTGATGCTAGTGTTTGATCCATCTAGACAAGCAGAAAGCGGCGGTGAGGGCCGCGGTGGGGGCGGCGGTGGGGGCGGCGGTGGGGGCGGCGG
>Ga0209390_10009894_pt1 | contig 11328 bp, 12 predicted proteins | sample BON01_FD_187212 | JGI IMG/M metagenome (GOLD analysis project Ga0209390, IMG submission 187212) | Freshwater microbial communities from Lake Bonney liftoff mats and glacier meltwater in Antarctica - BON-01 (SPAdes) (version 2) | ecosystem: Environmental > Aquatic > Freshwater > Ice > Glacier... | reverse complement strand
TGCCCGGGCGGACCGATAGGCTTTCGCACTTGTCGGGCGCATAGCTCAGTTGGCTAGAGCGCTGCCTTTACATGGCAGATGTCGGGGGTTCGAGTCCCTCTGCGCCCACCCGATTACCAGGTGTTTTTCCCCTGGTAGGGGCTCGGTGAGTACCAGGCGGTGACGCCGATGATCTTGATGATCGCTGCAGCTTGCTTGCGCCGGCCGACAACAATCTGTGACCGGTTGAGCAGCATGATCGTTGAGGAGTTGGGTTTTCGTGCCTGGTGTGTCCATACCAGGCGTGTGGTCAGTTGATCTTTCGTATCGTGTGGTTGTTGAAGTCGGCGACGTAGACGTTGCCAGCAGTATCAACAGCCACCCCGGACGGGAAGTTGAAGCGGGCGACGGCACCGGTGCCGTCGTTCGGCCCGGAGTTGCCAGGGCTGCCGGCAAGGGTGGAGACGGCACCGGCTGGGCTGATCTTTCGTATCGTGTGGTTGTTGAGGTCGGCGACGTAGACGTTGCCAGCGGTATCAACAGCCACCCCGGACGGGAGGCTGAAGCGGGCATTGGCACCGGTGCCGTCGGCTGGCCCGGGGCTGCCAGCGGTGCCGGCAAGTGTGGTGACGACACCGACCGAGCTGATCTTTCGTACCGTGTGATTGCCGTCGGCGACGTAGACGTTGCCAGCAGTATCAACAGCCACCCCGGACGGGAAGTTGAAGCGGGCATTGGCACCGGTGCCGTCGTTCGGCCCGGGGCTGTTAGCGGTGCCGGCAAGTGTGGTGACGACACCGGCTGGGCTGATCTTTCGTATCAGGTGATTGCCGCTGTCGGCGACGTAGACGTTGCCAGCAGTATCAACAGTCACCCCGGCCGGGAATTTGAAGCGGGCAGCGGCACCGACGCCGTTGGTCGACCCGGAGGTGCCAGCGGTGCCGGCAAGTGTGGTGACGACACCGACGGGGCTGATCTTTCGTATCAGGTGATTGCTGGTGTCGGCGACGTAGACGTTGCCAGCAGTATCAACAGTCACCCCGGCCGGGAATTTGAAGCGGGCAGCGGCACCGACGCCGTTGGTCGACCCGGGGCTGCCAGCGGTGCCGGCAAGTGTGGTGACGACACCGGCTGGGCTGGTCTTGCGGATCGTGTGATTGCTGGTGTCGGCGACGTAGACGTTGCCAGCAGTATCAACAGCGACCCCGTAGGGGTTGTTGAAGCTGGCAGCGGCACCCGCGCCGTCGGCCGACCCGGGAATGGCGTTGCCGGCAAGGGTGGAGACGTATCCAGGTCGGGAGCATCGGAGAGCGAGTGAGCCGGTTGTTGCATCAAAGAATGTTTGGATGGTGCCCGCGATACCGCCCGCAGCGCATGCGCTGCCCTCGCCAAGCCCCCCAACACCGGAGGTTTCGAGGGCGACAAGCCGGTTGACGAGATCGATCAGGCCGGTGTTGGTGGTGTAACCAACGACGTCAGCAATCACGTGCATCTTCGCGCCAGCAGCGCCGCCGTAGTAGATGTCGATTTTGCCGGCGTTTGCCCCGGTGATCGGCAATGCCACGGTGACCGCGTTGGGTACGACGTCGCCGGGGTTGAAGTTCAACCCGGCAGTCGCGGGGACACCAGTTGCGGTGCCGGGCCGGATTGACAAGAACCCTTCAGCAGTCGGAGAGACAGCAGTGATATTGAAGAGCACCCCGGTTGCTCCAGCAGGGACAACCACTTTGACAATGGTGGTTGCCGTGGACTCAACGTAGGTGTCGATCATGCCGGTCACGACAAGTTTGCGGGACGTGTTCGCAACGACTTGGCCGGTCAAACCAATGTTGTAACGGGTGTCGAGCACACGGGTTGGCTCCACCATCACCACCGTCGATTCGGATGCTCCGGGCAACGCCAATATCTGTCCGGGTACGGCGATTGAACCAACAACCACGGCCGACGCAGCCAAGCACAGGGCCGCAGCCACACCAACAAAACGTCGAACAGTATTGGAAGACATCAAACATCCTTTTATGACGTAAATAGAAATATGCTCGATTGCTGTCAAGGGCCCAATTGGATCTGTTCACAAGTGGACAGTAGAACTGCCCGCTTGTGGCCATCAGCGCCTTTCGGCCTGCCGAATCAGGCAGGAGGCCCCACGCAGGCAGCGCCACCGCGTCGATGGCGGAACGGTCACGATCGCTCATCGCCGACCCCAGCCCGTCCGTCATTTCGATTTACTCTGTTCGGTCGAGGCGTGTACGCGTTGGGGGATTTCGAGAACAGCGCCGGGAGGGCGGGCGGCTGTCGGACGACCAGCACGCTGGCCAGCACGGCCGTGCCGCAAGGTGTGAAGCACTTTTTGGCCGGACGATCGTGAAGGACCCGACGGCCACGAGCCGCGGGACACTTGGAGCGATTCCTTGGATCACTCCGGGCGTGTTGATGGCGATTGACTACGTGGTCTCGGCGACATTTTTGTGCATCACGGTCATCGGGATTCCGTTCGGTCTGCAATCGATCAAGATGGCTGGTCTGGCGTTGCAGCCCTTCGGAAAGAAGATCGTGCGAACCAACGACGCTGCCAATTTCTATGCCGGAACGGCCGAGGCGGCCCCGGCAGTCTGAAGTAGCGATTCTGTTTCGCTCTGCCCTGGTTTTGTTGAGCGCAGACGACCTCACGGACGAGTACGCGCATCGCCAAACTCTCGCGAACTGTCCGATATGTCTACGAGGAGCTGGTACCCATCCATTGCGCCGAGATCAGCAATGGATGTACCCGCCAACAGTGAGACTTCCGAGACCGTACCGCGCGGCAAGCTGCACGGATTTCGCGGAAATGTCGAGGAGGCATTATCGAAAAACGACCGGCGACCTAGTGGACCGATGATCAGGATTCGGCGCGGCCGCTTGTCCGACAGACGACTCTGTCTCTGACGGCCAGATCTTGCACTTCTACTCTGACAGGTGAGTATGTTGAGAGTTGCTTGTTCTTGCTTGACGTAGGGTGTTTACAGGCCTATTTTGGTCGATGTAAAGTGGTTGATCGTCTCTTTGACAAAAGGCCAATCAAAATTCGACTGAGGAGTTTTTGATGGCAAAACGAGGTCCCAAAGGTCCACTGACTGACGATCACAAGGCTGCACTAGCTGCAGGCCGCCAAGAGAGTCGCATGGTTCGCGCCTATCTCGATGGTTTGCGAGCTCACCGACCTCGCCGAGGTCGAAAACGCTCACCTGAGTCCATTCAGCAGCGGATCCTGGCGATCGAGGCCGAAGTGCTGGATGCTGATCCGATCAAGGAACTCCGCCTGATACAGGAGCGGCGAGATCTCGCCTCGGCCCTTGAGTCGCTTTCCACGCAACCCGATCTTGGTGAATCAGAAGCGGCGTTCATCAAGATTGCCGCCTCATACGGGAGCCGCAACGGGATCTCCTACGGCGCGTGGCGCGAGGTCGGGGTTGAGGCGTCGGTTCTTTCCCAAGCTGGCATTTCACGCTCCTCCTGACGGGATGATTGCTCCCTGATTACAACGGAGCGACTTCGCCGTGCGTACGTTCGTGACGGAACGCCATCAACAGCTCGTCGAGCGACAGCAATGGCGTGCCGAGTCGCTCCGACGTTGCGACGGCCGACACCGACGTGTCGAAGGGGATTCGTTGGCCAGCGAACGCTTCTGCAGGCGCTGGGCCGAAACGCAGCAGCGACCGGTCCAGCCCGAACACGTCGACCGTCGCATCGGCCAATTCTCGGCGGGTCGTCGAGGTGGACCCGCAGCAGTGGAAGATGCCGGCGTGTCCGCCAGCCACAATGTGCCGCATTACCTCGCCACACATCGCACCAAGCGACGGTGAAGCCACGCCGTTGATGTCGTCGCCCTCCCACACCACGAACGGCACGCCTTGCTCGAGGGAATCGACGAGCGACGCAACGAAGTATCCGAAGCCAGGGTCTTGTGCCCGCAGCGTGGTCGGGCGGGCCCAATGAGTGCCGTTGACGCCCATGACGCGCGCAACTGCGCCGCCGCGTTCCAGCGTCACCATTTCCGAGGCCGCCTTCAAAAATCCATAGAGGTTGATCGGGTTCGGGGGAGTGTCTTCGGTCGCTCCGCCCTGCGTGCCGTCGAAAACCCAGTCGGTCGAGACGAGGCAGAACGGCACGTCGATTGAAGCCGCCGCATCGGCGTAATTCCGAGTCGCCTCGACGTAGGCACTCCACGCGGCGGGGCGGTCGGCGTGCATCCGTTCCCAGTCGTTGAGGATGGCGCAATGGATGATCGCGTCGGGCCGCGCCGCGCCGACGTGTTCGAGCACCGCAGTGCGGTCCGTCATGTCGACCCGGGTGTCGATGACGGTGTCGCCATGCAGATCAAGGAGGACTTTCGCGATGTTGGAGCCGACGAAGCCGCTCGCTCCTGTGAGCAGTGTGCGCATCCAGCCAAATCTAGACGGACGCTTCAGCGCACAGGATCCTCAAGAAATTGTCTCGGTGTGACGATCGACGTTTATGAACTCGAGTGTGTGGCGCTGGTACCTCGTAGCTGTCGTCGGCGTCGCGCTGTTTCTGGCTGGCGACTACATCGCTGAGCCAGTCTTCGACACGAAGATGCGCGCCGTTGCAGTCGACTATCCCGTCCTTGATGCTGTGATGTTCGGAGTCGCTGCATGGTTGCTGTTCATTGCACGTCGACAGTCGCCGAGCCTCGTCATGGTGGCGCTCGGGTTGGTCTCGATGGTCGCTGGCAACGCGATCTACAACGTGCAATCAATCGACGGCGCATTCGGCCCAGGTGGCCTTGCGGAGCTGTTCTGGATCACGTTTGCTGCGCTTCTCGGCCTGGCCTGTCTCCATCCCTCGATGAAAAGTCGACCGCCCAGCAGCGCAGGAACCTGACCGCCTGATTGAACCTGCCGCTGGCACCACGCAGGTCGCCCGGGCCCGGGCCAGACTGCGCGCATGACAGATGTTTCGATCCTTGCAATCGTCGGCAGCTTGCGCACCGAGTCGGTCGTTGCACTACACGATGCCGCCAAAGGCATCGGACGCTACGGCGACAAGTTAAATGAGCACGGGGAATTCACCGACTCGCAAACTGGCGCCGACCTCGCTGACTTCGTGAGCCGCTTTGCCGAGCACTGCAGCACGTCTGCGAGCCCACCGGCGGTGTGAGTGACAAGATGCGGTAATGCGCGGCGGAGGATGCTTCAGAACAGGCATCGTCGTGGCCGCGCTGGTGGCCGCGTCATGTTCAGGGTCTGACCAAACTTCTGACACCCTCCCTCCCAAGCAGCCCGCACCCGAGCAACCCGCACCCGAGCAACCCGCACAGCCCGCACCCGAGTTACCAGCAGAGTTGTCGGCGGAGCACTCCGAGCAGCCCGCAGAGCTTCCCGAACCTGTCCGCGGCGGCACGCTGCGGTATGGCCTCGAAGCCGACGTCGATGGACTGAACCCGGCGTCGTCGGTCCTCTCTGCGCCCGGCCAGGTCATGGCGAATGCGATTTTCGACACGCTCGCCGCGGTCGCGTCCGACGGCAGCATCGTTCCCTACCTCGCAGAATCGTGGGAACCCGTCGACGGTGACCTGACGACCTGGCAGGTCACACTCCGCCAAGGGATCACGTTCCACGACGGCACACCCTTCGACGCCAGTGCCGTACAGGCAAGCTTCCAAGCTCAGTTCGACAGTCCGCTCATCGGCTTCGGTCTTCGACCGTTCTATCCAGCTGAAAATGCCACGAAGGTGATCGACGAGTTCACCATCCAATACAACCTGCTCGATCCGAACGCCCGGTTCCCGGCGACGCTGAGCACCCAGGGCGGCTACATAGCATCGCCCACGTGGCTCGCCGCCGCCCTCCTCGATCCGGCGCTTAACCAGGCCCCAGTCGGCACCGGTCCGTTCAAGATCGAAAGTCGCACGCTCGACTCGGTCACCCGCGTCGTACGCAACGACGACTGGTGGGGCGGTGATGTGTATCTCGACGCGATCGAGTTCCTACCAATCTCGGATCCTGACACCCGTACCGACCTGTTGAACAGCGGCGACCTCCAAGCGATCCAGACGACGAATCCGGCATCGATCATCGACCTGCAAGCTGACGACGGCATCGTCAACGTCATCGACACGTCAGGGGAGGAAAGCTTCGTCATGCTCAACGCCTCGCGCCCGCCGTTCGACGACCTGCGCGCCCGCCAAGCGCTGACGCTGGCCACACCGCTCCAGGCGTATCGCGACCTCATCGCCCTTGGTGTTGCGCCCGACGCCAACCAGATGTTCACATTGGACAGCCCCTTCTATGCCCCTGATGTCGTCCAGGCGGGCGACGACCCTGACGCTGCGACACCACTTGTTGCCGACTACTGCGCGGACGTCCCTGACCAGTGTTCTGGTGGCAAGATCGATGTCGAGTTGCAGTGGTTTGGGCCGGCGGTCATCACCACGCGAACGGCAGAGATTCTCGATCAGGGATGGGGCGGACACTTCAATGTCGCCTTCGACGAACTCGCGCAAGACACGCACATTCAAGAGATCGCACTCGGCCAATACGACGCTGCGATTTGGAGGCAGTTCGGTGCGGTCGACCCGTCGCTCGATCGGCTCTTCTTGATCTGTCGAACCATCGACGTCATCTCGTTGAACTTCGCCCGCTACTGCACCGACGAACGCGATGCCCTCATCGCCGAGGCGCAGGCGACGCCTGACGATGCGCGCCGTGCTGAACTTTGGCAGGAGATCACACGACAGACGAACGACGCTGCCACGTACGTGTTCCTCGACCACACGGCATGGGACAACGCATTCCGGGCCGAGGTGCAGGGTGTGTGTAACCGGACTTCTCCTGATGGCTTGCCGTTGCGATGTTCGATCACCGGTGCGACGTGGTTCGATTCGGTGTGGTTCGACCGGAGCTGATTGCCGGCAGTCCCACTCCGGCTCTGTCGGCAGACCACAAACGGTGGAGACTGCGGTCGTGGCTACCACCGACACCGAAATTCTGATTGAGCGCTCCGGCGCCGTCACGACCATCACCTTGCATCGACCCGATGCCCTCAACGCGCTGACGCCAACGATGCTCGTCGCTCTCGACGAAGCGATCGGTGCAGCGATCGATGATCCGACACAACGGGTCGTCGTGCTCACTGGTAGCGGACGAGCCTTCAGTGCGGGCGTTGATCTCAAGGCTCTCGGCGATCGCGAACTTGTCAATGGCGTGGTCGGAGACATTCTCGATATTCCTGCGCGGGCCCTCATCGACAAGCTGGCCAACGGGCCGATCGTGTCGATCGCAAAAGTGAACGGTTTCTGCTTCACCGGGGCGCTCGAGATCGCTTTGGCCTGCGACATCATGGTCGTTGCCGACGAGGCCACGCTGGCTGACACCCACGCCAAATTCGGGTTGCGACCGACGTGGGGGATGAGCCAACGACTCCCCGCGGCGGCGGGCATGACGAAGGCGCGCGAACTGTCGCTGACGGCACGCAACGTACGCGGCCCCGAGGCAGCAGCAATCGGACTCGCCGCTCGGTCAGTTCCACGGGATGAACTCAACGCCGCCGTTGACCAACTCATCGACGTGATCGTTGCCAACAGTAGGGGGTCCCTCGCCGCATACAAAGACCTCTTCCGAGTCGCCGAACAAGAGGGACTGACCGATGGCCTGGCGTACGAAGCGTCGACCGACTACCCGATCGACGACACCAACGAACGCCTCGCGGCGTTCCGTTAGAGCTGGAGCACACTATGGATTTCGGCGTCTGCATCGCCTCCCGCCCGTCCGACATCGACGACGTGGTCGCGGCCGAACGGCTTGGCTTCACACACGCCTGGCTCGCCGACAGCCAGATGATCTGGAGTGACGTCTATGCACTCCTTGCGCTCGCCGCCGACCGGACGTCGACGATCAACATCGGCACAGGCGTCGCAGTCGCCGGAACGCGCATCGCGCCGGTCACCGCAGCAGCGATTGGCACAATCAATGAGCTGGCGCCAGGCCGGACGTTCTGCGGCATTGGCACCGGCAACACGGCAATGCGAATCATGGGCCACAAACCCCAACGAATCGCCGAATTCGACGAGTACCTCCGCGTTCTGACAGCGCTGCTGCGTGGCGAAGAAGTCGACTACACGTTGAACGGTCACACTGCGCCGATCCGCCACCAGATGCCCGAGTATGGGTTCGTGCGGCACGACCCGGTGCCGCCCGTCTACGTGTCTGCGTTCGGGCCGAAGGCACTCGGTCTCGCGGCCAAGTATGGCAACGGCCTCATCACATCGGTGCCACCTGAGCCAGTCGCGGTGCGTGGGATCCGTACAGCGATTGCCGCCGGCCGGGAACAGCACGGACTCTCCACCGACCGACACGCGTTTCCCATTGCGACACTCACGACGATCGCTGTGCTCGAACCTGGTGAGGCGATCGACTCGGATCGTGTGAAGGAACAGGTCGGAGCGTTCGCCATTGCTGCGCTGCACTACAGCTACGAACAGCTCACCCAGTTCGGTCGACGCCCGCCGGCACACCTCTTGCCGATGTGGGACGACTACGTCGCTGCGGTCGAGGCCGTTCCGCAAGAGCGCCGTCATCTGCGGACGCATCTCGGTCACAACTGCTGGGTGATCCCCGAAGAGGAACGGTTCGTCACGAAAGAACTGATCGAACGCGCCTGCTTGGTCGGCACACCAGACGACCTGCGAGCCCGGATCGGTGAACTCGACGCTGCAGGCCTCGATCAGATCGTCATCCTTCCGCCGCTGGCAGCAAAGAACGATGTCGCTGCCGACGTCGCACGAGAGTTGATTGGCCAGGTCTGAGTAGGCCGATTGCAACGCTCCGGCTGCGGTGCCACAGCGCGATTTCTCTAACGTCGCACTCAACACGACGCACGCCATCCCGGCATCTCAAGGAGACCACCTATGTCTGACGCACTGATCATCGACGCCTGCCGCACACCCCGCGGCGTCGGCAAACAGGGCAAGGGCGCATTGGCGCACCTGCACCCGCAACACCTCGCCCGCACGGTCCTTGAAGCAATCCGTGACCGCAACGACCTCGACACTGGCGACGTCGACGACATCATCTGGGGCACGAGCTCGCAGGTCCAGGAGCAGAGCGGCGACCTCGGCCGCATGGCTGCCCTCGACGCCGGGTACGACATCAGAGCCAGCGGCGCGACTCTTGACCGCTTCTGCGGCTCCGGCATCACCACGACGAACTATGCATCGCACGCCGTCATGGCGGGGATGGAAGACGTCGTGATCGCCGGTGGTACCGAGATGATGTCGCTCCCGAAGAAGGGCTTGATGCCCATGGGAGCGAACAACATGCACCTGCAGGAACTGCATCCGCAATCGCATCAGGGTGTGTGCGCCGACGCAATCGCCACGCTCGAAGGCATCTCACGCGAAGCACTCGACGCGCACGCTGCCGACTCGCAGCGCAAGGCCGAGATCGCCATCAAGGAGGGCCGTTTCGACAAGTCGCTCATCGCGGTGTACAACCTCGACGGCACCCTTGCGCTCGACCGCGAAGAGTTTCCGCGGCCTGGCACGACTGCCGAGTCGCTTGCGAAGCTGTCGGCGAGCTTCTCGGCGATTGCCGACTACCGCCACATTGCTGAGGACGGGACAGGTTCAAAGACCTTCCGCGAGCTGATCAACCAGAAGTTCCCCGACCTCGACATCAACCATGTGCATCACGCTGGCAACTCGTCAGGCGTCGTCGACGGTGCAGCGGCGATCCTGATCACCAGCGAGAACTACGCCAGGGCCCACGGCCTGAAGGCCCGAGCACGCGTCGTGGCCACGGCCAACATGGGCGACGATCCCACGCTGATGTTGAACGCCCCGGTGCCTGCAGCGCTGAAGGTTCTGCAAAAGGCTGGCATGACCAAGGACGACATCGACATCTGGGAGATCAACGAAGCGTTCGCTGTGGTTTCCGAGAAGTTCCAGCGCGATCTCGATCTCGATCGCAGCAAGGTCAACGTCAACGGCGGCGCCATGGCGCTCGGTCACCCGATTGGTGCAACCGGTGCGATCCTGATCGGTACGGTGCTCGACGAGCTCGAACGTCAAGACAAGCAGTTTGGCTTGATCACGATGTGTGCTGCCGGTGGGATGGCCCCGGCAATCATCATCGAACGCGTCTAAGCGTCAGGCCTGGTTGGCCAGCGCCGTCACCACTTGTCGTCGCGCTGGCCGACCCGATCGAACTGCTCGCCGAGGAGCACGCCCAACTTGCGGGTCTCACCCTCGCCGAGAACAATCCCGGGGCGTCCGTGTGCGAAGCGATAGTTGCAGATCACCGAGACGTCGCCGCGCTCCCAGTCGATTTTGGTGCCGAACTCGTCGTACACATCGATGAACCGTTGCAACTCGTCGCGGGTGAACTCGCTGTCGTCGCCGTAGGTCATGTGGAGCGGCCGAGCCCCGAACGGGAGATGCTGGACGAGCGGCCACGTGTCGAACCACAGGCCGTGGTCGGCGAGGCTGGAGTACAACATGTTCCGGTCAAGTGTCGGGAAGTACTCGAAGGCCGGGTTGTAGTAGCGGGTCCGCATGAGGCGGTTTTCGCCCCACTCGACGATCAAGCCGAGTTCTTCGGCTTTGGCCTGGGCCACTGCGGCGTCATCGGTTTCGAATGACTTCTGCCAGTGGTTGTAGACGCCGTAGCCGACTTCGCCGATGAAATTCTCGGCGTCGGTGAGGCTGCGGTGGTAGCAGACGCCGAGGTCTTTGAGCTTCTGGCCGAGCGGCGTGGCGAGTATGGCGTCGGTCGAAGCAACGCCGTCGCTCACAAATGTGGCACCGGCGTCAGGGAGCGGGTCGAGGCAGAGAAAACTGATCAGCGACGTGCTCTTGCCGAGGTACGCCATCTCGTGGTGATACGGGAGGCGTGCAACGAGCGGGGCGCCAATCTCATAGACGTTGCCCTCCATCCTGTCGCGGGGGTTGGCGCCGCCCTCGTAGGTCATGTCTTCGCTGACGATGATTTGCGCGAACTGGCGCATGCGGGCTGGGTCGGTGAGACCGGTGTTGCGGAGCAGCACCAGACCGACATCGTCGTAGGTGCGCTGCATCAGCTGAGCGAGCTCGCTGTCAGGCTCGAGGTCAGCATCGTTCATCTCGAACGGCGTGCAGTCGACCTCGTATGCACTGGGTGCGTGGTACGAGGTGCCCGTCCAGAATTTCTGCGGCAACTGGTCGCTGAGCGGCGGCAGTTCGGTGTGTTCTAAGAGCGTCATCGCAGCTACCCAGTTCTTCTTCACGATGTATACACGACAAGATTGGTCAAGATTGTAACCACGCACGGTGAGATCCGCGCAACATGGCAGAAATCAACCGGAGTTGCGGATACC
>Ga0209390_10009892_pt1 | contig 11328 bp, 11 predicted proteins | sample BON01_FD_187212 | JGI IMG/M metagenome (GOLD analysis project Ga0209390, IMG submission 187212) | Freshwater microbial communities from Lake Bonney liftoff mats and glacier meltwater in Antarctica - BON-01 (SPAdes) (version 2) | ecosystem: Environmental > Aquatic > Freshwater > Ice > Glacier... | reverse complement strand
GGGGTAGGGAGGAGATGGGTAAGTTGTTTATTGTGTGGGGCGTGCCTTCTTGGATAAGGCATGAGAAAAATTCTACTAATTCACTCTGCATACCAGTATCCGAGACCAAGGGTATGCATGCGTGCGCGTGTGCAAGCGGTGAGTGGAGTGGTAAGATCAGGTGGGGGGTGGGGGGAGAGAGGGGAGGGACGCAAGTGGCTGAGGCGATTGAGTGAGTGAGTAAGTGAGGGAGCGTGATGCATATACAAGCAATACGAATCGGGTCGCTCGGGAGAAGACGACTGCCTGCAAGTGGAACAGCAACAAATAAAGTAAAAATGTAGGCAATCAGGGCCCGTCTTGGCAGTAAAAATCCACACAATGAATGTCCAAACCCCAACAACCCCCCCACTCCACACACCCAGCGAGAGAGAGAAAGACACACACAAAAACACCTTCTTGAGAATCTGGGGGTCATCTTCCAGACGGATTGTCTTCATTCTTTTCAGGGCAATCCTGTTACATAGAATTGAATTCATTTCATGATGTGTGTGTCAGTGTGTGTGAGCTGTGCTTGTGTGCATTTACATGATATTTGTAGTTATACACACACACACACAGGGAGAGATACATACACACACAAACACACATACGGTACTTAAACAAGACCTGGTCTCAGTCTTGGCACGTCGCTTCGCAAGCTCAGCAGCAGCAGACACAGACACCATCGTAGCCGCAGACAAGCGATCCAAACTCAACTGACTCGAGCACGATGGCTTTACGTGTGAGTCCAACGATGCATCCTGCTCATTCTGCCCACCCAGTGCTCGCCGCAAGTCTCTCCGTTGCCCTCTAGACATTTTGGCGCCAGACCTCTTGGATCCATGCTGAAGGATGGTCGTTTCACGGGTCTCATCCGAATTAGACACGGGCTCCATATTGATGATGCGCTTGGACAATTTCGAAGCGCCCATTAGTATCATCGTCGCCATCGTCATTGGTTCCAACATGCGCAGTTGTGTCAAGCCCGAGCTACCCCCCCTCGCCCCCCTCCCATTGGCACGCGACGCAACTTGCAGCCGTTGTCCATCGGCGAGAGAGTCATGTCCAAGGCGAGGGGCAGTGAGAGCAGAGGGCGTGAAGGAGCGTGCGGCGGAAGACGCGTCCAAGGATCGAAGAGGAATGGAAAGTGTGCCAAAGGCAGAGGCGACGTAGGTGCAGGAGGCGGTGAGTGTGAGGAAGAGTGTCATGTAGAGGCAAGTGCCCAGTTGCGCGAGCTGCGAGTCACAGGGCCGGCCGCCTTCACTTCAACCCGTTCTACGAGCTGTAGGAGATTCACCACACGCTTCCTGCTCGCAAGCGATGCACCCGTGGCGCGTCGTGACGTTGTCCGGAAAACCTCTGCACTCAACCTGGTGCCCACGAATCCCGGGAGAGGTTTGGGAGCGGTCAGCAAAGAGTCATCGCCCCGTGCATGGGAAAAGGTGTCACTATGAGCCTCCCCATAGCAGGTCTCGGCCATAGAGGCAGCGATTGATGTACACAAGGATGCCGAACTGGGGGAGGACGGAAGATCGTGGGAAAATCTGCCTTTCTGAACCTCGAGTTTCTCAGCGCGGCGCGCTCGCGATGTGGCTTGCTTGTGCAGCGCGTCGCCCACGTTGGTGAGCGAAAGCGCCGAGTTGGGGGGCTGGGAGAGGATGACTTGCACGATGACAAGATCCTGGTCGGTTTCGCAGGTTGTTTGCTCGAGGGAGATGAGCTTGAGGTGCCTTGGGTTGACGCCCAGCGCGTTTGCCAGATCCAGACGTACTGCCACGTAAAACCACTGCGGGGATAGATTTGCGTCAGTGTGGGACTGTGTGCATGTGCATGTGCGTTTGGTGCAGGCAGGGCAGGGGGTTACAGAAGATGAATGGTAAAGCGTGGAGAGGGTAATGTCTCGCGAACCGATAGCTTGCCGTTGCCGCAGGAGTCGAGGAGAGTTTGAATGGAGTGCTTGAGCTCGAGTTTAATCCAGATGTTGCCTTCATTGCCCTCGATTTTGGCGGGCCGAGCCCAGAGATTGTGGTTGTTGCTTTTGATGCTAATGCACGGGCTCATGAGCTCGCAATGCATCGAGTCGAGCAGGCTTGACGTGCAGGGCGACAACATATTGGTGGGCGACAACGGCTGAGCACAGCCCGCGGCAGCGTCAGGCAACGGGTCGGACGAGCCTCGCACCATCGTCGCACGTGGAAGATTCTGCGGAGAGGCTGATGCGGAGTCCGGGATGTCAATGGTAAGGTTTCTGTGTTTGAAGCTCAACAAGGAAGCTTCCCATGGCTGCCTGATGCAGGCGCTGGTGTCAATTTCGTCGTCCAAGGACCCGTCGTCAGACGACTCGCTGTTCGCCTGCGACGCCTTCAACAGATCGTCAAGTGAGCGGCTGCGCGGCATCGTGCTCCGCTTCAAGATCGTAAATCTATCCAGCTCCTGCACGCCGGGTGCCACGGCCACGAACAAATCGCGACAGCTCATTGCCACCTGTCTCTGATCTGTGATTTTGTTGTCACTGCCGGAGCTGAGGCGAACCGCAAGAGTTGAGGTTTTCAACTGCGAACCTCAGCTGTTGCAGATTTTGAATATGAGTGAGCAAGCTGAGACCGCGGGGTAGGAAATCTTGTGCACTGCTGCAGCTGTATTCAAAAGTTCTCTGTTATCTCCAATTGTTTGTGCCCTCCCCGGTTTGTCCGGAAAAACTTTGAGCAATCTTCTGTATCAGCTGATGCCCTCGCGCCCTGATGCACCGTACAGATCTGCTCGTCCGCGCGGGAACCAAACGAAAGTGCTGCACCGCACGTGTAAACCTTTGCTGTGCCCGGCAGGACAGAAAGAAATCAAAACGTCTCAGCGGCTCGAGCGGCCGGCAATTCATCTCCAGATTTGCATGAGAAGACGCGTCCATCGGAAACTTCGCGGAACCGTAACATGGTGCGGTAAAAATTACGTGACGCTGTATCATCTGTGGTAAAGATAAGGAAAGGTTTTCGATGTTGATCTATCCAGCCGAAATAGATTTGACTAAAACATTTGAAAAAAAAACCCTTAATTTACTTTAAGGCAACGCGGGCCTGTAAAACCCGGTGACCTTGAAATAAATGGGAATGCCAAAAACCAGGAATGAACTGATTGAGATCGGACTTTAAAATAAATGTGATTGAACTCTAACCAGGAATGAACTGATTGAGATCGGACTTAAAAATAAATGAGATCGGACTTGAGAATAAATGAGATTGAACTGAACAGAGTAGGAAGGGAGTGACGCTGAATGGACCCAGCGCCTGAAGAAGACCCTTCCTTACTAGACGTTTCGTTTGTGTTTGTACCAAGATTATTTGTTTTGCGATTTTATTTTCCAATCTGAACCAAGTGTTGCTTCATTTCAAATGGGAATCTTGATTCTCAGTGGCATACGTAAAAAGTGATTGGTATCAGAACGGTTTCACACGATATCCAAAATTATTGGTAGTGTACGATTTTCTACACCTGTGGTAAAGAAGGGTTCAGTTTGTGACCGCAGTGACCAAAATCTCGGCTTGGAAGCTCAAAGACCACTCACGTTCGAGTATCACAATAGAGATGACATCATGGGCACGTTCACCTGGACATGCGCTAGGACCTACAATTTTTCTCCTCTCTCTAGGACAGTCATAAGGTACTCAATTAATGTGGTGCGCTGTGTGGTAAAGAAGAGTCCATTAAGCATCACCCCCTTCCTACCCCCTCCCCAATGTTATTTATTCCCGATTCTGATATGGCTTTTTCCATGTGGAAACTCATAAAGTTTCCACCTCCATTCGGGGGGGGTTCAATGTTTTACTACACAAGCCATTTCATGAAGAGGTTCATTCCGCACGTTCATCGTGCACGGCCCCTGAACGGGTTCGAAAACGGTACGGATTTGGCTGCAAATAGAATAGATCACCTTTCGCTGACATCCTGACCTATTGATCCAAAAAAATCCAAGAACCTATCTCGCCATATCCATGTGTATGATTTGAGTTCTATTTTATACCTATAATCATCCTTTTTTTTCCCCCTTCTGTTGTTACAAATATAGTAGACACCTCTGGCTATGTCATAGTGCCTATTGATGTACGCACAACCAATCCTTCTGTATTTTCGCTTTGTAATCTGTACATCCACCATCGTCCGGTCCTTATCCCTACATTAGTCCTCCACACAATTAAACTTAACAATCACTTTTGTGAATTGGTTAGCCCGAGGATACAGGCCAGCCCACCAATATTGTGAACTATTTTACCCACGATCTGACTGGGTCTACCATAAAATAGGTAATGCTCTGGTCCTGCGGTCCGGGACAGGTTCTTGGGTCCTAAGTGGCTAATCGGGTGTTCGTCATCCGCTTAGTCCAGTGATTAGGTTTGGTCTTCGAAACCTAAGAAAGAAAGAAAGGAAAGATTCCTACCCTAGTGGGGGGGCACCAAGGATCCCTGGGTGCTACGTTTCTTGGTAGTCAGGGAGATTCATTGTGGGAATTAGTAAGCCCGAGGATGCATGCCAGCCCACCAACACTGTAATCTGTTTTACCCACTAGGTTGGGGATCTGCTTGGGTCTGCCATAAACTAGGTAATGCTCCGGTCCTCCGGTCCGGAACTGGTTCTTGGGTCCTAAGTGCCTAATCGGGTTTGTACCATCCGATTAGTCCAGTGAGTAGGCTGGGTCTTCGAAAATAAAGAAAGAGAAGAATATGACATATATGTGTGAATACATTGAAGCGCAATAGAGACATGTATGTAATCAAAATAACTTATAATAGTAATCCACATGCTTAACATAAACAAGAAAATATCAAAATGAAACATTACACTTTATTACAATTCAAAATAAATCTGTTCTTGTTCATGTGTGTTTCCTATTCATCGTTTGTTTGTATATCTGTATATGCGAATGTCTTCTTCAAAACAACAAAGATAAAATAAAAAAATGAGAATAATACTAATTGCGGGAGTGCCTTCGACCCAGGTGCTTCCGGGCTTTCTTATTACTGCGCCTCCATCTGTGTGCGTTCCTGATGTAATTGGTGCGCTAACTGTGTGGATTCAAAACCAAGCAAGATCAAAAATAACAATCAAACAAGACACCTGCAAAAGACTGGAGATGACTTGGAAAATGTATCAATTCATATGACATCTTGTGTAAATGGTTTCCTTTTTAGATACAGTGGAGTAGCGAAAACAAACACAGTGGAACTGTACAGAATGACCCATTACAGGGTGAACCTGAACCCTCGATTTTGGATGATTTGTGCCTCGGTAATGCAATATCGAAATATTTCCGAGGTTTGGTACCAGTAAAATTCAACCTGAAATGAAATGTTTGGGGAAAATACTTTTCAGTTTTTATGAATCCCTTTTGCGGGCAAGGCTTTGAGAACACGAAATGTTCAGTGGTCGCTCACAATTCATTTCCACTGTAGTAAAATCGCCCGATGAATCTTGCAGTAAATACAAAGCATTCGGTCTTTGTTGTCAAGAGAATGTCACATCGGTGGCTCAGTGAGTATTTTGTCGCCCTTGGCACACAATAGTCCGATGTTCGAACCATACCGCGGCAAGGGGAGATAAAGAGAGGATTATTATTGCATTTCATGTGCGTTTTGAAAATTGAATCAATTTTCAAAACGAGTCAGTTTTAACAATCAACATGAACATGAAATTTCTGGAACCATACCAAGATGCGAACCATGATCTTCATGCTCTTCAGGGAGCATCGCTACCATCTGCGCTATCGATGTTCAATATCCACAGATTGAAAACCGTTTGTGTGATAATATATAACTTATTTTGAATCCTTGATCTATTTCCGAGCCGAACTTCTGACACGTGTAAAATTCAGTCGTCACATTTGGGCAGGATTTGGTGGTACCACAGTTGATGGAAAGTGGTCCCACCACAAAAGTTTGTCAATATTATCATCATTTTTCCTGAAAATGTACAAGTTTTTGAGGATTTGCTTTTCAGAATTTCGAAAAACTCGAATTGAAAATTTCATCAATTCGGATTATTTGAATTACTCGCAAGAATTTGCCAATGGAATAATTCGAATTTTTGGTAATAATCCTGAGATGGAAATTCTCACAGGTGTCGTCGATGAAATCGACCACAAAATTATCTCGATTTTTAATCGACGATCGACGATCGACCGTAATTCTCCGTAGGTGAATCGGCATCGACCGTCGATATCGACCGTATTCTCAAGTAGGTGAATCCATATCAACCGTCGATATCGACGGTGATCGATCGACCGGGTCGATAAATCGGTGGATAGGTATCGATATTTAGATAGCTGTTGGGACCATTTCTCACCAGCTATACGACCATGACTTTTTTGTACATGTGTGTCTGGGACTATTTCTCATCACTTATGGGACCATATGGGACCAAAGGTCAATGGTCCTGACTTCTCGGAAAAACGCGGCCAGGCCCAATGGCCAAGCATTTGAAGCGTCGTACGAGGAAGCGCAAGTGAGCAGTGGCACCCAAAAGGCCGGGTGGATGCGCAACTCAGTGTCCATCGTACACTTTGTCGGTGTGTGTTGGTTTCTTGGTTGTGTGTTGTTTTGTGAGAAGCGCTTGAAATGGGCCCGGGTGAACAGAAGTGAGCGTCCGAATCCATCATATACATCTTTTTTTTATGAAGTATGGGTGAGTAAGGTCAATGCTCGCGATTTTTTTGAATCCATGTCCACTTCGACGGTCGATATCGACCGTCGACCGATTCTTTTGGTATGAGGGCACATCGACGGTCGATATCGACCGATTTTTTTTGGTATGAATCCACATCGACGGTCGATTTCGACCGATTTTCTGCTCAAATCGACGGTCGATGCGATATCAACTGTATTTTCAAGTAGGTGAATCGGCATCGACCGTCGATATCGACCGTATTCTCAAATAGGTTAATCCTTTAGCTGTGTGGATTCAAAACCCCAAAAAACAAAAAACCCCGGTCCTCACTCTGTCCCCTTTATTGAGGAAAATAGACAAGGACATGCTAACGACACTTTCCTTTTTTCTTTTTTGCAGTTCAGTCTCGAGGCGCCGAGCCCTCAGCTGCCGTCCAAGGAGGACACTTCCTCTGCAGGTAAAGGGGGTCGGCAGCAAAGGTGACACTCCGATGCCACATCGGAGTTTACTGTACCGGACACAAGACTCATCGTGACAAATTGCTCACCAGTCACCTCCTCTTCATGGCGAGACAGGCCTTCACCATCACTCACATCCGCATGCAGGTAGTTTGGGCACGACGAGATCATCCGGCCTAAGGGAGATGATCTGTGCCCCTACCGCCGAACACGAGTGGTCGGTGAAAAGAGGTCCGGGTATAGGCTCCCTCCCACATTGGGAGGCGGGTAAGGGACGTGCGTCTTAAGGGTCCGGGACCCAATCAGACTTGAAAATAAATGAGATTGAACTGAACTGAACTGAACAGAGTAATATTTATTTCACCTTCTTCAATTTCAAAGCATACATCTCCAGAGGTATGTTTTGAAATTGACGGTCATAGGTTTGACTGTCGTTGTACACAAAACATTGTTTATGTGACTTTTTCAACATCTTTAAAATCTCAAGTTTATACACTCCCATAATCTATACGCAATGTTACGTGTACTTGTATTCAAACCAAAATACGCACACATTTCTCCATTGATGTTTCTGTTCTTTTCTGAAAAAACGGGTTTCCATAATATGAATGTACATCTACAGTCCACTGTCTACGTTTTTCAACAGATCAATAATAAAATAAAACATTGAATAAAACATACTACACAATTAAAACAATGATACTCCAAATACATAATCAATATAAAAAGGGTATAATAATTTAATGTACTCGATGCATGAGAGACATGAATTAATAAATAAGATAAGAATAACTTGAATGCATTGAATGAACAATGAAACATATACAGAAACAATTAAATAAATACGATTAACCCAAATGAATAAACAAAAATGTATAAACAATGAAATATATCAAGGAAAATTCCAATAAATACTTTAAAATACGAAGCTAATTACTGTCCCGGATGCGTAATGTTCATCCATGTTGCGAGTCAATGGATGTGTGTTCTGTTTTATCTCTCTTTGGTCTGTCTACATGTGTGTGCGTATGCCTCTAAGTCTAGTTCCATTGCGAGAGTGCGTTCGAGCCAGGCGCTTCCGGGCTTCTCTATTACTGTGCACTACCTGTGCCACTGTGCGTTCCTGCTGTAATTGGCGCGCTAGCTGTGTGGCGATAAAACAACCACAAAAAAAAAAGAGCAATCATCGGGCAGCCCCTGCGGATCAGGGCAGCTTTTTGTGGTCTCTTTGGTATTCTCAAGGGAATGACTCCGACAGGTTCAGACGGAGGTGCCAGTGTACGTTCCAGGAGACATGGAAAGGGAACGGGGAAGGGATTCATGAGGGTTCTGGACAGAGTTGATGGAACAGGAACAGAACTTGGAATGTTACTATGAAAAATATTTGCTGTTATGTTTTCATGACCTTGACCCCTCCCCCTGTATTCCCACATGTTGATATTGACAATCATTCCACATTCTCTTACAAAAAGTTTCCTTGATGTTGACGGTCAACATTTAGGTATACAAACAAATATGCTTTGTACGTGTCCACGTGACATGTACGTGAATATTTGTACTATAAATGAATGATATATACATAAATGTATGTATTATACATATGCATGAACACGTTTGTCATGTATTTAACTGATTATGGCTTATATGTATGTATACATGTGTCGCAAAGACTGCAGCAGTAGCTCTTTCTGCGTGAGGAGCGATTGCAAAGACTGCGGGGGCAGCAGATTCTGCGAGCACCAGCGGCGAAAGAGAGAATGCAAAGGCGGAGGCAGCAGCCTCTGCGAGCACCAGCGGCAGAGGGGCACGTGCAAAGACTGTGGAGGCAGCGCCCTCTGCGAGCACCAGCGGCAGAGGAGCAGGTGTAAAGATTGTCGAAATGTCGATGACAAGACAACAGAAAAGGGAAAAGGAAAAAAAGGGTAAAGGGGAAATGAAGTAGGGAAGGATGGAGGTGGAGCATGCAAACAGTACTGAGAGCGATTTGGGGATGTGGCCGGCGTGGGGAGGGGAGGAACAGGCGAAAGATTTGCAGATATCCAAGTCCAGTACAGATGGTATTCATGTGGTTTGACAAAGATGCCTCCAAGGACCATCATGATGTTACGGGAACGTACACGCTTTTTTCATGAGAAGATTTTTTAAATTTAATAGTGTTTATTAAGGAGTAACCTCAGCAAGAGAAGTAAGAAACGTTAAAATCAAAAGACACCCAGTTTGCACCTGTTAAGAGTGTGTCGCGGGCAAGTACAAGTTTGCGTCAGCGTCAATATATTTGACGGGATGGGATATTCTCGAGGTTTGCATCCTCGGGCTAAAAGTCCCAACCATCAATTCTCCCTGACTACCAAGGACCTTAATTAATAATCAATTGAACCGCGAGAAGTGCCCTTTGTAAAAAACCACGCAAGCGCGTTTTTTTGGAGCAGCGCTAGCCGCGAAATTTTGAAAACCCGACACTAATCGCGTATCACAGAGAGCATTTCCAGGATTTTTGGGGAATTTTTTTTGTTGCAGCACTCCCTCAAACGTGCTATCCCGTCACCCTTGGTCCCAGATCGTGTCTTGCGGCTCATCGCAAACTCGTCATAAATGATCCAAAACAAAGAGGTGTTTTAGTACACAAGAATTCCCTCACTCCCTGTCAATTGGTGCCGTTACAGCGTCGAGCCACACCTCTGACTTGTCCTTCCAAACAAAGCAATCTGAATGCTTGGTCACTTTTGGGTTTGTATCCCCCACACATACACACATCTGCCAGTGAGGAAGACTCTCAGTGTTTTTGCAAAGTCGTTTGCTCTCCACCAACTCGGTCACACCCAATCTGGGATCATGTCAATAGAAAACCTGAGCGTGTCGTTGTGATAACTGAGCACTAGAATGCGAATTATTTCCACTACGAATCAATTAGCAGACAGAATAAGATACTGAAATAAAATGCACCACATGCAAGATTATTGCTGGAAAAAATGTGCCGCAGGCAAGATTTTTGACTGAATCCTAATTGGTTGCGTGTCCTATTGATGTAGAAGGAAGAAGGGCATCTACTTTGACCGTGTTGCACAAAATGATCACTTCCTTACTACACGGTTTGTACTAAGACTACTTAAACTTTGAAAACGATTTCCAACGAGTTGGCCACGTTCGAACAGACAAGCGCAATTGTAGTTGAATATATCAAAAGTGAATAGCATCTGACCTTTGCCGAAGGAAATACCAGAATTATTGGTACTGATTGATTCTCAACACGTATGGTATTTTTTTTGTCATTTTGTACGCGCTGTGAACAAAATCGACACTTTTGGACAGAACCTATCGTGGTATGATGTAGTAAACTCAAACAAACGCACCTAGGGGACGTTGCCCTGTTCTTGCTTCGACTCCTACAACTTTTCCAATGTCTATCGGCCAAATATAAGTGTATCCATTAATGACGGCTCTCATCAGGGCCTGCGCCCCTTCACCGCCGCTCTGCTTGTTCATCTTGGCCCTCTCACCGCCTGGATCTTGGAATCAGCTCCCGCATTCGCCATCTCAATCTAACACGTGCCACTGGCACCTCCGTCGACCCTACTGACGACAAAAGAGACACGCCTTACTTTCTGCGCACGTCTGACCATTAAGCCATCTTCTTCTGCTCGATTTTGACCTTCTGGAGACCTTCTTTCGCAAACCATCCTCGCGCGTTCTTTTCTTCGGGAGACTACAGTACCGCTCTTGTTCGGACGACTTCAACACGGTTTGACCTTCGGGAGACTTCCGTCACAACCTTCAAATTTTTCTTTGTCGGTTTATTTGTGTTACGTCCCTGCAGTCATCTACGGATATAGTTTGTTATGGGAGCGTCTTGTTTTATGTTTCCGTGCAGTATCTGTTTCTATGCGGTATCTGCTTCTGCATGTATTTATTTGATAATCTTTCTTCCTCACTTGGATCTATTTCGAGTGCTCTGGCCTGGCCAGTTTCTCGAGGGAGACACCGAAAGTTATTAGATAACTTCAGTCACGAATCAGACGTCACGTCCCCACAAGACCCCTTCTTGACACGTCCCTAGAAGACTCTTTTTTATTCACGTGCATCTTCAGTAAAGTTTCATTCCTCCTAAAAACAATGAATGCCCTGCGTCTTCCTTTCCCGACCTTCTAGCGTCCTGCCGTGCAGTTCTCGTCATGCGTATCCAGCTCAGGCTTTCCCTGGT
>Ga0209390_10009891_pt1 | contig 11329 bp, 10 predicted proteins | sample BON01_FD_187212 | JGI IMG/M metagenome (GOLD analysis project Ga0209390, IMG submission 187212) | Freshwater microbial communities from Lake Bonney liftoff mats and glacier meltwater in Antarctica - BON-01 (SPAdes) (version 2) | ecosystem: Environmental > Aquatic > Freshwater > Ice > Glacier... | reverse complement strand
GAGGAGCATAGAAAATTAGCTAAAATTACATTTCCTATTTGGTTGTATGTGGCCATTACAGGTGTTGTAGTATATATAATGATATCGCCTTATTATAGTCACGCTTAAACTTAGTTTGCCATGAAAATAAAAGTTATTATTTTGCTTGTAGCCTTATTGTTAATTCCTTCGCTTTCAGAAGCGCAATGTGCTATGTGCCGAGCAGTATTAGAAAGTGAAGAAGGTCAAAAAACAGCAGAAGGTATCAATGATGGCATTGTTTACTTAATGGCTATTCCTTATATTTTAGTGGGTACTTTGATTTACTTTGTATATCGTAAAATGAGGGATCAAGCTTAGGTTATCGGGATTATTTAAAGATGCTTGTGGTCAATCCACAATTTATTATTTTTATTTCCTTACGATAATTTGAAGCTATTTTGTTATTTTAATTTACAGTTAAGCGCTGTCTACTCAAAACTCTTTTTTCTCAGTGTAGCTTTGTGAATTTTTTTTGACCACTTGATATAGGTAAAGTAATGAACAGCTGTAGCCGAATAAATTTAAGTGATAAAAGTCAAATTTTTTTAACCTACTAACATTGAATATTCTTTGATTTTTAGTAATAAAATAAAATTTTAACAATATTTTAAGTCTTTTTCTGTAACAAAGTCTCGTTTTAAGTAGTCTATTGCTTTAATTAAGGCTGTATTTTAACCAATTACCAACTTAGGCAACTTCATGTTTTATATAAAAAGATGGCAAGAAATTTTTGATACCATTCGTAAAAATAAGTTGCGAACTTTTCTCACAGGACTTTCTGTAGCCTCAGGTATTTTTATTCTAGTTATTTTATTGGGTTTTGGTCAAGGCATGCAAAACGGTATCGCAAAAGAGTTCGAAGGCGATGCTGCTACCAGTATTTGGATCTGGACACAAACCACACAAAAAGAATACAAAGGGCTTAACCCAGGTCGCGAAATTCAATTCAGAAACGAAGATTATCATACAATCGTTGAAAAAATGGATTTGAATATAGAAAATGAATCCAAATATTACCGCCCCAGAAGCATTACGACTACTTACCGTAATGAAGCTTTAATTTATCAAATTTTAGGAACAACACCTGAGGTACAGGTCATAGAAAACCAGGATATGGTAGCTGGCAGATTTTTAAACGTAGATGACGAAGAACAAATTAGGAAAGTAGCCATCATAAGTGCAAAAATAAAAAGAGAAGCTTTTAAAAAAGTAGAAGACCCTATTGGAGAAATCATTAAAATATCAAACATAGCTTTTAAAGTTGTAGGGGTTTATAAAGAAAAAGGAGGCGAACAACAAGAAGACCGTATTTTTATTCCTGTAAGCACGGCACAAAGAGTTTTCAACGGAGCAGATAAACTAGACAATCTAAGTTTTTCATTACCGCCTGTTGAAAATTTCGAAGAGGCAGTGGTGCAATCTGTGCAATTCAAAAATAAAGTGGAAACTTTTTTAAAGCAAAAACATGCCATCGCTCCAGATGATCAAGGCGGAGTAGGTATTTACAATCCTATGGAAGAGGCAAAGCGGTATTATGGACTTATAGGAAATATTAAACTATTTTTTTGGTTTGTGGGCATCTGCACCATTATCGCTGGGATTGTTGGCGTTAGCAATATTATGTTGATTGTCGTAAAAGAACGTACCAAAGAAATTGGTATTCGAAAAGCTTTGGGTGCCAAACCATGGTCGATTATTGGGATGATTTTACACGAGTCAATTTTTGTTACCGCTATTTCAGGTTTTACAGGATTAATTTTAAGTATGGGGCTGCTAGAAATTGTTGGCCCAAATATAGAGGTAGATTATATTGTAAACCCATCTGTAAATTTTAATGTGGCATTAGCTACCGTGTTTTTGTTGGTGTTCGCTGGGGCTGTAGCAGGCTTTTTTCCTGCTTGGCGGGCAGCTACCATACACACTATTGATGCTTTGCGGGATGATTGATATTAAAAGTTTATGATTTTATGATTTGATTAATTTAAGAGATTTTTGGGGTATAAAAACATACACAATACAATTATCAAGCTTTTCATAAACTCTTGAAGTTAAATTAAATAAAAAAAAACCATGTTTAACAAAGATCGCTGGAGAGAAATTATAGAGGTGTTGACCAGTAATCTGTTCAGGACTATCTTGACAGCATTCGGTGTTTTCTGGGGAATTTTAATTTTAATCATTCTTTTAGCGGCCGGCAAGGGATTAGAAAACGGTATTAAATCAGGTTTTGGAGATATTGCAACGAATACTATGTTTATGTGGACACAAACAACTGCCAAAGAATTTCAAGGATTGCCAAAAGGAAGAAGATTTGCCTTTAAAATAGAAGATGTAGCTTCGCTAAAGGAGAACATTCCAAACCTAAGGTTTATCACGCCACGCAATCAATTAGGCGGGTTTAGAGGAGAAAATAATGTGGTAAAAGGGGTAAAAGTGGGTGCTTTTAATGTGTATGGCGATTATCCTGAAATTATTCAACAAGACCCAATGGCTATTACCTTAGGCAGATTTATCAATCAGGCTGATATTGACGAAAAACGTAAAATAGCGATTATTGGAGAAGGGGTAAAAACGGCTTTATATGATAAAGACGAAGAAGTATTAGGGTCTTTCATAAAAATACAAGGAGTTAATTTTATGGTCGTTGGTACTTATCAGAAGAAAAATAACAATGGCAATGGAGAAGAAAGTCAAAAGGAAATTTTTGTACCCTTTACGGCTTTTTCGCAAGCTTTCAACAAAGGTAATGATGTAGGCCGAATGGCAATAACGGCAAATGATGGGTCATCCATCACCAGTTTAAAAGAAAGTATCATTACCTTAATAAAGAAAAACAGAAAAATACATCCTGGAGATGATCGGGCTATTGGTAATTTTGATTTGTACCAAGAGTTTAACCGGGTAGAAAGCCTGTTTACGGCCATGCGATTAATTGCCTATTTTGTAGGCATTCTCGTCTTGATTTCAGGAATTATAGGAGTTAGTAATATTATGTTGATTGTGGTGAAAGAACGCACTAAAGAAATTGGTATCCGCAGAGCCTTAGGCGAAGGGCCATGGTCGATACAGTTACAAATTTTAATGGAGTCTATCTTTTTAACTATCATTTCAGGTATGGCAGGAATCATCATGGGCGCCTTATTTATTTTCGGAGTTAATTCTTTGTTAGACGCTGTAGGGCCTGTTGATATGTTTTTGAATCCGAGTGTGAGTCTAGGAGTGGTTTTAATAGCATTGGCAATTTTAATCGTTTCTGGTTTGTTGGCTGGCTTTATTCCCGCACAAAGCGCCATTAAAGTGAAACCTATTGATGCTTTGAGAGTAGAATAATAAATTATAAATTAATCAAATCAAAAAATGAAAAAACGAGTAACCGTCATTATTTTACTACTTATTGTAGCGTCTTTTGGTGGAGCTATGTATTATTTATATCAAAAAAATGCAGAAGACCCCATTACCTATGAAACTAGTGAGCCATCAATACAAACCATCATCAAAAAAACAATGGCTACGGGCAGTATTTTACCTTTAGAAGAAGTGCTCATCAAACCAAATATTTCTGGAGTTATCGAAGAAATTTATGTTCAGGGTGGCGATTATGTAAAATCAGGCGATTTATTAGCGAAGATTAAAATAGTTCCTAATTTAAATGCTCTAAACGATGCAAGAAATGGTATTGATGAAGCAAAGATTAATTTAGACGACCAGAAACGCAATTATGTACGTCAAAAAATATTATTTGATAAAGGCGTTATTTCAAAAGTAGATTTAGAAAGGGCTGAAGTAGCGCAAGACCAGTCCAAACAAAGTTATAGTGCAGCCAATAAAAGATATGATATTGTAAAAACAGGAACAACTAGCGATTACGGAAATTCAGCAAATACCTTAATTAGAGCGACCGTGAATGGAATGGTATTAGAAGTGCCTGTGGAAGTAGGGAATCAGGTAATCGAAAGTAATAATTTTAATGAAGGCACGACTATTGCTGCGATTGCCGATGTTGATAAAATGATTTTTGAAGGCAAGATTGACGAATCTGAGGTGGGTAAAGTAAAAGAAAATCTGCCTTTAGAAATTACAGTGGGCGCCATAGAAAATAAGGTATTCCCAGCAGTTTTAGATTATATTGCACCCAAAGGAAAAGCCGAAAACGGAGCCATACAATTCGAAATAAAAGGGACTTTAAAAAAACAGGATTCATTTTTTATAAGAGCTGGCTTAAGTGCCAATGCTTCCATTATTTTAGCAAAAGTTGAAAATGTTTTGTCGATTAAAGAAGCTTTGGTTCAGTATGACGATAAAACTAAAAAGCCATTCGTTGAAATCGCTACAGGAGATCAAAAATTTGAAAGAAAAAATATCGAGTTGGGCATTAGCGATGGAATCAACGTAGAAGTAAAATCAGGTATTTCGTTAGAGGATAAGATAAAAGTTTGGAATGTCATTGCTAAAGAGGAAAATACTGATTAATTAATATTTTGAGAAAATAAGGTTCATTTTTCAAGTTTTTATTTAGAATTAAAATAGATAGTGCATCTTAAATTTTCTTTTAACAAAATTTTTTGATTGAGTGATGTAACATTTTTAAAACTTGTAAGTCTAACTATCGAAAGTTCATCTAAAAAACAATTAAACTAACATGATTGAAATTAAAAACCTTCATAAATCGTATAAAATGGGAAGTAACACACTTCACGTTTTAAAAGGAATCAATTTTTCTGTAGAAGAAGGTGAATTGGTAGCCATTATGGGTTCATCAGGTTCGGGTAAGTCCACCTTATTAAATATATTAGGAATGTTAGATGAGTTAGATGAAGGATCTTATAACCTTGATGGTGTTCCTATCAAGAATTTAAATGAAACCAAAGCAGCGCAATATCGCAATAAATTTTTAGGTTTTGTTTTTCAATCTTTTAATTTAATTAATTATAAGAATGCACTGGAAAATGTGGCATTACCATTATATTATCAAAAAGTAGGTAGAAAAGAGCGTCAAGAAAAGGCCTTAAAATATTTAGAACAGGTCGGCTTAAAAGAATGGGCAACCCACTTACCCAGTGAGCTTTCTGGAGGTCAAAAACAACGTGTAGCAATTGCACGAGCGATGGCTGCAGAACCTAAAGTATTGTTGGCCGATGAACCGACGGGCGCGTTAGATAGTAAAACGTCTTATGAGGTAATGGATTTGATTCAGAAAATTAACGATGCTGGAAATACTATTTTGGTTGTAACTCACGAACCCGACATAGCTGATATGTGTAAGCGCATTGTGCATTTAAAAGATGGGGTTATTGTTGAGGATAAAAAAGTTGAGCAAGTAAGAGCATCACAATATGTTTAGTAGAGACAATTGGCAAGAAATTTTTGAAACTATTCAAAAAAACAAACTGCGTACTTTTTTATCGGGCTTTACGGTGGCCATTGGTATTTTTATTTTTGTCGTACTTTTTGGCTTTGGTAACGGTTTAACGAACACTTTTAATAAATTTTTTGGAGACGATGCCACGAATGTCATTTTTGTTTTTCCTGGACGAACATCTGTTCCATATCTCGGGTATAAAGCCAATCGTGTTATAGAATTTGACAATAGCGATTTAGAAGATATAGAAAAAAATTTCGCAATGTTCATAGAGTATATTACCCCCCGAATTAATAGAAACGGATTGGTAAAGTACAATAACGAATCCAATAATTATCCAAATCGGGCTGTTGGTCCAGCACATCAATATAACGAGAAGACCATCATGATGTATGGTCGTTATATCAATGAAAATGATATTAAAGAAAAAGCTAAAGTTGCTGTTATCGGCAGGTTAGTTGCCCAGGATTTATTTAAAGATAAAAACCCAATGGGCGAGTTTATAGATATTGGCGGAAGTTCATTTAAGGTAGTGGGTGTTTTTCAGGATGATGGTGGCGATAACGAAGAACGCGTTATTTATATTCCTTTTACTACCAGGCAACTCCTTGAAAAAAATAATGATAAGCTAAATCAAATTATCATTGGTTTTAAACCAGAAATTGGCTATGCAGGTTCTATGGCATTTCAAAATAGTTTAGAAAAGTATCTTAAAAGTAAAAAATACATAAGTGCTAAAGATGAAAGTGGCGTTTTTTTTAGAAATATTGCCGATCAATTACAACAAAATCAACAGTTAGCTGTGGTTTTAAAGTTGATTGTATCTTTTGTAGCTTTTGGTACCATTATCGCAGGAATTATAGGAATTAGTAATATAATGGTTTTCGTCGTAAAAGAACGTACTAAAGAATTAGGCGTTAGAAAGGCATTAGGCGCAACCCCAAAGTCGGTTATAGGCACTATTTTGTTAGAGTCTATTTTTATAACTACTATTTCAGGGTTTGTGGGTATGATTATAGGGATTGTGGTATTAAATTCTTTTGGAAAATCGTTGGATGAGTATTTTATAACAGACCCATATATAGATATAGGAGTTGCTATTTTTGCAACGATACTATTGATCGTATGCGGGGGAATCGCAGGATATATTCCAGCAAAAAGAGCTGCAAGAATTAAACCTATTGTAGCATTAAGAGACGAGTAATATGAAATTTATATTCGATAGCAATACTTGGCAAGAAATTTTTGGTTCTATTGGGAAAAATAAAACCAGGACAGCCATTACTATAATAGGGGTGCTTTGGGGAATTTTTATCTACATCGCCTTAGCGGGTGCGGCGAAGGGTTTAGACAATGGTTTTGAACGTGCTTTTGAAAGTACGGCCATGAATAGTATGTTCGTATGGGCTCAAACCGCAAGCATGCCTTATGAGGGTTTTAAAACAGATCGTGATTTGCAGTTAAAGTTAGGCGATGTGGTCACTTTACAAAATAGACTTCCCGAAATACAATATATAGCTCCCAGAAATGCTAAAGGCGTTTTTGGTGGTGATGGCCCAGCCACAGTCATAAGAGGTACTAAAACTAGTACTTCGCCAATCTATGGAGATTATCCAATTTATACTAAAATAGCGACTAAAAAAATATACGATGGGGGCCGCTTTGTGAATGATGAGGATATTACACAAAGCAGAAAAATTGCCATTATAGGGGAAAGAACTCAAAAAGAGCTTTTTGAAGAAGATGAAGATCCAATAGGAGGGTTTATTAAGGTGGATAATATTTATTTTCAGGTAGTAGGTGTTCATAAATACGTCCCTGGAGGAGGTTTTGAAGGTGATACTGATATTTATATTCCTTATTCTACGTTTCAAAAATTATACAACACTGCCGATAATGTTGATTGGTTGACTATTGCAGCCTTTAACGATGCGGATGTAATACAGGTCGAAAAAGATGTAAAAGCCGTTTTAAAAAGTATTCACAGAGTGAACCCCAAAGATGAAAGAGCGTTCGGAGCGTTTAACTTAGGAGAAATTTTTAATAGAATAAGTGGTTTTGCCAAGGGTTTAACCTTTTTATCGCTTATCGTAGGAATTGCCACAATAATTGCAGGAGTAATTAGTATTGGTAACATTTTATTGATTTCTGTAAAAGAAAGGACAAAAGAATTGGGAGTTCGTAGGGCTTTAGGCGCCACTCCTGCAGAAGTAAGAAATCAAATTATTTTAGAGTCTGTTTTTTTAACTTTAGTGGCTGGGGTTTTAGGGATTATATTAGGAGCAGGTGTACTTAGACTTATTGACTATTTCACCCAAGAAACAGATTTTCCCTATACTAATCCAACGTTACCAATACCCTACGTTTTAGGAGCTTTGGCCATCATGATAATTTTAGGTACATTGATAGGTTTGGTACCTGCGCAACGAGCAGTGAGTATTAAACCCATAGATGCTTTAAGAGAAGAATAACAAATAAAACTAATAAAAAGTAAATAAATAGCTTAAAATGAAAAAAGTATTAAAATACGTAGTAATTGTTGTTCTAGTCATAGCGGCTGTATGGGCAGCCATGTTTTTTATAAGAACCAATAGCAAATCAGCTATTACTTATGAGAGTGTGCAACCGTTTATATCAAATATTGAAAAGAAAACCGTAGCCACAGGAAAAGTAGTGCCCGAAGATGAAATCTTGATAAAACCACAAATAACTGGAATTATTGAAGAGGTGTATTTAGAAGAAGGCGTTAAGGTAAAGGCGGGCGATTTAATCGCTAAAATTAAGGTAATACCTAATGAACAATCTTTAAACCAAGCAAGTGGTAGGGTTAGGAATGCACAATTTGCTGTTAATAACATCAAAATTGAGTATGATCGTAATAAAGCCATCTTTGATAAAGGGGTAATCTCTAGTCAAGATTTTAATACGATCCAATTGCAATTTAATCAAGCGCAACAAGAATTAAAAAATGCCCAAATTGATTATCAGATTATCAACAAAGGAACCGCAGCTGGTGCTTCCGTGGCGAATACTATAATTAGAGCTACGGTTTCTGGTACTATTTTAGAAATTCCTGTTAAAGAAGGAGATCAAGTAATCCAAAGTAACAACTTTAATGACGGTACTACCATTGCTACCATTGCCGATCTAACAAAGATGATTTTCGAAGGAAAAGTGGATGAAGGCGAGGTAGGCAAATTAAAAGTTGGAGCGCCCTTGCAAATTACTCTTGGAGCCATAGAGAATAAAAAGTTTGATGCTAAATTAAGATTTATTGCACCTAAGGGGGTTGAAGAATCTGGAGCTGTTCAATTTAAAATTGAAGGTGAGGTAAATGTAAGTGATGAGATTTTAATTAGAGCTGGTTATAGTGCTAATGCCTCTCTGATTTTAGAAACTAAAGAAAATGTATTGGTGATACCAGAAGCTGTCTTACAATTTGATAAGGCTACTGATAAACCTTATGTTGAAATAGTCACTGGAGATCAGAAGTTTGAAAGAAGAGAAATAGAAATAGGGATTTCTGATGGGATTAATGTTGAGATAATATCTGGTTTAAGCGAATCAGATAAGGTAAAAGTTTGGAATAAAACTGAACCTATTAAAATAAATACAGAAGAATAATTGAAAGGATAAAATTTCATCAATCTTATTAAAAAAAATCAAAAACAACATCACATGAAATTTAAAATAGTACTCATATCACTACTGTTTTCTGTGGCATTTGCAAATGCACAGATGAAAAAATGGACATTGCAAGAGTGTGTAGAATACGCAGTCGATAATAATTTAACGATAGCCCAATTTGAGCTTGAATTAGAAAATGTGCAACTAGAAAAAATAGATGCTCTCGGCGATTTTCTACCAACTTTAAATGCTCAAAGTTCCGTTGCAGCACAAACAGGACTTTCTTTTGATCCAACAACAAACCAAGCGGTAACTACCACTATTTTAACAGCAACAGGAGGCTTTGGTTCTAACCTTACGCTGTTTGACGGTTTACGAAACATACATCGTTTAAACAGAGCAAAACTAAATGCTATTTCGAGTCAGTATCGTTTAGATGATTTAAAAGATGATATTCGCTTAAATGTGGCTAATGCTTATTTACAAGTATTATCAAATAAAGAATCTTTAATCGTTTTTAAAGCGCAGAATGCAGTAACGCGCCAGGATTTAGAACGCACCAAAGAGTTAGTTGATGCGGGAGTGGTGCCTCGTGGCGATTTATTAGAAGTTGAGGCAACTTCGGCAAACCAAGAGCAACAAATCGTAAATGCTGAAAATGCAATCTTAATCTCTAGGATTAATTTAGCCCAGTTATTACAAATCACAGATTATTTGAATTTTGATATAGCCGAAGAAACTTTTGATATTCCACCTTCCGAAATTTTAACAAACTCTCCAAAAACGATTTATGAAAAAGCCTTAACGTTTAGAAACGACATCAAATTTTCTGAATTAGGCGTTAGTCTAGCAGAAAAAGATTTAAAGATTAGCAAAGGGGCTTTGTTACCAACTATGGGTGCTTTTTTCAATTATAATACAAGATTTTCTAGTCAAGAACGTCTTATCGGAGGCGTACTTTTCAGAAATGACTTTTTTGATCAGTTATGGCTAAATGATGGTATTTCTTATGGAGCGCAGATGAATATTCCAATCTTTAATGGTTTCAGTGTTCGAAATAACATAAAACGGTCAAAAATAGGCATCGACAGAGCAAAAAACCAATTAGAACAAGAAAAATTAGCTCTAGAAACAACCGTTAACCAAGCGTATGTTGATGTAACAAGTTTTGCAAAGGCTTATGAAGCATCGGAAAAAACAGTGGAAGCGCGCAGGTTAGCTTACGAATATTCAAAAGAACGTTTTGATGTAGGATTAATGAACTCTTTTGATTTTAGTCAGGCACAAGCTAGAGTGGATGATGCCGAAGCACAATTAATCAGAACCAAATACGATTATATTTTTAGATTAAAGGTATTAGAATTCTATTTTGGAATGCCGATAACATTGGATTAATCCTCAAAATAAAACCTTACTTTTTCGATTTTATTTGATTGACCTTCTCTTTGGGGAGGTCATCTTTATTTTTATAATTATGGTAGGCGCATTTTTTATTTTTGTTTAAACTGAGGAATGTATCTTTGTAGTCATTATGGCCATAATATTAAACATAGAAACCGCAACCACCAATTGTTCTGTTAGTATTGCAAAAGAGGGCATATTGCTTGGCTCTAAAGAATACAATAGTGCTGAATATTCACATGCGGAGCAATTACATGTTTTTATAGAAGACACACTTAAAGAAGCTGCCTTAAGCTTAGCGCAAATAAATGCAATTGCTGTGAGTAAAGGTCCTGGTTCCTATACGGGATTGCGAATAGGCGTTTCTGCGGCTAAGGGTTTGTGTTTTGCACTCGATATACCGCTTATTTCGGTGGCCACTTTAAAAAGCTTAGCACAACAAGTAAAAGAGGATGAAGCAGATTTTATAATACCCGTCTTAGATGCCAGAAGAATGGAAGTGTATTCCTGCGTTTTTGATAAGGCTTTGAATGAGGTTCGGGAAACCAAAGCAGAAATTATAGATGAACATTCTTTTGAAGTATTTACAGCAAAAGGGAAAATTATATTAATTGGGAGTGGCGCCGAAAAGTGTAAAGAATTTTTACAACATCATCCGAATGTAGTTTTCAAAAAAGATGTTGTTCCTTCCGCTAAAGATATGGCTTTGTTATCTTACAAAAAGTTCAAAGCAAACGAGTTTGAAAGTGTAGCTTACTTTGAACCCTTTTACTTAAAAGACTTTATACTGCAGAAGAAAAGCTGAAATTTTTATTGTTTTTGGAATTTGTGATCTTAGATTTTTGGAATTTGGTTATTGGACAGCATTTAAAATACCCAGAACCCAAAACAATTATATTCTTGGCAAATCTCCATCTCCTT
>Ga0209390_10009890_pt1 | contig 11329 bp, 6 predicted proteins | sample BON01_FD_187212 | JGI IMG/M metagenome (GOLD analysis project Ga0209390, IMG submission 187212) | Freshwater microbial communities from Lake Bonney liftoff mats and glacier meltwater in Antarctica - BON-01 (SPAdes) (version 2) | ecosystem: Environmental > Aquatic > Freshwater > Ice > Glacier... | reverse complement strand
AGGAGGAGGAGGAGGAGGAGGAGGAGGAGGAGGAGGAGCAACATCGTTAAGAGACGCCAACCTCGTCACCCCTCCTCGCCGGAAGCACGTCGCCACCACTGGCACAGGCTCAGGCGGCAGCAAGCTCCGTACCTCCTCCTCCCTCCCTTCCTCCCCCACCCACTTCCATCCCGTCTCACAACATCAGCCGCACTCCCCTCCTCCTCCTCGAAACGCCATGACCCCCACCACCACCACCATCCGCCTCGCTCACCCTAACCGGCACACACCCATCAACTTCTCCTCCGCCTCCTCCTCCTCCTCCTCCCCGCATCCTCCCTCCGGCCTCCACACCCACACACACCACATACACCACACCACCACCCGTGGTGGAACCCCCCACGGCAGCACCAGCGGCTACCACTCCTCCTCCTCCACCTCCTCCTCCCCCTCCCAGAGTTCCCGCGGCTCCCGCTCCCCCCACGCCCACACGTACGCACCCCATCCCCCTTCCTCCCCCTGCCCTTCCTCCCCCCCGACCTCCTCCTCCTTCGACAGCAAAGCCTGCCACGGGCCCGTCATCGTTCCAAGCAAAGACTTCCTCCTCACCCCAGGACGTGGTACCCTCCGCTACCAGCAACAGCATCCTGTCCCCCACCAACGCAAGCTCTTCGGTGCACCTCTCGCTCACTTAGTCCGTGATCTCGAAACGTGTCGATTTGCCTTGCTTGAGCCTTCGCTTGGTGTTCCCTATATCTATGAAGCGATGTTGGGGTTTTTGGAATCACATTTACATTCTGCCCCCGAACTTTTTGAGACTAAAGTGAGTGGGTGGAGGGTCTCAGGTCTATCAAAGGTGCTTGACGAATACCAAGAAGAAGTCCCTCCTGGATCCGACCCCCCCATCGTCGCCGCCACTCTTAACCTTGCCCTTCGAATGCTTCCGGAGCCTTTGTTGACATTTGAGGCTTATCATGCTTTTTTGTCTGCGGCGCGTTTGCCTGATCAGGCCGAGAGGCAAGCTACTGTCAAGGGGCTTTTGCGTGATTTGCCTCTGGAGCACAAACCGACCTTGAGGAGATTGATGCATTTGCTATGGAAGGCTTGCCATCACCCGCAACAGCAGGGGCAGTCGCCTAGGAAGGAGGGAGGGAGGGAGAGAGGGAGGGTGAGGCACCAGCAGCAGTACCACCATCGGGCGTCGAGCAGCGCGCTGGCGCCCATCTTTTGTCGCTCCGTCTTGCGGAGCTACCTACCCGAGGTGTCCCAGCAGCAACAGCAAGCTCAACAACAACAGCAGCAACGACAGCAGCAGCAACAGCAACAGGTCCTCGCCCTCCCTCCATCCACTCTTGACCCCCCCGAGGCTGTCGCTCTGACCCAAGAGCTGATTGACCATTACCCCTCCTACTTCCACGAGCTCCGCGAGGACGAAGTCGCAAAAGCCCAAGCACTACAAATCAAGGTACAACGCCTCTCAGCCATCGTTGACGCAAGCAAGCAGCCCGCCGATGGAGAGAGAGACCCCGAGTGCCATGCGCTCTTCAAGACCCTATTTACCTTCTTGGCACGGGTGGAGGAGAGGGCACACCGGGCGTCGAGCGTGTCGGCTCTGTCTATCCCTCCCTTCCGCCAGCATGCCTTGACCGATGACTTTGGGTGTATTGTTGGTGGTGGGGGTGGGGGTGGGTCTGAGGAGATGGAGGAATCAAGAGGGGGAAGGGCAGGGAGGTCACGCTCGCAGTCCTTGCCGGACGCTGCTGCGCTTGTTGCTGCTGCTAATGCTGCTACTGGTGCTAGGGAGGAGGGAGGGAGGAAGGAGGGGGAGGAAGTACCGTTAGGGCGGCGACATGGGGTGCCGGCGGGGGTGGCGGGGACGTCTTTGTCTGTCTTGCCGACCTCGGACGACGACAGCCTTGATGGTGAGGCTGAGACGGAGGAGGAGGAGGAGGAGGAAACACTGGCGGATGCGACGCCGTTCTCCTTCACTCACCCTCGGTGGGAGTGCTGTGGGTATATTCGGGGCGACCCGGGGTGTGAGTTGGGACTGAGCGGGAAGCTGACTTTGCAGTGCATCGTGCGTTTCATCCGTCGTTTTCCCTGTATTGCCGCAGAGATGATCTTTCAATATTCGCACCATGGACGGAAAGGCAGTACGATCTCTTTTCCTGCTTTGTGTGGACAGGCGACTAGGCTTGTCCTAGGGTTACTGCACCTCCTCCCACCCTCTAATGGACAGCCTCTTTCGATTGCGGCTTTTGCGCAAGCGCCTTATTGGCGGTTGCTCGACGACCCGCATGCGGTGGAAGAGGTGTTCTGCGTTGCTCTCACCCTGCTCGACTTTCTTCATTTCCACGAGGCGCTGCCGATGGAGGCGGTCGAGCCTCATATTTTAGAGACGAAGAGACAGGTCTCGTGGGCCTTGGCGCAGGGGCCGGTGACTGTGCAGAGTTTGTGGGAGTTATGGTTGGCGGTGAGGGCTGAATTGAGGCAGAGGTATAGGGAGGTCCATCGAAGGGAGGAGGAGGCGGAGGAGGAGGAAGGGAGGAGGAGGAAGGGTGGGAGGCAGGAGCAGGAGGCGGAGGTTGATTTGGCGTGTTTTTTGGAGGCGGACCCCGAGGATGACCAGGTTGTGTATAAAGTGAGTAAGGGGGTGAGGAGTCGGATGTTGGGAAGGAGCGCGATTTTGGCGCCTTGGCAGGTGATTACGTTGGAGAGGTCTTTGCCGGAGGAGCACCAGGATAGGGATTGGTTGTTGTTGTATACGTTGAAGAAGCATGGGGCGGCAATGCATTCGATTTTTGAGCGGTGTAAGGGCCATCGGTACTCGTTGCTTTGTCTGATGGATAGTGACGGGGTGGTGTTTGGGGGGATGGCGAGCGAGGAATGGAAGGATCGGAAGGACCGTTATTTCGGCTCGGGAGAAAGTTTTCTGTTTTCGTTCAAGGGGGATAAGTTTGTGAAGTTCACGTGGACGAGGAGCAACTCGTATTTTATGCTGGCGTCGCATGGGATTGGGTTGGCGATGGGGGGAGGGGGGCATTTTGGCTTGTTTGTGGGGCCGGACTTGATGCGCGGGTCGAGCGATCATTGTGAGACTTTTGGTTCGGCGGCACTGTCGGGGGAGAAGACGTTTGATGTCGTAAATATTGAGGTGTGGGGGTTTGGGGCGCCGGCGGGGATGCTGGACGTGGGGGTGGAGGAGGAGGAAAGGCCCAAGGGGCTCGCGGAGAGTTTTGCCGAGCAGCGGGACTACCAGAACGATAATGTGTGAGAGTAGCGGAGGGAGCGAGCTTGAGGTTTACATCTATCTTACAAAAGTTTTGTTCGGTACAATTAATCATAATCATTGGGAAGGAATAGAGGTGTTTGTGTTTCGACTAAAAGTGTGGGGAAGAGCGGGAGGGAAAGACGTTATTTTGTAGATTGGCGTGAATCCGGATAGTATGTGTTTGCTCAGCATTTTAAACAAACCATAGACAGAGTGTGTGAGTGCAAAAGACGAATAGGAGCAACGACAAAAAACAAAGCAACCGCAAATCGCTGTTGCCAGTTGCGGCCGAAGAGATATACTCACATATAAATATCAAATGCGTAAGGCGTGAGTCCTTCATGAAAATTCCAATCTTTCAACTACGTAAATACTTTTTAAGGAAAAAAAAATAAGTCGATGAATATGGAAGTAAGAAAGAACATTAAATCTACTTTTCGGTCTCAAATATTTGTTTTTTGACGCGAGAATTTGTATCAATAATCCATGTCTTATTTTCTTTGTCGCTTTCTTTTACTTCCAAACGCCGCTATTCTTTCCTTACGCGTTTGGGGAGCTCTTGGTGTTCTTGTGACTTCATTGGGCGGTCGCACCAGTCTTGCCTTTCCCTGCCGCCATTCCGTGCTCCTTTCGCCGCTGCCTTCCCCGTGGTTGCCGTGGTGGGATCGACCCTGTCATCCTTTTCCCAACCCAGAATCTGCTTCATGGACGTGTGCGCCTGTTGCAGGACTTGATCGATTGCCAGGCCATGCGTCTCTTCGACGTGTGCATATTGCCGAGCCTTGACGTCCCATTCCTGCTTCATCACTTGGCGCATCCGGAGATGAGAAGGTGAGTCCCGGACCAGTGCGTCGTGGAAAAAGGTGGCCGTCTCGTCCGTGTCTGTTGTAAAGACCTTCTGCTGTTCCTCCCTTTCCAGCCGCGCCATTAGATCATCGTCACGCTTACGGGATTCCAGGACTCTCGACTCGTACGACTCTTCCATGGAGGCTGTGGTATGTTACAAAGTGTAGGGAAGAGTTAAAAATCTTAATGGAATTCTTGTTTTTTCACAAATCCAGCGCGCTTTGTTGCGCGATCTCTACTTTCACACTTCCTCTTTTCAAATTACTTACCCAAATCTTGGATCCGAATCCTGCTATTGTCTTTGGAGATGCACCGCGAAGAGCGGCCGTCGGGACTGTAGGCAAAAAGCGGTCGTTGAGGCGATAAGGAGGACGACAGAGGGTTAGTCAGCTTCCTGCTCCGCGCCGCCTCTCCTTTCATGTGCATGACCGTGCCCATGTCGATGCCCATAAGCTCGGCCCCGGCGCCTGCGGTGCTGGGCCTGCCTGCATTCATGGCGCCCATCTTGTCGCGAGGCCTGCCCGCGTTACTGCCTGTGGTGTTCTCAATCATGGAGGAGACGAGATCGTGGTAGGCTTCCGCTGAGCTACCGTTGCCGCTGCTTCCACCTCCTCCACCACCACCGCCGCGGTTGGCCTTGCTGGACGAATTGGCAAACAGTCTGATGGCACCATCTGCTTTTTCGTTGGTATCCAGGGCTACAACCTCGTGGATGGAGGTGATGCGCTCGTCAAACAGGGCAAAAACCTGGAGCAGGTTCACGTCGTCGTAGTGATCTATGTGCTCGCCGTCAGCTGAGCGTATCGTCGCAAGTGGTAGAGTCGCCGAATGCGGGGCCACCAGCCGGGCCAAGTGGTTTACGCCCATCTTGAGCTGATCAAGTACCTCGTGCGCCCCTGCGCTCAGTTCACGGTAATTGGTGCACCGGCTTTCTTCCGCTTGAATGGCGGTGGCGGCAGGTAGCAGTGAAGTGGCGGTGAGCGACGGTGAAGTGGCGGTCGCCGCTGCCGTCGCCATGGAAGCCGTCGTGGTGTCGAGGGTAGAATTGACCAACTTAGTTTCTTGGGCCTGCAGCTGTGCGCGCAAGGACAAGAGCTTCGCCTCGAGCCCATGAGCGTCGTCCAAAAACACCTTGTTGGATTTCTGCACTCTTCTGAACATGCGGATCACACACTGCGCTGCGAAATCCGTGTAGTCATCGCACGCTGCCGCTGCCGTCGTCGCCGTTGTTGCCGCCACAGCTGCGCCTGCACCCTTCGATCCGTCTGTGGCAGCCGGTGCCACAGCGTTCACCCCACTCATCTCGAAAAGCTTTTCCATACCCATGCGAACGCGTTCCGACCGCTTGGCTGCAAAGATAGATTGAAAAGCCGTCAACTTCTTTGGATGGGTGAGTGAGCCCATCTCCGCCGCCGAAGATCTTGCGTTAGGCGGATGTAAAGTATGCGAGCTGCGGCCACGAAGCTGCTTCTCGCCCCCTTCTCCCTTCAATCCCCTGCTAAGAAATGCCATCGCGTGTCGCAAGGTGCGTCGGTGAGAGGTTGCTGCCATCATCGATTGCTGCTGGTGACGGTGCCGATGGATCTGGTCGAGCCGCTCTTGCACATGACGTCGCTTGGCAGCCAGGTGATCAAGCTGGCGCTGGACCTTGGCCACCTCCTCTGCCTCAAGATGCTCTTTATCGGCGATAACTAGGCTGCGGTGGTGTTGCAACGAGTCACATTGTGACGTCGCCAAGTCCACTTGCTTGTCCAGAGCATCCAGCCGCTGCGGGTCATTGACAGGGTTTTTCACCAAGCACTGTTCGACGATCTTCTCAAAATACCGACCCAAGGCCTTGGCCTCAGTCTGCGACTCGGTCAGGCGCCGAAGCCTCATGAGTAGCGCCTGCATTAGAAACTCGCCCGTCTCCATGTCCCGCAGAGTCTGGCCGTCATGCAGGTCGCGTGCCAGGGCCTGGCGCTCGAGGGCCGTGAGTTGCACTTGCATGCTGCTGCGCTCGACCCTGACTTGATCCAGCATCGCTCGCAGCCGAGCCACGCGCCGGTCGCTGTGCTGCACCCGCTTCTCTCGGCGCGTCGACAGGAACCCCCTGCAGCCCGAGACAAAGACCGTTTGGAGTCCGTCTTCTTTGTCACGCTCGTCGTCGTCATTGTCATTGCCGCAGCCGTCCTCATCGCCACCATTGCCACTGCCTGCGCTGGAGCCTTGCGTCTTCATCACCTGCTTGATCAAGCCTGGATCGTCGTGGAAAATTGCGTCTACAAGCTGAGGGGCGTTTGCCGCGTGTGGAGCCAGGTGCAACGTGGATGACTTAACCATGGTGCGGAATTGAACCGATTCGGGGGCAAGAGCCCGGATTCGCGTAGGATCTTGCTTGTTGATAGTCCACACGAGCGGTTGCTCCAGACCACGATGGGGACGGGCTCTGGGCGGTGAGGCTGCAGTGGTGCTCGCGGCCAGCGTAAGCCCAATAGCATCGGCAGTCTCGCTACCTCCGTCCTCATGTACGGTGAACCCAAGCTGCGGCACCGGTGGCGATGGCTTGGTGCTGTACGTCGAGTACTCTGCCGACTCAGCGAGCTCCTCCTCCAAATATTGCCGTAGCGCCAGATCCACGTTTGGGAGGGCCATCCATGGGAACTGAATCCAAAACCAGCGCTTGAAGTAGTAGTAAGCCGAATCCATGGCCGCCAGCGCGGCGCGAGACTGCATATTCTCCAGCCGTCGAAGCCGTCGCTGCCATGCTTGGTCCGACTCGTCCGTTCCGTCGTCCTCCTCTTCGGCGTCTTCCCAGTCACCGACAGGCCCTAGGGCATCCTGTGGCGGGTCGTCCTCCCCCTTCTTACCGTCCTCGTCGCCTGAAACATCGTCGTCGTCCCTTCCGTGCTTTTGTTTTTGAGATGGCGGAGGTGGCAGCGGTCGGAGGAAGAGCTTGCAGGCTAGGGGCTCATCTTCCTTTTGGTCCACGCTCACCATCTCCATCAAGGCCAGATCGAGGGGCTTGCGCAAATAGCGAGGAAAGGGGCTGCGGAAGACCACGGCCTCTGCAAAATCAGCCAAGAAGCGGCCCACGAGCCGTAACATGTCTGCAAGAGTCTGAGTAGATAAGCTGGCGGCGTTCATTTTCCATTGCTCCACGCTCTGATTATAGCATTCCACAATGTCAAACAGTGGAAGCGTCTTGCGCCCAGGCGCGGCCGTGAGGGTTGCTTGCTCCTTTGAAATGGCGGCCGGCGGGGAGTGACCGCCATCTTGCAGAAGCGCTTGCGCGTCCTCCCCGCTGCTGCTATCTGGGCCAGGGTCCACGGGGCGCCACAACGGGCCCTCCGTCAAAAGGCGCCAGTACTCGAACAGCTCGCCCTTGAGGCCGCCTCGGTACATCATCTTGAAAGTGTCCAATTCTACCAGAAATGTCTTGAGCGCCTTCCATTCCTGGCACACATGCAAGTGCCATGGTAATTCTTCACAGCGCCGAAGGAGACTTGACGGCTGCGACTGAAAGTACTGGATGATAGCCTGGTGCCAAGTTGCTTCGCCATAGGTGATCCCTCCATCATCTGCTGCAGTTCCTGGCGCATCATCTCGAGATGGCGCTGAATTGCCTTTGTTGACCAATAAGTTGCCGCCGCTTTGGATATACCGGCGGAACACAGCTTGCCGTAGAGCTTCCGACTCAAGCATCAGTACTAGGACATGGTCTTTGCGGGGAACCAGGACACCCAAGGTGGTCAGGACCTCTAGGAGCTGTTGCGTCACACCGTCACCCAGCGCAAGATGTCTGCTTTTGAGGCAGTGCTGTCTTCTAGCGATCGATGACGGTTGCACCGCTTGAGTCCGGCAATGATTCAAGAATGCTTGATACAAAACCGCTCCATCCTCGTCCAATGCGCAGGACTTACGTAGCAGTCGGCGAATGTCCCGGCGCTTGACGTTCGCAAGTGCATCCACTGGCCTGCCCAGCACGATGCCTTCAAACATGTGCTGCACCAAGGCTCCTTGCTGATGCACGTCGGCGCAGTGGCATAATCGCAAGAGGACGTCCTTGTGCTTCCACAAAAGAACGCACAGCCTGTGATCGTCTTGTTCCTGAACGTCGAGCAATAAATGCACGAGCTCATCCATCGTCAGGCCATGACGTGCCACATATAAGGCTGCCAGAGTGTTGCCAAGCATGTTCCCGAACCCCTCAAAATCCTCACCGCCGCGCAGGTACAGCGGGACGTCAGCAGAGATGGCACTGCACAGGTTGGGAGCGGCGGAAAGGCTCACGGCAGCGTCTTGACCCTCCTGCGCAATCGGCTCAACCGCGGTCGTCACTGCCGTTATGGCTGGCCCCGCAGCGCTATCAGTCCTGGCGCCATCATCCATACTATGACTTTCCGTGATGGCTACCTGCGGCGTTGCCAATGTCATGGAAGGCTGGAGTGCGACTGCTGCGACTAAGGATGGTGACGCCGATGGTTTAACTGGCTGCTGCTGCTTGCGGTGAACCAGAAATTGGACGATTGCTTCGTTGGGGTATGCGGTGCCTGTTGACAAATCTCCATTCTTGCCCGCATGCACAGTCTCCACTGCTTCCGCCATGGCCCGAGAAGCAGCGTCTTCCACGGCCACTCGCGCGTCCTCAATGGCCTTGTCAGCGTCGGCATGCACTTTCCGCCACTGGATCTCGGCCAAGGGAAGTTCGTCAGGCACATCCTGCCCCCCCGCGGAAGAGCGCGCTCGCGATGAACGAGCCGCACCGTCATTGCCGCGCCGGTGAGAATAGTAGCTCCCGTGACTGCTGGCATTTCCCCACTCGTCCATCAACTCCGTCCTCGGCGGGCGCGCTTGCGCGAGTTGTTCCTGTGCCACGCGCCGCACTGCTTCGTCTCGCGACGTACTCGAGATAGACAGGCCTTGCTCCCAGGTGTCCAAGATGCGCTCATAAAGCTCCACCACGGTCGTGGCCTCGGCCCAGAAAGTCAAGAGGCGCCACAAATCCAGGTTTTGCTTAGCGCTCCATCGCAAGGCCTGCAGTAGTAAGCGGAGAAAAAGGGGGTTCTTGGATGCAGGGGAGGCCAAGAGAGCTTGACACTGCGAGGGAAACAAGGCCAGGAGTGAAGTTTCGGAATCTTGCATAGACGACGTCGTAGACTGCCTCCCATCCGCCATCGTGGGCGTGACGCAGGACGAAAGCAACTCATGGCATGCTGGAAGCGACATCTCATCGACCCGCAGAATGTCCCACCCACGCCTGCACAGCTCTTGAAAGGTCTTGTTTCCCTCGCTACTGAGGACGACAGCGTCGCTCTCCTTATTGTCGCCATCATTGCTGCCCTCCTCCCTTTCCACAATCGGCAGGCTTACACTCATCCTGGACCCCAAGCAGGCGCTCTCTTCCGCGGGCATGGATATGGACTCGCCGCTGTCCTTAAGTAAACTTGAGTTGCCCTCACGGACGCCAGCCTCTTCTCCCACCCTCGGCTCCGTGGCCGCCGTCTCATATATGGTGGTGGACACGACTAGGCGCACGTTGGCAGGGTAGACCTGGGGCAGCCACCGAAGGTCCTCTTCCCCTTCCTCGTCCCGCAAGAGATGGAGACCGTCAACGATGATCAGGATGAGCGACGGCGCGGCCTTACGCGAGGCCATCTCTAGGAAATCCGGCAAGTCCCAGCGGAGACGCTTGTTGTCCTTAGCCAATTCCTTTTTGAGCCCAAAATGCGTCTTGAGCTGGCACTGCAGGCGCCGCAGCAGGTTGGTGGTGAGGGCGGAGCTACGGCTGCAGCCCGCGACGTGCCAGAAGACAAAGTCCTCCTTGTGCGCGGAGGCGCGGGAGGGTGACGACGAGGACACCATGGCCTTGGCTGCCTCTCGGTGGGCTTGATGGTGAAGCAGCCAGTTGCTCAAGAGTGCCGACTTGCCTACGCCTGACGGCCCGTACAGGACCAGGGGCGGGTCAGCAGGCAGGGCGGAGCGTGACGATGACGACAACGACAACGAGGCCGACGCGGCATCGCAATACTCGTCGAGGGCTTGGTAATGCGGGGCGTGTTGCATCTGCAGGTAGACATTGGAGGACGACGGCCTTCGGGTGACGGCAAATGTCTAATATTGTGAGCGGGCGGGCAGGTTGGGGTTAGAGCGGCGTTGGGGAAAACACGTTTGCGGTAGTTCCCACGTTCCTATAAATTCATAGCTCTCTCTATGAGGTCGAGACATAAACATACAATTTATTCGAGCTACTGCACCTTTCTACAAGCAGCACGGTACCAGTGGAGAAAGGCAGGAAATGCCAGCGTGCGTACATACTCTCCAGTCAAAACTCACCTTGTGCAGCTCGGGCTCATCCGCGCCAATGCAAAAATTGACATCGACGCGCTTTTCGTTCTCTTTGGCAGGGAGAGACACGGATGGAGGTGGATCGTCCTCTTGCTGGGCGGGGTCACCGTCCTGATCGTGGAGTTCATGGTTCTCCTCCTCGTCGCTGCTGCTCGAGGCATTGCGCTCTGGTCGCGAGGGCGCCATGACTGCTGCTTGCTGCACTTCCCTGAAAGGTAACCAAGGCAGGCCGGCACAAATGAGGAGCCGAGGAAGCAGAGCTATCTAAATGCATCAGGAAGGCATGAGCACGTGTTAAAGTCCATGTTGGCATGGTGCGTGGTGTAAGTGGGATGTCAAAAAAGGGGACGTCGAAAAAGTCGAAACGCTTCCCAACGCTTTTTTTAATGCTCCCATCTTTACGCCCCAAATTACTACCTCTTGTCCTCCTTTTTCTCACATCGGTCCGTGCCTAGACGTGGTGAGTTCAGGCACTATTTTGTGTTATTTAGACAAATTCTGCATATTTGAAGCTTGTCCTCCTTTTTCTCACATCGGTCCGTGCCTAGACGTGGTGAGTTCAGGCACTATTTTGTGTTATTTAGACAAATTCTGCATATTTGAAGCTTTGGTGCACATTTCTCTTAATGGGCTCACACAAGCAGCGGAGAGGCAATTCAGACAGGGTAATGCCGCTCGCGATGGAGAACTAACAAAACGAAAAGAAGAAAGTAGCGCACACATAGATATTACACTATATTTGTTGTTGCTTTTATGTATGTGCCGTGTCTTTGGTTACAAACTCTTCCTTCCTCTCTAAGGTACTGGACGGCAGGCGTGTCTTTCACTGCTCCTCGTCCCCCCCCCCCCCCCCCCCCCCCCCCCCCCCCCCCCCCCCCCCCCCCCCCCCCCCCCCCCCCCCCCCCC
>Ga0209390_10009886_pt1 | contig 11329 bp, 12 predicted proteins | sample BON01_FD_187212 | JGI IMG/M metagenome (GOLD analysis project Ga0209390, IMG submission 187212) | Freshwater microbial communities from Lake Bonney liftoff mats and glacier meltwater in Antarctica - BON-01 (SPAdes) (version 2) | ecosystem: Environmental > Aquatic > Freshwater > Ice > Glacier... | reverse complement strand
AGAGAGAAAAGTTTATTACAAGACAACCACAAATAGGGGAAAAAGATGATTATGATAGTGAAAACTCCTGGATCTCAGATGGGTTCCCCAGCAGCAGCAGAAGGAGGAGGAGAGGCGAGGGGAGGGGGGAGGGGGGAGAGTGAAGAGAGAAGTGGAGTGCGATGGAGGTCGACGTTGGAGTTGACGGCGCCAAAAAGGAGATCAAGGTCAAGAGAAGGTGTGGCCCTGAACGAAGCCCCTAGGGCTTCTCCATGAGTGTCATCGAAATCATCTTCGTCGGCGTCGTCGTCAATTTCATCGTCGGTCATTACAGCGCTCGCACGGATATCGGCATGCCCGTCTGCAAAGGCAACATTCGCGCGTACATTGGCTTCCTCGTTGTCAACGTCAAAGCCAGAGGAGGCACGACGAGCCGAGGGACTCGAAGAGGCGCTGCGATACGATGCTTGACTTTGCGTCGGCAGGTTGCGTCGGCAGGTAGTTACCACGGCCCGATCTGGAAGTAGTAGAGAGTGTTTATTAAAGGGATAACCTCATCAACAGGGCAATTGGTACGTTCCCAGATCTCAGACGGGCTCCCTAAGAGTCGAGGGAAGTGAGGGGGGGGAACCTACAACTATACCTACACCTAGACCGACACCTAGATTGACACCTTGACCATTGACACCAACTGCATCAACATCGACACCTACACTGACATCTACCCCATCCTCGTCGCAGGCTGTGTCCTCGCATTGACCAACCTGACGGCCAAGGATAACTTCGAGGACGCTCGCCTCGTCGTCGTCATCATCGTCACTCTGTGCGTCATCGTTCGTGCTAATACGGGCACCTGTACCACCTGCAGCGACACCACCACCACCAAGATTGGCTGCAAGCCATTCCGAGGCCGCGACGCCACCGGCAGCGTGTATACCATCATTAGCCACATCTACCTCTCCAGAGGCACCTGCATGATTAGTATGAGCAGATGGCGCGACGCTGGGTGCACCAACATCCACGTTGACAGCGGGGCGAGGAGGTGCAGGGCGAGGGGCGGCGCGGTGCGATGCATGTGCAGCGCCGTGCATGAGGCATTCAGCCGATGAAATGGGCTGGCCAGCTTTGTTAGAGACCTCGCACACACCAAAAAAAATGTCAGGAAAAACTGATATTCACGAATCTAAGGAAAAGATTCGAGAACTTAGAGCTTCCAGCAAAGCTACTAGACAATTTCTTACGAAGTAATAAAAGCAACATCAATTCAATTGACAGAAGGAAAGATAGGGGTGTTGTCTGTGTCTTCTCTATTTTTAACGCGGGTGGGAGTGTATGTGGGTGTATGCGAGTGTATACGCACATACACACACGCACTGCACAGATGGGGTACTCTGTTGTGAGCAAAGGAGTCGGGATGAGGCACCTGGAGGGCCCGAAGAATCCGGATGGACTAAATCTCGGCATATATGTATTCATATATGTGTACACAATACACATGTGTATGTATATGCTAGGAGGCTGGATGAGATCTTGGACTAACTGCTTTTTCCTTTTAACATATCTTTTCTTTTGAGAAAAGTAGAAGATGACGACATTCAGCAAACCACAGTCACTCACTTCGGTGAGAATAAAAGACTGCGCCTTGAGAGTTCCAAACAAAACTACTACACTACTTCTTTCTGAGCAATAATAAAAGCAATCTTCACTTCTCTCTCGCTGTCTGTCTCACTTAATTTCCCTCTCTCGCACGCACATGCACATGCACAATACGCATATTCATTCACATGCACTACACATATTCATTCACATACACGCACACGCACACGCATACACGCAGACACGCTTGCATACACACATACACACTCACACACATACATACACACACACTTTTATAAATCACCTCCAACAAGACACAAAGACCAGCTTTACTGAGAAGTGTCTGCAACACCACGGCTGGTCAAAGTTCTCCAAAATAAGCTCAATAGTTGTTTTATATCGTGAATTGAGAAGTGAGCTGACTTTTGAAGATTTCTACCTGCTGAACAACTGCACCTGAGCAGCGACGTTTCTGGTAAAGTTGAAGGTGCATCGAGGAGAACCTGCAAATGAAGAAGTCGACATTCAAGCAGACAAGGCCATTTCACTGGCAGGCAAAGATGTTCCCACGGAATTGCACGACAGGACACATCGAGCAGTCTTCACATGGCAAGAGCCTGGCCGAAAAGGAGGTACGGTGAGCTATGAAGATCGAAAGTCGACGTGGAACAACAGGGTGCGGAAGGCGATTAGAAAAGGATCAGCAGAAGAGGAGGTGCGCAAGCATCGAAATCGTGGGACAGGAGCTTGGAAATAAATCAGCAAACAAAGACGACGAGTCGATGTAAGCTATGACCCGAGTATGGTAACGGCTCTACGGCATGGTACATGGATGGATGAGGAGAGTTTCAAAAATACTTGCATCAAGGAGAAGGAAAAAAGGGGAGGCCCCCACCAGCCTTTCTACGGTAGCGGACTTCATGCTGCGACAGGATGCAGGAAGGTTTATGCTAGGGAAGTATTTGATTTACTACACAAAAATCCCATGGAAGCGAAGGAGATGCCTCGGATTGGGAATGGTGGTGGCAGGAAATACGCCAACTGCCAGTTTTCTATCAAAAAATAGGCAAGATGCAATCAGCACTCTGTCGGCTGTGCAGAATAGCGCGAGAGGCCCGAGGTGAGAGCACTGACGGTCTGGCGGCTGAAAAGCACGGTCACATCAACAGCACAGGCTGCAAAGGAATGGCAACGACAGTTACGGCTGCCCACCGACAAGAGTTTCTAAGAATCTGCAGCAAGGAATTGCTGGCCGAGAAGGCACAGGATATAGAGGTGACAATACCAGTCAAGAAAAGTCAGGAGGCATGGTACAGCCTCGATCCAGGGTCTTGCTTCGTAAATTGTTTCTGAGGCAGGCGACCGGATGGGGTCGCAATCAATGAGGATCTGCAGATCGTATATATTTTAGAATTTAGACGGTCGACAGACAGGGACGAGGGGTTCCTAGAGGTGAAAGAAGCAGAAACAAATGAGCAGCACAAAAGCATCATCGGTGCGCTAAGAGCTGCTGCTCCGAAGTGGGAATTTGAGCAGATTAACTTTGTGGTGGGTAAACGCGAATCGGTTGTTGAAAGCGACTTCTACAGCAAGCTCAAAAAGCTTCATGTACAAGAAGGAAAGAATGATGACAAGACAATCATGTGACACAGGTATGCGAAGCGCACAATCAAGTGATCGTGTCCTTCCTCCAGCAGGTGCAAGGAGGTGCGAGGCCAACCACAGAGGGATCGAGGGAGAACATTGGGCACAATGTGCACGCATGAGGAGATAGAGAGAGGAACACACGCTCGTAGAGCGTCAAAGCTGGGGCCCGTCAAACCATAGTGGCTTAGGATGGCAAACTGAGAATTACAATCCAAGACCCCCCCCCAGAGTCCGGAAGACGGACACATTTGTTGTATTTTACTTATTCGTATTGAATTCTGTCTCGTGTCTAAAAACTTGCCACTTTACTGCTTGTTTTACGTCACCATGAACATCGATTTCTGTTTCTATGTTGATACTGCACGTGACGTCGTCACGGTTTTGCTTATATTTGTTAATATTTATCACTACCTACACATTTTCACACGCACATACATAGCACACACACACAAGCACACATTGATGATCAGCACACAAGAGGAATGACGACAACCAGGCAAATTAGCCTGGTTGGGAGGGGCGGGAAAAAGGCTTTTGTTAGAGACAAAGGCCTTCCACACAAAATAAAAAATGTCAGAAAACCCGATATCTCGAATCCAAAAAAGATTTTGAGCACATAGAGCATCCAGCAAAGCTACTAGACTATTTTCTACGTAGTAATAAAAGCAACATCAATCATTGCAAGATTGCACCCGTATTTTGAAACTCCCAAAAGTCATCTTACAACCATTCGAATGAATGTGCGGCTGCATAGCCAAAATTGAAAACGGTGGAGAGAAACAAAAGAATATGGGGGAAAAATGGCAACCAAAAAGGTTGACCATTTGCGAACTCAAACCGGTTTTCCGAAACTCAAAACATTGCCTTGAGCTATTCAAATGAATGCGGCTGAAAAGACAAGGTTGAACCATGGCAGAACGAACCAACGATTGTCAAATTAAACGGGAGGTAATCATTTGCGAAAATAGACCCATTTTTTCAGCATCAACATCCACAAAGGTTGTGAATGTTCAAATCAATCTATCGTGAAAATATAACCTGGAAATGGGCGAAAACGCACCAGCAATTGTGAAATACAACAATTCAAAGTAGTGAAAATTGACAAGTGTCGAAGAGGGACCCATTTTGCGAAACTCCACAAGGTCAAAGTGTGGCCATTGGAAAGAAATGCTGCTCATACAAATTTGAAAACAGACGAAAGAACCATCAATTGTGAAAAAAATGGGACATTATAGTCTGCGACAATAGTTCCGATTTTTTAAATCGACGTCTGACGGGTTGCGACTATTTAAATCAATCCATCGTGAAAAATAAGCCTGGACATAGGGGCACCAAACCTAATTCGTGACCAACATCACTTGCAAAAAAAGAAAACTTTCAAGTCATTCGAAAATCAACCTGTCGGTCGAAAATACACAACAGCTTCTTGCGACCATACAAAAGTGCGGCTGGATGGACCAACTTGACCATGGTGGAAAGAAACATAAAATCTGATTAAAAATGGAAATCATTGTTTGCGAAAACAGTCCCCATCAGATCGGATTCAATACGAGTTGTGACTATTCAAGTTCATCCATCTTGATACTCACACCAGAAACTGGGGGAAAAAACCTTGACTTTGTAAGAAAAAAATCATATCAATTTTCCGACACTGCACCTAATTTGGCGAATCGACAAACATAAGATTCAAACCAAAACCCTTGGATAGACAAAACTGAATAGAATGGACACCAACGAAAATTTGATTGGGAAAAAAAACGAAACATATGAATGAAAATGAACCCATTCTTGGGAATCGGACAGTTTAAGGGTGCTGGCAATTACAATCAATAATTCTTGATGTACGACACTGGAGATGGTTGGAAAAACCATGGATTAGTGGGCGGGAAAAAAAGAGATTACTTGTGAAATTGAAATACTTTATTGAGGATCAAACAACCCAAGGGTTCCAGCTGCCTTGTTCAAGTTATGCCAACCTCTCAATCTGAGAGTGATGTTTTCGAATGTGTACCTGTTCTTCGAAAATCCAACATGGAAATGAATGCGGCTGGATACACAAAATCGAACATGAAGAAAAAAAGAAACAATAAAAACAAAAACTGCATACTTGCGGGGTGGCGGCCTCTAGTAACAAACAAACCAGACGAGAATACTGACGGAATTGTTGGTGATCCCATCACCTGGGTCCAAATATCAAATTCAATCACTCTCTTTTCGTGCTTTACCTACTCTGTATCGAGTATCATCACTTTTCACCAATGACACATGGGTCATTCAAAATTCACACAGATGGTGGACATACCTTCAAAACATATTCTCCCACATTCAACCAAAATGGAATATATTAAGGTCCACAAATTCACCCATTACTCATCCCGATTTCACTATTGATGATGATTGCTAAATCTAGAGGGAGTTTTTGGTGATGCAGCCCGGCCGAAGAGGGGCAAACTGGTCGAACGCTACCGAATTATCACTAGAATGTTCACTTCTAAAGACATCCCGACAAATGTAGGTAGGTATATTGCTGTGTTTTATTGACTCGAGGGTGAGGAAGAGTAGAATCAAGGCCTCCAGTTGCCCTGGGATATCTTGCAGTATTAGTCCGGTCGCGACCGGTTTGCCCCTTTCATTTGCCCCTCTTCGGCGAGGCTGCACCACCAAAAAACTCCAGTTTCCCTGGGATGTCTCGCTATCCCTGGGATGTCTCGGGTTCAGGAGTGATCATACACCGAATATTTATCCGCTTTTTTATGCTTTTTGCCACGGTTGGTTTAATGTCACAAAGGGCATAACAAACCATCACGGAAACAAGAGCTTGAATCACTCTTGTTTGTTACTACACAATGCATTGCCTTTGATGTTCGCGCTTTCTTTTTCTTTCTTTCTTGGGTGGCGAAGACCCTTCAATCACAGGACTAAGCGGGTTTAGAGCACCCGGTTAACCACTTCGGACCCAAGAAACTGTCCCAGACCGGAGGACCGGAGCCAACCTAGTTGAGAGCTGACACTGCAAGTCTCCTGTAAGTGGGTAAAACAGTTCACAATATTTTTGGGCTGGCATGCATCCTCGGGCTAAACCAGTTGCCAATGCCAATCTCTCTAACTACCAAGAAATATAGCACCTAATCTAAATGGTCCCCCCACTCGGGTAGGAAAAGGCGCCAAGTTCAAAAGTTCATGTTCAAAAGTCATGTTCCAGACCCAAACGAACATGTCCTGCAAGCAAGCAGTGCCCGTCACGCAGCTATGTGAAACGAGCTACTCTTCAGCAATGCGCCTTGACAACTTCTCTTGACAGCAGGTCACAGACCAGCCCACTAAAATGACACACACACAGCAGCAAATACATGCAAGAGCATACGCACACGCATACAAAACCAAAACAACAAGAGTGCGTATGAACAAATCTATCATAGAATCTCAACAAATATGCGCAGATTCGCGCTAGAAAGTTACTGTCGAGACGCAAGTGTTCGTTGTGTTGATTTGTTTGTCTGTTTGTTTGGGTGTTGAATACCCTTCAATCACTGGACTAAGCGGGTGGTGAGCACCCGGTTAACCACTAAGGACCCAAGAAACTATTCTGGACCGGAGGACTGGAGCATACCTAATGGCATATCCAAGCAAATCCCCAACGAGTGTGTAAAATAGTTCACAATATTTTTGGGCTGGCATGTATCCTCGGGCTAAACTGCTTCCTATCAACAGTCCCCCTAACTACCAAGACATCAATGTTATTCTAATCTAGCGATGCCCCCCCATTCGAAATCACTCAATACGATTTCAACAAGTGACCCCCTCCACCCAATGTTATTTATTCCCGATTCTGAGATGTTTTTTCCTTATTCTGAGACGATGTAAAACTAGCTCAATTGGTCAGAGCGCGAGACTGTTAATCCCGAGGTCGTCGGTTCGATTCCGGCAAAAACTCACAAAACCGAGAACTCAAGTCTACATGGATTTGAACTACATAAACCCTCAAACAAGGGTACTAAATTACTGTTGCAAGTAATAAAAGCAATCGTCAAACAGATAAGGAAATTTCATTCCGTAGACACATTTAACGGTAACTTTTGCGAACCGGACCGAGCCCGGTTCGCTGAGAAAAAGATGGAAATTCTATCTCAGGTTGTCAGCAAAACGTATTTTATGCTATTTTCAGCCATTCGGACCGTTTTCGAACCCGTTCAGGGGCCGTGCACAATGAACTTGCGGAATGAACCTGTGCATGTCATGGCTTGCGTAGTAAAACATGAGACCCCCCCCCCCGTATGGAGGTGGAAACTTTGTGAGTTTGAACATAGAAAAAGCATATCAGAATCGGGAATAAATAATATAGGGTGGAGGGGGTGATTTGGAAGCTAATCAGTGATCTGGCGCAAGTAAGGCGGGAAAATAATTATCTTGAAAGGGCACCAAACCCAATATAACGAAGAGCGAGAGCATATGCATGCGTAGGGCGCCGCAGGATCTCGCCGCGAGACCTGGCCCCGAATATACCCTTCACTCCCGCACCCAATAGGGATCACCAACCAGACTAATTTACAAAGGACGTATGTTCTTTCTTCTTTCTTGCTTTCTTTCTTTATTTTCGAAGACCCAACCTACTCACTGGACTAAGCGGATGGCAAACACCCGATTAGCCATTCAGGACCCAAGAACCTGTCCCGGACCGGAGGACCGGAGCATTACCTAGTTTATGGCAGACCCAATCAGATCCCCTCCTAGTGGGTAAAACATATCAGGTGGGCTGGCATGCATCCTCGGGTTAACCAATCCCTACAATCAATCTCCCTAACTACCAAGAAACGAGCGCCCAGGGATCAATGGTGCACCCCCACTAGGGGATCACTATGTTAAAAGAAAGGCAACAAATAAGCCCAGTGTCATCCAAGCATTGCTCGTCAAAATTGTGACTGATTCTTCTTTCTTTCTTTATATGTTTTTTCCTTGGGTTTCGAAGACCCTGGACTAAGCGGATGGCAAACACCCGATTAGCCATTCAGGACCCAAGAATCTGTCCCGGACCGGAGGACCGGAGCATTACCTAGTTCATGGTAGACCCAATCAGATCCCCTCCTAGTGGGTAAAACATATCACAATGTTGGTGGGCTGGCATGTATCCTCGGGCTAACCAATCCCCACAATCAATCTCCCTAACTACCAAGAAACGTAGTGCCCAGGGATCAATGGTGCCCCCCCACTAGGGTAGGAAAGGCATCAAATAGGCCTAGTGTCCTCCCAAGCATTGCTCGTCAAAATTGTGACTAGGATACTCTTTGGGCAATGCACCTTTAGCGAAAGCCATCAAACAATCGTCTTGGCAGCAGATCACAGACCAGCGCACTAAAAATAGACAGAGACCTAGACACATGTATGCACAAGAGAGAACAAACCCACAGGGGCAAAAAGTGGGTATGTGTGTTGTACCTTAGAGACCTTGGAGGGTGAGACATTGTCGGAGTATAACAATACAGGCGAATACATGGGCAACATTATGTAAGCACGAGTGGAATTTTTTTTTTGAGAGAGAGGTGGACTCGGAAGGACAACAATATTCAAAGAACAAGAAAATAATGTATTGGGTAGGTCCACCTTATCCGAGTCGTGGGAGACGCTCACGCATCAACCTCATAGGTTTAGTAAAGAAAGAAAGTAAAACAGGCAAGAAAGAAGAAAGAAAGGCCCATACAGGTATAGACACGACGGGTATGGAGATACACCTGGCTGATGCTACACTTTCCATCTGGATGCAGTCAGTAGAAGTGTATATATTCATGAAATTATGATCATGTCACGGAAAGAACGCAAGCTAGACCGTTTGAAGATGAATTCTAAGGGTGCAACCAACGAGGCGCGAACCTGTGCGGTGCCAATGCACGCCCCACAGACGAACTCTCTTTGGCAAAGGGTGGGGGGGGTGAGCAGCGCGTGTGAAGTGGGGTGTTGAAGGAGGGTACAAGGTCCAACCAAGGCTGTGTTCAGGAGAAGGAAAAATAATTCTATTATTTGTAAAGTGCCAAGGTTGTGGATCTAACTCTGAAGTGCTGATTCGTCCGGGTAATTCGGATGTTTCGGCCCAACTTTGAGAAACAATGGTTGAAGAAGAGTCGTGTGAGAGCAACATATTATTGAGGGGCCCAAGTCACTCATCTGTCGACGCATATGTACATACGCACGCACGCACTGATGTCCCAACGTACAGAGGCTCACTCTCTCACACACACATGCACGCAGGCACACGTAAAATGAAAACAAATAATTCCCAAACAATTGCAACGGGAATTTCTCAAAACCAGAAAAATCTAAGAATTCGCCATCTGAAAACAATTGTCAAAAAAACAATTGTTTTCATTTTACGTGTTTTTGAGCTGGCTGAAATCTAAGAATTCGCCATCTGAAAACAATTGTCAAAAAACCAATTGTTTTCATTCTACACGCAAAATCAGAATTTCCACAAGGTTCTCCCGCCAAACCTACTACACACTATTAGGAGACATGTCTCATTGTTTGGACAGATACGTCAGATGGTTTTGATGGCGAGACACCTGATTGTGGTCCCCCACATTACCTGCAGAGTGTTTGGCTGACCCACTACGTCTCTTCTTCTTGGTGGTTCCCGAGGTCAGTAACCCCCCGTCGTGACTATGGCCGTCCCCAGTCAAGTCCTCTCCACCCGTGGGTGAACCCATTGTAATGAGAACCGCTGCTGGTTGCCCTACACAACTGGCTGCGTGGACATCATCAATCTCCATAACATCCTTACCCTGGCCCCCTGTTGCTGAATGAGCAATGGGGGTCCCAATTTCTGGTCCGAGTGTCAGAGACGCAGGCGTATCAGAGACTCCACCCTGAGGAGAGAGGGATTTGTTGCCACCGAGTCCGTGACCACGTGACTTCGCCAGACGAGTTGTCACAGAAGAAGCTACAGACATGTGTCTCGAAGGGTCGGCTGGGCCACCGAACGCGTGGCTGAGTCGCTGAGTTGGAGCTGGAACAGTACCAACTCGTGGTGCCACAACCACACCCTCTTCTGAGGAAGTTGTGGTAAGCAGAGTGGGCCACGTTGAGACTACTACTGGAGTTGTCGAGTCCACACCCGCAAACAAGGCCAAAAGGTCTGTCACTTGAATCAGTTCAGAGGGCGCCACCAGAGGACAGGCAAGTGGCTCTGGAGAGGCCTGCCCACAACTTGTTGATGGTGGCAAAGGAGAGCAAGTACTACTCAGCTGCTGTCGAGGGATTGCCCCGTCAAGATCTGTGGTGTCTTGATGTGGAGGCCAGAGCCTGTCATTGGTTATCTCCACAGTTGCAGCATCATTGCAGTCAGGACGGTCACAGATGGGTAGCTCACTGAATCATGAAGGCCCAACAGTGACAAGGTGTGTGGGTATGGAGACAGGAAGTGCTGGTGTCGGGGGCGCGTGCAGTGGTGTTGAGATTGCATCCGCCACACCCTGCCCCTGCGGGTGCGAGAGGGTTACCTCATCAAACGTCACACAACGGCTGCCTGTGTGCGAAAGCGCCTGAGTCAGGTGCTAGTACGCTGCGGTAAGGGAGGGGAGCTCCAACGCCAAATGCCACTCTGGGAGGCGGACCGTCAGGCCAGGTGTCGAACAAAGCTGCGGGATCGTGTGGTACATTGACTGTGCGTCTTTTACTCTATGTCACATTCTGTTGCGACGCAGGTACCTCCATTGTGTTTTGTGTCACGGCGGAGGAGACGTTACCTGTATTCCGTAACAGTCTGGCCCCAACAAAATGTTTGACCCGGGTTGAATTGACATGCCCAATGATCATACCCCTCGTTCCCTGTAAAGAACGGTCCAGGTCGGGGATACATCCAGGACAATGATACATCCAGGAAAAAACTTCCTCAGGGCTGGGACATTCTGGAGACTCGTTGATCACCTGGACACTCGTAGTAGAGGACAGAATCTGAAAGGAAACATCAAAGAGGAGAGCCAAGCTATAGTCTCACATTCATCCGCCAGGTTGGAGGGGTTAAGGGCTGAGCGTGATCGTCCACTCCATTCGGCTGGGTTCTGCAAGTTTGTTGGCAACATGTCACAGAGTCGGGCTTGGTTCACAGGTTGCAGGTACC
>Ga0209390_10009885_pt1 | contig 11329 bp, 12 predicted proteins | sample BON01_FD_187212 | JGI IMG/M metagenome (GOLD analysis project Ga0209390, IMG submission 187212) | Freshwater microbial communities from Lake Bonney liftoff mats and glacier meltwater in Antarctica - BON-01 (SPAdes) (version 2) | ecosystem: Environmental > Aquatic > Freshwater > Ice > Glacier... | reverse complement strand
GCACTCTGGGGTGGGGGGGAAGGAGGGGACTGGGGCGAGTCCTCGGAGTGGTGCTGATGATGCTTGTCGTGCCTTTCCTTCTTCTCCTCTTCCCAGAGGCCTCCACCCCGCGCGAATCATGGCCTCGTGCACGTCATCGCCTTGGACAATATCGCGGCATGCCCCTCACGGCACAGTGGGCGCACACCGTGCTGTGCATGCGTGCGTGATGCGCGCAATCTGGGGTGGGGGGGAAGGAGGGGACTGGGGCGACAAAAAAACTTTCCTTCTTCTCCTCTTCCCAGAGGCCTCGACCCCGCGCGTATCATGGCCTCGTGCACGTCAGCGCCCTGGGCAATATCGCGGCATGCCCTTCACGGCACAGTGGGCGCAAACAGTGCCGTGCATGCGTGCGTGATCTGGGGTGGGGGGGAAGGAGGGAATGAGAGTGCTTGCTCTCCTATCCTTTCCACCGTGTCCACAAGCGGAAACACAAAGACCAAAACTCACTCTCAATCAATACACACACAGGACTTATGCCGTTTCCTATCTGGGGTGCCAAGCTGACTGACCTGTCCACAGCCTTTGCCAAGCTCAAGCAAACATGCCTGGTCATCATGATTGACGAAGACCAGACCTACTCTGACCTTCTCTCCGCATTTCTCAATGCTCTTCATGTCGCATTTGGTGGTGGAGGCGACGACGTGGCATCTACGGGAAATTTGGTTGACTATCGTGTACTCATTTGTGTTGCGAATAAATCACGCACCCTTGATGCCTCAGACAGCAACTACACTTGCTCAGTGTTTGATCGTTAAATTTCTTTAGACGGCTTACTGCCTGTTAGCCCCGCATCCGCCACCCATTTATCTTCAGTAGCATGGAGCAACAATGGCATTGCCCAGAGCAGATGTCGTTTTTGACCTAATCTGTCGCTGACGCAGACAGTCCAAGCTTTATTACCAAAACGTGGCAGTCTATCAGGTACGCACGGCTCCTTGCCACTCTTATCCTTCGCTTGGTGTCACGCCCTTCGCCTGTAGGACGAGATGCACGTCCTCCACGTCTGACAGATCCTCTGGCCGACCTAAGTCCTGGAAAAATCCCTCCGTGCTTGCTTGATAGCCCATGCCATAGAAGAACTTGAGAACCCCCTTACGTTGCTCCTCAGACATGCGCCCAATTTCAAAGACGATGAAAGGAATCCGGGCTCGGGTCAAAAAGTTTTCACCGCCCTTGAGCACATGAGGCTCAAAGCCCTCGACGTCCATCTTCATGGCACCAAAGACCATGCCATGGGGCAGCTCGGTCCCGCTGTTGCACGGCAGAAGCACGTCGTCGAGCCGCACGACCTCCATTTGCCCGCGGTACGTGAGGCGGCCGTCCGCATGCTGCGGTACCGAACCATTGCAACTTACGACGCCATTGCCGCGATTGTGGTTTGGCGCAGAGTACTGTTTGCACTTGGTGGGCTCGGAGCCCAGTCCCACGGTGAACAAGGTCACTCGCTCCTGATCAGGATCGTTAAAGCAGAGGTTGGTCCGGATGATGGCCTCGTTCTGCAGAAGGGGCTCAAAGGCAACGACGGGGAAGCCAGCAGCCTGAACGTATACCGTGTGCGCGCCCACGTTCCCGCCAATGTCAAGAAGGTGCACTTGGCTTCGGGACAAGCCCCGTTGCTCGGCCACTTTCGTCAGAGCTGCGACCAGTGCTGTTGACAGGTGGGGTTCCCAGTGGCCACTGCTCTGGATGGCGCCGCTGACGATGTCATTGCCTCCGTAGACAACAAAATCCATAGGACGCTGGCCAGGGCCCTGTAGTTTCGTCTTGACCAGGTCCGAGGCAGGCGCTTCACCGGTGAAATGACGGATGCAATAGTCATGCTGCACCTGCTTTTGCGTGCCAGCGCTGATCGACCATTGGGGACACTCCTGGCTGCTGCTTAGGGACGAGCCTTGATCGACGGCAGTGGCAGCAAGAAGGCTGTAGGATGAGATATTGTGGTGCACGATGTGCATCTGGCCAATGATGGTGCCAAGCAGTGCACTAAGAACGGCGACGAGGAAGATGGTGCACGGCTTGTGCACAATGTGGAACGTTAGTGAGGGCGGCATGGCCGCTGTGGGACAAAAGTCCATCCTTTGTTAGTGAGAACAGGAAGGTGAGGTGGGATTGTAGACAAGGTAAAATAATATGGAGACGAAAAACATGAAAAGATATGCGGGGGGGGTTAAGTAGAGCCGCACTGTTTTGATTATCACCAGGGAGCGACAAAAGGCCGTCCTCGGTTTCGCTGTGAGTTCTGCATCATTTGATAGTAATTATCGCGGGACGAGGCTGTCGGGTGGTCCATAAACTGCACGCGGACGAAGACGTCGTCCACGTGGGCAATGTCGGTGACCTTCCAGAATCCCATGTCGGACATCAGCCATCGGAGCTGGATGTCGGACCAAAAGACCTCCATCATCACAACGTCAATCTGAATCTGGCGGCCGACCGGGGTCAACAGGGGCACCAGTGCATCGTATTCTCCGCCTTCAATGTCGATGGAGAGCATGTCTACGTGCGTGACGTTGTGTTTCTCAAGCAGCTGCATAATGGTCATGCACGGAATGTCCACGGTGTCCGAGCCGTCCACGCCGTTGGCGGCGCTGCTTTTGTCTTCCATCACAACATGGCCCATGCTGTATCGGTTGCATGTTTATAGTATAGTATAGTGTGGACGTTGATTGTGAGCGTGTGTGACAATGTAAAATGAAATGAAAAGACTTACAAGCCAGCCTTGAGGAACTTGAGTGTACTGGCTTCGTTGGAAATGCACACATTCTCAACTTTGCATTTGCGCCGCCCCTTGAACGCCTTGGCCAGGTCTGGATTGGCTTCCACGCAGATGCCCTCCCACCCTAGGCACTTTTCGAAGAAGAGGGTGTTGGAGTTCTGCTCAGGGCTGTTGGCCCCTGTTGATTAGGATCGGAAGGGCCCTTTGTACTTTGAGCAGCAGTTTAGCCTTGTGGCCATCCCTAACATGTTTACTTTTATATATCACACCTTCTCTCTTTTGGAAAAACACACACACTCACCGATGTCGAGGAAGAACCGTTTTCGCCCAGTTGCGTCATGGGAATTCCGAAAGAAATGCTTGTAGAGGAACAAATCTTGGCCCAGCTCACTGTGAAAGGTTTTTCTGGAGTCCATCTCCTTAATCATCTGCTTGCACTCCTCGGGCATCGTCCAGGCCCCATCCGCTTCGGCCTGAGCTTGCATCACCTGCATTTCCTCAATGTAATTGTGATACACAGCGGAAAGGCGCTCCGGCAAGGACATGCCCGCCATGGATGCTGAAAGCCCGTGCTCTGCCAGGGTGATCGGGTTTATTGTCAAGCCATTTCTGGCGCGGAAAATCGCTCGTGCAGCGGGCACCACAATTAAAAGGCTAGCCGTTGTCACCACTGCCAGGAGGAGATGGCGGACGGGCGGTTGAGAGCGTTTTTGCATTATATCCCTTTTTCCCTTGCTGAGAGGTCTTTGCAGCCTTTCTTTCTGTGTGATTGGGAGCAAGTTTATTTTGATTATTCAGACACTTTTGAGGCTACGATATTGATTAGCCATCGAGTAATCTGCACCTGTGATAAAGTAAAAACACAAGCTTAGGTGTAGGTTGACAAAACTATTTGTAGCTTTAGTCGGAGGAAGTGAGACTTGCGCGTTGTGTGTGTGTGTGTTTGGCATTGTTTCACATGTTGCAAATCAGTAAATAGCATGTGTGTGGGAGAGGTCGAAAGGATGCAGCAGAAAAGGCAGTTCAGCCAAGGGTCAACACAGCGCGCGAACATTTGACTCCGTCTCAGCTGACCGACCGACCCCCCGAGGCCCTTAAACGGCTTGGCAAGCACATGAACTTTTTTGTGATATTCCAGGAGGTGTAGTGAGAACCAAGGGTTGGGAGTCAAACAGTAAACTCATAAAGGGTGTAGGGAGCCAAAAATGCCCTTTTTGTAAAGAAAGGGACACCAAAGCAAGCCTTGGAGTGTCGGGATGGATGGGCCGTCGAAGTGGGTATGTCGAAGCTGGGATGGGGTCCCCCAACACAAACTTGTACACGTACAAACACACATATTTAATTCCTTTTTCGAAACCTACCTCTTTCTACGCGCGGCCTTCTTGCGCGGCCTTGTGTCTTCCCCACTATCATCGCTGTCACTGCTACTGTCACCCACTTCCCCCCCCCCACCTCCCCCACCATCCTCATCACTACTAAGCAAGCTACTAATACTAATACTATCCACCCCCTCCTCTGCCTTCTCCTCATCCTCCCTCCTTGCTTCTCCTCCTCCCCTCCCATCCATTTCTTCTGCCTCTTTTGTCTCGCCGGCTTGCTGCACCACTTTCTTGATGCCCCCCCCGGCCCCGTTCTTCTTCCTCGGCCTCTTTGCGCTAGCCCTGTGTGCAAGAGGGCCACTATAATTTCCGAAAGCATCAAGGGCACTATCACTCTCTCTTGCCATCTCCTCCAGGTTGAAAGCCAATTTAATGCCCAGCTCGCCGGGCAACAGCTGTCGCATCTCGTCCAGGAGCACACCCACTTTTCCTTCCGTCTCTTCTGTCATCTTGTGGCACTTCTTATTCTTCTTCACAACGACAACCCGTCCGTCCATGTCAGAGAGCAAACCAACAAAGTCCGCCACTAATGGTGCAGCGCGCTTGCGCCACTGTTGACTCCTCTCCCCGAAGAGATGGATGTGCGTGCTACAGATGTGGGGCATTAGGTTGTACTTCCACACCACCGCCGAGCAGTTGGGGAATGGGCACACCACAGGCATGTTCGCCACCGGGAGGCCACGCAGCTTGACCTCAACAGCTTTGCCGTCCTGTACTGCCTCAACCCTGGCCTTGAGCTCCTCGTTCCGCGTCCTCTCCATGGCGTCGAACTTCATGCGGTCCAGCTTGAGGCCACACGACGATACCAGCACTCGCTTGTCCTTGCCCTTGTTGCCGGCTTTGGTCAGGATGTCGATGGTGCAGCCCCCCACGTTGGCCGGGACACCGCAGAACCCACACGGCTGGTCAAATGTGTACAGCCCCCCCACTTTCTTGACAAAGCTTTGTCCCTTGCCTTTCCAGGCATGCCCAGCCACATGATGCCGCAAGTGCCTCCAATACATGACTGACTTCCCGTCCTTGCAAACACAACACACTTTCTCGTTGCTCTCTTTCTCCGCCAACAGCAGCTCCTTCTCAACGGGCTCCGGGAGCACCTTGCTCGGGCCCTGCGGAAGCCTCTGCGGCAGGACGTTGTTACAACGCAAGTCCTCAAAAAGCTCCCCAAACACCTTTAGTTGCCTCTCCAAGTACTTCTTCTTCAAGCGATAAAATGTCTCTCCCGTCTCCTCGTCCACCACCACTTGGGGCTTCACAAGAGTAACAAACTCGTCGCCCTTGAACGGCAACGGCTTGTCTGTGATGATCTTGTTAGTGTGCATGATGAAAAACCCTTCCTCCGCAGCAGATACAGCAACCAAGTGCACGTCCACCTTAGTCTCCGCCGTGCTGAAAGACTCCTCCGGCATGCAAGGAAGGGGGCCCGTCCCGTGACCATTGTTGGTGAGCGTCGTGATGATGCCCACCCCCATGCTCATGGTCACGTACTTGCAGTTTTGGTCCGTGCGGGTGTCTGTCTTGACAAGGACAAGTACAGGGCTAAAAGGCTGGACTAGGTCAATGTTCTCCTCCACCACACTCAGGCGGGCACCGCCGCAGCTGCCGGTGTTGTTCTTCGGCATACCACAAACACGCCGCAGGCGATCGGAAGACTTCACCAGTCCCTCCATGCGAAAACGAAGCCCCAGCTTGGCCACCGCAGCCGTCTTGGAAACTTGCACCTCCTCCCCGTCCTCCATGGCCATCGCCACCATGTCCAGACGGGTGCGCGGTCGCCTAAGCCCCTCTGCGTCTCGGCCTCCTTCCTGCCGCACAAGACCCATAGCATTGGCTATGTCGTCCTGACTAGAATCCGTCAGGTCTACATCCAGGCCCGTGGCGGCATCCACCCACTCCCCCGAAATGACACCAATCACCTCTCCTTCGTTAGTACCCCTGCTACTGGCACCCCGCAACTCCGCCACCTCATCCACCTCATCCCTTTCCTCCTTCCTCACGCCGACACCCACCAGCTTCCCATCCAGCCGCATCATCGTCCAGCCGGCCTCCTTGCCCCGCCTCAAAATATCCGCCGCACGCGTCAACTCGTTCTCCATTTTAGCACCATAGTAGGAATGTGGAAGAAAAGCATCCAGCGCAAGCAAGCGCCCTTCCACCCACAATGACTGCAATGTGCCCGCGTCCCCTTCCATACACGTGCTGCCATTCCAGCTGGCGATGTTGGCACGGTCGTAGCTGCCCGAAACAGAGAGGCGCTTTTGCCCCTTATCCCAAGTGGGATTCTCCTTCTTGATGCGATGCAGGTCAATAGCGGCACCCATGCGCTCCCCCAGCTCCTTGACGTCAAAGCCGCGCCCCGTAAAAAGTGAACGTAAAATCCCAAACAGCTTCTCCAACTCGTTGGTCCCCAGGAGGAAGAAGTTGAGGTCGGCGCGACCTTGCTCGTTTAGGAACTTGGCCACGTCCACAAAGAGGGCCTTGATGGTGGCTTGGAGGTCGTGGTAGAGCTGGGAAGGGATGAAGCGGCTTCCCTGCTTGGAGAAGATGACGAAGAGGATGTGGCTGGCAGCGGCAGACGCTATCAAGGCCTGTGTAAGGTCGACTGCTTTCTTCTTGTCGTCTACACCACCAAGGATTGGCTTCATGATGAGGCTAAAAAGCGTACCAAGGAGCAAGGCGTCCTCCGCCAGCTTCTTTTCTGAATGCTCTGCAGTGGTACCCACAGCCGAGGACAGGTCTGGATCGGTGGAAAGAAGTTTCCCAGCCTGTGTGAATGTGGGTGGGTGGGGTGGGTGGGGTGGGTGGTGGACACAAACACACATTCACGCTCGGGCGCAGACGCGCACACACACGGGCACGCAACACTCATGCCCGTGTTCTGAGTGGGATAGAGCCCTGAACTGAGTGGGATGGAAGAAGTGACAAAGGCATAAATATAGACGCACGCACGTACCTCCTCCACCTTTTCCAGCAGCTTGACAGCGGCGGGCACGTTTTGCTTGTCGTTGTCATTGAAGAGGCTCTCTGTGTACTCGCTCAACTTTGCGGCATTGAATAATAGCTGTGTGTGAATGTGTGTTGGGGGAAACGAGGAGATTGCGTGTGTGCGTGGGAGGCTTTGGCTGCTGTGGGCTGGGGGATATCCATCATCCGGGTAAAGTAAAGTAAAGTTCGTGTTCCTTACCTGAAGGGTCCCTTTGTTCAATACCACCCCGCCGTCGTACAGCTGCATCCCCCTCCCCGTGGAAATAAGGCGGAAGCGAATGCGCTTCAGCATGTGGCGCCCATCAAAGTCAACCGTGATGGCGTACTCACCCCCGTAGCAATCAAACAGGGCCATGCCCTCCAAGCACTCCAGCACCTCCCTTGGCAGCCGCTGTAAATCACGAAGCAGGCGTTCATTGCACAAATATGTCACAGCCTGCCTCCGCTTCCCGTCTCCGTCTGTGGCCAGCCGAAAAATGGGCCCGAGGCTCTTGCTGTGTTTGTGGCGCATCTCCTCCATCAACGCAGCCCAGGCGTCCAACACGGCCTCCATCATCTCCCTGTTGTGAGCGACACTGTCCTTCTTGCACGTCCCCACAGCTGCCAGGGGAACAAGGCGGCAAGTAGATGCCGCACCACTCATCGGCATGACGGCCACGACGTTACACTCCTTGGCCATGTGCATGGCGCCGGCTGCTTTGGGGTCGGTGAGCCCTTGTTGCAGGCTGATGAACACTTTCTCGGCTTCTTCCATGCGGCCAAAAACAGTGCCGATGGTTGGAGGTCGATGCTGGCAGCACGTGCCTAGCAGGCAGTTACCATTGGGAGAGTAGCGTATCTTCTCATCCGTGGCCACCTCATCCATTGCCAGCATCCATCCCTCCGAGTAAGCATCCTCCCAGGGCATATCGCCATTAGCAATGCGCTCCATGAAAAAGGCACGAAAGTTGGCGACGGATGCCTCCTGGACAGCTTGTTTGTAGTTCATGAGAGGCTTGAAGATGACAGGTGTGAAGGCGGCAAGGCAAGACCATTTGTAGAGATAACTGGTGCTAGGTATACGGAGCATCTGCCTCACAGCAAAGAGCCCGCCTGGCCCGGCAAGACGAAGAATGAGGGTGGCCATGTCTATGTCCTCCTTGGAAAAAGCCGCCTTTGGTTTGTAGGTGCGCTGGATGCACCGACCAATCACCTCCAAGATCGCCTTCGCCCCGATTTTCCTCTTGGCAGCCTGCACCAGCGCAGCCTGTAGACCGGGAACATTGTGCTCCGTCAGCAACACCTGGATCTGGTCATGCAGCCCTACCGTCCGCCCCAAGGACTGGATTTTCCTGTCGGTACGATGCACCGCCAGATTGGCAAACCCAGCCCGCCGTTTTTGATGCTCAACCCGGGCCTTCAGATGGGTGAACGGAAGGTCAGCGTGGTGACGGCGGGAGGAGACGTGAGCCTTGGATGGCTCCTTGCAGATGGAAAGCACTTGGTTGAGAGCTTGGACGTAGTCCAGACTCTCGCAAGCGTCGCAGGTCTGGTTCTCTGTGTCCACCACCACATGGCAGCCTGGGAAAGCACCAGACTTCTTGGCAAAAAAGCCATTGGCCCGGAGCTCAATGCGATGGCTTACACTGATCTTGCCAACGGATGGATTGGGATAGAACGGGGCGAGGGGAACGTCGATGAGAAGCGTCTTCGTACCCGCCAGCTCCGGGGGCAGATAACCTATACATCGATGACTCCCCGCTACCAACTCCCGCACATCCTCCAAGGAGCTCCCGGCACCACCACCATCACCAACAGCATCAACATCACCAGCTTCACCACTAGATCCCCCAGCTCCACCACCACCACCACCACCACCAGCAACAGCAGAGGGAGGGTGAGGAGGTGGAGGGGAAGGAGAAGGAGCGCTGGGCCTCTGAAAATAGCTCTTGAAACGTCCACATCCCCCGGCCTTCCACGAGGCCTTGGCTGCTGCCGCATTCACACGTTCACGATGCTTCTGGTTTTTATCGACGTGAAGCGCCAGGTTGCCCTTGTTCAATTGTCGCTGCGTTCCGTCGGGTGGATCAAGTTCGTCCCAAGTAAATGAGAAGCCGTCGGGGCCAGGCCCGCACACCATGCATTCCAAGCCCGTCGCCGTTTGCTTGAATACATCGTGCAGGAAGCTGTAGTCCCTCTTGCCTTTTCCAGGAGACTCTCCCTCCTTGTTAATTTTGAGCAGGCAGAAGGCGTCCTTGGTGGTGGTCGCTGCGGGGGGGGGGTCGGCTCCAGAGGGTGGTCGGTTTGATGATGAAGAACATGACATAGCGGCCTGGCATTCCGGCACAATAAAGGCCTAATATGTACAAATAGATGGTATTATGAGCGCGAGTCGTAACTCCTTGTTGGTAGTGAGATAATTGGACAAAATAGCTGACCCCTGACCCCCCAAGGGGCTTAAACTGCTTTATGAGACGGAGTCAAATGTTCGCGCGCTGTGTTGACCCTTGAGTTCAGCTGCAAATGGACACGCAAACATGCTGATTTGACTGTGGCAACGGACTATTCACAAAATGAAAGTTAAAAAAATAATAAAAATCGGTCACTCCATAAAAATGGGAAAATAAGGTGCGGGATGAGAGCTGCGTGCACCCTCGCCGCCGCCGCCGCCCCCTCCTCCACCCTTTCCCTGGGCGGGGGGGCGGAGGAGGAGGCAGCGGTGCATGAAGTGGATGGGGGGGGGGGGGGGGGGGGGGGGGGGGGGGGGGGGGGGGGGGGGGGGGGGGGGGCTGTGGGGGGACCTATCCTTGTCCAGCGCCCTGCTCTCTTTACCCGCGTCGCCACCTGTCCCCTTCCCCCCGCCATCCCAATGTCTCAGGCAAAGGCCCCCAAGGGTGTGAAGATCGGTCAAAGGTTGGAGCTGCCCTGTGGTGGAAGGGAGGGGGGGGGGAAGGTAGAGGGGAGGGAGGGAAGGGGTCAGTCGACCAGTAAGGAAAGTCGAGCGAGTTCCGGGCGTTTTTTGTCAAATCAGGGGAGACGCCCATGTCCGTGCCCACGCCCACGGGCTGTCCCATGGCCCCCGCCGGCGTTGTCCCAGCCCATGGGCCCCGGGCGCGGGCGGCTCTGTGTGGGTGGGTGGGTGCGGAGGAGGGGCGTGTGAGTGACCGTGTGCACGAGGCCACCCATGCGAGTGTCAATCAGTGCGTCGCCCGATCCAAGTGCTCGTCCGCCGGCCCGCCCCCCCGCACAGGGCGTGCGCGCGCCCACACGCCTGCGCGGGGCCGCGCGTCCTGCGCGGGGAGGGGAGGGTGGTGTGTTAGCAAGGGCGTGGTGGTGGTGCATTGTGGGGCGCTGCGCTAGCACAGGCAAGGGCATGCACTGCTCGCTCCCGGAGGTGGCGGGGGTTGCGCAGGTCTGCGCGCAGACCAAGGCAAGGGAGTGGGGGGAGGGGTTGCCGCAGGCGGCAAGCGCGGTGGCCCATGCAGGGCGAAGGCCACTGCACACAACCAAGGCGCGGCCACATGGTGCTGTGTATCGACTCGATGAAGGACAAAACCATTGCTAACAAGACGTCCCCCTACAAGGAGCAGAAAACGAGAATTGGAGGATGAACAACCAACTCCTTGGCGGGGAGAGAACAGAACAAGAACCTTATGGGCGCCGTCGTTGCGCACTTTTGCTCACGCCCTCGTTCACCCAACGGACAAAAAGAAGCTGCTTGGGGGCAAGCTTGAAAGGGCAAAGCAAACATAGTTACCAAAAAAATACCAAAGAAGTATTTGAAGAGTTAGTCGCTAGGGGAAAAAAAAACAAAAAAAAACGCAAGACGAGGAATGATACTCGATCGATACCTCCTCCTGGGCTGAGCGGTCGCATGGTGGTGGGATGCAAAAAAAGAAAACAATCAATAAAAAAGGCAAAAGAATCATATTTGATCAGCAGGTCGAAGCCTGATGGCGGGTGGTGGCCCATCGAGAAGAAGTGCGCATGGGCCAGATGACAGTCCGTCCAAGATTTGAACCCAAACCACCCCAAAGCAAGCTCCGACCCAAGTTGAGTAAGAAAACCATCCAGCCAAGGGGAAGAAGGTTGGGAGCGTGGGGACCGCTATATTTATAAACGCAATGTCAAGCATGTTCCCCCTCAGGGGCTGATCATCGTTCTTTCTTCCTCTTGTCTTTTGTTCTTCTTTTCTTTTCTTCGAGAATTCTTCTTCTTCTGCTGCCCC
>Ga0209390_10009884_pt1 | contig 11330 bp, 8 predicted proteins | sample BON01_FD_187212 | JGI IMG/M metagenome (GOLD analysis project Ga0209390, IMG submission 187212) | Freshwater microbial communities from Lake Bonney liftoff mats and glacier meltwater in Antarctica - BON-01 (SPAdes) (version 2) | ecosystem: Environmental > Aquatic > Freshwater > Ice > Glacier... | reverse complement strand
TCAGCCGCACATGTTTATTGACCGCACCACGGTCAATGCTCAAAAGACGAGCAATTTCCCGGTTGGAATGACCCGAACCGTGCAGAGTTTCAATCGATTGATGAGTCGCCATTGACAGCTGGTTCGACATGCGGACCTCCCCCGACACTTCGCGTGCCGAAATTGATCAACATACCCAACCCCTCAGTGGCCGGTTTTAACCCGCACATCAATGGCTGGTTTTAAACGCTCACTGACAACGTCTTTGCGCGGCGAGTGTTATCAGCGAGCTGTCTACGGCCGGCCGATGTCAGACTGCACCAACTGCTGCGAGAACGAAAAGGCCTTCGAAGGCAAGCCAGACGTGAAGCTGAAGGTTTGCGAGAAAAACCCTGAGCAATTCGAAGCGCTATGCAATCCTAAGACCGGCAAACCCTATAACGTACAGGCCGCAGGCACTGGATTGGTCTACACAGACGACAAGGGCAATACGTATGTCGTAGATGAAGCAGGCTTCGTTAACATTGAAAGATATGACTGCGACGGGCCGTGTGCCGTCAACTGTGGCTGGCTGCGTTACGGCAAACGCTGCGATGTTCCGGCCGACTGTTGTTCGCTGACGGGCTTCCACTGCGGCACGTATGTCTGGGTGCCACATTGCCACAGAGAACACCTATCCCGACTGACGCTGAAGATTCTTGATTACGCCGTCAATAGTCCGCCGGTGTTTGTAAAACGTCAAAAGGAAGTGAAAGTTTCCGTAGACCGATTCGGACAGTTTACGACTGACGAAAAAAGAAGGTAGGAACCGTCAAAGCGATCATCGGCATTGATGATCCCATAAGCAGCGTGCTGGTGGTGGACAAGTGTGCGAAGGACCAAGCCGACAGAGCAACACTGAAGGGGTTTGGTTTGACAGATGAAAAGGTCGACATCATCTTTCCGCAGATTCAAGGGTTTGCGCCAGGATGCCCACTTGACCAAAAATCTCTAGACGACGTTTCGGAAATCGAATTCAATTCGCTCAATGATTTCAACCTGGAGCGTGAGTCACCGGTGACGCCAACGGAGGCATCCCCGTTCGTAATCCCCAAGCAACGGACGTTTAACCCTGGTGACGGTTACCCCAACCGGTTTCAGATTCAAAGAGATCTGCGTGCGATCAGTGTGCAGCTATAACCCACAAAACGGCGGGTAGTCACTTGTGACTACCACTGAAACGTTTGACACGAATTAGCGGCGATGCGGGAATATCTCGCACCGCCGCTTCTGTTCGAACGTGATGTTTGTACCGTTGTAAACTCTTTGATTGTGCAAGGAAAACAGAATCACACCGACGCCTCGTGGATTAACCGGTCTCTGTCGTTTAGCATGGGGCGATCTATCTTCCTACCCAGACGAAGTGACACCGGATTTCAATGAAGCTGCAAATCAACGATGCTCTGGCTCACCTGTTCCAGAAGCACCGCATTGTCTTTTGGTACGACGACAAACAGGAACTGCGCAAGGACTTTGAAGGCGTTGATTTGCCGGGTGTCGACAAGGTTGAAATTGACGACAACGAATTTCAACTGAAGCATCGGTTGCTGAAAGAACAGCCACAACAAAAGTTCTTGCTGTTCAAATATGGCCCTCAGCCTGAGCCACTCAACAACTGGCTGCTGGATATTCAACTGGCTCAGGGAGAATTTCGAGCCGATCAGGCCGCTCTGTGGCTTACGGAACTGGGTCTGAATCTGGAGTTCGGGCCACTGATTGCCGATCACCTGGAATTCTTTAAGTCGGGCAAACGTCGGGAAGCACTGCAAAGCCTTAGCATTGCCAGCGATACCAAAAGCCAGATCCTGATGAAGATGCTGGCTGTGTGTGCAGGGGCCGATGCTCGGCTGGATGTGGTGCTGGAAGCTGTGCTGGCCGAACTGGCCGAAGACCGCGACGACAAATACAAGCTGATTACTCGCTGCCAACTGGACCCGTTTTTGTGGGCCAGTGCGGCTAAAGCGTATTGCTACAGTTCTGAAACGCCAAGCCCACAGGACTTTGTGATTGAACTGTTTCGTTCCTGCTACGCCTTCCGCACAAATGGGGATAAAGACATCCACATGAATGCCGAAGCGTTGGTGTTTCTGAAACGCTGGAAAGACAGCAATCGCAATCGATCAGCGTTTGAACATCATTCTCACGCGTGTGCCAAAATTCTAAACGTACAGGACGATCTGACGGGCCGTGACTTTCGGGAACTGTCTGATGTCGATTATTACGAGCTGATCGATAAGAAAATCCTGAGTGACCTGGCCAAAAGCGTTCAGCAACGCACTCTGTCGTCCGCCGAGTGCACGCGTTTAATTCGCATGCGTCGGCCCGGCCATTGGTACGATCGGTTTCGTGATGAATACGAAGCTGTGGATATGGCTTCAGAATTGCTGCACTTGATCGACAGCCTGCAGCTGGATATGGAATCTCTGAAAGATGGTGTCGCTCGCTATACGAAGACTTGGTATGCAGCCGATCAGCTGTACCGTCGTTTTGTCTTCCATCATAGCCGGTCGTCAAACCGCACTCTGCTGAATCCTCTGGCTGAACTGGTCGACAACTGGTACTCAAACCGCTTTCTGCTGCCTTTGGGTGACCGCTGGCAGGTGCTGGTTGATCGACAAACGGATTGGGACATCGCCGGGGTTAGTCGCCAAAACGCGTTCTATCGAGAGTATGTGCGTCCGTTTGTTGATAAGAACAACAAGGTGGTTGTGATTATTTCCGACGGTCTGCGTTACGAGATCGGACATGAACTGGCGGCTAAGATTCGCAAGGAAGATAAATATTCGGCAGAACTGACGTGCATGGTGACCGGATTGCCCAGCTACACACAGTTGGGCATGGCCGCCTTGCTGCCCAACACGACGCTGCAAATCAATCACGACAAAAGTGCCAGTGTGAGTGTGGATGGCCAGAGTTCTATGGGCACAGACAACCGCCATAAGATTCTGACAAAGGCGGTTGGGCCTAACCGCAAGGCCGCGGCCATGCTGTCGAAAGAACTGCTGGACATGAATCGTGACGAATGCCGTGATCTGACGAAGGATCATGATGTTGTGTACGTCTATCAGAATCTCGTCGACCAGACCGGAGATAACACCAAGTCGGAAGACCGCGTTTTTCTGGCTGCCGAAGAGGCCATGGCGGAATTGGTGAAAATGGTCAAAAAGTTGGTCGCCGGCAACACCAGTAACATTCTGATTACCGCGGATCACGGTTTTCTGTTTCAGCGAGGCGTTGAGGAAAGTGACTTTTCCGGCGTTGAAGCCAACAGTGTGGACGCGGAATATCGTGACCGCCGCTTTCTGCTGGGCACCAACCTGAAGGTGACCGATGGACTGGTCAGGTTTTCGTCGGCTCAGGTCGGGCTTACCGGCGATATGGATGTGGCCGTTCCGAAATCGATTAACCGTCTGAGACTGAAAGGTTCTGGCTTCAGGTACGTACACGGTGGTTGCACGCTGCAGGAAGTGGTTGTACCGGTGATTGAAATCAACAAGTCTCGCCAAAGCGATGTGGCACAGGTGGATGTGGATGTAATTCGCGGCAACCTGACAACAATTTCAACCGGTCAGCTGGCTGTGGTGCTGTATCAGAAAGATCCCATTAACGAAAAGCTGCAGCCACGAACTTTGAAGGTGGCCATCTTCGCTCAGGACGGTACTCAGATATCAGAAGCTCACGAAGTCTGCTTTGACCTGAAATCAGAAAACCCCAGAGAGCGTGAACACAAGCTGCGGCTGGTGCTGTCTCGTGATGCAGATGCCTACAACGAACAGGAAGTATTTCTGAAACTGCGTGAGCAAATCGGAACCACATCGCATGATCAGGACTACGCTTCTCATACCTACACACTCCGAAAATCCTTTGTGAGCGACTTTGACTTCGATTAAATAAAGCCAATCCGAATGACACCATTCGATAAGAAAATTACGGATCTGATTCAGCCTCTGGTTGTGCGCAAAGACCTTGTCAAAAAGGTTAAGGGCAACGCCGTTGTGCCGACCTATGTACTGGAATACCTGCTGTCTCAGTATTGCACCACGTCAGACGAAGATCAGATTGAGTCAGGCATTGAAACCATCCTGGAGATTCTGAAAAAGCACTATGTCCACCGTAACTACGCCGGGCTTGTGCGGTCACAGATTCGTGAAAAAGGCCGGCCGCATAAAATTATCGACAAGGTCAAGGTTAACCTGAACGACAAGAAAGACGTCTACGAAGCCACCTTTGCCAACCTTGGCATTAGTCAGGTAATTGTGCGTTCAGAGACTATAAAACAGCACGAGAAGCTTCTGGTGGGCGGCGTCTGGTGCCTTGCCGATATCGAATACCAACACAAAGAGGGCAGCGATGTTCCGTGGGTATTGGAAAGCCTGAAGCCGATTCAAAAGTCCAGCTTTGATTTTGAGGGTTACATTGAAGCGCGACGACAGTTCACGACCGAAGAATGGATCGATCTGTTGATGCAAAGCATCGGCTTGAATCCGGAAGTCTTTGGTGAACGCAGCAAGATGATTCAGCTGACTCGGCTGATTCCGTTTTGTGAACGCAACTACAACCTGATTGAACTGGGTCCAAAGGGCACCGGTAAGTCGCACATCTATTCGGAACTTTCACCGCATGGCATGCTAATTTCCGGTGGCGAGGTCACGGTGCCCAAACTGTTCGTGGAAAATCGCAAGCCTTACAATCTTGGGCTTGTCGGTCACTGGAGCTGCGTTGCCTTTGATGAGTTTGCGGGAAAGGGGAAACGAGCCGATAAACCCCTTGTGGACATTATGAAGAACTACATGGCCAACAAGACGTTTTCACGTGGTGTGGAAACACTGGGGGCAGAAGCGTCTATGGTATTTGTCGGAAACACTCAACACACCGTGCCACACATGCTAAAGCATACCGACCTGTTTGATGAGCTGCCGACACATTACCACGATTCTGCGTTTCTGGATCGTCTGCACTATTTCGTGCCCGGCTGGGAAGTCGACATTCTTCGGACTGAAATGTTTTCTGAAGGCTTCGGGTTTGTTGTTGACTATCTGGCTGAGATCCTCAAGACGCAACGAGACGACGATTTCACCCAGCTGTTCGCGCCTCACTTCACTCTTTCGGGCAGCATTTCAACTCGCGACCGTGACGCCATTAACAAGACGTTTAGTGGACTGATGAAGCTGATTTTCCCGCACAGGGAAGCGTCTGTCGAAGAAATCGAGAAACTACTTGCGTGGGCCATTGAAGGCCGCAAACGCGTGAAGGATCAGATTCTGCGAATTGACGAGACGATGGAAGAAGTCAGGTTTTCTTATGTTCGCAAATCTGACGGCAAAAAAGTGTTTGTGCAGACTCTGGAAGAACAGCAATTTCCGAACCTGTACTGGCCGAATCGTGCCGTCGAAGAAGGCGAGCCAGAGAAAGCCATCGCCAGCAGCAAAAACGCAGTCACTAATTCTGACCGTGTTAAGGAACCTGAAGCGTTACGGGAGTGCCGACTGCCAATTCATGAGAATCAAACCGGCATCGACTTTGAAACATTGCTGGGACCGTATTTGAAGGGGGCGTCCAAACTGACGATCACGGATCCCTACATCAGGCAGTTTCATCAGGCCCGCAATCTCATGGAACTACTGGAAGTATTGGCCAGGCAAAAACGTGATGACGAAGAAATTGAGGTTCGCCTGATTACACAATCGGGTGACTTTGAACAGGAGGCTCAGGAAGGGTTCCTGTCTCAGATTCAGACGAAGATTGGACCTATCGGAATTATTTTTTCGTGGAAGTACGACCCCGAGGCTCATGCTCGGCACATCATCACGGATCACGGCTGGGAAATACTGCTGGACCGTGGATTAGACGTATTCCAGCGTTACGACATGAACGACGCCTTCAGCCCCGCCAATCGGCTTCAGAAATACAGACCGTGCCGGAAGTTCGAGGTAACGTTTCGGAGATGCGACAACAACTAACGGCTGGCACGTATTAGATTTCCGTGCTTGATGAACAGCAAAGCGATCAACACCATCGGATGGCCGTTGTCTCTCAGTTGCGTTTGATCGACGTTTTGACCGTGGATCTATTTCATGCGATGACACGCTCAAGTTAAGTCCACGCAAAGTGGGCAATCTTTCGCACAGCCCTGTCGAGCGTCTTCGCCGTGTCGCCACAAACAGGCCACGCAACGACGGGATATGGCAATCGATAAAGCATTCTTTGCTGTCCAACGCGACAACATCCTGCGGATGCTGACCGGTCACGTCTGTTCGACGTTTCTGAATCAGAAACATTCTTCTGACAGTAGAAGAATGCTGCGGACTTACTGTTGTTCGAAAGATGAACTGTTCGGAAAACACTGGCTTTTTTAGCCTTTGTGAAGTCCGGCAGCATTGGCACGCCAACTGCGTTAGTGCTTTCCAGCATCTGTTTCCGTTTCTGATTCTGCTGGAAGTGACTTCATGTCCAACACCGTTACCTGTCCGTCATGTCGTTCTGAATTTGAAGTTACGGAAGTCCTGGCGGCTCAGTTATCGGACCGAATACGTGCAGAATTGGAAAACGAGGCTGCCCAGCAGCGACAGGACATTGAAAAGCGTGCCCGGCTGTTGGACGAACAACAGAAGCAGGTCGAACTATCACAAGTCAACATGGAACAGCAGCTGAACGAACGACTCAAGGTCGAGCGTGTTGCGTTGCTGGCTCAGGCTCGCCAGGCGGCAACGGAAGAACTGTCCGTGAAACTTCAGGATCAACAGTCGGAAGTGACCGCGTTAAAGCAACGTCTAAAAAATGCTGAATCGGCTGAGCTGGAACTCCTTCAGCGTGAGCGTGAGCGTGAACGTGAACTGACAGCCAGCGTTGAATAGCAGCAGTTGGAAGTTGCTCGTCAGATAAGCGAGCAGCGTTCTAAGATCCGCCAGGAAGCACTGTTGGAAGCTGACGAACAATACCGCCTGAACGTCGCGGAAAAGGAAAAGCTGATTCAGCAGATGCAGACAAAGATTGACGATCTGAAACGGAAGTCTGATCAGGGATCGCAGCAGATTCAGGGAGAAGTGCTGGAACTGGATCTTGAAAAATGTTTAGCCGAAGCATTTACAGACGACATGGTTGAGCCTGTTGCTAAAGGTGTCAACGGCGGCGACGCTTTGCAGCGTGTCTGCACCAGCGTCGGTCGTATCTGCGGATCGATCCTGTGGGAATCGAAACGCACAAAAAGCTGGAGCAAAGCATGGCTGCCCAAACTGCGTGATGATCAGCGGCGGGCCGGTGCTGAGTGTGCCGTGATTGTGAGTGAGACACTGCCGGAAGATGTCAGGACGTTCGCTCATATAGACGGTATCTGGGTCTGTAGCCGTCAATACGCGGTGCCGCTGGCGATGGCCCTGCGTGCCGGCATCATGGAAGTTGCCAAGGCGCGACATGCCGCCGAGGGACGGCATGAAAAAGCGGACCCTGTCTACAACTACCTGTGCAGTGCAGACTTCACTCATCACCTGTCCGGCATTGTGGAAGCGTTTAGTGAAATGACGGGCGATCTGGGTTCAGAAGAACGATCTGCCAAAACTCGATTCCGTAAACGACGCAAACAGCTGGAACGAGCCTTCACGGGCACGACCGGACTGTATGGCGATCTTCAAGGCCTGATTGGGAATGCTATGCAGGAAGTGCATCTGTTGGACACGGAAGTGACTGACGACACACCGCCGAACAATCTGTCGGCATAGCGTTTACGCCTGCCACCACATGCCAGCCAGGGTTCTATGCAGTCCGGCTGGCATGTGAGTAACGGAATGTTTCCTGCGTCCCGGTGATGCACTCAGACCAGCTGAGGCCATCACCTGAGAGCGTCACGTAGTTCACTGAAATTGACGAGTCCATTCATGCCGAATAACATCCAATATATGGTGCACACCAGCAACCGACGATCAAAGCCATTGTCGGCTGAACGGATCCGGGAGATCTATGACGCCGGACGTATTCCTCAGGATGCCATGGTTCGGCAAGTGGGGACGCAGCTGAAAATTCCCATCGAAGCATTTCTGCGAGACCTTGCAAAGTCACAATCACCGAAGCCCTGCCGACACATGCCGCCGTCGCGGTCGTCTCCACCAATATTGCCGACGCTGATGCCACCAGCGTCGGCACCGGAAAACCCTTTGGCCACGCGTCGCTGTCCGTTCTGTGCAGAAGATATTCTTGTCGCCGCTAAAAAGTGCAAGCACTGCGGCGAAATTATCGATCCCACGCTTCGCAACAGTCAACGTTCCTATCGTCCACAGCCAGTTCATAGCGGTGAACGCAATAAGATTGTCGCTTTTCTGCTGGCTTTCTTTCTCGGACTACTGGGGCTGCATCGATTTTATCTGGGCCAGACCGGAATGGGGGCACTGTACCTGGTGATGAATGTCCTGTTCTGCTGGACCCTGGTTGTGCCGGTAGTGTTTGGAATCATCTGCCTGATTGAATCTATCATGTATCGGGCTTACTCAGACGAAGAATTCGCACGAGTCTACGGTTGAACGCGGCGAATGATTCGTGCTGTCACCTTGCCATTTGTGAATGGCACTTTGATTTTTTTTACGAGCAGGCTGTGCCTGAAGATTTTAGTTTTAGTCCCTGTTGAGGAGTTTCCTATGCGTAGCGATTTGACAGACATTACTCTTGTTGTCGACCGCAGTGGATCCATGGAAAGCATCAAAAGCGATGCGGAAGACGGCGTCAATCAGTTCATCCGCGATCAGGCCATGGAACCGGGTGAGGCATTGCTGACGCTGATGCAGTTCGATAGTGAATACGAACTCATCCATTGCGGAGTTAACGTTGCCAACGTTCCGCCCTATCAGCTGATTCCGCGAGGCATGACAGCCTTACTGGACGCAGTGGGACGTGCGATCAATGAAACAGGAGCCCGACTGGCGGCGATGGACGAATCAAGCCGTCCGGGGCTTGTGGTATTCGTGATTGTTACTGACGGTAACGAGAACGCCAGTAAAGAGTTTTCTCGCGAGAACGTCCGTGTGATGATTGAACGCCAGCAAGCGCAGTTCAATTGGCAGTTCACATTTCTGGCAGCCAATCAGGACGCATTTACAGAGGGCGGCAGTCTGGGAATTAACGCCGATGGCATCGCCAACTTTGCAGTGGACAACATGCGCGGCACGTACGCCGCCGCAAACGCCAAAGTCGCTCGAATGCGAAAGTCTGCTTCAAACAATGAAGCCCTCGACAACGCCTTCAGCCCGAACGAGGTTCAAGCCATGATGCAGCTGCCAAAGGATTCCTGATTTATTGACGGAGTCAACCCTGGAAATCAGCGTCCAAAATGGATCAAACTATCAAGAGCGGATCGTCAATGTCGCGAAGTCAGTAACTACCTCTCCGAACGATTGTTTTACTCGGCACGTATCAATTGGCATCCGTCTGTAGGTAACGTTCTACCGTTGGGCGAAACTCTTCGGTCAATATTTTCACTCCAGTTGTAAGTAGGTACATGGCGAAGAGAAAATCCAACGGTTCAACTCCAGAGGACACAAAATTGGTCGATGCGATCACCGAGATCGTCCATCAGGGCAATGGCGAATTGCTCAACGCCGTTGAGTTAAGAAATACTCTTGATGGATGGCAGCCGAATTGTTCGTTGAATTACGAATATGTCTTTGTCTGGAAACCTACTCTTGATCCATCTAGGCTTGAAGTCAATTGGAGTCGACCGCAGTTGCGAATTCTTCGGCGTGCTATCAAACGCCCTGTTCGTTTAGAGAAAATCCGCAAGGGATCGCCTTTGACTGACGCTGAACGGCGGTCGTATCTTTTGGAATACGCGCGACAAAAGCCTGGCTACCAGTCCGCTCAGGAGCTTCTGGAAACAGGAACAAATTGCTATTGGGCCGATCTTTCATTCGTGACTGACAGCAAGGGGCGGGAAGTCTACATCCTCGAAATTGCATTGGCCGTATCCAGCGAGGACGAGGACCTGGATTCGATCCTTGACCGGCACCAAGAGATTTGGCAGTGGAAGGATCAACCGTTGACGATTGCCGGGCCTTTCACTTCGGTGGAAGAAGCGGAACTATGGATGGACGAAAACGGAGCTTTTAGAGAAGAGGAATAATTGACCGTCATGGGACAACTCACAGAAGTAGGATGCTAAAAGTCTTCCATGCAATTGCAATCAAATGGTAGAGAAGAATTCGTTGCCATGCTTCTGGCGCCACTGGGGAAAAATGGCGTGGACACACAGATCACGGACGCCCTGAGTTGCCCCGTAATCCGGATTCTCAGTCCGCAATCGCATTCTCACACTACGTGTTGCTGTAATTGCAATGAATTATCTTCACGGGATTTCTTCGTGCCCACTAGATCTACGGTACTTCAAAATGAGTAAACGTAAGAACCGGTTGAGCCAGTCATTCAGCAAGGTGTTGTGATCCCGATAGTGTTCGCCAGGGATCCGTGCCAAACCACGAGTGACCAAGCATCGGACTTGACGCGTTTGCCCAGCCTAAGATTGAGCCTCTCACTGCGTACCAGAAGTCCGCCGTCCGCTTGCGGGCTGCCACACGCAAGCCGTGGTAGTAGTGAATGCGTCAGTTTTAAGTTCGTACCTTAAACGTGGATCTGCGCTTGGATTCGCAGAACTTAAGCCGGCATACGGAGACAGAGTCGTATTGACCGCAAAATCAAGCAGACCCACCAGTCGGCGGGGACTGTCAACTCTATCGATCTGCGTAAGTGTCTCGATGACGCTGGGCTGGCGGTTAAGTGAATCGCCGAGCTTGACCAACGTCATCTTCAAAAACGCTGCGAGTTCAGTGTTTCGCAAAGTCGCGTGTGCATCCAGGTTCTTCGCCAGCCAGCCACAGAAAACGAATGCCCGGAACCCACCATTTGTAGGGTTTCGCCACAGTGCTATTTGAGTGGCAACGTCGACACATGGGTTGAATGTCAGCCGAGCTTCCAAGAATAGGCAAGCAGGCCATCATTGGTCTTGCTCGAAATTCCGGGAGTTAGACCGAAGAATGCGACTGATGTGATGATGTGCTTTTACAAGGTGATGCCGCAACAGCGAACTGAAGTGCGCTCGCTACATGATGACGGCGGCCACGTCGCAACCAATGCCTTCTTTGATGTCAGATACAACATGTTCGTCGAACCCGGATGGTCAACGGCAGTTCCCACTGTGGATTGTGTGCCAGTGGAGGCTCAGGATTGGTCTCGTTCCTTCAGCAATTGCAACAGTTTTCCAATCTTTCGCTGCAGCGACTCTGTTTCTTTCCGTAGTTTTGGATTCAGCTGTTCGTTGGCCTTCAGGTGCAGCGTGA
>Ga0209390_10009881_pt1 | contig 11334 bp, 12 predicted proteins | sample BON01_FD_187212 | JGI IMG/M metagenome (GOLD analysis project Ga0209390, IMG submission 187212) | Freshwater microbial communities from Lake Bonney liftoff mats and glacier meltwater in Antarctica - BON-01 (SPAdes) (version 2) | ecosystem: Environmental > Aquatic > Freshwater > Ice > Glacier... | reverse complement strand
AAGGGCAATCGCAGAAATGCTCGGCCGCAAAGTCACCCTGCTTGATGGTGCGGGACTTGCCAGCATTGAGGACTTTTCAATCGAAAAAGGTAAACGCGGCGACTGGGTGCTATCCGAGCTGTTTGTGAGAAAACAAAAAAAGAGTCCGGGTCTGCCCTTTGCTAAGGGGTCAACCCTGTTCGTTAAATGGCAAGAGGTCGCTGAAAACCAGGAAAACCCTGCCGATCAGGACGCTCAGCAGTTGCTTTCCACGGTCGCCGACTTGCGCCCGGCTGACCTTGCAACCGCGGTGCTTGATCTGCCGGAACATCGCATGCTTGCTCTAGCGGAAGAACTGGATGACGAACGTTTGGCCGACCTTCTGGAAGAACTTCCCGAAGAGGAACAGTTGGAAATTATCAACGATCTAGATGATCAACGTGCAGCCGAAGTACTTGACCTAATGGGCCCGGACGATGCAGCCGACTTGATGGCAAATCTATCTCCGGAACGAGCAGAGATATTGCTTGGTCTGATGGACGACGAGGAGGCAGACGACATCAGACAGCTTCTGCAGTACGAGCCTTATACCGCGGGCGGAATGATGACTCCAGAGCCAATAATTTGCGCCGCGGACACTACCGTTGCGCAGGCAATGGCCCTAGTGAGGCGCAAAGAAGTAGAGCCAGTTTTGGCTGCTCAGGTTTTTGTCACCCTGCCCCCCTACGAAGCTCCTACGGGACGCTACTTGGGTGTAGTGCATTTCCAAAAGCTGTTGCGCTACCCACCTCACGAACGGCTGGGTTCGATTCTGGACACCGAGCTAGAGCCAATCGCTCTTGATACGCCAATTGCCAAAATTCACCGGGACCTTGCAACCTATGATCTGGTGGCATTGCCGGTGACTGACGATGAACACCACCTCGTTGGAGTGGTGACCGTTGACGATGTTTTGGATCACCTATTGCCCGATGACTGGCGAAGTGAAGAGGAGCGATAATGGCTAGAAATAGATCACAACTGGAAAAGCCATTGACTCGTCGTCCGCTTTTACGGATGCCTAACATTTCCCAAGAGACAGTCGGACGAGTATCCGAAAGATTTGCACGAGCAATGGGAACCGGTGCGTTCCTGATTTTTATGACCATGTTTGTTGCCATCTGGCTCAGCTGGAACACTTTGGCATCGGTCGACTCTCAGTTTGACCCAAGGGCCCTGAACTTCAGCTTGCTGACTCTTATTCTGTCTCTCCAGGCATCGTATGCAGCGCCGCTAATCCTGCTAGCCCAGAACCGTCAAGATGACCGCGACCGAGTGAAATTTGAGCAGGACCGAGAGCGCGCAGAGCGCAACCTTGCTGATACCGAATATTTGGCTCGAGAGGTCGCAGCCCTGGCTCTTGCAGTTGATGAAGTCGCCACTAGAGACTTTGTCAGAGACGAGATTCGCGAAGCCATGAAAGATCTCCTAGAGCAATTACGAGAAGACCAAAAACCTCGCAAGCAGTCCAAATGAGCGAGCGCGCTTTAGCGGCGCTTGCCAAAGTCATAGATCCTGAACTTCGCCAGCCGATAACCGAACTTGGAATGGTAGGTCCGATCCAAGAGACCGAAGATTCTGTAACCGTGCAGATAAAACTCACCATCGTTGGTTGTCCAGCGTCTCAGTCCATCGAACGTGATGTCAGGGCAGCTCTTGCCGAAGTGTTCAAAAACGTCGAAGTGGACATGACCACCATGACCAACGACGAGCGCAAGGCGTTGACTGTAAAACTACGCGGCAATAAGCCGGCAAAACATAATCCGTTTGCGGAAAAAGACAACCTGACCCGTGTGATTTTCGTATCTAGCGGCAAGGGTGGAGTGGGCAAGTCAACCCTGACTGTCAACCTCGCAGTTGCGCTTGCAGCTCTTGGGCAAAAGGTGGGCTTACTTGACGCAGACATCTTTGGCTACTCAGTGCCGCAGTTGATTGGCGTGAATCAAAGTCCCACCCAAGTAGAAAACCTGATGCTGCCTCCGATTGCGCACGATGTGAAAGTTATCTCAATCGGATTCTTCGTGAAGGACAACCAGCCGGTGGCTTGGCGCGGCCCGATGCTGCACCGAGCAGTGGAGCAATTTCTAACCGATGTCTTTTGGGGAGATCTCGACTTTCTTCTGGTCGACCTGCCCCCTGGGACTGGAGACGTCGCAATTAGCCTTGGCCAGCTATTGCCGAAGGCTAAAACCCTAGTGATCACAACACCTCAGCACACCGCAGCGATCGTTGCTGAACGCTCGGGTGCAATTGGCCTTCAGACCGGTCAAGAGATTCTGGGTGTCATTGAGAATATGAGCTACCTTCCTTCCGAGAACGGACCGGTGGAGATTTTTGGTTCCGGAGGTGGCGATGCAGTTGCAGCCAGGCTCACTGAGCTAAGTGGAAAAGAAGTCCAGCTAATGGGCAAAATTCCAATCAGCCAAGATCTCAGAATTTCCGCCGATAACCAATCTCCGATAGTGGTTTCTGACCCAGCAGATCCTGCCGCGATCGAGATAACTAGAATTGCGAAATTGCTAATGGCTACCCCACGCGGTTTGGCTGGGAAATCTTTGAAGATCTCTACGAGTTAGGAAATGATATGCAAACAATCAGCATCATCGATCCACTTACTGGCAACACCCTTCACGAAATTGCCGCGCATTCAGAAGCCGAGGTGGCGCTAAAGTTTCAAAGCGGCCGCGAAGCCCAATTGGAGTGGGCGAATCGGCCCGCGAAAGAGCGCGCTCGGATTGCAAGCAAAATTGCCGCGCTGCTAGTTGAGCGCGAAGACCAAATTCTTGACCTGCTTCAAAAAGAAACTGGCAAGGCAAAGGCCCACGCCTTTGAAGAGCTAACCGGCGCTCTGGGTGCAGTTTCCTACTATGCAAAAACCGTCTCTGGCTTGATGCGTCGCAAGCGCGTTCGTGCCGGAGTACCGTTCATGATTAGCGCATTCGTGGAGCCTGCACCAGTTGGCGTGGTTGGGATTATCACACCCTGGAACTACCCGCTTGCCCTGACGATGATGGATGTGATTCCAGCCCTCTTGGCCGGCAACGCCGTGGTTCAAAAGGCTGATAACCAGACCGCTAAGACTGTCCAGCTAGCAAGAGACTTAAGCGTTCAAGCCGGAATCCCAGAAGATATTTGGCAAGTGGTTCACGGTGATGCAACCGAGGTTGGGAATGCGGTCACCGATAATGCCGACTTCATAGCATTCACTGGGTCCACCCCCACCGGAAAGATAGTTGCTCAAAGAGCAGCTTCTAGGCTTATCGGCTACTCCCTTGAACTCGGCGGTAAAAACCCGATGATTGTGCTTCCCGGTGCGGACCTTGAAAAGGCAGCCGAAACTGCGATTGGTGGCGCGTTTGGTAATAGCGGTCAGCTCTGCGTGGCGATCGAACGGCTCTATGTGCAAAACCTAGATCTTGAAAAGTTCGAGCAAATCTTGAAGCGCAGAGTTGAGTCTCTAAAGATTGGCAGTTCCAATAAGTTTGACTTCGATCTCGGAGCCCTGACCTCTAAAGCGCAAATTGAAAGAGTTTCTGGTTTTGTGGATCGAGCAAAACAAGAAGGTGCCGAGGTTCTAACCGGTGGTCGAGCGCTTGAAGACCTTGGACCAAACTTCTACGCTCCAACGGTCATAACCAACATTCCGCACGGTGCTGAGATTCTCCAGAAAGAAGTCTTTGGGCCAGTAATTGCTCTTGTGGGATACCAGGACTTAGATCAGGCAATTGAGTTAGCAAACGCCAGCGAGTTTGGGCTAAACGCTTCGGTGGTGGGAAATCGCAAGCAAGCCCTCGGGGTCGCTTCTAAGCTCATGTCTGGTTCAGTAAACATAAACGAGGGCTACCGCGCCACAATGGCCTCCATGGCAGCTCCTATGGGCGGTATGAAGCAATCAGGGATGGGTCGACGTTCCGGACCGCAGGGGCTATTACGCTTCACGGAAACCAGAACAATTGGGGTTAGCAACAACTTTCCGGTAAAACTTCCGACCAGGGCCAAGCAATATCTAAAACTTGCGCCGGTGATGACCAAAATGGTCAGGTTGATGGGAAAGCTCTAAGTAGATTCTTGGTCAAATGGTGGAGCTTCGCCAAGTTCGAGTGGCTTTTGAGGCGGTTTGGCTCTGTTTAGAGTTTCGGCCGCATTAGCTGGCCGCTTTTTCTCGTCCATAAGTGCTTCTCGAACAATGCGTCGTGGGTCGTACTGCCTAGGGTCTAGCTTCTTCCAGTCCATGTCTTCAAAACCTTCGCCAAGTTCAGACTTCATTTGGACCTGAGCGTTATCGACCATTCGCTTGCCCTTGCGAGCCCACTCACCGAGTTGCTTGGCATAGTAGGGCAAGCGCTCGGGTCCCAAGATTAGGACCGCAAGAAGAGCCAGTAGCAGCAACTTTTCAGCACTAAGACCAAACATGAATCTGAGTTTACAACTAACCAATCCATGCTTTTTACACAACGCAACCTAAGCTTGGGGGCAAGATGATAGACAAGATTTCAAGCTGGAAATACGCCGAGAATTTCACTCAGGAACCCGACCATATAGCCGCTGCCCGCAACAGTGCCGAACAGTTAGGCGTCGAGTCGGTCACGGTAGCAACTGGCGCGGGGCTCGCATCGATTGCGGCCATGTTGGCAGCGAAAAATATCGTCGAAGCTGGGACCGGAGCTGGGGTTTCCGGCCTTTGGCTATTGAGTGCCTCAGATAGCAGCACGCTAACCACAATTGATGATGAGCCTGAGTACCAGAACCAAGCTCGAACTAACTTCCAATTAGCCAAAGTCCCTGCCAGTAGAGCAAGGGTTATCACAGGAAGGGCAGCTGCCGTAATGGCAAACATGACCGAGGCGGCATACGACTTGGTGTTCTTGGACATTGATCCGTTTGACCTTGAACAGCTCTTACCTCACGCAATCGGACTCGTGAAGCCCTCGGGCGCAATTGTTGTCTCTCATGCATTATGGCGAGACAGGGTGCCAAACCCCTCCCTCAGAGACGATGAAACATCTGCTATGCGCGCGGTGTTAAGGGTGTTTGAGGAGTCCGAAGAATTCATCTCAAGCATCTCAATGCTGGGAGACGGTTTGCTGGTCGCGGTTAGAAAGCCAGTGGCTATTTCTTAACTACGCCCTCTAGAACTTTAAAGAGTTCTTTGGCCTCAGTGTCGTTTACCGAAACAACTAATCTGCCGCCGCCCTCAAGGGGAACTCTCAACACGATTAGTCCTCTTGTTTCACGTTCTGCTTCCATAGGTCCATCACCGGTACGAGGCTTCATTGCTGCCATGAGATTGGGCTCCTTGGAATCGTCTTTGTTCAGTAATTATCCCAGACTTCTAGCCTTAGCGCCAACTTATCTACAGACTGAGCCACGCCCTGAGGCCAGCATCGACGTCGACTAGATGACCAACCGGCAAGTTTTCGTTGTCGGCGTGAGCAAGCGATGGGTCGCCCGGACCGTAGTTCACGGCAGGAATCCCCATTGCTGAAAACCTTGCAACATCGGTCCAGCCATACTTCGGTCTGACCGCTGTGCCAGTGGCCGCTATGAACTCAACCGCCGCGGGAAGATTCAAGCCGGGCCTAGCGCCTTCGGCCTGATCGGTAACCACGACTTCAAAGCCTTCAAAGAGGCTTTCCAGATAACCAATTGCTTCAGCCGCTGACTTATCGGGAGCAAAACGATAATTTACGGTCAACACAGCTTTGTCTGGAATGACGTTGGTTGCGATGCCACCGCTAACTAGAACAGCGTTCAAGCTTTCCCGGTAATCGAGGCCATCCACGTTGACTGTCGCGGGCTGGTAGTCATTCAAGATGTTTAATGAGCTAGCCAGGGCGTGAATCGCGTTTTTTCCCATCCAGGGTCTCGCCGAGTGGGCCTTGATGCCATAACTTCGAACTTCAACTCGAACCGTGCCATTGCAGCCACCCTCAACCATCGCGCTGGTTGGCTCGCACAAAACCGCAAACTCACCGGCTAATAACTCTGGGTGGTTTTTCGCAAGCCGACCGAGTCCATTTAGATCCGCGGCCACCTCTTCGTTGTCATAAAAAATCCAGGTGACGTCAAACTTTGGATTCTTGAGTTCAGCTGCAAGCTTCAGCATCACAGCAATGCCGCCCTTCATGTCGACTGACCCACGGCCAAATATGACCTGCTCACGCTCAAAATGGTGAAGTTCTGTAGGCAGGTTGTTTGCCAAGGGTACGGTGTCGATGTGTCCAGCGATAATGACTCGGGTGTCGCGGTCTAGGTTTGTTCTGGCAATCAGCGCATTGCCATCGCGGGTGAGCGATAGGTGCGAAGCAGTGGACAAAACCCGCTCAATTTCATCGGCTAGTTTCGCTTCATTCGACGATACCGATTCGATATCGCAAATGGCCATTGTGAGTTCGACAAGTGTCTGGGAGGGGTCTAAGGCTGACATGTGTTTAAGGCTACCTGTATTCTGATTGCAATGAGTGAAGCGCAAATGAACCAAAAGGCCTGGGGGCACGGTTTGGCCTCGAAATCCCCAAACGGAACCGTGCTCGATGTCTGGTTTCCAGAACCCGGCCTCGGAGAAGCACCGATGTCTGACCTGCAGTGGTTTCCGCCAAAAGACCTAGACCTAAAAGCTGGCCCAGATGAGCTTCGTAACCTCACCCTCGAGGTCATTCGAGTTGAAATAGATCTAACTAATCCGGTTGAGTCAACCGCAGATGCTTACCTGCGACTGCACCTACTTTCCAGGCTGCTGGTTACTCCGAACTCCATAAACCTAGAGGGCCTCATTCCCAACTTGCCGATAGTAGCGTTTACTAACTTCGGTGTGATGGAGCTATCAGACTTTGAAGCTCGGACATTAGAACTCAGACAACGCGGTGTGATTGCTCACTCAATCGATAAGTTCCCACGCTTGGTCGACTACGTGATTCCCAAAAAAGTCCGCATCGCAGATGCCAACCGGGTCCGGCTCGGCGCTCATTTGGCGCCCGGCACCACCGTGATGCACGAGGGTTTCGTAAACTTCAACGCCGGAACCTTGGGTGCCTCCATGGTGGAGGGTCGAATTTCTCAAGGCGTAGTTGTTGGCGATGGCTCCGATGTTGGAGGTGGAGCTTCGATCATGGGCACGCTCTCAGGCGGTGGTAGCCAGCGAATTTCCATAGGTAAGCGCGCGCTACTAGGAGCAAATTCCGGAATCGGAATATCTATCGGAGATGATTCGATCGTGGAAGCCGGTCTCTATGTCACGGCCGGCACCAAAGTTATTTTGATAGTTGAAGGCAAAACCGAAACCGTGAAGGCCGCCGAATTAAGTGGCTTGCCGGGATTGCTATTTAGGCGCAACTCACTAACTGGCGCAGTTGAAGTCCTTGCCCGTCAGGGTGCCGGAGTGTCACTAAACTCCGAGCTGCACGCCTAAAACCTAACCCGTAACCGAATCCCAGCCCTTTGCGGTCAGTGGTTCGCCGCTTAGGTAAACATCGCTGTCACCCCTTGCAATTACCTCGCCGATGACCTTTGTGCCTCGCGGCAAAATGGCTTTCGGTGGGACTGTGGCGAGGAAGCTGTGATCTTCACCGCCGTGCAAAATCCAATCCCATTCTGAGACTTGCTCTTCATCTGATTCTCGAGAATTAATCGATTGCGCAGCCTGCTCGAGAATTGCAGCGTAGCCCTCTAGCAGCTCTTTTTTGATGTTCATGCTCACGTTAGAGCTTGTCGCCAACCTACCGGCATCAAGCGATAACCCGTCTGAAACATCCAGCATGGCCGTTGCCACCGCCGCCAACTCCAAACCGAGTGCAAAATCCGGCACCGGTCGAAGCTGGATGCTCACGATATCGGGGTAGCTGGCCGAAAGGCTTTGATCCTTAGAGCTAAGCAAAGCCAGACCGCAGGCCGCCTTACCAAGAGTGCCAGCAATTACGATGCGGTCCCCGACTTGTGCGGTGGAGCGCAGTATGGGCTCGCGAGATTGAAGATCCCCGTGAGCCGCGATAGCAATAACTATCTGCTCACCTGACGCGAGATCTCCTCCAACGATCTGACACTCCGGAGCATGACGATCACAGGCTGACTGCAAGCCATTTGCAAAATCCTCCAGCCAGGCTTGTGGGGTTTGTTTTGTGACAACTAGCGCAACAGTCAGTGCCCTGGGGTGGGCGCCCATTGCGACAAGGTCAGCAATGTTGCTGGTGACGGCCTTGTAGCCGATGTCAAAACCCGAAGACCAATCAAGCCGAAAGTCGTGATCCTGAACCATTGTGTCGGTAGTGATAACCACCCGAGAGTCACTCACGCTTATCACTGCAGCATCGTCGCCTGGTCCAACTATTGTCGTTTCAACCGATTTGAAAACACTTAGTGCTCGTCTTAGAGCCTCGGTTTCACCGATCTCAATAATCTTTTGGCCGTCATTATTCACAAAGCAACGCTACTTGGATTCAACCGGTCAGTGCAACAGTGTTTTGAGTCTCGAACTTGAGTTCTTGGACTTCCCGCTCAAGCGCCTCGATTGGTTTGGAGATGAGGATCGCCTCTAACTGCACGCTTCGACTTTGAACTCATGGGTGCAGTTTGGGCGTGTTGCGGTCATGCTGATCCATGCTTTCGGTGAGTCATCTCTTCAAGAGGGCCCGCTGTCCAAAATCTCAGCGGCAGCCCAGTCTTTCATGGCCCGGCAAGTCAGCACTCCCGGTCACTATCGATTTCTCTTGCTGGACAGGCAAAAAAGTTAGTGGATGAGGAACAGGAGCTGATGATTGAGCGCTATGAGAACAAATACTCCACAAAGCTTCTCCCTAAAACGGGAACAATAACCGATGCAGGAACTGGCGGGTGCGCTCATGCTGCGGATTGCGGAGAAGTTGCGACGGATGCCCGCGTTCCACGATCTTGCCGCCATCAACGAAGGCGATTTCGTGCGCGACTTCTCGTGCAAACTCCAGCTCGTGTGTGACGATGACCATGCTCCAGCCCTCCTGGGCTAGCTCGGTGATCAGGCGCAACACGTCGCCGACGAGCTCCGGATCCAATGACGATGTCGGTTCGTCAAAGAGCAGTAACTGCGGTCTCAAAGCCAGAGCCCGCACGATGCCTACGCGCTGCTGCTGGCCGCCGGAGAGCTCGAATGGGTATGCATCTTTCTTCTCCGACAACCCGACCCGATCGAGCAGCGCGAGTGCCTCGTCCGTGGCTTCGGTGTGAGATCGACGCTGCACGATCACTGGGCCCTCTAGTACGTTCTCCAGCACAGTCATATGAGGAAATAGGTTGTAATGCTGAAATACCATCGCCGACCGGTCGCGCAGAGCGGCGCGCTCCTTGTTCGACGGACTAGTGGCGAAGTCGAGTTGCACCTCGCCGGCGACGTCGACAGTGCCGCCGTCAGCCTGCTCTAGCCCGTTTAAGCACCGGAGAATGGTCGTCTTTCCCGAGCCGGACGAGCCAATCAGGACCAGCACGCAACCGCGGTCAACGGTAAGATCGATTGAGGAAAGCACTTGGTTAGTGCCAAAACTCTTCTTCAGCCCGCGCACAGTGAGCAGCGCCGATGCCGCGACCGCGTCGCCGGAAACATCAGCGGGCGACATAACGGTCCAGCCTCTTCTCAAGTAGGCTCTGCCCAGTCGACAAGACAAGACAGATAACCCAGTAAACCAGCGCGGCCTCCAGATAGAGCAGCATAAACTCCTGGCTGAATGCCGCAACTTGCTGTGCCTCGCGGAACAATTCTGTCACCAGGATGAGTGAGGCGAGTGAGGTGTCTTTCACCAGGCTGATAAAGGTATTCGACAACGGCGGCACCGATACCCGGGCGGCCTGGGGCAGGATGATTCGGCGCAGCGCACGACGGCGAGGCATCCCTATCATGTAGGCGGCTTCCCACTGGCCTTGTGGCACCGACAGTATTGCGGCCCGTATCACCTCGGCCGCATATCCGCCTACGTTGATTGAGAACGCAAGAATGGCGCTCGGCCACGGATCGATGAGAACACCGAGCGACGGTAGGCCGTAAAAGATTACGAAAAGCTGCACCAGCAAGGGGGTGCCACGCACGATTGAAATGTACACACGGGCGATTCCCGACACCAGCTTTCGCTTTGACAGCCGCATGATAGCGATGCCGAGAGCGAGGACAAGCCCTAGGGAAAAGGAGCTCAGGGCCAACGGAATAGTTCCTTTTATCGCTCCGCTGAGGAGCGGCCAGAGGGAACTGAGGAGCAAGTCCCACGGAGACTGGTTCATGGTCACGACTCTACTGCGTCAACGACGAGTCGCCAGCCTACTGGGAGACGTCTTCTCCGAAGTACTTATTTGAGAGGCTGGAGAGAGTGCCGTCGGCGCGCAGCTCTTCGAGGGCGGTGTCGACAGCATCCGTGAGCGTGGTGCTGCCTTTCTTGAATGCGAATGCGCTTTCGGACTTCTCTGTGGTTTCGGCAGCGATCTTTAGCCCAGCTGCACCGTTCGTCTTCTTGAAGTCCAAGAAGGTGAGTTTGTCGTTAACGGTCGCGTCTACTCGTCCCTGCTCGACGAGAGCCACTGATTGTGCCCAGCCCTCGACGCTTTCTATGTTCGCGCCGCTGTCTTGCGCGAGCGTATACCAGTTGCTGGTGAGTGACTGCGCGGTGATTTTGCCGGCGAGGCTCGCGAACGAGGTAATCGACGTGTTGTCGCTCCTCACCACGATTACTCCGGTGGAGAGTGTGTATGGGGCAGAGAAGTTATATTTCGACTTGCGCTCGGGGGTGATCGAGACTTGGTTGGCGATGACGTCGAAACGCCCGGCCTCGAGGCCAGCGAAGATGCCGTCCCACTGAGTCTCCTCGAACTTTGCCGTGACGCCGAGCTTGCTGGCGACGGCCTTGATAACCTCGACGTCATATCCGGTGATGTCGCCGGAGCCGCCCTGGTGGTAAGAGAAAGGTCGGTAAGTGCCTTCGGTGCCGATGATGAGCGTGCCCGCCTCCTGCACGGCAGCCAACGAATCGTCGGCTAAAGCGCTCGAACCACTGCCTACAGCGGAGCATCCGGTCAGTGAGACGGCGGCTGCGACAAGTGCTGCGGTGACGATACGTGCCTTCATGGTTTAGCCCTAACTGAGATTGCGGGGAAGATTGGGGGAAGCGCAAGTGCTTCATCGAAAACTCCGCAGATCTTTGTCGTCTTCGACCGGTGCCCGTAGAAGTGCAGCAACACATATCCGGGCCAAACTATTTCCATCACGGTTGGTAAGCCGCACAGGAATTTAGCAAACCAGTGTTACGTCTGCTGAAGCGACACCATCACCAAACTCAGCGCTTAGCCCCGGCCACTGTTCCGCTGTGG
>Ga0209390_10009877_pt1 | contig 11335 bp, 8 predicted proteins | sample BON01_FD_187212 | JGI IMG/M metagenome (GOLD analysis project Ga0209390, IMG submission 187212) | Freshwater microbial communities from Lake Bonney liftoff mats and glacier meltwater in Antarctica - BON-01 (SPAdes) (version 2) | ecosystem: Environmental > Aquatic > Freshwater > Ice > Glacier... | reverse complement strand
GAATCGTTCGTGAACGGCCACGATCGATTCGTCCCCTCGAAATCGGAGTCCGGATGCTCCGATCCCGCCGTCACACTTCACCGCAGTCGCGCTGCAGAAACAACCGAGCATGATAAGAAACAAATCGCAAAACGGAAAACGGTGTCAGGCACCTTTAATTGACAGAACAGTCCACTTTGCGTAGTCTTTGTCGTTATGGGACGACCAAAACTCGCCGCTGAAGGTGGCCTGATTCATCATGTGCTCAACTGGAATTCTGGACTTCCCTGAGAATAGTGGGCGCTCATTTAAGCGTGCTATGCTGCACGCAAGGAGCGAAATCGATATCGAAGAAACCAGTTAAGATATTCCGTCGCAGTTACAGTGACGCGTATCGTCGGAATGCCGTGTCTCTTATAGAAGATTAGGTTTACACGACTGCTCAGGCGGCCCGTGAACTGGGCGTCAACGCGAATCTTCTGCGTAAGTGGCGTCAGAACTACGGCAAGTTGGCGTCTGCAGATTCGAAGAGCGAACAGCAGGAGCTGGATCAACTGCGCAGGGAAAATCATCGTCTTCGTATGGAGCGTGACCTGTTAAAAAAAGCCACGGCCTGCTTCGCGGGCGGAAAGCGATACCTTTACACACGGGCTGATAAGTCGACGAAGAGGGTTTCCACAAACGAAACCGCCAACTACCGTTACCCGCACATGGAACGAGCACCCAAGTAATATGGTTCGCACTAGCGCGGGCGAGCAACTTTATCTGGTTTGCTATTTTTCACTAACCAGTGGATCCAGAAATCTAAAGAACTCCTGCGTAGCGGGATCATCAGGCTTGCCGAGATCGTTGTTAAGTCGGCTGTGGTTACTGTCCGATTTCCCAAACGCTGCAACGGGCACATCAGCTTCCTTCAATATGGCTGCCATTCGCTGTGCCTGAGCTGCCGTGTCCGGATTTCCCGAAAAGTACAGCAGCAGAAACGGTGGGATATGTTTGCCCTTCGCGACGTGCGTCACAGCTGAGAAGTCGACGTGTTTTTCGGGATCGTTTCCAAATTTCTGGCGATGGCCAAAGGTAAACACTTTCCCGCCGTACACTGTCTGTCGATATTCGGCCATCATGATAATTTTCGGAATATCATAAGTGTCGCCATCGACCGGTATGCATCCCTTCACCACATCAAGCGACACGCCCTGGTGCCTGAGATAGCGATCATCGGTGCAGATCAGAGCTGCCAGTTGAGCGCCCGCCGAATGGCCTCCAACGAATACACGCTGCGGGTCGCCGCCATATCTGGCGATATTCTTATGCACCCAGCCCAGCGACGCGGCAACATCGCGAATCAGCAAGTCCATTTCCACATCAGGCAGCAGGCGGTAATTGATTGACACGAAGACGAATCCTCTGTCAGTCAACACTTTCGGCTTCAGTGCAACGTCGCTTTTGTCACCAGCCTGCCATCCGCCGCCATGAATCCAGAACATGACTGGCCGACTTTCAGCAATTGCATTTCCAGCTGTATAGATATCCAGCACATGACGTTCGTGACCATCCTCAAGATAGGGAATGTCCAACACGCATGTCTGAGCAATTGCGATGTTGCCGAAAACAAAGATCGCACATATCAGGATGCCGCTGAGCTTAGGAATCATTACAGATTGCTTTTGTGAGTGGATTGGAAAAACGCCTGAGTCGCGATTTTACTTCACTGATCTAATCACCAGCCGGGTTGGGCTGGTCGTTATTTTTCGTGTCGGAATGGTGACACATCCCGTTGAGTCCGCCGGCACTGTTCCGCTGGACAAACTAAACGCCCACTCAATCTGCTGTCCGGGTTTGACATGGAGTTTCTGCAGTCGGCGGACAGTCACATCAGCGGTCGCTTCTGTCGGAATCGTGAACGTAGTTTTGAGGTCGGACGGCTTTGTCAGAAAGAGTTCCATTTCAACGGTGTCGGGCAAGTCACTCACAACATGCCAACGAAAGAACGCGTTCACCTACCCGGATTCCTTTGAATCCAGATGGTCCGGCCACGGCAACGCGTCGTTGATCGACGCATTGGTGAAAACCGGATACGCCTCATTCTTCTTTACGCTTAGCCAGTCGAACGAATTGATCAGATCATTCACTTTCAGAATGCTGGCATGATTGTTCGCGTGCCCAAACGGCCCCCAGTACATGACCAGAGGGTACTTTCGATCATTCATGGCTTTAAAAAAAGCGTCGTGCCCCTGCGACCACTGATCGTTCTGAGCCGAATAATCGATAACGATCGGCGGTTCAGGAAGTCTGGTATCTTCCGGCAGCGTATGGTGTGGAAAGTACATCCGATTGCAGACGTGTTCGACTTTCGCGGGAACATTCGCCTTGATTGCGGCCAAGACGTCGCCGTGTCGAATGCCAAGCCCCAAAGTGCCGCTGCCACCCATTGAGTTCCCGCACAGGCAGACTCGATTTTCGTCAATTTCGTAGTGGCTGATCACCCACTTCACGGTGTCGATCAGTCGCTGATCCGTTGGACTGACATCGGTGGTTTTGTAAGTGTCGCTGCCCCACCACCAGTCACCGTTGTTGGCTCGGCAATCGAGATACAACGCATAGAAATCTTTCGGAGCATGATAGATGTTCTGGTTGCCGACGGTCTTCGTACATTCCACACACGAATGCACGTCGTGCCCGGCCGAATGCAGAACGACGTACAACGGTGCCTGTTTGCGATCCTGTTTCGGATGTAGCACGAGAAACTTATCGGTTTGCGGCGCTGCGTAGTCCCATTCCGGTTTTGCCACGTGTTTGAAGACTTCCAGCTTTCGTTCAGTGAAAACCGATTCGCTTTCTGGCACTGGTAGCCATGCGTCTGACTGCGCGACAGTAGTCAGCCCAAAGGCCAGGCAGTTAGTGTGCGTGTTTTTATGTTTTCTATGTGTGGTGCGTCTGGGTTGCTGCATGATCATCGTAGGCAAGTGATGAAACGTCGAGCCATTCGCTCTACTTAGAGCTGGAGTTTACGGCTTCAGCAGTTTTTCAAGCCATTCCATCGACCATTTCTGCCACGCGTTCCACATGGGGGCTTTGTATCCATTCAGTCCGTGGCCGCCGGATGGCAGTTCAAGATATTCGGTTGGGATATTGTGTGTTTTGAGTGCGTCGTGGAAGGCCTGGCTGTTGGCCGGAACGACCACGGTCTCGTCAAAAGCATGCGTCAGAAACGACGGAGACGATTTGGCGGTGACCTGTTTTTCGTTCGAGAACAGATCGATCAGTTCGTCTGACGGATTGTCTCCCAGCAGATTGCAGCGTGAGCCACCGCGTGCGGTCGAATCCATCGTGATCACGGGATAAACAAGAATGGTGAAGTCCGGTCGAGACGATTGCTGCTTAACAAGGTCGTCGGAGTTCGCTACGCCATCGTCGAAGTGCGTTGCTGCCGTCGAAGCCAGATGTCCGCCGGCAGAGAATCCAATGATGCCAACCTGCGCAGGATTGATGTTCCAGGCTTTCGCGTTGGCTCGAGCTGTTCGAATCGCTCGCTGAGCATCCAGCAGCGGCACATACGAATGGCCTTTCGGCAATCGATATTCAAAACCAGTCCGGTGATCCCCTATTGATTCAGCCAGGTCGCAATTCTATGCCCTTCCGCGCCCGTGACAAATCCGCCGTAACCTCCGCCAGGGCAAATCACTACGGCTGCGCCATTAGGCTTTTCCGGACGGTGCAGCGACAGCCACGCATCGCCGTCTTCGAATGTACCTTCGCCGTTGGGAGCGTGTCCGCTCCAGAGCGACAGCCGCTCGGGCTTCTGTACTTCTACTTTTGCGCTATCGATTTCTTCTGAAGCATTCTGAACGGCCTTTGCATCAACGCGAGCCAGAACGATCTTTCCAATGGGATGGCCGCCACTGAAATGCTCGCTGTCGAGTTCCTCCCACGTGACACCATCTTTGCTGCGGTAGGCCTTCTGTTTCTCATAGAAATTGCCCCAGACATTCAGGATCGCGACGTAGGTTTCCGTTCGATCATTGAAGCAGACGTTGGCTCCCCAGTGCCTGACATTGAACGAGCCAGCCGTCATCGGCGTTGCCGTCCATTCAACGCCGTCTTTGCTGCGATATTGCTGCCCACCGGACCAGTTCACGAAATCCTGACCGTTGAAGATTACGTTGGCGGCCCATCTCTGTCCCGGCAGAAGTTCCTGGCCGGTCCACGTCTGTCCGCCATCGGTCGAACGAGCCGTGCAGGCGACTTCGGGTTGATCCTTTAGCCGCCGATTGCCAGTCGACACCAGAATGCCATTGCCTTCGACGATACTATCCGACCAGCCCGCGTTTACATCCGGCAACAGCTTCCACGTTTCGCCCGCATCGATGCTGATCTTGAACTGGCTATCTTCCCGACCAACGGCAAACAGCGTGTTTCCAACGCTCTTTACGAATGGATGTCCCTTCCAGTTCAGATCACCTTTCACTTCAGCCCACGATTCACCGTGATCTATGGAACGCCAGCGCCTGCCATTCCACAGACTCACAACAACATTATTGGCAACGGCCAGACCTCCACCGTTGCCATCGGTGCGAACGACTTCCCAATGAATGGCATCCCGGGAACGTCTAATCGTGCCCGGCGTGCCCCAGCCGTACTGAGCGTAAAACCAACCATCGTCGCTGACGGCCAGTCCAGTAAAGGATGTCGGATGGTGGTCGCATTCGATGTAATGCGGATCGTCTTTTTCACACCAGCAGCGAGCAGTGTCATCATCGGAATGATCGTGAATCCAGGTGACTCCATCATCAATAGAAATCACCGTTCGGCCGAGCTTCCCCGCCCCCAGAAAGACGTCGACTTTCTGATCGTCGTCTGCGTTGGCCGATGAGATCGTCAATCCGATGTTCAGCCACGATGCGGCGACAAAGGCCAGAGCGAGTAAACAGCAGGGAAAAGCTTTTCGTTTTATCATGAGTTGAGGTTCCGCAATGCGAAGCTTGCCGTACAACAAATCCAAGTGAGCACACCGGACGCCGCCGTCCATATTTGAACAGATAGCCGACGAATTGTCGCTTGCCGGAAACGGTTCTGCATCGACAGCGAAAATGGACGTTTACTTCGAAGCAAACTCATCCACAACACACGGAACGGCGGGGCCGTCAAGAAGCTGCTGCACAGCCTGCTGCTCACACTTATTCGTTACTCGCGACGAGCTGTTTTGATCGACGATTACAGTTTCGTTCCTGACCAATGTCTCGCGTTTGCAAATGATCTAAAATCGCGGTTTCAGCGGCTTCGGTAACTGTCGCCACTTCAAATCCGGCGTTGGTAAATTCGACCCTAACGGAATGAACGATTCTAATTGCCCTTGCCTAAAACTGGAACAGCTTTCCCCGACTCTATCGGCAGCGAATTCTGAGATCAGGAGGCTGGCAGGAAAACTCACGAGCACTATTTTCCGCTTCGTGTTACACTGAAAAGGTTCCTTGATCCCGAGAGACTGAAATGATCGAAGCCAAAAAATATCGCCGCAGCATTTGTATCATCACGTTGCTGTGCTCAATGTGCGGCGTAGCGTTGGGGCAGCCTGATAACCGCTCAAAACCTGAATCCGGCGCAGAACCCGATGCAATTGCAGCGACCGGTAGTGATTCGTCAATTCCGACACTTGAAGAGCTTAAAATCGTTGGCGCACTCCGATCTAATTATCGCAATCAGCAGCCGCGTTCAGTCGGAACAGAGATTCCGCAACCGCAGCTCGTAACCTTTAAGAATGACATTCAGCCCATCCTGAAGAGTGCCTGTGTGCAGTGTCATGGTCCGGATACGCAGGAGGGTAATATCCGAATCGACACGCTGAATCCGGATCTCCTGCACGGTGACGATGTGCACTGGTGGCTGGAAGTTCTTGCAGTGTTGAGCAAAGGCGAAATGCCTCCCGCAGACGAAGACGAACTGATGGACAGTGCTCGCCGTAAAGTTGTCGAATGGCTGGCGTCAGAGATTCAGGTTGCTTCCGCAGTACGTCGCGCAGAGCAGGGCCATTCATCATTCAGGCGGATGACGCGATACGAATACAACTATGCACTACAGGATCTGCTGGGACTGCCGTATGACTTCGCAAAAGATTTACCGCCTGAGCCAGCATCGGAAGACGGCTTTCAAAACAGCTCCGAAATGCTGCACATGTCAGCCATTCAGTTTGGGACTTACCGCGAACTTAGTCGCGACGCCTTGAAGCTCGCAACGAAGGACGGAGTGCAACCGGCACCAATATATTGGGGCATCTCAATGAAAGCCGCGGCGGCTGAATTGTGGTCTGCGTATAACGAAGAACTAAAACAAATCAGTGGATTGAATGAAGACGATCCAGAGAAGTTGAAGCAGGAACTGGAACTGGAAACCGCCAAATATCGGGCCCGTCCGAACGGCGCTCACTATAAGAATCTGAGCACAGGACTGGCCGTCAGAGCTACCTGGAACTATGGGGGCGCAAAATACGCATGGACACCCACGGACACACGCGCCGAGGTTCCTCCGGTTTCCGAACACGTTGCCATCATTCCCGCGCAACAGAAGTTGATTATTGAACTTGGCGACCGAGTACCTGAAGAAGGTACACTTCGAGTTCGCATCCGAGCATCGCGAACGCTGGACGAAGGCAACCGTATTCCCAGCCTGCAACTGGAATTTGGCTGGCAGGCAAGCAACGACTCGCAGGCTTCCGTGAGAATCAGCGACCACGACATTGCCATCGCTGCGGCTCCGGATAAACCCCTGTTTTATCAGTGGGATATTCCGTTAAGCGAAATCTATCCCCGCAATTCGATGCGAAACGTTTGGAAGATGGGAGACCTGCCGAGCCCTTCCGAGTACCTGAAGCTTGTCAACAGTTCAGTTTCGCAAGGTGACATTCAGATAGATTATATGGAGATCACGGCGCCGGTTTATGAAGAGTGGCCGCCGCAATCACATACTCGAATATTCTTTGAGAGCGACAACAGCACCGACGAAACAATCTATGCGAAAGAAGTGCTGACGAAGTTCATGTCGCGTGCCTGGCGGCGGCCTTTGACTACTTCTGAAGTTGATCAAAAACTGGCGTTATTCACGAAGCTTCGCCCTGAATGTGATAGCTTTCAGGAGGCGATGATCGAAGTCCTGGCAACCACGCTTTCATCACCGAAATTCCTGTATCTCCTTCGGTCAGAACAGCTACCGCACGCCAACGAAGAAGCCAACGTCCAACGCCTGTCTGACTTCGAACTGGCAGCTCGTCTTTCGATGTTCCTGTGGTGCAGCACGCCTGACGATGAACTTCTAAACCTCGCTTCAAATCAACAACTTAATAACCGCGAAATCCTAACGGCACAGGTTGAACGCATGCTGGCCGATTCACGGTCGCGACGGTTTTCAGAACACTTTGTGCGGCAATGGCTAGGCATGCAGTTACTGGATTATCTGCACGTCGACAGGAAGGCTTATCCGCACTTCGATCCCTCGCTGAAAGAAGCGATGCAGGAAGAACCCGTTGCCTTCTTTCACGAGATTCTGCAGACGAATCAAAGCGTCTTTGATTTCATCCACTCCGATTACACAATCGCAAACGAGCGACTCGCAAAGCACTACGGGCTAACCGATGTGCGTGGAAATCACTTTCGGCGAGTTATGCTTAATTCCCAGCACGCGCGCGGCGGCCTGCTGACTCAGGCCGGTTTACTGGCGATGAATTCTGATGGCAAAGATTCGCATCCACTCAAACGTGGTATCTGGGTGCTCGAAAGACTATTGAACGATCCGCCCCCACCTCCACCGCCGGCTGTCCCCAAAATTGACCTTGCCGACCCGGAAATCGCCAAGCTGACTTTGAAGCAACGCATTGAGAATCACAGAAACCAACCGGCCTGCAGATCGTGTCATGCAAAGATTGACCCCTGGGGAATCGCGTTTGAAAACTTTGATGCCGTCGGAAGCTGGAGAACGCAGGTCGATGGAAAAACAGTCGATGCGACCAGCTTCCTGTTCAACAATCAGAAACTCAATGGCATGGATGGGCTGAAAAGGTTTCTGCTGGAAAACCGGCAGGACCAGTTTGCCCGAGCGATGGTCCATAAATTAACAACGTACGCCCTTGGCAGACCACTTACATTTGGCGATCGCTCAAGGGTCGATAACATTACAGCCGATGTTCGCAATCAGGGCGATGGCCTCACTACAATGGTTACGTTAATCGTCAACAGTGAGCTGTTTCAGTCGCAGTAGATGCAAGCTGATAATTAGCAGACAGCAACGGCGTTCATATGCGTCGATTAGAGGTTTTCAGAAGGAAGACAGTCATGAATACAAATCTCACATCCGTTGATCGTCGAAGATTTCTTCGTGGTTCGGGCGTCGCACTCGCGCTGCCGTGGTTTGAGTCTTTTGCCGGGTTCGCCCAAGCCGACGAACAGCTCTCCAGCCGGAAACGCCTCGCCTGCTTTTACATGCCCGACGGCGTGCCGATGCCGCTTGCGGAGGACCCTGCTTACAATGACTGGGCCTGGTTTCCTCACGGAAGCGGAAAGGAATTTACGTTCACAAAATGCCTCGAGCCACTTGAGATGTTGCGCGAAGATGTAACGATTTTATCCGGCTTGTCGCATCCCTCGGCACGCAGCATTCACGGCCATTCTAACGCCGACCAGTTCCTCACCGGTGCTGCCACCGGGCCTTCAGGAAACTACCGAAACTCTATCTCGCTAGATCAGGAATTTGCTGCTCACGTTGGAGATCAAACTCGTTTTTCATCACTCGTCCTGTCAACCGATGGAGGCACGGGAACGCCTCGCGGCACACACACGGCCTCGTTTAACCGAAGTGGCCGAGCCATTCCGGCTGAGCACAGGCCGAAGAGAATATTCGACATGCTTTTTGTGAAAAGTGATGATGACGCGGCAAGGCGGCTCGCTCTGAGCCAAAGCGCGCTGGATGATCTTTTGGCCGATGCGCGTTCATTAAGGACGACACTGTCCAGTGACGATCAAAAATCGCTGGATGAGTATCTTCAGTCAGTTCGCGACACCGAGATCAAAGTCGAAAAGGCAAAGCGATGGATGAATATCCCACTGCCTCAGGTCAATGTGGATCATCTTAAACTCGATATCACGCCTGAAGATCCGCGTGTCTATCTTCAAACGATGTTCGAACTTATCTACCTCGCATTTAAAACTGATTCAACGCGAGTCGCGAGCTATCAACTTGGTCGAGAAAACGGCGTTGGTGTCAGCGACTATCTGGCGCGGGCTGTTGGATTCAACCTGACGCATCAACTATCGCACAACACAACAGAACCTGGCGGCTGGAAGAATTTCGGGACGTACTGCCGTTTCCTCAGCGAAGAATACGGTCGGTTTGCCGAAAAACTGAAAGCAACCCCGGAGCCCGGCAGAGACGGTAACATGCTGGATAATACGCTGCTGCTGTTCGGTTCGGCATCAAGCGCTTTCCACCTCTCGCGCAACTACCCATTGATTCTTACCGGCGGAAAAAACATGGGCTTCAAGCACGGCCAGTATCTGAACTATGCCGGTGACAATGCCGCCGGAGGCCCGTGGAATGGCGGCCGTGAACCCTGGCAAAAAGAGGCTGCTCACGAAGACATCCCGCTGTCGAATCTCTTTGCTACCATGCTTCAGCGTCTCGGCGTGGAAACAGAAACATTCGCGGACAGCACTGGCACACTTACTGACGTTTGACAGCCGTAAAGCAAACCAACCCCACGTGACAGGTCGCTATCGCTTCAGCGTGAATGTGAGTCGGAATGCGCTGATTCTGTTACAGCATTGAAGGGCCGAACACAGCGATTCCGGTGGCTCAAAGATGGCCCCCAGCGCCGACAACCTTGAACGTTAAGCAACCATCGACGGCAACTCTACGTCAATCGATAAAACTTCTCAGCGTTGTCGTGCCACAGTTTTCGCTGGTCGATTTCGCTCCGATCACAAATCACTTCCTTCAGAGATTCAACCCAGCGTCTATAGCTGGCGCCAAGTAAACACACGGGCCAGTCGCCGCCAAAGACCACGCGATCCGCACCGAACTCATCAAGGCAGAAATTGATTGCCGGTGCGAGAATATCAGATTTCCATTCGCCTTTTGGTGCGCGAGCAACGATACCGGAAATCTTGCAGATGACGTTCGGACTATCAGCAAGTCTGGCCAGGTCACGCTGCCATTGCCCGGCGTCGTGGGCAGGCTGTTCAGCTGAACCGGGCATAAACGCCTTCGGATCCGCATTGCCGCAATGATCAACCACGAAACGCGTTTCCGGACAAAGCCGCGCTAGCTTAGCACCGTCGGCAAGTTCCGTCGGACGCATGCACAGGTCGTAGCTCATACCCAGTTCGCCGAGCAGATGCATCGAAGCGACGAATTGAGGCTCTAGACAAAACCCTTGCGGCGTGCTCGGCACATGCAGCACTTGTCGAACGCCTTTTATGTAAGGACTATCTTTGAACTGCATGATGTACGGCTTGAAGCCTTCTGAGTTTGGACGTCCCGAAACGACGGCACCAACTGTGGGATGATCCTTGCTTTTGCAGAGAGCGATCACATGTTCGGCTTCTTCGACCTGTTGCTTTGGATCGACATCTACTTCCATGTAGACGGCCTTCACAACGTTCAATCCGGCAGTCGCCTCAAGGAAGTCTTTCGTTATATAACTTTTGGAAAGAATCTCGGGCGCATCGCTCAACCACGGAGGTTGAAACCTACTCAAATCCCATAAATGCTGATGTGTGTCGATGATCGGCAGCAACACAGACCCCTTCGCCGACTCATCGGCATGGACTGACAGCGTCCGCGAACAAGTTAGCGTTCCAGCGGCCAATACACCGAGTGATGCCTGCGCCAAAAAATCTCGTCTATGCAATCCCATGTCTTTACTCCGCAGACAAAATGAGTGGTGAAACCTATTCACAACTATGTTAATCAACAGAGACGTCCGCCTCTAGTCCTTAAACAAGTGTAGCCCGAACGAGCGCTGACCGAGGAGTTTTGCGCAGCAAGATTTGCGAGGCTTTGAGCCTGTTTGACTTCGGGATGTGGGATTCAGCATTGGTTCGAGCTTTACTGGCTGAGCGTTGGGGCAGGGCAATCGCACGTCGATTGTGTGTCTAACGGTTTGAGTTTTGCGTGAATAGTCTGCTGGTTAAGTGGCAAAATTGTTTGGCCCGGTTTTTGTGAATCAGAAGAGAATCGCGGCGTTGCACACGCATGGCGACTTTTAATTTCTTACACGCTTTGTCGATCTGGAAGACCCTCGTAAGCATCGCGGCAACAATCATTTGCTGATCGACATGGTGGGACTCGCCCTGTGCGCCCCCCAAGAATT